>ERZ808041.268-NODE-268-length-48919-cov-11.578150_pt1 | contig 48919 bp, 38 predicted proteins | sample MGYA00380192_ERZ808041 | MGnify/ENA primary metagenome ERZ808041 (study PRJEB31490, sample SAMN06133412) | mouse gut metagenome | isolation source: Z1_1 | host: mice | place: China: Chengdu | collected 2015-05 ...
TCGATTAGAGGCTTATCGGTTTATTGATCAATATCATGAGGAATTTGGAATCCGCTGGCTGCTCAGACGGCTCTGCACATGTCCAAACGCTTATTACAACTACCGCAAACACCGGAAGGAGGATTATCATACCCAAAAATCAGAGGTTCTGGAATAGATTAAGGAAATCTACCATAGCCACAATGGGGTTGACGGATACAGGAATATGACTATCTATCTGGCACGCAGGGGATATGTTTACAGTTCCACGACCATACATAAATATATGAATATGGAACTGGGGCTGCATTCCATTGTACGTCCGAAAAGACCGGATTGCAGGCAGGGGAAAGCACACAAAATCTTTGAAAATAAAATAAATCAGGACTTCACTGCAGAAAAGATCAACCAAAGATAGAGTACGGATTTTACCTATTTGTTTCTAAATAATCACGAAGTGAGATACAACTGCACTATTATAGACCTGAATGACAGGAGTGTTATCGCAAGTATCACAGACAGTCACATCACCAGTGATCTGGCAATTCGTACATTACAGAAAGCTCTGGCTTCACAATTGCAGCTCAAAAAAGAACTGATCCTGCACAGCGACCAGGGAACCCAGTTTATATCAAAGGTGTTTGTGGAGTACTGTGAATTTGTCCATGTGACACAGAGTATGAGTAAAATGAGATATCCTTACGATAATGCACCAATGGAGAGATACTTCAACACTCTAAAAACGAATGTACAAATCTGTATGAATTCTGGACAGAGGAAGCGCTACATCAGGCAGTAGAAGAATTTGCATATGTAAGCTATAATCCTATTCGCCCACATAGTTTTAACGGATATCGTATATCTTATCAGGCACGGACAGCATCTTAATGAGGTGATGCTGTCTCATAAACAAAAGTGATTTTTTTAGTCATAAGTGTTACAAAAATGCTTGAACACTATAAATTTCATTGACAGTATTTAAGAATGTGTGATATTATATAAATAGTTAGTTATAACTAATTAAAAAAGAGCGCTATACAGAGAGCGCTTTTCTTTACAAAGCGAGTTAGTCAAAACTAATTGAAAGGAAGGGTATATATGGGAGTAATAGATACGGAAAATATATCGGAGGAACTAGTGGTATATCACTGTTCGCCGACGATGGCAGGATTAAAAACAGGCAGCCTGTTTAACTGCCCTGTCAAGAATGGGAGGACATTTATAAAAAGAATTCGGGAGATGAACAGACATCTTATCCCGCGGGGAGTACGGATTGTTCCTTTGAAAAATATGGGAAAAAGCATGCTGGTCTATATGTACCGTCCTGACAGGCTGCGGGAGGATTTGAGCAACCGTGCGGCAGAACAAATTCTGGCAGAGAGGAATTATCCTGTGGGGGAAACGGAAAAATGTATTGTCGAACTGGTGCGCCGTTTGGAGAATGGGGAGGCGTTTCCACATGAGATCGGGCTTTTCCTCGGATATCCGCCGGAGGACGTGGACGGGTTTATCAAAAACGGTGCGACAGGGGCAAAGTGTATCGGGGTATGGAAAGTATACGGAAACGTGGAAACTGCGCAGCGCAAGTTTTCACAGTACAGAAAATGTACGCAGTTATACTGTGAGGCATTTCAGAAACACCGTTCGTTTGACAGGCTCATTGTGGGTTGTTCATAAATGTATTATTTACATAAAACAATACATAGTAGAAAGGATGGAGATATCTATGAGTAAAATAGCAGTAGTTTATTGGAGTGGAACAGGGAATACGGCGGCAATGGCAACCGCGGTAGTGGAAGGCGCACAGGAAAAGGGGGCGGAAGTCTCCCTGATATACTGCGGTGAATTTGGTGCAGATCAGATGGATTCTTTTGATGCGGTGGCGTTCGGCTGTTCGTCCATGGGTTCGGAACAGCTTGAGGAGGGGGATTTTGAACCGGTGTTTACTGCCTGCGAGGGAAAACTTGCCGGAAAGAAGATTGCTCTGTTTGGTTCTTACGGATGGGGTGACGGGGAATGGATGCGGAACTGGGAGGATACCTGCCGGTCAGATGGGGCGGTATTTGTCTGCGACAGCGTGATCTGCCGTGAGGCGCCAGGTGAGGATGTTTTGTTCGACTGCAAAGCGCTGGGTGCGGCGCTTGTGTAAGGGGACGGAGTATCATGCAGAAGATCACGGACTTGAAAAACAAAAATGGCGGTTCTCACTTATGAATGAACATAGCAAATGAGAAAATTGAAAAAATGGTGGAGCTTTTTAGATTTGAGGTGATAGGGATCAGCCGGTAAAAGGATTATGTGTAGGCAGCTTCAATTTGTGTATAATTGAAATTTGAATAGTTATAGATATTTTGCACAAAATAATAAGTTAGCATTTCCTAACATGTTGGTTAGTATGATGAAAATGTGGTTAGCGACAAAAAACACGTTGACAAAGGTCGCTTATCGTCATATCATAATATATGGTTAGTAAGTGCTAACTTTTATTTAGCAAATTAGGTTAGTAAAGACTAATACATATCCCAAAGAAGGTGAATACATGATGCCGCTTACACTGGCAGAAGTAGGAGAGGAAAACATTATCAGAAAAATCGGGGGAAAGCAGGAAGTCAAGGCCCATTTGGAGAATCTCGGTTTTGTTGTGGGAGGGGCGGTCACGGTAGTCAGTGCTATCGGAGGCAATGTCATCGTGAACGTGAAGGATTCCCGTATTGCAGTCAGCAAGGAGATGGCACAGAAGATTATGGTCTGAGCAAGAATAATATGAAATGAGGAGGAAAAAGGGAATGAAAACACTGAAAGAATCAAAGGTCGGCGATACTGTTCGAGTGGTGAAACTCCACGGCGAGGGAGCGGTCAAACGCCGGATCATGGACATGGGTTTGACAAAGGGTGTAGATGTGCAGATCCGTAAGGTAGCGCCTCTAGGAGATCCGATTGAAGTGACTGTTCGCGGTTATGAGCTTTCCATCAGAAAGGCGGATGCGGAAATGATAGAGGTAGAAAATGCGTAAAGAATGTTTGAAAAGACAGCATTCTTTTAAAATGTTCGTATGACTGGGGGATATCCCCTGAATTTTTAAACTGATAGTTAGAGATAACTAATAGAAAAAGGAGAGGAAAAATTATGAGTATGCGAATTGCCCTTGCGGGTAACCCAAACTGCGGAAAGACAACGCTATTCAATGCCCTGACCGGCTCCAATCAGTTTGTCGGGAACTGGCCGGGTGTTACGGTAGAAAAAAAAGAAGGAAAGTTGAAAAAGCATGATGGCGTAACCATTACCGACCTTCCTGGTATTTATTCTCTTTCCCCTTATACATTGGAGGAAGTGGTGGCAAGAAACTATCTAATTGGCGAGCGTCCCGATGCGATTTTGAACATTATTGACGGTACGAACTTAGAGAGAAACCTGTATTTGACAACCCAGCTCACTGAGCTTGGCATTCCGGTTGTTGTTGCCATCAATATGATGGATGTGGTGGAGAAAAACGGCGATAAAATCGATACTGGAGAACTATCGAGAGCACTGGGCTGCAAAGTGGTGGAGATTTCCGCCCTGAAAGGAAACGGCATTATGGAGGCTGCGGAGGCAGCAATCGATGCGGCGAAGAATGGAAAGACTGTTCCGATGCACACTTTCTCGGGCACGGTAGAACATGCCCTTGCTCATATCGAGGAAGCGGTGGTACACGGACTGCCGGAGGAACAGCAGCGCTGGTATGCCATCAAGTTGTTTGAGCGGGATGATAAAGTGCTGGAGCAGATGAATCTGTCTGAGACTGTTCTCTCCCATATTGAAACGGACATTAAGTCGGCCGAGGAGGAGATGGATGACGATGCGGAATCCATCATCACCAACGAGCGATATATTTATATTGGAAGTATCATTAAAGGGTGCTTAAAGAAAAAATCCGCGGGTAAGCTGACAAATTCCGATAAAATAGACAGGATTGTAACAAACCGTTTCTTAGGTCTTCCGATTTTTGCGGTGATTATGTTCCTTGTGTATTATATATCTATGGTAACAGTAGGAAGCGCTGCGACGGACTGGGCAAATGACGGATTGTTTGGCGATGGATGGCATCTGTTTGGCATCGGCTCGGGGGATTATGAAGAGGCAGCCGGAGAGTATGGCGATGCGGTGCTGATTGTGGATGGTTACGACGCTTATGTGGAAGAAAACGGTGCGGCGCCTACAGGCGACTTCCCCTATGAAGTGGCGGATGATGAAACACTGGAGGTAACGGTGGAAACAGCATCCCTTGCAGATTACGAGAATGCACTTACAGTGATGGAACAGTATGGTGATGAGCCTGATCCGGCGGATTATGGGGTATGGGTTCCTGGTATTCCGGTACTGGTCGGAAACGGACTGGAGGCTGTAGGAGCTGCAGATTGGCTTGCGGGGCTTATCAATGATGGTATTGTGGCTGGTGTGGGCGCAGTTTTAGGATTTGTGCCGCAGATGCTTGTTCTGTTCCTACTCCTTGCCTTCCTTGAGGCATGCGGCTATATGGCGCGTATCGCTTTTGTGCTGGACCGCATCTTCCGTAAGTTTGGATTGTCAGGAAAGTCCTTTATCCCGATGCTCATTGGTACTGGCTGTGGCATTCCAGGTATCATGGCGTCGAGGACGATTGAGAATGAGCGCGACCGTCGTATGACAATTATGACGACTACTTTTATTCCCTGCGGCGCGAAGGTGCCTTTTATCTCTATGGTTGCCGGCGCGATTTTCGGCGGTTCTGCGTGGGTGGCAACAAGCGCGTACTTTGTGGGTATGGCGGCGATTATTATTTCCGGTATTATGTTAAAGAAAACCAGAATGTTCTCTGGCGATCCGGCACCTTTCGTCATGGAGCTTCCAGCTTATCATATGCCTACGGTGGGTAATGTGTTGCGCTCCATGTGGGAACGCGGATGGTCTTTCATTAAGAAAGCGGGTACGATTATCTTGCTTTCCACAATTGTGATCTGGTTTACGACTTACTTTGGCTTTACTTCAGATGGATTTCGGATGCTTGCGGAGGAGGAGATGGATCAGTCACTTCTGGCGGCAATCGGCGGTGCGATTGCATGGATTTTCATACCGCTCGGCTGGGGAAACTGGCAGGCGGCGGTTGCATCTATCACGGGCCTTGTGGCAAAGGAGAATATCGTTGGAACAATGGGGATCCTCTATCCCGGCGGATGGCCTGAGATTGCATCAAATTTCAGTATGGTAGCAGGATATTCCTTCCTTGTGTTCAACCTTCTGTGTGCACCCTGCTTTGCGGCAATCGGTGCGATCAAACGGGAGATGAACAATGCGAAATGGACGTGGTTCGCCATCGGTTATCAGTGCGGTTTAGCCTATGCAGTGGCGTTGATGGTTAATCAGATTGGCTCGGCATTCACAGGAAATCTAAATATCATTGGTCTGCTTGCTGCCATTATTATTCTCGGCGGTATGATCTATATGTTGTTCAGACCTTATAAAGAAGCGACAAAGCTGACCACGAACATGAAACTGAAAATGGCAAAATAGCAGCGCGATTTTTATTTTCCTGCCTTTTTATAACGGGATACACTGATATAAACAGCAATAGCAGCATGATAATATTGTGCCAAAATCAGGCGGCGTGAACAGTAACGAGCAAGTCTTTTCCATATCAGAGAATACTCAAAACAGGGTATTCTCTGATTAAATTTAATAGAGGTATGTTATTTTAGATAAAATAGACAGGAAACACATGTGGGCATTGCAGTCAGTGACGGGGCAGAAATCGCAAGGAGATTGCGGGCATTATGTGCTGGATTGATTCAGCTATGCCCTAAGATGGACAGGATACATTTTTTCATTGCCTCATAGCTTTCTTGTGTGATGTCATGCTCCATTTTGCAGGCATCACTTGCCGCAACCTTGGGGTCAACGCCCAGATAAACAAGCCAGTCCGTCAGCAGGGTGTGGCGTTCGTAGACGCTTTCTGCGATTTTCCGTCCCTCATCTGTCAGATGGAGATACCCGTCTTCCGAGACGGTGATATACCCACGATTTTTGAGGTTTTTCATAGCGACACTTACGCTGGGTTTGGAAAAATTCATCTCAGTCGCCACGTCGATGGAACGCACAACAGAAAGACGTCTGCTCAGGATAAGTATTGTTTCAAGGTAATCTTCAAGGGATTCTTCAGCCTTGTGCTGGATATAACTCATGGTATTATAATACTCCTTTCTGGGACGGAAGCCGCCCTAAGTTTATCCTAACACGTTAGGGAAGGGGTTGCAAGCTATTAAATTTTGTTAGCGGCCACTAGCAGGTGCGCCGCACTTTTGAAAAACGCAGGTTAGATTTTGCTAACCAAAAAGGAAAGGAGGCGTGGCTTATGGTTAAGATCACAGTAGGTATTGACGGAATGGCGTGCGGGATGTGTGAGGCACACATCAATGAGGCGGTGCGGAACGCCTTTCCGGTAAAGAAGGTGACCAGTTCGCACACAAAGAAAGAAACTGTCATTTTGGCAGAAAAGGAGATCTCGGAACCAGAACTTAGAAAGGTCGTAGCGGAAGCGGGTTATGATGTGATGAGCGTAAACTGGGAATCGTATGAGAAAAAAGGTTTGTTTTCGAGAAGATAAGGCATGACAGGGAGAAAAAAATGAACACACATGAAGAAATCAAAAACGCATATAAAAGTCTTGGAGGCAAAACGACATTCTATGACGGAATGATCACCTGTTCTACCCTGCTCGGAAAGGCAGTTTGTAAGCTGGTTTGGAACATGGACAAAAGAAAGAATGAGCATTATCTGAAGCTTGCTCTGTCGGGTATCCCGAAGAGTTTTAACGGAAAAATGCTGGAGGTGCCGGTGGGAACGGGTGTGCTTAGCATGCCGGAGTATGAGGCGATGCCAAATACGGATATCACCTGTCTGGATTACTCACCGGACATGATGGAGCGGGCAAAGCGGCAGGCGGAAAAGCGCGGACTAAAAAATGTCCGTTTTGTGCAGGGAGATGTGGGAAAGATGCCTTTTCCTGACGGCAGTTTTGACCTTGTACTGTCGTTGAACGGATTTCATGCCTTTCCAGATAAAGAGGCGGCCTATCGTGAAATTTTCCGAGTTCTGAAACTGGGCGGAATTTTCTGCGGCTGCTTTTATGTGCAAGGTGAGAACAAAAGGACAGACTGGTTTATCGAAAAAATATATACGCCAAAGGGATTTTTCACACCGCCCTATGAAACGGCGGAAAGCCTGCAAAGACGGCTATGCAGTATGTATGATAGGGCGCAGGTGAAAACGGTGGAGGGTATGGCGGCATTCAGATGCAGGAAAGGGTAAAAGCATGTGGAATGGCAGGAGGAGCAGATTTGAAACAGAAAAAATCAGTGGAAGACTATCTGAAAACGATATATATTCTTTCTCAGAAAAAGGATGTTCATGGGGCAGATATAGCAAAGGAGATCGGCGTTTCGCGACCGACTGTCTGTGTATCTTTAAAGGCGCTGGCAGAGGAAGGTTACATTCTCATGGATGATGCACACGAAGTCCATCTGACAGAGAAGGGGATGCAGATCGCAAAAGAAACCTACGAGCGGCACGATACATTCTGTCGGCTTTTGACAGGACTTGGCGTGGATGAAAAAACTGCAGCGTCAGACGCCTGCGAAATGGAACATGCTGTCAGCGCCGAAAGCTATCAGGCATTAAAAACGCTTGTAGCGGAAGGAAACGGAGGAATATAAGGATGATATGGTACAGAGTGCGCTGATTGTAGCTGTAGCAGTTCTTCCGGTGCTGGCTTTTTGCTTCGGCATAATTTTTGCGCACGGTCCGAAAAATGAACAAGAAGGAAGAAAATATAATGGATAATTTTAACAGGAAACTGTATTTAGGTGATATTCAGGAAACAGCTTTAATTCCTCTTGCGGTCAGGGCTAATGAAACTGTGCGGAAAAATGCAAGAATACACGACTTTAAGGCGGTTGAAATCATCAGAAAGCTTAATATTGACACAAAAAAATATGACAAATTCTTTTCCCACGAAGGTGTTGTTGCAAGGACGCTCCTGTTTGATGCGACGGTGAAAAGACTGCTCCGGCAGTATCCTCGCGCAGTCTGCGTTAATATCGGCTGTGGTCTGGATGACCGTTTTACGCGCGTAGACAATGGACAGGTACGGTGGTTTAATGTGGATCTGCCGGATTCAATTGAAGTGAGGAAAAACTTTTTCCATGAAACAGAACGGGAGTATATGTTTGCCACAGACATTCTCAAACCGGACTGGGCTGACAAGATTCCTAAAAATAATATAGTCATTGTGATTGCAGAAGGTCTGCTTATGTATTTTTCAAAAGAACAGGTAAAGGTCATTCTGAATAGCATTACGGCTTCGTTTGACAAGGGCTTTCTTCTCGCGGAACTGATGCATCCCAAAATGATGAATGAGAAGATGCATGACACGGTAAAAAATACCAACGCGAAGTTTGGCTGGGGAACGGAGACAGGAAAGGAGCTGCTTCCTCTTGATACAAAACTCACGCTCATAAAGGAGCGCAGCTTCTGGGAAGAAATGAAAAAATATTCCCTGATTGGCAAAATAGGAAGCGTCTTTGCAGGGAAACTGAATAACAGATTGGCAGTTTACAGATGGCAGTAAGCGACGGCGTGTACAGGCAAAGTAAAAAAGTAAGACAACTGTATCATTATCCCCCAAAGATTCAGCAGCGTGCGGTGGAGTTTGGCATTACGACAGCTTATCACAGCGCCTATAAAAATGGAATGAAACATATGGGGCGGTATGACAAAGGACAATGCAGAAAAATCAAGAAGGAATATAAACAGATTGTTCTTCGGGCAAAGGATATCGGGAAATCCAGGTTACTAAATGCGTATTTTATGGGTGCTTATTTTATTGCGCGAAATCGGGGGACAGAATGTCCGGCAGAAGAAAATTATCAGTTCTTTCAAATGGGTTTGTACAAATATCATACCTGCGGTATTTGCAGGCTGTGTCAGGATGAAGGTTGTCCAGAACTTGCTAAATACCTTTGCAGGCTTGATTTTGTAATGACAGATCGGATGGGAATGAAGCTGGTTTGGACATAGACCATTGCAGAAGGTGCTGCATACTGTGATTTTGGGTATAGCCGGAAGAAAGATGCCATTGAAATTTTATGAATTTGGGAATGCTCCCCGTTTCCATTACTTTTTAAGGCAACTTCACGGATTTAGGGAACAGATAAGGAGCTTTTGAAAATAAGAAAAAAGTTAGATATAGAAAATCCATTTTCGCTATTCCATTTTGAGACATACCTTGATATCGAAGATTACAAAAAAGTCAGAAAGCAGTTAGATGATTATAAAAAAACAGGAAAAGTAAAGAGCTTGGAAACAGGTTCTTTTTTATTATATAGCTAAAGCTGCCCGCGGTCGGCGCGGCGAGTAGGAGAAGAATGATGAAAGGTGTCTTGTTTTTATCCTTTATGGACATGGCGAACCACGTCCATTTCGCATTGTTCATCTCCGTGTATGTCGAACAGATTAGCCTGAGAGTTAATGTGTTTAACATATTGAACAGAACTTTCTGTAGTTCTGGAAAGAGTGAAATATGGCGGCTTTACAGCCAACTCTGTATCTGTTACGTTGAGTATATTGGCACAGCTTTTTGGAATTAATAGGATTACAATGCAGTGTTCAATTATGAGTAAGGTTGAAAAAGCACATTGTGACAGGATTACCTAAGGATAGGACAACTTTATAGTATTAATCATACAAATATCACAATAAAATTACTTAATATAAGGCAAAAAACACAAGAATTGCCAATAAAGGTAAAATTCCACGCATAGATTTTCGTTGAAATGCATCATAAAATGAAAATGCAAGTATTATTTTCGATTTAATTGAAACTCTGCCAAATGGTGGGTTTTAATGGAAAGGTGGGTATTGTATGAGTAAATTTCAACGAAAGAAAAAGTACCGTAAACGATTGCTTTCTGTATTTATGGCGGCTGTTTTGGTCATACAGAACGGAATCCCTGTTCTAGCAGAAACACCGGAAAAACGAACAGAGAGTGAAACGCTGTCGGAAACGGGCACGGACAATTCTTCGGAGGAAAGTACGACAGAGAAACATGAGACAGGGAAAAGTTCCTCGGAGGAATCTGCAGCGGAAGAAACTGACGTTGACGAGAGCTTAACTGAAGAAAAAGAGACAGAAAAAAGCGCATCGGAGGAATCTTCTTCAAATGAAAGTACATTAGATGAGACAAAATCAGAAGAAAGTTCCTCTGCTGAATCTTCAACGGATAAATCTTCTGAGGAGGAGTCTTCTACGGAAGAGGAGATGACAAATACAACTGAGGAAAATAACACGACGGAAGAGGCGACAACAGAAGAGACAACGACAGAAGAAAGTACAACAGAAGCAGAACCAACGGAGACAGAAACAGAGGAAAGTACTGCAACAGAGGAGATTTCTGTGGGCGCTGCGGAGAGTACGAATGCAGAAGGTGGGAATGTTCTTAAGAATGGAAGTTTTGAAGCTGTTACAAAAAAAACAGGTACTAAGTGGACCAATGAGTTAGCACCAGATGAATTTGATGATGGTAAAATTTGGGAGGCTACTGTAGGCACAGGAATGTCCTTTTCAATAGAGGATACTACAGAAGCGAAAGATGGAGAAAAAGCATTTCATATTGTGTCTACGAATAAAACTCCAAGATGGGGATTTAAACAGGCTAATATTCCAATAGATATAAATAAAAAATATGAGTGTACTTTTTGGGTAAAAGCAGATAATGTAATTACAGATAATGGTGGTATATATCTAAGAATGACACGAATGGTTCCAGGTGATGGGACAAAAGAAAATGATATAAGTGAGAAAATTAAAGGTACTACAGATGGTTGGCAACAATATCGTTTCACAACAGAGAAACTTAAATTTGAAAATGGTAATTTGCTTCAATTTGAAATTTTTGCAGACTATATGACAGGTGAGGCATGGATAGACGACATTCGTATCACTCCAATAGAGGACGATACAGAAGAAGGTGATACCCTCACGCTTAACAGAACCACGCTTACTCTTACAACACAAAATACATATCAATTAAAAGCATCAGGTGCAGATGGTGAGGAAATTACATGGGCAAGTGATAATGAAGATGTTGCAACTGTGGATTCTGAAGGTTTAGTTACGGCAGTTGCAGAAGGAAAAGCTACAATTACAGCAACTGTAAATGACAAAAAAGTAAGCTGTGTCGTAACTGTAGTAAAAGGAATGATTCCAGATGATAAGGCTATTTGGTGGGATGATGTTGAGACTAGTATAATTTCTGAAGATACGAATATCCAGAAATACTGGAAAGACGGTGAAGCGCCAGAAGGATGGACAACAGGATTTAATACAGCTACAAAGGTTCAATTCCAGTTAGTACAAGATGAGACTCATACTGGTGGGCAAGCAATCTACGGCAACAGCAATGCTGTTGAGTCGGGGAGTACAAAAATTAGTCTAGTGAATGTATTAAAAGATGACTCTGGACAAATGACGTTTAATTATAACAAAAATTATCTTTTGCGAGCATGGGTTAAAACGAAAGATATTTCGTTGGCGGCGCCATCGGATTGGAAAGGACTGATATTTCGTGCAGGAGTAGGAAGTAATAGAATCGTTGATAATATTCAAATTCTTGGAACAAGTGACTGGAAATGTTATGAATTGGAGCTTTCAAGTGAAAAGATTCAGGAAGCATTAGAAAAAAATAATGAGACAAATAAAGAGAGCGGAAAAATACAGGTTGAATTTGTCTTTGAACAAGTAAAAGGTGAAGTATGGATTGATACCTTGGAGTTGGTTGAAGATTACAAATTTTTACTAGACCCAAAGAAGCTCACAATGGATGTGCGTAAGACAGAACAGTTAAAAATGATTGGTGCACCAATAGATAGTTCTGTTACATGGAAAAGTTCCGATGATAAAATTGCTACAGTGGATGAAAATGGGTTGATCACAGCCGTAGCTCCTGGAAAAACGACTATTACAGCAATGATAGATGAGGATCACAGTGATACTTGTGAAATAAGAGTAAAGGATCCAGCAGATGAGGCAAAGTTTGAAACGATGCGTGAACGCTGGTTGAATCGTCTTACAGGCAATGATAAGTGGAATAACGGTAGCCCTTCTGATGATTATCAGGCTATTTTAGACAAATATAAAGAGAATGCTAAAAAAGCATGGGATCTTTATAAAGGTGATGCAAATCATGCCGATGGTATTTTTGGACTGACTTTGGATCAATCAAAATTCGGCACATCTATGAGTGACGCCCCTTCTGAGAGCGAACCATTTTATAAGGTGTTTCAGTATATACAAGATATGGCGATAGTCTATGTTGCCGAGGGTAGTGGAAGTGAGTATTATCAAAATGCAGATTTAAAGAAAGATATTCTGGAAGCGTTAGAATGGGCTTATGATAATATTTACAATGAGAACTTGAAAAATGATGCAATGTTTGGCAACTGGTTTCACTGGTGGATTAGTATTCCACAAAGTCTAGCGGGAACAGTAATTTTAATGCATGACGAGCTGGAAATAGATAATCCTGAGTTGTTGGATAATCTTGGAAAAGCGTTAGCACATTTTAATGAAGATCCCGCATGGGTATATAAAGTAAAAAAAGTATCTGGCGGCAAAATGGAAATGACCTTTGCAAATCTGGCAGATACCAGTTTGGCTTCCCTTTTACGAGGTGTTGCATACAGTGATCCAGATGCAGTTGAAAATGGCGTAAAATATGTAGGAAAGATTTTGCAGACTGTGACAAGCGGAGATGGTATTTATGCAGACGGATCCTTGATACAACATACAAATCTGGCATATACTGCTGGATATGGAGCGACAGCTTTAAATAAGTTAGAGGGAATTTTCTATTTGTCTGATAGTACAGATTGGGAAGTGAGTGCAGAAAATAGTGCACCCGTTTGGACATGGATATGGGAAGGTATTCGTCCATTATTTACAGATGGTGCAATTTTTGATATGGTGAACGGACGCGGCATGTCACGCCCTACAAGCAGTGATTTAAAGAGTGGACGCGGCATGTTGGAAAGCACAGCAATGCTTGTAAAGTATGCTCCTGAAGAGTGGCGTGCTAAGCTGCAGGGATTTGTGAAGACACAAGTCAATGCAGGAATTGAAGGCATGGGAGGAGAAACGAAATATTTTGAGGGAAGAAATGCAGATGCAGTGAGTACATTAAAAGCATTGCTAAGTGATGAAAGTATTGTTCCCTTAGAAGAGGAACCCTATGCGAAAGTATTTGGTTCTATGGATAAAGCAGTAGCCCACAGTGACAAGTTTACTTTCGGATTGAGTTATTCTTCTGGACGTACCGGACGTTTCGAGTATGGAAATGGCGAAAATGCCAAAGGTTGGCATCAGGGTGATGGCGCAGTCTATATTTATAATGGCGATCAAAGCCAATATAGTGATAATTATTGGAATACAGTAGACAACAATCGTCTAGCAGGTATTACGACAGACCATAGTGAATGGACTCTTCACGCATGGGGCAACTATCCAGGAAATGCAAATTTTAATGGAGGTTCTTTTGTAGGGCAGTTTGCGTCTATTGCGATGAATTTTAAAAATTATGATACAAAGGGAAATTATACGGACGATGATAAGGATACAAATATTAATCCAAATTTAACGGCTCGTAAGGCATGGTTTGTATTTGATAATGAAGTGGTTGCACTTGGTTCTGGTATTACAGGGATTAATACAAGCAGAACGACAGAGACAATTGTGGATAATAAGAAAATCAATGGTAATAATGAGTTGATTATTGATGGTGAAGCGCAAAGTACAGCAGTGGATGGGGCTTCAAAGCGGAAGGATAATGTAAGTTGGGCATGGATGGAAGGAAATACGAGTAAGGACGCTATAGGGTATTACTTTCCAGAAGGCAGTAAACTGGATGTACTTAGGGAAACACGTAAAAGTGATTGGCATGGTGTAAACACATCTGTGACAAATGAAGCGAATCCAGGATCTGACAGTACATATTTAAGTCTTGCAGTACCTCACGGCGAAAATGCTGATAACAAACTGGCTTCTTTCAAGAAAGAGAACTATAGTTATGTTCTGCTCCCAAGTATGGGCAGCCAAGAAGTAAAGTCCTATGCTGAAAATCCAGACATTCAGGTGCTGTGCAACTCTACTTTTGCGCAGGCGGTAGTTGACCACAGTGCGAATGCAGAAGGATACATCTTCTGGGGAGACACTGGAACACAGACAATTCGTATTGGCAATGTGGAGGCTTTAAAAGGTTCTGTTACGATAGTAAAAGATCCAGAAACGCATACAATGAGAGTTGGTATGGCGGATGTTCATCAAAATAATAGCAGTCTCACCTTCCGTATCTATGGCAATGGCTTGCATATGGTGGAAGCCAATGGAAAAGTTGAAGCTGCATTTGATAAGTATGGCGCGAAGCTGACAGTTGACACGAAGGATGCAATGGGTGCTACAATCGAAGTTACGCTGGGTTATGAGGATTTACCTCAGGAACAGTTAGATGAGATTGCAGAAATGCGTGCAAAATATGCAAACAGCTTAACTGGAAATGATTTGTCAGAGCAGAGCAAGGCAGATGCAGAGTATAAGGCTTATATGGAGAAGTGCGAAAGTGCAGTGGAGGAAGCATTAGCGCAGATCAATATGGATGCTGGCAAAGGCACACAGCTTTTTAAGGATCTTCCATTGCTTGACTGGGCAAATAAGGGATCGGTGAACGGTGATGGCAGTGCTACACTTACAACAACAACGACACGTATCAAGAATTTAGTTGTTGCATATAAATCCGATGGAACGAAGTATTATCATGATAAAGATATTAAGGCGGCAATTGATGTCTGTATGGAATATTTGATAAGCGGATTTCCCAATATTTTGAATTATCATGATAGAGTATTTGCAAACTGGTGGGATTGGTCCATTGGTGTACCCAAGGATTTGACAGTGATCGGTATCTTGCTCTATGATGATTTGGATCAGAGATATCGAGATGAGTTAACAAATTTGATTCGGCTTTTGGTACCAGACGTAAATTATTACTGGGGACGCAATGCAGATGGCAGAGCGGCAAGAGTCAGTGCAACTGGTGCAAATGGAACTGAGATGGCTATGGATACTGTACTAAATGGATTGATTGCAAATGATCCAGTAAGTTTGTACAAGGCAAGCGATACAATGATTAATGAACTACGCTATGTGGAAAATGGCACAGAAGGTTTTTACAAAGATGGCTCGTATCGGCAGCATGGAAATTTTGCATATACTGGCGCTTATGGTGTAGAGAAATTAAGAGGAGTAACAACGCTTGCGACAGTATTGTACAATACAACTTGGACACCAGAAGGTGTAGATCAGAATATTGTATATGAGTGGATTCTAAACAGCTTTAGACCATTATATGCGGATGGTGGTATCTTTGATATGGTACAAGGACGCAGTATCTCCCGTTTCAATAGAAGTGATATTACAACAGGGCGTTATGCAATGGATGCCATCGTAAGGTTGGCAGCAGATGCGCCGGAGCAATACAAGAGTAAAATTAATTCTTTTGCAAAGACACAGGCAGCGTTGGGAGTTGCTTATGACGCAAAGAGTTATTATGGTGGAATGAAATCTTTGTCCTCTTTAATGATTGTCAGAAATTTGCTTGAAGATGATTCCATTCCATTAGACAATGAGCTTTACACTAAGATTTATGGTTCTATGGACAAGGCGGTTACGCACGGTGAAGACTATACGTTGGGCTTTAGTATGTTCTCCAGCCGTATGGGTGGTGTGGAAAGTATCAACAATGAAAACCTTAAAGGTTGGAATACTTCTGACGGTGCATTGACACTGTACAATGGTGACCAGGGACAATTTGGTGAAGGATTCTGGGCATCAGTAGACCATACGCGTTTGGCAGGTATTACGACGAATCATGAGACGAAATCAATGACAAGCAATAATATTCAGACGAACGACCGTGACTGGGTAGGTGGTTCTGCATTAAAGACAGAAAACTACGCATCAGTTGGTATGGATTTTAAGTCAACGATTTCTGATTTAGAAGCAAAGAAATCCTGGTTTGTATTTGGCGACCAGATTGTGGCGTTGGGTGCAGGCATTACGACGACAGCAGGTGATTACACAGAGACAATTGTTGAGAACAGAAAAATTGACGGCGATAATCAATTGCTGGTAGATGGCAGCGAGGCAGTTGCAGCAGACAGCACAGAAAAGTTAACTGCAAAATGGGCATGGCTGTCCAAGAATGCAAAAGGTTCTGCAATTGGATATTATTTCCCAGAAGAAACACAGATAGCGCTGAAGCGTGAGACACGTACTGGGAAATGGAGTGAAGTCAACATAAATGTAAATGCAGGCGATGCCAATGAAGTGACTAACAAGTATCTTAGTATTGCGGTGGAACATGGCACAAATCCTACAGATGCATCTTATAGTTATGTGTTGCTTCCAGGCAAAACAAGTAAGGAGATGGGAACTTATGCAGAGGTAAACGGCATTGAAATCCTATCAAATACAGAGAAACTACAGGCAGCGGCGGATACAGTGTTGGGCGTGTCTGGCTATAATTTCTGGGCAGCAGGCGAAAGTATTGTTCCAGAACAGAATGGTATTACGAAATTGACAAGTGATGCTGCTGTTTCCATTACTATGCTGAATGATGGAAATAAAAATATTCATCTTGTGATTTCAGACCCTACACAAAAGAGTAGTACGATTGTACTTCGTCTGGAAGGAGCGGGACTGGCAGCAGTCAGCAATGATGAAGGAGTGACTGTTACTTCAGATGCAACAGGTGTTACGATTACAGTAAATGTATCTGGCAGATTAGGAGAAGCATTGAATGCGGTAATTTCCAGCGCGGATGCTAAACCAGGAGAGATGAAGTATGCGACAGTGACATTGCATTATCCAGATCAGAGCATACAGCAGGAGAGTGTAAAACGAGATACAAAATTCTCAGACCCGATTGTAGAAGGGGAAGATGAGAATGGAAAGTATGTTATCAAATGGTATGTAGATGCGGAAATGACAACTCTGTATGATTTTGATTCTGTGGTTTCAAAAGACATTGATCTGTACGGGACGTATGTTTATTATGAGACTAACAAGGTAGTCGTAACATTGAATTATCCAGATGGAACCGCGAAAACAGAAATATTAAAGAAGGATGAAAAGCTGTCCAAACCTGAATTTGAAGATGAAGTGGATGGAAAGAAGCGCGGTATTAAATGGTATACAGACGAGGCCAAGACGATTTTATATGATTTTAACATGGCAGTGAATGCTGACATGACTTTGTATGGAGTTTATTATTTCTTAGACGAAGCAGAAAAAGTAACTGCTGTATTCCATTATCCAGAAGGAAAGACAGAAACGATTATTGTGGAGTTTTATGCAAAATTAACCAGACCTGCGTATGAAGACGAAGTGGATGGCAGAAAACGTGGTATTAAATGGTACACGGACGAAGCCAAGACGATTCTATATGATTTTGATACATCTGTTTCAAAGAATATTGATTTGTATGGAGCATACTACTTCCTCGATGAACCAGGCGCGGAGAAAGTAGTTGTGACATTCCACTATCCAGATGAGACCATCAAAATGCTTGAATTGGAGCCAAATGCAAAGGCAGAAAAACCTGTATTTGAGGATGAAGTGGATGGCAGAAAACGTGGTATTAAATGGTATACGGACGAAGCCAAGACGATTCTATATGATTTTGATACATCTGTTTCAAAGAATATCGATTTGTATGGAGCATACTATTTCCTTGATGAACCAGGCGCGGAGAAAGTAGTTGTGACATTCCACTATCCAGATGAGACCATCAAAACACTTGAATTGGAATCAAATGCAAAGGTAGAAAAACCTATATTTGAAGGAAAAGATGACAATGGAAAATATGGTATTTTGTGGTATGTAGATGTAGAATTGACAGAACTATATGATTTTAATACAGCAATTAGCACAAATATCGATCTGTATGGAAGCTATTCCTACTATTATGAGGAGATTGACAAGGACGAGACAATCAAGACTGGAATCTGGGTTTCGCGCATCAATGAACAGCAATACACTGGAAAAGCGATCAAACCCGCAGTCATTGTCTATGACGGAACAACAAGGCTAAAAGAGAAGACCGACTATAAAGTGAGTTATGGAAATAACAAAAAGGTCGGCACAGCCAAGATAACAATTACGCCTTGTGGCAATTATGAAAAGGCAAGTAAGTTTTCTGTGAATTTTGAGATTGTGCAGAGACAGCTTACCAAAGAGAACGTCACAATTAAGTATACACCTGTGATGAATGTGAAGCGTAATAAGCAAAATGCAGTGGTTGCCCAGACCCCTAAGAAGATCACACTAAAATATGGTACTGTCACAGTTCCTGCAAAAGAGTACACAGTGACATACACAACACAGACAGGAGAAGTTGTGGATAAATTGACGGATGCAGGCGCGTACAAGATGACGGTGAAGACAAAACCAGAGAGCAGTTTTGCGGCTGATTTAGTCTATGATGTTGTTTTGACAGATAAGATTTTAGTGGATGCATTGAAAATCAGTGTGCCAACACAGACATGGACAGGTAGTGCTCTGAAACCAGAAATGACTGTGAAATACAAGAATCAAGATGTCACAAAACTAGCTTCAAATGAGCAGAGTGAGAAGAAACTCACAGATATCTTTGATATTGAATATGTCAACAATACAAATGCGGGTACAGCGTCTGTAACTTTGACAGCGAAGGAAAACAGTGATTATTATGGCAGCAGAACAGTGAATTTCCAGATTAAAGGAACAGATATTAAGAAGGCACGCATTGAGGGATTCCAGTCTACAATCAGTTATACTGGAGATGAGCGGACACAGGATGCGACATTGATTCTAAATAAAGGTAAGGCGGATGAAAGGACTCTTCAGATAAATAAGGACTACACAGTTACATATACTAATAACATCAACGCTGGAAAAGCGACAATGATAATTACGGGTATTGGAGAACTGAGCGGAACAGTAAAGAAAACATTTACTGTTGGAAAGGTAAATTTAAAGAATGCGACGGGAGTCAATGTCTGCTTTGCGGAGGCGGGAGCGATAGAAGTATTGCAGGATAAGAGCGGAGCGAAAGTCGCAGTGAATGTTACTTATGGAGATAAACTTCTTGTGCCAGATGTGGATTACAAGGTAAGTTATACTGCAAATAAAGCTGTGGGAACTGCAAAAGTTTCAGTGAAAGGTCTTGGCAATTATACTGGAGATTTAAACAATATTCTAACATTTGAGATTAGACCAAAGGATATATCAGACAGTACAATTGAAGTGGAGGCAGCAGATTTAAAATATGCGGCAAACGGAAAATACAAGGCTAAGATTACTGTATATGACAACCATGTAAAATTAACTTCCAGTGAATATTCTGTCAGCAAAATTGTGCCAGAAAATATATCAATCAACGAGGAAACAAAGAGTGGTACTATCAAAGTGACAATTGAGGGCAAGAAGAATTATGCGAAAGAGCGCACAGTGGAGATTCAGGTTAAAGAGACATTGATTTCCTCGGCAAAGGTAACAGTGGCAGGAAAGTATTATTATGACAATGGAGCAGAAGTTTGTCCGTCGATAGATGCGTTAGAAGTAACAATTGGAAGCGGAAGAAACAAACAAGTTTTGATACCAGAAAAAGATTTTATCATTGAGGGATATCAAAATAATATAAAGACTGGAAATGCCACAGTAACTATCAGAGGAACTGGCAAGTTTGGCGGAACGAAATCCGTAAAATACAAGATTCTGCCAAAATGGATGCAGAAAAAATAAGGTACTAATGAAATGTATAAATCTGTATGTAGCAGGGGAAAAATCCCCTGTCTGCATACAGATTTTTCTATATTCTATGCGGGGAAACGCCTCAAAGACTATAAATGACAAATATAACCGATAGATTTCTTGGTGTATTTCTCGTATGATAAAACTAGGAGATTATACCATGCGGCCGGTTAAAATGATAGGAAACGCATGGAGGGAGTTTACCATGACAGGGAGAATGCATATGTATAAGTTATTGATCGTTGAAGATGAAAGAGCAATTGCACAGGGGATTGCCAAAAGCAATCCGTGGGAAGAATGGGGATTTCAGGTGTCTGGAATCTGCAACAACGGGGAAGAGGCTGTGGCATTTATAGAGAAGGACAAGCCCGATTTGGTTCTCTCTGATATTAGAATGCCTAAAATGGATGGTATTGCTCTGATGCAGTATCTAAATGCACAATATCCTGAGATAAAGATTGTCATTCTCAGTGGGTACAATGACTTCCAATATTTGCAGATGGCGATACGAAATCATGTGGCAGAGTATTTGCTCAAACCGACACTGTTGGAGGAATTTGAACAATTATTTAGGAAAATGAAACAGGTGTTAGACGAGGAAGCACAAGAGCGGGAAGAACAGGAGATGCAGATTAGAGACAGAGAGGCGAACGCACTCCTCAAGGGATACGGGTACAGTGAGGAGTTTGTGGAGTCCTTTTTTATCATAAGGATACGGATTCTTATCGTGTTGTACAGTTTTGCGCACAAAAGGACGAGGAAACAATTGATATAGTACATGACAGAGGCTGGCATTATCGGCAGAAACAGTCTATTGTTAAAAGTATAAACCGATATGTTCAAGATCGGGAAATGAGCGGTTTTCTCCTGTGCAATTATGAGGAGCATGTCACAGGGATTTTATGTATGGATGAGGGAACAGGGGAGGCAGAAATTACGCACAATCTTCTTGAAATATTAGATATTGCGGAACGAGAGACGGGGATTGCGCTCTACTGTGCGGTCAGTGGCCCTTGTGAGGATTATCGAATGCTTCCGCAGTGTTACGAGCAGACAAAATATTGTATTGGACAAAAACTGTTGTTGGATACAGACAGAAGGATTGTCTGGTACAGGCAGACAAAAGAGGAAAAGCTTGGTGAGGATTTTGATTATTTTGGAATTGGTTTTGATGAGAAAAATATTATAAAATACATTCTCAATCAGGACAAAGAACAGCTTGAAAAAGAACTTTCTGGAGTGTTTGATTTGTTTCGGGAGACAGCGGCCAAGAGCAAAGATTATGTGGATATTCACTATGTAAATAGAATTTGCATGGAGATTTTATTTACAGTGTCCAGAGAGATTTATCGATATAATGTCCATCCAGAAAAGTTGATGAGCGAGCATAATTATCACTATATGGATGTGTTTGAAAAGCCTACACTAGAGGGAAAATTAGATTTTCTTTTGGGGATTTTTGAGCTGTTTATGCAGGAGTGCGGGACGCAGAAAGAATCGGTTTCTAAGACCGGAGAACTGGCGCGTATGGTGCGGCGGATTGTGGATGAGGAGTATATGTCAAACCTGATTTCATTGGAATATGTTGCGGAGAAAGTACATAAAAATCCGTCTTATATTTCCAAGGTATTTAAAAATGAGTTCGACTGTAATTTTAGTTCCTATGTGACAGACAGAAGGCTTGAGAAGAGCAGAGAACTCCTGTCCGATCCGTTGGTGAAGGTGTATGAGATTGCAGAAACGCTGGGCTGGGCAGATGTATCAAACTTTATTAAAGTATTTAAAAAGAAGTTTGGTATTAGTCCAGATGAATATCGAAAAGTGGTATCAAGTATAACAGACAACAGAAGGTAAACGATAAGGAGAGGGCATTGGATGAAGCGAAAGCGCTGGAATATCAAAAAGAGGATTATGGCGGGTTTTGTGATTGTGCTTGCGATTGTCTCGGCAGTGGTTACACTATTGTTTCGCCAGACGGAAAATACCCTGCGCATGGAGTATAGAAGGCTAGTGCAAGGCAGCGTGGAGGGTGCTGTGCACAGACTGGATATGTTGATTCGGGAAGTCTATAATATTTCGGATAACTTTGCGTTTAACAAACAGCTTGACAGTTATCTGAACAAAGAGTACACGGAAGAACAGGTTTATCAAAAGCGGGCGGATGTCATACGAATGAATCGTGATTTTTTTGAAATGTCTGACATTCTTCAGAAAAGACAAAAGATTAGCGGCATACTGACAAACAAGGGTGTTTTGTTTAATTTTGAGGATGTAAATTGTGATGGGCTGGAAGTGACAGAACGTTTGGTGGCGCTTGGAGTGAATAATCCAGAGCATCTAATGCGGTTTTATTGGTATCCATTACAGAAAAATTTTATGATTTCTAATATGACAGGCGATGTGCGCAGGGACAAAGCAGTTTTTGGTTCGCGCAGAGTGTATTCTGTGTGGAAGGCGGCTTATGTGTACACCCATATTTTCTGTATTCAGGAGGCGGAGTTATACGAGGCTTACCAAGAAAGTGTTGTGGAGACTAAGGGAGAAATTTTTATCTTAGATGAGAATGGAAATTTGCTTTCGTCTAGCAATGAGGAGAGCGTGACGCGCGGCGCGGTGGATGACGTGTTTAAAAAGAGAATTTTAAACCGGACAGAAGACGACTTTACTTGGAAGTCTGGCAGGGGGAATTTTGAGATCTGTGTGCGACAGTCAGAATTAAATAAATGGCTAACGGTGGCTGTAATTCCACAGCAAAATATTACAGGGGAGGTAAATGCATTGTATCTGCGTATCTATGTGGTACTGATTTTGTGTCTGCTTGGCTGTGTGATTTTACTGCTGCGCATGTATCAGGAATTTTTTACTCCGGTCAGCACGTTAAATCAGGCGATGAATGAGGTGCAGCTAGGTAACTTAAATGCTTATGTGAAGGAGACAGGGAGCAATGAAATTGCAGATATGATGCGCTGCTATAATAATATGCTCCAAAGTATTCATGTGCATGTTGTGGAGAAGTTGGAGTCAGAGCGTCAGAAAAAAGAGCTGGAACTGGAAGTGTTGGTATCGCAGATTAACCCGCATTTTCTATATAATACGCTGGAAAATATTGTCTGGAAATCCAATGAGGCGGGACACCCAGATATTGGGCGGCTCGCGGCAATGCTGGGGCGAATGTATCGGCTTTCAACCAGCGGCGGACAGATTTTTATTCCAGTGAAGCATGAGATTGAACATTTGACGGCGTATACACAGATACAAAAAAACCGTTATGGAGATGCATTTGAGTTTGATTTGCGCGTTGATTACGAGGAGGTTCGCAAGCTAATGACCTTAAAAATTATTTTGCAGCCAATTATAGAAAACTCTTTCCTGCATGGAATGGAAGGGCTTGACAGACAATTAAAAATTCGGCTGAAAGTGCAAAGAGTGGGTGACAGACTGCAAATGAAATTGATTGACAATGGCGTTGGGATTACAAAGGAGCGGCTTGACAAAGTGCGCAGAAGAATACGCGGAGAGGAAGTTGAGGAAGAACGACAGATGGAGATGCAGCGCAGCAGCGGAATTGGATTGCACAATGTTGCGGCGCGTATCAGGCTTTATTTTGGCATTGAGGAGCCTGTAAAAATATCTAGTATTTATGGGGTAGGAACCATTATTATTGTGCAAATTCCCGTGCTGACAAAAGAAGATTTGGACGAGAGAGGTGAATACCAACTGCAAAATAACAAGAATAACCAATAAACACAAAATTTAACTTGTATATTTTGTTCAAAAAATCCTTTACAATAAAAGTATCAAATGTGAAGGGAGAAAATCATTATGAGAATGAGAGATTTGATGAAAAAAGGAATTGTGACGGCGTTAATCGTCAGCATGTCAGCGTCTGTACTTACAGGCTGCGGAGGCAGCAAAGAGAGTGGGAACAATAGTTCTAACTCACAGCCAACCAATCAGGACAGCGCAGCTACACAGAAAACGGAGACAAAAAATGATGCGGCGGATCAGAGCAGCAGTAACACAGACTCTGCGCCGACAGAGGCAGGTAGTGAGAAACCTTATGATGGTGTGACTCTGAAATGGGCGCTCACCGACAATGCAGCCAGCGGTGAGGAGACACAGAAGATGGTTGCTCTAATTAAAGAAATGACTGGAATCAATATTGAGTTTTCCATCACACCGACAACGGCAGCAGGAGAGATTGACAAAGTGCTTGTCAGCTTGATGGCGGGAGATGACATTGATATTGTGTCAAGAACACCAATTCAGTTTGAGGAGTTTTACAATGCGGGAGTGCTCACACCGCTTGATGAGCTCGCTGCAAATGTAGGCTATGACATGGAGAAAGTATACAGCGGTGCGGCTGTGAAGTTTGACGGACAGACCTATGCACTTCCAGCAGAGCGCGATATTTGGCTGACCTACTACAACAAGAAAGTGTTTGACGACGCAGGTATTCCTTATCCTGAGGCAGACGGATGGACTTGGGAGAAATATGTTGAGACTGCACAGCAGTTAAATGATGCAGGCAAGGGCGTTTGGGGTTCCTTTATTGGAAATGACGCGGTACATAGCTATATGTATGCAACACAGTCCGGTGTTAATCCTTACAAGGCAGACGGCACTTCAAACTTTGATGACCCTGCATTTGCAGAGAGTATGAAGTGGTTCTTCTCACTGGGAAATGAACTGAAAATCCAGCCAAGCAGTGTGGAAGTGGCTTCCGGTACATATCCGTACAACTCTTTTATGATTGGTGACAATATTGGTCTGTATGTGTGTGGCGGCTGGGTAGCAAGCACACTGACCACGCTTGAGAAATATCCAAGAGATTGGCAGGCAGGAATCCTTCCAATGCCTTATCCAGAAGGAAGTGAACCGTCTTCTTTGGTTATTGACAGTTGCTATGCAGTACCGGCAACCAGCTCCAACAAAGAAGCCGCTTTTGAGGCAATTAAGTGCATTGCTGAGAACAAGTATACATTGGGTTATGGACGGATTCCAGCAAAGGCATTGACAGAGGAAGAAGCACGTTCTTATATCGAGGAAACATTAGTTCCAATGTTTGCACATGATGGTATTACAACAGAGGACTTTATGAAAGGTTGGTTTGACTCTAGCAGAAACTATATTAGTGAGAAAATTGTAGGTACTGCTGACACTGTTATCAATCAGATTATTACAGAGGAGAGCTTGATGTATGGTCAGGGTGCAAAGAGTCTTGAAGATACAATGTCTTCTATCAAGTCAAGAGCAGATGAGGCAATTAAGGAGGCACAGGCAGAGTAAGGATTCTTAATAGTTGAATAATAAAGTCTGTAGACGGCTTGAAAAAGCATCGAGGAGTGCTGTAATGCCTACAGCGCTCCTTTTTGTACCTTTTTTGAGTACTACAAACTAGAAATGGAGGCAATATGAAGCAAAATAAAGTAAAAATCAAAACTTCCAACGCGCAGAAAAAAGAAAATAGAGCAGGATATTTTTTTATCGCGCCATATCTCATTTTCTTTATCGTTTTTACTGGGATTCCCTTTTTGATGGCGATTGGAATGTCTTTTTTGAACATTAAGTACATTACAAAATTGGATAATTTAAAATTTGTCGGCTTAAAAAATTTTGCTAAAATATTTAGCAACAAAGAAATTATGGACTCCTTATGGAGAACATTTGGCTATGCGTTGGTGTATGTGCCGCTGATTATGATACTTGGCTTTGCGCTCGCTGTGATTCTCAACAAGGGCGTGTATGCAAAGAATGCGCTGCGCGCGACAGTGTTTATGCCCTATGTGTCCAATATTGTGGCAGTTGCCGTTATCTTTAAGGTACTGCTTGGAAGTAACAGCCCGATTATTCAGCAGTTGCAGTCATGGGGATTTAACCCGTCGCTGCTCTTGCAGGACTTAAAACTGGCGCTTCCTACAACGGCAGCGATTGCAGTTTGGAAAGGGCTTGGATTGAATATGGTGGTTTATATAGGAGCATTGCAGGGAGTTCCCGCAGAGCTTTTGGAGGCGGCACAGATTGACGGCGCTACAAAGTGGGAGCGCATTCGCCATGTGGTATTTCCAATGGTTTCGCCAACAACCTTTTTCTTGCTGATCAGTTCGATTATTGGTTCTCTCCAAAACTTTACAATTATTCAGGCATTGACAGAGGGCGGACCAGGGCAGGCCACTACAGTAATGAGTGTTAATATTGTACGTACTGCGTTTATGAAATACGATACCAGCCTTGCAAGTGCAATGGCGTTAGTAATGTTTGTGATTGTTATGATTATAACCCTAATTCAGTGGTATGGACAGAAAAAATGGGTTAATTATTAAGGAGGGGTGATATATGGCAACGAAAGAAAAAGTATATAAAATATTGTTGACAGTGTTTATGGCAGTCTTTGGTATCGCCTGTATTTTCCCGTTTATCTTTATGATTTCTTCATCGTTTAAGATTAGCGCGGATGTTATGAAGTTTCCATTTCATTTAATACCAGAGCGTTTTACATTAGACAATTTTGTTGGATTGTTTACCAATGGCATGTACAATTTCCAGAAATGGTATATGAACACAATAATAATGACAGCACTCTGTATTATTATTAAGATTTTCTTTGTCAGCTTTACAGCATACGGCTTTTCCAAGATTGATTTTAGAGGAAGGGATGCAATCTTTTTAGTACTGCTGTCTGCAATGATGATTCCAAGTGACATTATGATTCTGCCAAGATATATTATTTTCAAAAATTTACATATTCTTGATACGATGTGGGCGCTAATTCTTCCAAGCTGTGTGGATGTTTATTTTGTATTTTTGCTTCGGCAGTCCTTTATCGCGATACCGGAGTCTATCAGCGAGGCGGCAAAAATTGACGGGTGCAATCATCTTCGCATTTTCTGGCAGGTGATTTTCCCACTTGCAAAGCCGTCAATTGCGACAATGGCGTTATTCTCTTTCACATGGGCATGGAATGACTATATGGGACCATATTTGTACATTTCCACAATGGATAAACAAATGTTGTCAGTTGGTGTGAAGCTGTTTTCATCAGGTTTAATTCAAGATTATGGTTCTCAGATGGCAGCGGCGACAGTTGTGTTGATTCCTGTGCTTGTAGCATTCTTGTTCTGTCAAAGATTCTTTATTGAAGGTGTGGCAAGCGGTGCTGTAAAGGGCTAAATAATGGACAAAAGCATTAGAAAAGGAGCTGTGTGAACATATGGTTAAGGAATGGTTTCAACATGCGAAGTTAGGTATTTTTATGCATTGGGGAATCTATGCGGTGGACGGCATTACAGAGTCGTGGAGTTTTGGGCAGGGAAGTATTTCTTACGACGAATATATGAAACAGTTGAACGGTTTTACTGCGTCAAAATATGATCCCAAAAAGTGGGCGGCACTCTTTAAGGAAGCAGGGGCAAGATATGCGGTGCTAACAACAAAACATCATGATGGGGTGTCACTTGTGGATACGGAACACACGGATCTAAATGTGGTAAAAAGGACACCTGCAGGCAGGGATTTGCTGGCACCCTACTGTGAGGCACTTCGAGAAGAAGGGTTGAAAGTTGGCTTTTATTTTTCCAATACAGATTGGTCCAATGTGGATAATATGCGCGTGATTTTGGATAAAAGCGAAGAAGAAGTTCTTGCAATGCGAAAAGAAGTTATAGATTACAATGCAATGTGGACCCAAATGTGTAAAATTGGCAAAAGCGAGGGCACACAAGACCCAGCGGAATTAGAAGCTGCGTGGGCGCGTTTTATGAACCAATATCGTCTTGGTATTAAAGAACTAATGACAAAATATGGAAACATTGATATAATGTGGTTTGATGTCATGCTGACGCGCGAAGGATTTTCTTGGGAGGCAGATAAAGTCCGCGAGATGATTCGAGAATTGAACCCAGATACTATGGTAAATGCGCGCCTTGTAGGGCAGGGTGACTATGAGACGCCGGAACTGTATATTCCGTTGCGACCGCTGGCGGAACATTGGGAGTTATGTAGTACTTTTAACAACTCTTGGGGATATCGGCCACAGGATGTGCAATATAAAGATATTCGCCAGATTGTGCGCATGTTGACCGCTTGTATTTCCAAGGGCGGAAATTTGCTTATTTCTTTTGGACCAACGCCGGAAGGTGAAATTCCCGCGGCAGTAGAGGAGAAGATGCGTGAGCTTGGCAAATGGACGCACAAGTATGAAGAAGCCATCTATTCGACAAAACAAGGAATTGCTGCAGAGTATTTTCATGGAGACACTACATTGAGTGAGGATGAAAAAACATTGTATCTGTTCTGCAATGACAAGCCAAATGGTTTCTTGCTGTTAAATGGCATTAAAAATACAAAGATGAAAGTGACTTCCCTGACAAGTGGCAGAGAACTAAAATGGACGCTTACTGGCGGTGCGCCGTGGCTTGGAATGCCTGGACAGATTTGGATAGCGGTGCAGGAGGCGGACATTGATGAGATTTGCACTGTTATTAAAGTGGCGTTTGAGGAGCCAATTGACAAAATATTATGTGAGGAAGAAAGAAGTTCTGTTGGTGGGGTGGAATAATTGAAAAAACAATCAGAAATCCGTTTTCTGTTTCTGCTGTGCTGGTGCTCTTACTTTTGTGCTTATATCGGGCGGCTGAACTACTCGGCCGCCCTAACTGATATGATTCAGTCGGAAGGCTTTGGCAAGGGAGAGGCGGGATTGATTGGAACAGCATTTTTCTTTGCTTATGGAGCTGGACAGTTTGTCAGTGGTTTTCTAGGCGACCGACTGCCAGCAAAGTGGTTGGTTTTTACAGGATTGGGGTGTTCTGGCATCTGCAATCTGTTGATGACACAAGGTCAAAACATTGGATTTATGATAGTGGTATGGTGTGTTAATGGGCTTGTGCAGGCACTGATCTGGTCGCCAATGTTGCGGCTTGTCACTGACTACTGCGAGGCAGAAGTTCGGTCGAAGCTGTGTGCTGCATTAAACAGTGCAGTGCCAGTGGGCACAATGGCAGCATATGGGATTACAGCGGTGGTGCTTGGCATCTCTGGCTGGCGCTCAGTGTTTTTGCTGGGCGGTGTGTGCCTGCTGGTGATGTCCTTGGTGTGGCTGTCGGGCATTATGCGGGTGGAGCGGACGGTTCCAGCGCAGGAAAAGCAGCCGCAAGTTTCAAGTCAGGTTAGGCAGCAAAGGGTAGGTGTCGAAACAGATGCAAAATTGGGTGAGATATTAGTGCAATCAGGTCTAATTATGCTTCTTGCTGCGTTGCTGGTGCAGGGTGCGTTGAAAGATGGTGTCACAACATGGATACCAGTCTATATCCAGGAGACTTATGGTGTCAGTCCTATTCTAGCCGTGGCAGGAACAATGGTGATACCGCTTTGCAATCTGTTTGGCGTCTGGCTGGCGGCATTTACATGCAGGCACATAGAGCGAAATGAGATTGCAGTTTCAGCCGGATTCTTTGCAATCTGTGCTGTGGCGTTGCTGGTGCTGTGGCTGAGTTCTGGAAGGAGCATGGCTGCTTCTATGGGAATGTTGGCATTGTCCACGACAACCATGATGACTGTAAACACTATGTTGACAGCGGTGCTTCCTTCTTGTTTTGGCTCTGTTGGAAAGGCTTCGTCCATGTCGGGATTATTAAATTCCGCAGTGTATTCCGGCGGGGCAGTTTCCGCATATGGTATTGGCAGTCTGGCAGGATATTTTGGCTGGACAACAACGATTTTAATTTGGGCTGTGATGGCTGCGGCCGCTTTCTTAATCTGTTGTCTTGCTGCCAGAAAGTGGGGTACATATCGCAAAAAGTTAGCAGGAGGCAGACATTAATTTTTGAGAAATAAGGAGAGAAAAAATGTCAGAACGTATTTATTTATTACCACAGAAAGGAAATATTTACAAGGCAAATCTTCACTGTCATACGATTCACTCGGACGGGAACTTGACACCGGAGGAGGTCAAGGCAGCTTATATGGAGAAAGGATATCAGATTGTGGCAATTACAGACCACAGACATTATCAGTGGCACCAAAATTTGTGCAATCAGAATTTTCTGGCGCTGGCGGCTATGGAGGTTGACATTAACGAACATTTTAAGCGTTCGGGCGATTTTTCGCGGGTTAAGACATACCATATTAATTTGTATGACGCTGCGCCAGAGCAGTTTATTGAGGAAAAACAAAGTGATCTGCTGCCAGAACGACGCTATAACGACACAGACTATATCAACGAATATATTTGGAAAATGAAGAAGTATGGCTTTTATGCCTGTTATAATCACCCCTACTGGTCCTTGCAAAATTACGACGACTATAAAAATCTTAGAGGTTTTTGGGGAATGGAGATTTATAATTACGGCTGTGAGCATGACGGGCTGTATGGTTTTAATCCACAGAGCTATGATGAGATGTTGCGGCAGGGAAATCGCTTGTTTTGTGTAGCCACGGACGATAACCACAATCGGTTTCCATTTGGCGATCCGCTGTGTGATTCCTTTGGCGGTTTTGTTATGGTGAAAGCGGAGAAACTGACCTATGAGGCAGTGACAAGTGCGCTGTTGCAAGGTGATTTTTATAGTTCTATGGGACCAGAAATTTACAGTATGTCCGTAAAGGACGGTATTCTGGAAATCGAGACTAGCCCAGTAGAAAAAATTTATGTGATGACAAGTGGCAGAAACTGTCATAAAAAGGTTGCAACCTTTGGGCAGACAATAACAAGTGCATCATTTGAACTTGACGGAACAGAGGAATATATTAGAGTACAGATTCGAGATGGACAAGGGCTTTATGCGTGCAGCAATGCCTATGAGATGTGCGGGACTGTGCCAGTGCTTCGGACCTATGATATGATTGGGAGCTAACTGTGGTTTTAAACAATGAATAAAAGGCTATATGACTCGCGCATTGGTGCAGGTAAGAATGGAGGAAAAAATGGATAAGAATTATGGAAGGGTGACAATACCCACAGATGCCGACATGGTGGAGGAGACAAAACAGATAGCGCAGCGCTGGGGCGCAGATGCAATTCGTGACTGTGACGGGACGCAGATGCCAGATGCGTTGAAATCTATGCCAGTAAAGATTTATTCGACATATTATACAACGAGAAAGGACAATGCATGGGCACAGGCAAATCCTGATGAAGTTCAACAGGTGTATCTGATGACAGAGTTTTACACTGCAATGGAGGAGAATGCGCCGCTTCGTGTTCCACTTATGAAACATTTTTATCAGGAACAATTAAAGCCAAACACTCTGCACGATATTAAGCGGTGGTGGGAGGTGATTGACCGGACAACTGGCGAAGTGGTTTCTCCAAAAGGATGGGATTATGATGAGGAGTGTGGTGAAGTAGTGATTCACCAACCAAGTGCTTTTCATGAATATACAGTTAGTTTTCTGGCATTTATTATGTGGGACCCCGTACATATGTACAATTTTATTACCAATAGTTGGGAGAATGTGGAGCACCAGATTACCTTTGATGTGCGTCAGCCCAAGACACAGCGCTATGTGATTGAGAAGTTAAAACAGTGGTTAAAAGATAATCCCGATACAGATGTTGTGCGTTTTACCACTTTTTTCCATCAGTTTACATTGGTGTTTGACGAGCTTGCGTGGGAGAAATTCGTAGATTGGTTTGGCTACAGTGCCAGCGTAAGCCCTTATATATTAGAGCAGTTTGAGAAGGAAGTTGGCTATTCATTCCGACCGGAATACATTATTGATCAGGGTTATCACAACAATACCAATCGTGTGCCCTCAAAGGAATTTCGCGATTTCCAGAAATTCCAGCAGCGTGAGGTGGCAAAATTGATGAAGGTACTGGTGGACATTTGCCATGAGAACGGCAGAGAAGCAATGATGTTTCTGGGCGACCATTGGATTGGCACGGAACCGTATGGGGAGTATTTTAAGGAAGTTGGTCTGGATGCTGTGGTTGGATCGGTTGGCAACGGCGCAACGCTGCGCTTGATTTCGGATATTCCAGGTGTAAAGTACACAGAGGGAAGATTTTTACCATACTTTTTCCCAGATGTGTTCCATGAGGGTGGCGATCCGATCAAGGAGGCAAAGATGAATTGGGTGACAGCAAGGCGCGCAATTTTAAGAAAGCCTGTTGATAGAATTGGATATGGCGGTTATCTGAAACTTGCGCTGCAATTTCCTGATTTTATTCAATATATTGAGGATATCTGCAATGAGTTTCGACTTTTGTATGAAAATGTGGGTGGACAGCAGCCTTATAGCCATTTTACAGTTGGAGTGCTAAATAGTTGGGGAAAAATGCGCTCATGGGGAACCCATATGGTGGCACACGCAATTCATTACAAACAGACATACTCTTATGCTGGTGTGCTTGAAAGTCTGAGCGGAATGCCGTTTGATGTTCGTTTTATTAGTTTTGATGAGGTGTTAGAAAATCCTGCTGTGCTGAATGAGTGCAAAGTGATTGTCAATGTGGGTGATGCTTACACGGCGCCAAGTGGTGGTGCTTACTGGAAAAATCCGGCGTTGTCTTGTGCCATTAAGGCATTTGTCGCAAAGGGCGGCGGTTTTATCGGTGTGGGCGAGCCAAGCGCATATCAGCATCAAGGCCACTATTTTGCACTTGCGAGTGTGCTTGGTGTGGATAAAGAAGTTGGATTTAGTCTTTCTACGGACAAGTACAACTGGGATGAACAGCCACATTTTATCACTGAGGATAGACCACAACAGATTGATTTTGGCGAGGGCATGAAAAATGTTTATGCGCTGCCAGGAACAACGATTATCAGAAAAGAAGGTCAGGATGTGCAGCTTGCAGCACATGAGTTTGGCAAGGGTAGAAGTGTGTATATCAGCGGTATTCCATATTCGTTTGAGAACGCCCGTCTATTTTATCGTGCGGTATTCTGGGCAGCAGGCGAAGAAAGCAATATAAAGATTTGGTACAGTGAGAACGATAAGATTGAGGTGAACTATTATCCGGCGACCGGAAAGTACTGCGTGGTCAATAATACATACGAGCCGCAGGATACGGTAATTTATGATGGACGAGGAACAGATACAAAGATGCATCTTGAACCAAATGGAATCTATTGGTTTGATTTTGATGAAAAGAAATAAGGATTAAAATATTGTGATGATTGACAGGGATAGGTTTATACGATATCATGGACGCTCGGACGCGGAAGTGCAGGCTTGCAGAGAGTATGTAAAAAAGTGGTGGCCAAAGGAGACGGATGCGCGCCTTGAGATTGCTGATCAGGTCTGTGAAAACAAGTTTATCTTTAATCTGCCGTGGGATATGGAGCAGACAACAGAGATTGTGGTGTTTGGAGAAAAACTGGACTGGTTGCATATGCCAGGAAAAGATGTGGAGTTTATTTATCAGATGAACCGTCACCGTTACTGGATTTGTCTAGGGCAGGTGTATGCCATTACTGGAAGCGAAAAGTATGTGAAAACTTTTGTCGCACAGATGACGGATTGGATTCGGGAAAATGTCATTACAGCGAAGACAAAAGACAAGATATGGCGCACAATTGAGGCTGGAATCCGAGCGGAGAACTGGATAAAAGCAATGGGATATATGGCAAAAAGTCCCAGGGTGACGGACGAGGTGTTAGAACTGTTTGCCAAGTCAATGTTGGTGCATGGACAATATCTAGCAGAGTGTAAGAAAAGTTTTAGTACAAAGAGCAACTGGGGGATTTTGGAAAGCAGCGGACTCTTTGTTATCGGGAAAATGCTGGAGGCGTGCGCGGAGGACAATACGGAAGAACAGCGCGGCAGAGAGTACGCTCTGCTGGCGCTGGAACGCCTAGAAAAGCAGCTTGCCACACAAGTGATGGATGATGGGGTTCATTGGGAGCAATCACCTATGTATCACAATGAAGTCTTGCGGTGTTGTCTTGAGGTGCTGCGCATTGCGGATAGATATCAGATGAAGGTTCCAGAAGGAATCCTTTCTGTGACAAAAGCGATGGCGCGTGCAGACCGTTACTGGCAAAAACCAGACGGAAAGCAGTTTGCAGGGGGAGACAGCGACAGCACTGATATCAGGGATATTTTGACGGCAGCGGCAGTTCAGTTTAAAGATCCAATTTTAAAATCTGGGGCATTTCCAAAATTGGATTATGAAAGTATCTGGGATTATGGACAAGCGACGGCAAAGACTTATGAAGCGCTTGACTCGAAAAAGCCAAAGGATACGCTTATTTGGCAGAAAGAGAGCGGCAACTGGTATCTGCGCTCTAATTGGGGGCGCAACGCAGATTATCTTCATGTTCGCTGTGGCAGTCTTGGAGGTGGTCACGGACATTTTGACAAGCTTCATATGGACCTTGTTATAAACGGAGAAGACTTTCTAATAGATTCGGGACGATATACATATGTGGAGGGGAAGGAGCGTTTTCGCCTAAAGAGTGCTGCAGCGCATAATACTGTGACCATAGATGGGCGGGAATATACGCACTGTATTGACGCATGGGGTGTGTCGGAGCTGAATAATACTGTAAATGGTGGTTGCTGCAAACAAAAGGGTATTTATACCTATATTCAGTGTGGACACTCTGGATATATGAAACAAGGGGTGCTGGTGAACCGAAAGATCCTTGCAATCGGTACAAAAATTTACATTGTATGTGATGAATTTTATGGCTCGGGCGGTCATAATTACTGTCAGCATTTTCATTTGGCACCAGAGTGCCGTGTCTATATAGATAAGAACGGACATAATACACTTCCTGCGGTAATTATAGAAGGCGAAAAGTTTTGTGCAAAAATGTGTTCCCTTTCAGAAGATACGACAGTGACAAAGGAAATGTTTCCTATATCGCGCCACTATAATCAAATGCAGCGGGCAGAGGCGATTACTTTTTGCAGGAAACCAACTTATAATCAACAGACAGAAGTTGTTTCTAATACAAAAGAAACGAATATTATAAAAACAAATTTTGTAAAAACAGAGTCAATCGTAACTGTTATTTTTTGTGATGATAAAGAGAATAAACAGGATAAAAATAACTTAAATCAATATACGGCTGTATTAGTTCCAGTTGTGTCTTCGACACAGGGACGCATTTTGGAGCGTTGGGAGGCAGAGGGGATTTTGCTTTCTTGTCAGGAAAAAAATTATCTTGTCGTGATTGCACATGTTGAGACGGGTGCAGATTGCGAATATATTGGCGCAATGAATCATTATGGTCTTGGCAGGGTGATGGTGACAGAATTGCTGTCTGAAGAAATAAACCAGAACAGCCTGCCAGGAGAAGAACAAGGCATGACAGTACTTTGCTGGTGATTTGTAGATACTTATGGTTTTATAAAGCATGAAATTTAAAGTATTACATAAGGAAAGGAAAAAGGATGATAAAGAATATTGTCTTTGATATGGGAAATGTACTTACTATATATAATGTCAGAGAATATATTTATGGGTATGTGGATAACGAGGAAGATTTTCTATGGATAAAAAATCATCTTTGCGCATCGGTGGAGTGGGTTCAGATGGACAGAGGAACAATCACAGATGATGAGGCGATTTCTGCTATTTGCAAAAGAGTGCCTTCTCGCTTACATAATACAGTGGAGCGTTTTATCAGGGAATACCGAATGGTACAGTTGCCTAATCCGCCTATGGAGAAGCTGGTTGAAGAATTGACAGAGAAAGGATATGATTTGTATCTGATGTCCAACATAGCGCACCGATTTAGAGTTTTCAGCAAAAATATCAAGTCCATTCAATATATGAAGGGTATTTGGATATCTTGTGAACATGGTTTGATTAAGCCAGAGCGAGCAGCATATCAGGATTTTTTTCAGACATTTTCACTTAATCCCAAAGAATGTTTCTTTATTGACGATACCCCTGTCAATGTGGAGGTAGCAAGGAACCTAGGCATGGACGGGTGTGTTTACTATGGGGATGTTACAGAACTTAGAGAAAATTTGCACAATAAATTAGGAGCAGGTTTTATGTGATAAAATAACTTTTGTAAGATTAGTAAGGAAAGGAGGTTACTGTTCACACAGGACTTAGCATTTACTGCTAAGTCCGTGAGAAAGCGTACCAGCAGCAAGTAAAAATCCATTTGCGAAGCAAATTTTGCATGGATTTTTACATGTTACTGGAACGGAGTGAACAGTAACGAAAGGAGCGTATGTTATGCAGACAAAGGAAAGCTTATTATCATACGATATTATGAGCAGGGAGCAGGCGGAGGAAGCTCTGAAGATTGCGGTCTCTCTGGTGGAAGGAAATGTGGATGCGTTCACTGACTGCTTTCCAGATTCCAACAGTCAGAACAATTTTTATCCGAAATCGGAGAATGTAGAGTGGACGACAGGATTCTGGACAGGAGAGATATGGCTTGCTTATGAGGAGACGGGATCAGAAAAATTAAAACATGCCGCAGAAGTTCATGTTGAGAGTTTTCTGGATAGGATTGTGCGGCGGATTGATGTAGATCATCACGATATGGGATTTTTATATTCGCCGTCGTGTGTGGCGGCATGGCAGCTTACAGGAAATGAGACAGCAAAAAAAGCGGCGCTGCTTGCGGCAGATAATCTGATGAGCCGTTTTTGCGAAAAAGGACAGTTCTTTCAGGCGTGGGGGCAGCTTGGTGCGCCGGACAACTATCGGCTGATTATTGATTGTTTGCTGAACATGCCATTGCTGTTCTGGGCGTCGGAGGTGACAGGGGACATGAAGTATGCAGACCACGCCAAGGCACATATCAAGACCGCAATGCAGTATATTGTACGTCCAGATTATTCGACTTATCACACATATTTCTTTAACCCAGAAACTGGGGAACCGGTGAAGGGTGTGACACATCAAGGGCATAGACATGGCTCTGCGTGGACGCGCGGGCAGGCGTGGGGAATTTATGGTTCTGCGATGGCGTATCGTTATATTAAAGACGAAGCGTATCAGGAGATTTTTGAGAAGGTAACGGAATATTTCCTGCTGCACCTGCCATCGGATTTGATTCCTTATTGGGATTTTGACTTTGACGATGGTAGTACAGAGCCAAGAGATTCTTCGTCCGCGGCGATTGCAGCGTGCGGCATGTTGGAGATGGCAAGGCATATGACCAAAGAGAAAGCACAATATTATGAGGAGATGGCAAAACGTCTACTGTTGGCGTTGCGCAAAAAATGTGCAGTCACATCAAAAGAACAATCTAACGGATTGCTGTTGCATGGCACCTATGCTAGAAAATCTGACGAGAATCCTTGTGAGAATCGCGGCGTGGACGAGTGTAATACTTGGGGTGATTATTATTATCTGGAAGGACTTGTCAGAATACATAGAGATTGGAAATCATATTGGTAAAAATAGAATAGAAGATTGATGGATAAATTGGAGGCAATTCTATCTTTGGAAGAGATTATCGCAGAGTATGAGAAGTAGAAATTCTGGTTATACTACGAAAAACAGTAGTGATGAAAGGAATAAAGCGATGAAATATGTATGTGATGTCTGCGATTGGGTATACGACGAGGAGAAAGGTTATCCAGAGGGCGGTATCGCGCCAGGAACAAAGTGGGAAGATGTACCCGAGGATTTTGTTTGTCCGTTGTGTTTCGTAGGAAAAGAGCTTTTTACTGCAATAGTTGAGTAGGGGAAGATTTATCTTCCCCTACTTGAATATACATAAGAAAAGTTTTACGCAGAAGTCTCAGCCAATTGAATAATTTTTTCCATATCTGCTATTAACTCCTCCGAGTAATTTGATGCTTCTCGATAAACATGCATTGCCTTTCCATATTCTTGGTTGTTGATTGCATTGATAACTGTCTGACCATATGTATGGAATTTATTGTGTTTGTTGCCAAGTTCTTCCCAGATAGGAAGAACGCCAGGAATATCAGGCGTGACAGCATAGTAAAAGTGACCAAATCCACACTTGGAAGAATCTAGCTGCAATGGTGTGACATTGCGGCTATCCACAATCTTTTTGAGATTGTTTAACCATGTCTGATGTGAGGAGATGGCAGTGCGCATATATTGAATAAATTCTTGATTCTCAATATGATAAAATGCATCTTTTGACATATTGCCCATCTTTTTAACGGATTCATCAAGTGTTTTTTCAATATTTATAACGGGTTCAATAGCATGTCTCAAATCACGACCAACATTGCGCATAAAATCTGTGCTGTCGTTGAGCTGATTTTCCATCTCTGCCATGGAACTACTAATCTCTTCGCTGACAGATGCCATCGAGCTTATGGAGTCATTAATCTGTGATACATGGCATTTACTCACGTCGTTTAATTCCCAGACATTGGAAATTTTGTCAGCCATAGTATTGAGGGACTGAATCGTACTTGTGGAACTCTGTACACTCTTTTTGGAGGCATGTTTCATATTTTCCACAAATGTACCCATATCTTTTGTCAATTTTTGTGTCTCCTCTGCAAGCTCTCGAATTTCCCCTGCAACAACAGCAAAACCTCTGCCTGCTTCTCCAGCTCTTGCCGCCTCCACAGAGGCATTTAAGGCGAGTAGATTTGTCTGGAGCGATATGGTGTCGATGCCGGAGAGAATAGAGCTGATATGTGTGATAATATTGACCAATTCATCCATATCTGTTTGCATTTCGCCGGCGGAGAGAATGGTCTGTGCGGAGAGTTCTTTGATGGCAGTTAGTTCATCTTGTCCCTCCTCGATTTTTTTATAAACTTCGTCTGTCTCGCCGGAGATTTGAATGATAGTGTTGGTCAATTCTTCCTGCGGATTGTTCGTGGTTCCAGTAGTTGTTCCAAAAATGCTCTCAGTTGCTTTTGCAATTTTCTTGGAGATATCAATAATTTTCTGTGTCTGATGCTGCATGGTTAGGTCAAGCGAACTAATTTGCATAACGGCGTTAATATTCTTGTCAAACACATCTGCAAACTGTTTTCTGCCATTGGATAATCGGGTATATATATGATTTAATTCAGGTTCTCTGGAATAGTCGGCTCTTTTTAATTCTGATACGGCTTTCATGAGAACAGATTTTCGCTTTCTATTGAACATGTCTGCTTCCTCATTTCTTCATTGTAATTCTTTTAAGAATGCTATTCGTATTCTTGTTGCGGCGTGAAAGTAGGCACTGCTGACATACAATCCATTCCCACGCTTGCAATAAAATTAATTGATACTTATATCTTACGTGATTTTTCAGTTTTTTCAAGTATTTTCTTGATTTTCTTTTAGGAATTTATTCCATTTTTAGTTTTGGCGAAGATTCATCTTCTCCCTACTCGCGCCGCCGATACGTCATTTCCTTTGCATCGGCGTGCACAAAATTAAGCATGGGAAAATTAAAATTTTCCCATGCTGTGTTCTGCAAACCATAATGTTTTAATAATTGGAACAATTAAGATACCGCAGAAGAAATTGCTTACACCATGAATGCAGTCAAAGGGAAGACCTGCAATAATCCACGCAATCATTCCTTTAAAACTCAAACCGTACAAAAGCGCTTGTGCAGGGGCGTATAATGTCCCATACAAAAAACCATGCGCGGCGCAGACGGTCATGTACACAAGCGGCTGTATTTTTGGGGATATCTTTGTCGGGAGTAGCATGACAACACCCCAGAGAACAGTCCATAGATACAGATAAGGTATCCACCATGTCGCGAATCCATTAAACATTCCGATTAGAAGCACATAAATATAAATTGGATATAGTGCCTTCTTGCGGTAGACAACAGTAAAGGCGACAATAAATGTGCTAAGCAAATGGATATTTGGTGCAAATTCCATCAGGATTTTGGAGGCGTACATAACAGATCCTAACATTGCAAATACAACGATTTCTCTTGTTGAAAGTTTCATGGTTACTCTGCTTTAAAAGAGTAGCTCGATCCGGCTGTAATTGGTGTTGTGTCAACGCCGGATGTAGCATATTCTCCATCAATATAAAATGCCCAGTATTTTCCGTCTTTATCATAATCGACTGTGATGTTATTGACAGTCTTTACAAAAAGACCATATTCACTGTCATCACCGTCAATCAGTCCAAGTTCAAGCAAGGCGCTGCCAACAGTATCTTTGTCAGTGTGAATTTCAAATGCGGTTGTGTTTCCTTCCAAATTAACGACAGTGAAGGCAAAAACTGTATTACCTTCACCAAGGACAGTGACATCTGACGAGGTGCTTTCCTGGGAAGCATTTTGGGAGGATTCATTTTTCTGACTGTCATTACAACCGGTTGTAGAGAGTGCCATAGCCACAATCAGCATCATACAAAGGATGAATGACATTGTTTTTTTTCTGTGTTTCATCTGCATATTTTGTATCTCCTTTGAATATTTTTTAATGTTCTCCGCAACCGGCGCCCGCGGTTGGAAGCAGTAAATGTTCATACTTCAGAGAACTTGAGCTGTCTCGATATTCCGGCTGAACACTGCATTGACCAGCCTTCTCAGAGAAATTCCAATGGCTTGTCCCGAAATTGTGGCATTTCGGTGAGGTTAATGACAAAGACGTGTTTTACGGTGACGGGCTCGCGCAGGAATTGCACCTGCTTCCCGAAACAGTCTATTTTTTATAATAATCATTCTTAGCAGTTTCGTCAAGTATTAAGAACTGTTACTGATTTGTTACAATTCAGCCTCAGGACTTTGCATTTACTGCAAAGTCCGTAAAATAACATAATGGTTGAGATGCATCAAGCCACCACGAAGTGGTTTTGCATGGCTTGATGCTTGTAACAGGAAGCCGAAGGCTGAACTGTTACGTTGATTTTTTGCGCAAGCGTGCAATGTAGTACAGGACAACAAAGAGTAAAAGGCTTAGGACGGAGACTGTTACTCCGGCAATCAAACCCTTTGGAAAATAACGCAGAGCAATTGTGTGGGAACCTGTTTCCAGCGCAATGCTGATAAAAGTCTCCTCAAATAAATCCATATCTGTTTTCTCTCCGTCCACATATAACGTCCAGCCAGGATCATATGCTATAGACAATACGAGATGCCCGGGGGTGGTAATATCAATGTGTCCATTTAATGACGTTTCATTGTAGTGGTCAACAGTCATAGTCTGATAGTTTAATTGGCTGACAAAAGCAGCAAGCACAGGCTCGTTGATTTTATATGCGGTTAGATTAAGATCTTTGCCATTTTCGGATTTGAAGGATAATGTTTCCCCTGCGTTGTGATAGCCAAGATCAAGAATATATTTTTTCTTAATTTGGCTAAAACTTTTCGATTCCTCTTCGTACTGCATTTTAATCGTATCAATCTTGGTGTTGGAAGTGTAGGCATAGTAGTGTGCATCTTCTTTAATATAAAGATCCGCCTGACTGCCGTAGGAGCCAATGGAAACTTCTGAAAAGATATCCTCCGCAATTCCAAAACGATGAACCAAGTTGTTCTGACGCTGTATTGGATTTAGACTTTTTTCGTCAGTATCGTCTTCATGAATCGTTTCTGTGACATTTTGTGCCGTGTCAAAGCGAGCTTCAGGAGAAGTGATCACATATCCAAGCGGAACCGAATAATTGTTCTGGTATAGATATAGTTTTCCTTCTGTGTCAGTGAGCGTAAAGAGATTATCATACCCTCTGTCTAGTGTGTACAGCATGTAGCGATTTGCGAGAAGTGCTGCGGTGACAGGTGTTGCGCCGTCATAACAGTAATTGACGCGGCTTCCTTTCATACCATATTTTTCATAAAAATCCGAAACCAGCGAATTTAGAACAGAAGAGAAATAGGAACCGCCTTGAAAGCCAATGAGCATTGCATCATTTTGCGTTCTGCGTGCAAATTTGTCAAATCGGAAAAAATCATTATTTTCGTTTTCTACTGTCCGGTCTGTTAGGATTTGATACGAATCATAATTGGAAAGGTACGTGGTTCTTGACACTGTGGGAACACTGGTGAGATAGGTGTTCACACCCGATTCTGTCACCGTCACAAACACTGCGCAAATGCAAAAGAGTGTATTGAGGGAATTGCTGTTTCTGCGATAATAAATTAGTCCAGCGTAGAGGAGCAGATAAATGCCGGTGACTAGAAAACAGGTATCTGTAATCGCATCATCAGCGAGTTTTTCGCATAGCAAGAGAAAGAACAACACTCCAGCAAAGACAGACGCAAGTTCTTTGCGACTGTATTCCTGCAAATATAAGAATGCTTCATAGCATACAGTGAGCAGCAATAATATATATAGAAAGGACTGCCTTGCAGGAAGTGAGTCTGGATAATTTAGACCGTGCCATATAAAGTTTAATGTGTTCGTGGAGAAGCTGACTAAAATAAAGCCAAGAAGTAACAGTTTGGGCGCTTTTTCCCGCAAAGGAATTTTTTTCTGCAATACATACAGTGGAACAAATACAAATACAAGAACGCCGCAGTAAATGTTTGGCCAGTGGTCCAAGCCTGTCTCGACAGTTACATTAAAACAATGTCTGGCGAGCATATCAAACACAGGAAAGTATGTTTTTACTTTGGTCGGAAAATTAATATCACTAAATTCCGTAAAGCGAAGTGCAGCAAGTTCAGGCAGCAGAAGAACAGCCGCCATACCGCCTGCAAGCAAAGAGTACACGCCAAAACGGATTGCTGCTTTGACATAAAAGTTTTTTATATTTCCAAGACCTGGAAATGCAAGTGGAGCAGAAGTTTTTTCTTGCAAAGGATTTCGAGCAATCAAAAGCACGAGAAAATATAGTACAAGAAAAATGCACACCATAATAGAAAGATAGTAGTTTGATAAGATGGACAAGCCCAGACAAATACAATACAAATAACATTTTCCCTCGTTTACAAGTCGCTCGACACCAAGGACGACAAGCGGCGCAAGAACGACCACATCGAGCCACATTACATCCCAATTGTAGGCCGCCATAAAACCAGATAGTGCATAAAATAGAGAGAAGCATAGAATGCCCCAAGAATTACTGTCAAAATGTTTGCGGATATAATAGGTAAATGTCAGCCCGCACAATCCTGTTCTTACGACAACCAAATATGACAGAAATTCCATAAGATAATTTTCAGGAATCAGCACGCAGAGCCAGTTAAAAGGACTTGCCAGATAGTAGGCATAGAGCGCAATAAAATTAGATCCGATGCCAGTATGCCATGAAAAAAACAGGCTTTCACCGTTTTTTAGTTTATGATAAAATTCCACCAGAAAAGGAAAATACTGGTGATACATATCAATATGAAGAAAAGAGCGCTCGCCAAAGGGATATATTTTCTGCACAATAAAAATTGTGAGCAGAATGAGCGCGGGCACAAAAAAGGAACACAAGTACAGCAAATCGCAGTGTGGTTTTCTTATTCTAAATCGTTTGAAATTCATAATTGTCCTCCTGACAGTTTCCAATTTATCTTTTGCCAAAGATACAATCATACTGTAAGATTGCATAGTTGTTTAACTCGCCCATCACATTTTTGGTGTCAGTACTTTTGCCTGCTGAATTTTCCGTGCGAATGGATGTGATCACCGGATAATTTTCGGATAGCTTGTGGAGATACTGTTCTTGCGCAGTCATTGGAATGCCTGCGGCTGCAAGAATTTTCGATACGAGAAAATTTGCACTAATCTCTGCGTCGGTTTCTGTCTCAAGATCAAAATTACACCAGATAAAATAAGGAACTTTATATCTGTTTGCTTCGTCCTCGTCAGACAGTTCATTTCCGTTTTTTCCATTGAGCTTCCACACATTTGAGACAACGGAATTTGTTGGTTGATGATCTCCAAAAAAGACAATCATAGTATCTTCTGCTACACTAGAAAAATAGTCTGTCAAATCTTTTATGGAGGCATCTGAAATTTTCATCAGTGACAGATAATTGTTGAGCGCTTTCGATTTGCTGTCTGTCACTTTGATATCCGGTTTAAAATTATCAAATTCCTCTGTGTAGGAGGAGTGGTTTTGCATAGTGACATTAAAGACAAAAAATGGTGTTCCATTCGGCTTTGATTCATACATGTCTATAATTTTGTCGTAACATGCCTGGTCACTTACATATTTGCGGATTCGTTCTGGGTTCTTGTAGTCTTTTATAAAGTACATTTCATCAAAACCAAGCAATGGATATACTTTATTTCGGTCCCAACCCGTACTGTTGTATGGATGCATGGCAATTGTCTGATAGCCCAATTCCTTTAGGTGTGAGGCGAGGGAAGGAATTTCTCGTTTGAGATATTGCTGATATGCCACACTTCCATGCGGCAAAAACGCCATTGTATTACCAGTAAGAAATTCAAATTCTGTGTTTGCTGTGTTGCCACCAAGTACAGATACATTTAAATATCCTGAAATTGTGTTTGGCGTCTCGCCGTTTAAGATTGAATGCACATAAGGCATGTAATCTTCGTTGGTTTCAAAAGGCCCTAGCACAGCGGGATCGGAAAATGCCTCATTCATAATCACAATAATATTTGGCAGTCGCTCAGGAATTGCCTCTGTCTTATCTGGTTCACTGTAGGGAGCAAGAATCTCACTGACAGCAGAAGCGCTGTAGTTGGCAGGCTTGTCCACAGAAATATACTGTAATTCCATTAAAAATGCGACAGCGGTTCCATCGCGTTTGCTCATAACAGTCGGTGTAAAAAGTTTGTCATACATGCCATATTTGCTGATTGTACTTTCTTGGTGAAGCATATTTGTAAAACTGCACAGCAACGCAAAAAACAAAACGGTGCCCACAATACGAATGCCCCAGAAACGTTTTTTCCATTTGTTAGTGCCTTTTAATTCCAAGTTCACAACAGATTCTGCCACAATCAACAGGACGAAACCAATCAATACAAAAATCGCTTGTCGGCTCAGTGTGTATTTAAAGTCTCCGGCGACGCTCATTGCAGTTTTGACAGAGTAAATATCCCACGGCATAATCGGTGCAGAACGGAAACTTAAAACATAATAGTTTGCCAGTCCGACAAGCATGAAAAAAATGCTCTGCAGGCGCAGAGACCATTTCAGGCGTCCAAAGAGAAAGAGAAACAAAACCATCAACACTTCAAACAGGTAAATGTTGAGAAATTGAATTGGAACTTTCATGGATTCCCACGGATTGTGTGTGTACCATTCAAATAGATAAAAGTTTGCAACTGGAAACAGCAGCATTGGGATCAGATTTCTGATACACCATAAAATATTGTGTTTTGATATAAACTTTTTCATTGCAATCCCCTTTTCATCCGTATATCATTTACAAAATCTATATTTTCTATGATATATTCTGTCACAGTGGCCCAAAACGGCAACCCTGTATAACAATAGCATTTTTTCCCAGCGTTTTCAAGTTTGTTTTTAAAACGGTGTAACAGGAAGCCTGAGACTGTTACTGTTCACAGGTCAAAAATGCGTTGAACTGCGCAGATTTTTGCCTGTTACTGGAACGGAGTGAACAGTAACCTGAGACTGAATTGTAACAAATGGTTTTCTTAAAGGAAAGTTGTTGACGTGAGGAACAGATTATTCTATAATACATAAGGATCAGAAACGAAGAAAGTGTGAGTAATCAGGAGGAAAGGCATGATTAAAAGTATGACAGGTTTTGGCAGATGTGAGATTACGGAGGGAAGTCGCAAGTACACCGTTGAGATGAAATCCGTAAATCACAGATATCTTGATGCTAATATTAAGATGCCCAAGAAACTTAGTTTTTTTGAGAGTTCTGTCCGAAATGAACTAAAGAATTATGTGCAGCGTGGAAAGATCGACCTGTTCATCACATATGAAGATTTTTCCGAGGATAATGTGTGCATTCGGTACAACAAGGATATTGCAGCGGAATATATTGAATATCTAAAGCAGATGGCTGTGGATTTTGGTTTGGATAATGATATTCGAGTTTCAACGCTCTCGCGTTATCCAGAGGTTTTCTCTATGGAGGAGCAGACCGTGAATGAAGAGGAAATCTGGAAAGGTCTTGCAAAAGCCATTCAAGGTGCAGCGGAGGGATTGGTACAGACACGCATTAAAGAGGGAGAGAATTTGGCGCAGGATTTGATTGGCAAACTGGATGGAATGCTTGAGCATGTCACATTTATTGAGGTGCGTTCCCCGCAGATAATTGATGAGTACAGGAAAAAGCTTGTGGAGCGTGTACATGAGTTGTTGGGTGACGCGACGGTTGATGAGACAAGAATTTTGACGGAGGTCACTATTTTTGCTGACAAAGTATGTGTTGACGAGGAGTTGGTGCGCCTCAGAAGCCATATAGAAACGATGAAACAGTCTCTGGTGGATGGAGGTAGTATTGGGCGGAAGTTGGATTTTATTGCACAGGAGATGAACAGAGAGGCGAATACAATTCTTTCTAAGGCAAGTGACCTTGCAGTTTCCAACCGCGGAATTGATTTGAAGACAGAAATTGAGAAAGTAAGGGAACAGATACAAAACATTGAGTGATCTACAGTGAGGTGGCAGGTGAACAAACTGATTCATATAGGCTTTGGAAATATTGTCAACACGTCAAAGATTATAGCAATCGTTTGTCCTGATTCGGCCCCAGTCAAAAGATTGGTGCAGAAGGCAAAGGAAAACGGTACTGTCATAGACGCCACGCAGGGAAGGAAAACCAAATCGGTTTTGGTGATGGAGAGTAGTCAGATTGTGCTGTCGGCACTCCTTCCTGAGACGATTGCTGGCAGAGCACAGGGGGCGTTTGCAGACGAAGAAGCAGAAGGGGCAACAGAACAAGAAAATAAATAGAAAAAGTGAGGAAAAAATTATGTTACATCCATCTTATACAGATTTAATGAAAGTCGTGAACAATGGAGTTGAGCCAGGGGAAGCGCCGGTTGTCAACAGCCGCTATTCTATTGTTATGGCTACATCAAGGCGCGCGCGACAGATTATTGCGGGCGAGGAACCACTTGTGAACACGAAACAGACAAAACCGTTGTCAATAGCCATTGAAGAGTTAAACGAAGGCAAAATTAAAATTACACATGAGGATTAGAATTTGAAAATATTATTTATTTCCCTTGGCTGTGATAAAAATTTGGTTGATACAGAGAAAATGCTCGGTATACTGGTACAGCGGGGATATTCTATTACAGATGACGATCAGGAAGCAGATGCTGTGGTAGTCAACACTTGCTGCTTTATTAATGATGCCAAACAGGAGAGCATCAACACCCTTTTGGAGATGGCACAGTTGCGTGAAAACAATCGTGTGAAGGCATTGATTGCGGCAGGTTGTCTGGCGCAGCGCTATCAAGAGGAGATTCAAAAAGAGATTCCAGAAGTAGATGCCATTTTAGGAACAACAGCGATTGATGCAATTGCAGATGCGCTGGATGAAGTGCTTTCTGGTAGGAGTCAGAATCATTTAGAGGATATTAACCGCACTTTGGCAGATACGAATTTTTCAAGAAATAGAATTGTTACGACCGGAGGACATTACGCGTATTTAAAGATTGCGGAAGGATGTGACAAGCATTGCAGTTACTGTATCATTCCAAAAGTGCGGGGACATTATAGAAGTGTGCCTATGGAGGACTTGGTTCAGGAGGCAGAGCAACTTGCTGCGTCTGGGGTGAAGGAGTTAATCCTTGTGGCACAAGAAACAACTTTGTACGGGGTGGATTTGTATGGGGAGAAGCGCCTTCCAGAGCTGCTGCGCAGACTTTGTGCAATCACAGGACTCTACTGGATAAGGATTCTCTACTGTTACCCAGAAGAAATTACAGACGAGTTGATTGAGACGATAAAAAGTGAGCCGAAAGTTTGCAATTATCTTGATATTCCCATACAACATGCTTCTGATACAATATTAAAACGCATGGGAAGACGTACCGATCAGAGCGGACTTGTAAATATCATTACAAAATTAAGAGAACAAATACCAGATATTTGCCTGCGTACAACACTCATCACTGGCTTTCCAGGCGAGACGCCAGAGGACCATATCGCCCTAGTTCAGTTTGTTGATGAGATGGAATTTGACAGGCTTGGTGTCTTTTGCTACTCGCAGGAGGAGGACACGCCGGCGGCATTGTTTGAAAACCAGATTGACGAGGAAGTGAAATTGGAGCGACAGGAGGAACTTATGGAACTCCAGCAGGAAATTGCATTTGAGAAAGCACAAGATGCGATTGGAAGCACGCTTCTTGTCATGGTGGAGGGCAGTGTGCCAGATGAGCATGTTTATGTGGCGAGGAGTTATAAAGATGCACCCAATGTGGATGGCTATGTGTTCATACAGACTGGAAGAGAATTGATGACAGGGGATTTTGTGCGAGTGCGGATTACAAACGCGCACAGATACGACTTGATAGGAGAGATAGAAGATGAATTTGCCGAATAAACTTACTGTTTTTAGAGTGATTTTAATCGTGCCATTTGTAATTTTGCTGTTGGGCGGACAGATGTTTGGAGAAATTGCGGGCATTACAGATTATATTGCGCTGGGAATATTTATCATAGCAAGTCTCACAGATATGTTGGATGGAAAAATTGCCAGAAAGTACAATCTTGTCACCAATTTTGGAAAATTTATGGATCCTTTGGCGGATAAGCTGTTGGTGTGCGCCGCACTTATCTGTCTGATTGAACTTGACAGGATTCCAGCGTGGATTGTAATTATTATAATTAGCAGGGAGTTTATTATAAGTGGTTTCCGGCTGATTGCTGCGGACAATAGAGTGGTGATTGCAGCAAATTATTGGGGAAAATTTAAAACTACATTTCAGATGATTATGGTCTGTCTAATGATTGCGAATTTGGACGCTTTGACAGTGCTCACACAGATTGTGATGTGGATTGCGTTGGCATTGACAGTGATATCGCTTGTGGATTATATTTTACAAAATAAGGGCGTGCTGTTTGATGGAAAAATATAGGTTACTATTGACGGCCTGGGAGCCGCTCATAGTAACGATTTGGGGCGATATTCAAAATTTTGTTTTGCAAAAATCGCCCTTCACTTCTGGATCATGTTCTCATGGAATGTGCAGTTCAGCGCATTCCTGCCCCATGAATACGAATGCGGTTACATATGTTGTTACAATTCACACCCATGCTAGATTGCGTATTGATTCATGATGATCTAGTGTGAATTGCAACAAATGATGCACAC
>ERZ808041.269-NODE-269-length-48835-cov-5.238689_pt1 | contig 48835 bp, 48 predicted proteins | sample MGYA00380192_ERZ808041 | MGnify/ENA primary metagenome ERZ808041 (study PRJEB31490, sample SAMN06133412) | mouse gut metagenome | isolation source: Z1_1 | host: mice | place: China: Chengdu | collected 2015-05 ...
AGCATCTGAAACATTTCTTTAAAATCAATTACAATTTTATTCAGCACCTTCGCCTGCTCTCCGGCGGCGCGCCGCACGCCCATCGCATCATACATCACGATAGCCGCCAGCGCGATTGCAATTGCAAATTCTGGCGCCGCATACCCCGCCTTTTTGGCGACGCCAACCGCGATTGCACAGACAAGCGCGGAATGGGAGCTTGGCATTCCGCCAGAACCGACCATCCGTTCCCAGTTGATCCGGCGCGAAGGGATATATGCAAGAATTGTTTTCAGAAGCTGCGCCGCGAACCATGCAAGGAACCCGACGTCAATAACATAATTGCTGACCAATACTTTCAGAGGATTCATATTCGCCTCCCGGTTTTGGGCCATTTCTGTTTTCCATGATGATACGAAAAATTCGGCAATTTCTCTATCTCCCAACAAATCCTGAACACTCGCTTTTTACAGGCCCCAGGTCTATTTGCTGTTCAGTCCGTGCGCGCGGCTGCACGCTCCATCAATGGTCGCGGTTCAAGACCATATCTGCGAGCCAAACAAGAAAGCTGTTATCAGAAAACGCATCGGTTTCCCGCTTTGCCGCTTCGATCAACGTAATCGCGCGCGCTTTCGCGCCCGCAACGCCAAACAGCGACGCATACGTCGTCTTATGATTCTCCGCGTCGCTTCCAACCGGTTTGCCGAGCGTATGCGCATCGCCAGTGACATCAAGAATATCGTCCGTAATCTGAAATGCAAGTCCCACGGCCGCCGCGTAACGGTCCGCGGCATCATACATCTTTTTGTCCGCTTTTCCCGCCAGACAGCCAAGCCGTGCAGCCGCACGCAGCAAGGCGCCTGTTTTCAGCGTACAAAGCATATCCAAAGTCGCCTCATCAACCGTATTTCCCTCACATGCAAGATCGATCACCTGTCCCCCGATCATACCGCAGACGCCGCCCGCTTTGGAAAGCGTGCAGACCGCCTCGACACGCTGGAGATCTGTCAAAAGCGGCGCGCCGGCTGCCGTCTCAAAAGCGAGCGTCAGCAATGCGTCGCCGGCAAGCAGCGCCGTCGACTCACCAAATTCCTTATGACAGGATGGCTTTCCACGCCGAAAATCATCGTTGTCCATACAAGGCAGATCATCGTGAATCAGCGAATAGGCATGCAGCATTTCAATGGCGCACGCCAACGCCGTCGCACCTTCACGCGGCGCGGAGGCAAGCCGCGCAAACTCAAGCACCAGCGCAGCGCGCAGCCGTTTGCCGGCATCCAACAGGCTGTAACGCATTGCATCGACAACCGCCGCCTGGAGCCGCACACCCGGATAGCGCAGGCAGTCGCGCAGCCCATCATTCGTCTGCCGCGCATAAGAGGCGAACTGCTCGTCAAACCGCATCGCTATCCTCCTTTGCCGCTGAAAGCTTTTCTATCTTCAATCGTGCCGCTTCAATTTTTCCATTGGAAAAATCAACCAGCTTGACTGCTTCAGCATACAGCTTCACCGCTTCGTCCAGCGGCACATCCCCGCCGAGCGTCGAGACAATCTCCTCAAGCCGCGCGACAGCCGACTCAAGCGTCATTGTCTTTGCCATGTTCAACACCTCTTGTCTCAATTACCTGGGAAATGATCTCGCCATCAGCCAGACGTGAAAACAGCAGTTCTCCAACCCGCACCTGATCAACGGACGAGACAGGTCCCCGCTTACTGCTCGTCAGACTGTAACCGCGAGATAAAATACGCATCGGGCTTCGTTCCTCGGCCAGCGCCGACAGATACCGCACCTGCTCGCAGGCGCCGGACAATCTCCGTTCAACTGCTGCCTGTACAGCCAGTCCAAGCGTTTTAACGCGCTGCTTCATACTTTGTAAGACGCTTTCGGACGCAGCCATACCCGCTTGAATCGCGCGCATTCGAAGCTGCATCGACGCAACGCGTCCCTGTGTCTGCGCAGCGCACCTCTCAAGCAGATCCGACAGATAATACTGTACGTCAGCGATATTCGGCGCGGCCAGCTCCGCCGCTGCGCTCGGCGTCGGCGCTCTCCGGTCCGCCACAAAGTCTGCAATCGTGAAATCGACCTCATGTCCGACCGCAGAAATCACCGGAATTTCGCTCGATGCAATCACACGCGCGAGCGCCTCGTCGTTAAAAGCCCACAGATCTTCGGCCGAGCCGCCGCCGCGTCCAACGATCATAACGTCGCACGCATGCGCAGCATTGAGCGCACGCACACCGTCGGCGATCGTTTTTGCCGCGCCCTCGCCCTGTACCTGCGCCGGATAAAGCACCACTGTCGCCAACGGATACCGCCGCGAAAGAATATTTAAAATATCCTGAAACGCCGCCGCTCCCTCGCTTGTTACAACACCGATCCGCTCCGGATAACGCGGCAGCGGGCGCTTGCGCCCTTCGTCAAATAGTCCCTCGCGCGCAAGCTTTTCTTTAAGCTGTTCAAAAGCAAGGTGCAACGCACCGATACCGTCCGGCTGCATATCCGTTGCATAAAATTGGTAGCTTCCATCCCGCTCATAAAGCGAAACGGAACCGCTGACAATCACAGACATCCCATTTTCCGGCCTGAAGCGAAGCTGGGATGCATGTCCGCGGAACATAACCGTTTTAATCGCCGCCGTCTCATCCTTAAGCGTAAAATACATGTGCCCCGATTTATAATGGCACAGAAAATTGGAAATTTCTCCGCGCACCATCAATCCGTCAAGCGCACTATCCGAATCAAGCATCGCCTTGACATAACGGTTAAGCTGCGAGACACAAACAACCGCCGATCGATTCATACGCTGTCCTCCTGCATGACCCGCGCCAGAACTGCCGTGCCAGCCGCATTGTCTGCGGAAAACTGCGGCTGTGCAAACAGTCCGCCAAACCGCGTCTCCATAGCTGTTCGAATCATTGCGTTCGACATCACCCCGCCAGCATAGACCAGCGGGATTTCTCCATAAGCGTTCCGGACGCTGACTGTCATATGCGTCAAAGCCGCCAGGATGCTGTCCAGACAAAAGCGTGCGACATCGCACGGCGCCTCCCCCGCGTCCAGCATGGAACGGCATTTGTTTTCAATTCCTGAAAGCGAGCAATCCGCGCCTTTTGACGCAGCTTTTATACGAAAGGTTTTCTTCGATCGGCGCGCCAGCTCCTCAAGCCGCGGTCCTGCCGGAAACGGCAGTCCAAGCATGCCGCCAACCCGGTCGACCGCCTGCCCCGCCTTGAGGTCGAGCGACTGAGCAAACAAATTCACTGTGAGCGGATTGCCTGTCCGTGGCTGTACAATGACGCATTCCGTCGTTCCTCCGGACAGATGAAAGGCCGCGAACCGCTGCCCAATCAAGTCAAGGCGTCCTGTGGAATAAAGCGCGGCAGCAATGTGCCCCGCCTGATGCGACACGCAGGACAGCGGCACGCCGCATACAGCCGCAACGCATCGCGCTGCCGTCTCTCCCACAAGAAAGCACGGCATGTACGAACCTTCGGCATCACGCGGACGAACAGAAACGCCAATGCCATCCGGCGCGCCGCCGTGCTCTTGAAACAATGACTCAATCAGCGCGCCAAGCTGCTTCACATGCGAAAAAACGGCGTCGCTCTGCCGAAGCCCCAACGCGCCGTCTTTTACGGGAAGAAGCTGTTTTCTTTGCCAAACTTCTCCAGAGGCGCTGTTATACAGCGCAACGGAAGTAGTATAATTACTGGTGTCGATTCCCAGGTAACGTGCCATCACGCTATGCCTCCGCCGGCGCGTCCAGCACTTTTTCAGCTTCCGCATTGCCGTGGTTGGTTATATCCTTCTCCTCGACCCCCGCCTGCTCAGAGGAATCCTTCCTTCTAACATATGCGCCAAGCACACCGTTTACAAATGAAAAGTCGTCGTCATTTCCGTATTTTTTAGCAAGCTCGACTGCTTCGTTGATTGAAGCGCCGGCCGGCACTGTGTCGACATGGTCAATCTCCCACAGGCTCAGGCGCAGAATCGACAACGCAACACGCGACATACGATTAATTTTCCATTTCTTGGAATATGATGCAATCGCCTCATCAAGCCACGGCAAATTGCCGCAGACATCGCTGGCCAAACGATACGCATAATCGTCCACCTGCAAATTGCGGCCGATCGCAGCCTGTTCAATAATTTCGTCGATCGATTCGTCTTTAAACGAGCGTTCAAAAATCAGCATAAACGCCTGCTCGCGGGATTCGCTTCGTTTCATGTTGATCGTCCATTCCGCCGGCAAACCGGCATTATTATGTTATTTTGCAGCATACGAACGCATTTTGGAACAGACCTGTAGACCAGTCCCTCTTGCTGTTTGCTGTCAGGCATCCGCTGCCGGCGAGGGATCATCAAATACAATTCCGGCTATATTGATATTAACGCGCGATACAGCGATCCCTGTCATATTCTGGACGGCCTCTTTGACGGCAGACTGGATTTTTTCGGCTGTCTGTGGGATATTAACGCCTGCCTTAATGTTGACATGGATATCAATCGCAGCAATGTCGTCGTTTAAATCGATCGTAATTGGCTTAGCAGACTGCTTTTTAAGAAGCCAGCCGCGAATATTTGTTGTAAACGACGCAAGCGAAGCGACGCCCTCAATCTCCATCGTTGCATAGCGGGCAATCGTCGCCAGAACGTCACGTGAAATTTTCAGGTTTCCGGCCGACTGGCCATGATCATGGTCATGATTTTGCATATTCATTCTCCTTTATCAGACACGGAACAGACCGGGCTGTACAGTTTTTAAGCAATCAACACGCAGCGCCGGGACAGGATGACGATAGATTAAAACGCTATATAGCATTAAAATCGTTCCGCGCATATTATAGCATAAAATTTCCCGCTTTACAATTGCCTATTCCCATGTCGTACCGTTATTTATTCTATATATGAGATATAGGCATTTAAGTGGATTCTTATACTGTTTCAAAGTGCGTTCATGTAAAGCCAAGCGCCTCATGGACATAGCTTTGTGTCCATGAGGCGCTTTCAGATTGCGCGGCAGCGGCAGCGCGCTAATTGATCTCCACAATGGAGATGTTCTCGGCCGGGATACTTGTTTCTTTCAGGATGATATCCTTCATCTGTGAAACCTGCTCCGGCTGTAAACCATCCGTCTTGACAACTACATCAACGCTTTCCGTGTCGTAATAGACCATACAGTCCTCAAAGCCCTTGGCCTTAATCAAGTTTTCGATCTTGCCTTCCGTCTCAATCGACTTGGCGATTTCCGTGGCCTTGAGCGCCATCTCGGCTTTGATGTCCGGATCAACATCCGCGCTCGCCATCATGTTTTTGAGCGTTTCGACCGATTCATCGCGCGAACGCTGACGCGTGACCTTCGCTTCGGCGAAATACGCTTCGCCGTCGATATCCTCAACCGTCGGATCGTTTGCGTCGACCAACTGTGCATCGCCGTAATTTTTGTCGCTTTCAATCGCCGAAGTCGCTGTGAGCGCGCCATCCGACTGCGCAAATTGGTAATTGATGTAAACCGCCAGTCCAAGGCCCACCACAAGCGACGCCAGGATAATCTGTTTTTTTCCAATGATCATATTCATTACGGGGGTTCCTCCTCTTGATTTGATATTGACAACTGCCGCCGCAGATCAGGGCCTTTTGGGGCAATTCGGCTTACCCCGCAGCCCATATGTCCGTATGGTCATTTGCTGATTTTTGTGACGCAGACCCGGTTATACGGAACGCCCAGCGCCGTCGCGACGACCTGCGTCACACGCTCCTGCACAACGGTACTCGACGCGCCCTCACACACAACAACGACGCCCTGCACCGTTGGCTGACGCTGTGTTTTTAAAAGCGCCTCTTTTTTGCCGCTGCCCGTATCCACAACAATGTATTTCTGCTCCATATTCTGCTGCTGTGTTTCCCGCCGCACATCGCTGCCGTCATAGCTGTTTGTCTGGTTGACATTCTGTGATTCCTCAACGGCATAGACATATTCAATACCGTTTTCGAGCGTCACCATCACCTCGCACCGCCCAACGCCGTCAACCTTCCCGACAAGCTGTGCCAGCCGCTTTTCCAGATCGGCCACATATTCCTCCGGGCTTTGCTGCGCCGCTCCAACGCTTGGATTCGGTTTTCCAGCGCCGGCCGGTATAACCGTTGACAGGAAAATCAGCGCCATACCGGCTATCCCGATAAATAGCAACGCCCGGCTCCGGTTCCCTTTAAAAAATGCGATGACCTGGTCCGGAATACGGACAGCCGGTTTGTTCCCATTCATGTAGTCACTCCTTTTTCATATCCGATCACAACGTTTACCCCCAGACGCTCCATCAGCGTGCCGCGGATTTCCGTGTGCCTGCTTCGGTACTGCTCGTCGAGCTGTACCTCACACTCACTAATAGATATGCCTCCTTCCCCGTCCTCATGAATGTTTATGTAAATTTTATTAGCCTGCACGCCCATATCCGCCAGCGTTTTCATCGCTGCCAGCCGTACCCCCTCTGAAGCAGCCATATTTGTCTGCTCGTTGGCAGCGTCGGAAAGCCTCGCGATTTTTTCATCAATCCGGCGCTGCAATTCGCTCTGCGGGGTCACTGTCAAATCGATCGACGGCAATGCGATCGGTGAAAGCAGGCACCCGAGAAAAAAGACGCTTGATGTGATATTGAACACGCGCTGCATACTCGATTTCGGCAGCGCGAGCTGTGCCAGGCCGCATGCAATCGCGGCCGCGCAAATGCCGAACGCCCATTGTCTGATACCATCCAATATACAGCACACTCCTTTCTTTTATGACAGGCCCTCACACGCCGGTTGAAACCATCAGCACCAGTGACGTTGAAATGACAAACAGCAGCGCAAAGCACAAAATGACGGCGATCAGCACACCGAGCGTCGCCGACGCGCTTTTCAAAATTGACGCCACCTGCTTGACGCCAAGCATCTCACCGACGGCCGACGTGATATTGACCGTGAAATACCAGAGCGCCGTTTGAAGCAGGACAGGCAGAAAGGTCAATAAGGCGGCAAGAATACCAAATGCGCCGACGGTTGTCTTTAACAGCTTCATATAGCCCTGCGTCGCCACAAAGGCGTCTGAAAGCGCGCTGCCCACCACCGGCACAAACGTGCCGATCAAAAATTTTGCCGTTTTAGAGGCGACGGTATCGCTGCCGGACGCCACCATCGTCTGAAGCGATAATAGCCCGACAAATAAGGTCAGCAGCAGACCAAGCGCCCAGCAAACCGTTGACTTGATCGTTTTGGCGACAGAAGTGATATCAATTCCCGGCGCGAGGTTGCCGACAATGCAGAACGCCAAATAGATTCCCATCAAAGGCACCAGCATATTGGCGGCAATCTGGCTGACCACCTGGCACGCGGCAAACAGAAAGGCCGTATAGGTCGTCGCTGTGACCGCCTGACCGCCCACCGTGACGATCGATGAAAAAATTGGTATAAATGAAAGGATAAAATTTGAATAATCGTGAATAGCGGCCACTGTCGTTGTGATGCAGTCTGTAATCGGCGAAACGACCGCCGCCGCGATACAAACGACCGAAACCGCTGTGAATACTGTCGAAAGCGAGCCTTCCCACAGGGAGGTTTTTAAACAGTCGAGCAGCGCGCACAGCAGCACCGTCCCGAGAACCGACGCGAACACTGTAAGCGGAGCGCGCAAACGCTGTATCACAAGCTCCCACACGGATCCAAAGAATTGGGAAGGCGACAGCGTCAATAACTGTTTATAATCGATCTCCGTGATCCCCGCGCCCTCCATCAGATTTTTTGCATCATCCGGAAGCTCCTCTAAAAGCTCGTCCGCGCCGACCGCGTCAAGCTGGGTCTTAATCCGTGTTTCTCCCGGGATGAGCGGCTGTGCGTCGATATATCCGCCTTGCGCTCCGCTGTCATTCGCTGTAAAGCCATTTTCTGCACTGGTATCGGAAGCGTTAAAGTCAGCTTCAGATGCATACCCCTCTGTTTTATCAAACTCGGCGGGCGTTTCATATGAAGCCGCCGAACTGGACGCCTCCATACTTTGGCTGTATGCGTCCGTCTCCGATCCATCCAGCGCAAACGCGGAAGGCACGGCCAAAAGAAGCAGCGCGGCCGCCGCACAGACAGCCGCCATATCTCGTTTCTTCACCTGGACCCCCTCCCATTCTCATTGCCCGATCAGACCGGAGGCGATATTCAAAATCTGCTCAAACAAAGGCAGACTGATCAACAGCACAGAGATTTTACCAGCCGCTTCCACCTTGGAGGCGATCGCGCTTTCCCCAAGGTCGCGGCAGGCGTCGCATGCAATCTGTGTGATAAAGCACAAACCAAGAGATTTGAACAAAACCTGTACATATTCCGCCTTCGCCCCTGTTTGCGCGAACAATGCCTGCATCCGCTCGAACAGAGGCACGGCGGCCGCGACAATCATGCCGAGGATCAGGATGCCCGCTGTCAGCGAAATGAACAGTGTATATTCCGGGCTTTTCTGTTTGAGCATGGTACCGAGCGCGACCGCGACGACCGCCAGCCCGGTCACTGTCATCATATCCATTTCAGTAAAGCCCAAATACGCTTTTGACTGTCTCAAACAGCGTATTGATCTGTACAATAATCATCATCAACACAACAATTAAACCGGCAAGCGTCGTCATCATGGCCTGTTCCTCACGCCCGGAACGGATCAGGACCTGATTGAGCACCGCCACAATGATGCCAATCGCGGCAATTTTAAAGATCAGATCGACGTCCATCCGCGTTTTCTCTCCTTTCGGCGGTGTTCCTCAGATAAAAAAGATAATGACGAACGCGCCAGTCAATAACCCCAAGGTCCGGTAAAGGCGGCCGTGTGTCGCGCTGCGGGCGCGCGCCGTATCCAACTGCATGGACAAAAGCGTCCGCGTATGCTCCAGGCTGGAAAGCTCTCCCTCCAGCCCGCATTGTCCCAGCGTATCGGAAAGCCCTGCCAAAATCTCTGCGTCCTCCTGGGAAAGCGCTCCGTGAAACATAAGCGCCGCTTCGCGCCATGCCTGTGGAAACGGCTTTCCCCGGCGGCACAAAGACGCACACGCCGGAATAAACGCCGCGCTTTCCGTTTCTCTTTCATCCAGCTTCGCAACAGCTTCAGCCGGCGGAGCCAGGCTGTAGGAAAGCTCCGTCCCCAGCGACGACAGCGCCGCCAATGTCCGCTCCAATTCACGGACACGCTCTGTCAGCGCACGCGCAAAAGAAATACCGATCGACGTTGTACATGCAATCACCAGGACCATACCGCCGATTTTCATGGCTGTATACATAATTCCTCCACCTTTCTGACCGCGAGAATCTGCGCCGGTTTATCAGCTCCCCTGAGCATTGCGGCATAAGCAAACGCACCCGTTTCAAACAGCCGGCCGATCATCCGCTTGCGGCACAGCTCCTCAAAGCTCGCAGCGTGCACGGACGTTACAACTGCTACGCCGCTGTTCACAGCCGCCGCAACCGCTTCGATCTCCGCCTCCGTGGCAATCTCATCACAAATAATGATTTCCGGAGACAGATACCGGATCGCGATCTGGAGGCCCTTGGCTTTGGGATATCCAGCCAACAGGTCGCAGCACGGACCCAGGTCGTTTTGAATCAGTCCGCCGGAGGACGCGCCAATTTCACCGCTCTCATCCACCACACAGACCTTCCGGTAAACGCCCGGCGTTCCCGATGAAAGCTGCCGTGCCAGGTCGCGCAGAAGCGTTGTCTTGCCGCTGGCGGGCGCACCCGCCAACAGCAGGCCGCAGGGCCTGTCCATAAAATATCCCCGTATCAATTGGTCAGCACAGCCGAATATTTCGCGCGCTATACGCAGATTGATCGATGTGATATCGCGCACAGACGCCACAAGTCCGTCCTCCACAACAGCCGTCGCCGCCACGCCCGCGCGGTGGCCGCCGCGCACCGCTATGTATCCGTCCGCCATCTCGCGCTGGTGGCTGTGTACCGCCCATCCGCACAGCGATACGAAACAGTCCTGCATGTCCGCCTTCGTCACAATAAACGCATTGAGCACCGGGCGCGGCGCAATCCCCCCATTCTCGTCCACAAACAGGATACGCGCCGGTGTTATCAGCCCTAGCGGCCTGCCGACACGCAAGCGTATTTCTGTGGTTTCCCGCTGCACGTCGCCCGAAACACGTGCCAGTACGCGCCGCACATGCTCACCAAGCGTTTGTATAGCGGCAAGATAGCGTTCGTCGTCTCTCATTTCATCACGTCCTTTTTGTTTATACCCCTATCTTATGAGCACGTCCGCGTTCCTAGAACAGAAAATATGCGGGGACTTTCCGGTTCCAAGACACAAAAAAAGAGACGCTGCGGCGTCCTTTTTTTCAGAGATCATCATTTTGTTTTCGAATAAGCGTGCCGACGCGGTTCGCCGCGCCGTCCGGATCCGTTCGGAACCAATGTTCTTCATTTTTTGCCAAAAGCCGCACGTATGGATTTTCTGCCATCTTCTGGGAAATAAGCAGAGCAACGGCAGCGATCGCTGCGAGCAGATAAACAAACAGCCCAAGCACACCGTTTGAAACGAATGTTAACGATGTTGCTGCGATCGACAACGCAACGCCAAAAGCAAGGCGAAAACTGCGCCGTTGATCGGTACGCAAAAATCCCTCCGCCAGCTCCCGGCTGACATAATATCCACCATTCCCCTGTGATACATTGTCCGATAGATTGTCCTTCAATAAATATCCAGTCTCACCTGAAACATCGCTGCGATTCGCATCGGCTTTTCCGTCTCCGGATATCCGCTGTCGTTTTCCCAACGGCTGACAGTCTGCTGGGAGACGTCGAGCCGACCTGCAAACTTCTCCTGTGAAATACCCGCGTCCCGGCGCAACTTCTGGATTTCCCCCTAAAGTACATGTCGTTTGCACCTCTTTAGTAGTTTAAAGGATACAACAGCGCATTTGTATGCAGACAAATTACAGTTACATATAAATGCGCTGTTGCATTGCAGAAAATAATATTTTAAAGTTTTGGAATTTTCGAAACTTTTCCCTTTTAAGATTTGAAAAATTTCTCTCAAAACTCCGGCAAAATCGTCTTGTGCGGTGTAGTAAATAGTGAGAGAAAAACCAGAGGGTTTGGGAAACTTCCCAAGGGCCTGCGAGGGAGTACAAGCAAAAATCGCCCGATGTCGGCAGACAGAAAACGGGCGATTTTACGGAAAAGAGTACTATTGAGCGTTTCAAGGATTTCCGGCTTTCTGCTCCTAAAAAATCCGCGTCAGAAATGGCAAAAAGTAGCTATTTTTTATTTATTTCTGGTTGTCGCGGGCACGGATTTCGGTTCGACGGATTTTTCCTGAGATCGTTTTTGGCAGTTCTGTTACAAACTCAACAATACGTGGATATTTATATGGTGCGGTCTGCTTTTTTACATATGTCTGAAGTTCCTTTTTCAGCTCCTCGGACGGCTCGTATTTTTTCGTCAGGACGATCGTCGCCTTGACCACAATGCCGCGGACAGGATCGGGCGCGCCAGTGACCGCGCATTCCAGCACGGCGGGGTGCTCCATCAGCACGCTCTCAATCTCAAACGGCCCGATGCGGTAGCCCGACGATTTGATGACATCGTCGGTACGTCCGACATACCACAGATATCCATCCTCATCCATCCAGGCCGTATCGCCCGTGTGGTAATAGCCGTCGTGCCACGATTCAGCCGTAACCTCCGGATTGCGATAATAGCCGCTGAACAATCCAGGATGCGGTTTTTCCGTATTGATGACGATCTCACCAACTGTACCACGCGGAACGTCATTGCCGTCCTCATCGATCAGATGGATGTCATAAATCGGCGATGGTTTGCCCATAGAACCAGGCTTTGGCGTTGTCCCGACAAAGTTGGCCACCTGCATAACTGTTTCCGTCTGTCCATACGATTCCATCAGGCGCAGGCCCGTAAACTCATACCAGCGGTTATAGACCTCGGGGTTGAGCGCTTCGCCGGCTGTCGTCGAATAGCGAAGCGACGAGAGATCGTATCCCTCCATGCCCTCCTTGATAAAAAAGCGATAGATCGTCGGCGGCGCGCAGAAGGTCGTGACACGGTATTTTTCCATCATATGCAGCAGATCATGCGGGACAAACTTATCAAAGTCATAAACAAATATGGATGCGCACGCCAGCCATTGGCCATAGAGCTTGCCCCAGACAGCCTTCATCCAGCCAGTTTCCGACACCGTCAGATGCAGATCATCCTCATGGACATTATGCCAATAGCGCGCAGTGATGATGTGCGCCACCGGATACGCCATATTGTGTACGACCATCTTCGGCATTCCGGTTGTACCGGATGTGAAATAAAGCAGCATCGGGTCGTCCCTGTGCGTCTGGGCGCGCTGCCAGGCGCCGTTATACTTCTCAAGTTCTTTTGTATAATCAAGCCACCCTTCGCGTGTCCCGCGAACAAGAAACTTGGCATGGATATCGGGATATTCCCGACACGCCTCCTCGACATATTCAGCGATATTGCATTCGCCGGAACAGACGCAGGCTGTCACGCTTGCCGCTTTGAAGCGGTATACAAGATCGTGCGTCGTCAGCAGATTTGTTGCCGGCACACCGACTGCTCCGATTTTATGCAGAGCGAGCACCGTAAACCAGAATTCATAGTGGCGTTTAAGCACCAGAAGGACCATATCGCCTTTTTTAACGCCGTGATCCGCCAGCATTTGGGCGCATTTGTCGGAGTACAGCTTCATCTCGCCAAACGTAAACGTGCGTTCCTCACCCGCCACATTGCACCAGACCATCGCACGGCGATCCGGATCAAGGCGCGCGATCTCGTCTACCACGTCGTAGGCAAAATTGAAGTTATCCGCCACCACCGGCTCAAACGCACAGAGAACACCGTTGTCATCAAATGCCTCACGGCAAAACCGTTTATAAAAATTTTCCATTTCCATCAGTTATGTTCCCCCTTGCTGCTTTCATCCTTCATTACAACCGCCAAAAATACACACGGCTCGCCCCCGGCCGCTATCATACCATGCTTATGGCCGGAATCATAGTAAATCGCGTCGCCTGCATGCAGATACTCCACATGTTCATCAATTTGCATTTTCAGAGTTCCGCTGATAATATAGTCGAACTCCTGGCCGTCATGTTCGGAAAGATGGATCGGCTTTGACTGTTCTTCTTCAAAAAACGGCGCCGTTACCAAAAATGGCTCCGAGATCTTCCCAGAGAAGCGGTATGCAAGATGATTATAAGTAAATCCCTTGCGGCGTTTAATATCAAGCCCCTCTCCCTTACGTACAATTGAATAGGATGAAAGTTTCGGTGCGTCTCCAGTAATCAATTCAATGATGTCAACGCCAAACGCCTGCGCACAATTATAAAGAAATGTAAATGTAAAATCCCCCTGTCCCTGCTCATAAGCAACATATTCGTCAGCGGACAAACCTGTTTGCTGCGCCATTTCAGCAATCGGAATTTCCATAATCTCCCGCAGGGTGCGAATACGCTGCGCGATCTCCATAATCATTTGTTCCTGCATACTGATTCCTCCATCATTGTAGTTATGGATAAAACGACAAAAAGACCCGTCCCCAAACAGGGACGAGTCTGATTAAACAAACCCGCGGTACCACCCGGATTGCGCGTCAAGCGCCTCTTAGCAAAGCTCCAACAAGCTCCCGACAAATAACGCTGTCCAGCGGAGACGCCTACTGACTGCTGTGTTTGGCGTTCGACTCAGGGGTGATAAGCTAAAAAACTGTCTGCCGCCAGCTCGCACCAAACGCTGGCTCTCTGTGGGCAAAGCTATGTTTTTGCCGTCCCCGTCTTTGTCTTTCAGAAATATTGGCATTATCATACACCATTCAAGGCGCCTTGTCAAGAAAATTTTTATAAGCCGGCGCGACGGCAACATTTCAACCGATATATTCAAGTACATCGAGCGGACTGTCGGCAAGTGCATCGGCCCCATTTTCCAAAAGCTCTTTTCGTGTACGGAATCCCCACAGCGCGCCGACAGCGAACAGACCTCCATTTTTAGCCGTACGCATATCAACACCGGAATCGCCTACATAAATACATTCGTCTGGCCTCACACATGTCTGTAAAAGGATTTCCCTTGTCAGACTTTCGTCAGGCTTTGTCGGGCGTCCCTCTCGCTGGCCGTGAACAACGGCAAACCGCCCACCAAGCAGATTTGCACACAACTGCTGTGTAAAGGTATCCGGCTTGTTAGACAGAACAGCCGCCGCAATTCCACGTGCATCCAACTTTTTAAGCAGTTCAGGCACCCCGGTATATGGAACCGTCAGATCACAGCTATGGCTGTTGTAATAAGCATTAAACTCATCACGCAGGCATTGTACTGTTTCTGGTGTTTCAGCAGCGCCGGCAGGCGTCATGCGTTCTATGAGCTTATAGACGCCGTCTCCGACAAAATAACGAAACTGCTCGGAGGTATGCGTCGGCCAGCCATGCGCTGCACAGACATGGTTGCCTGCGGCAGCCAGATCGTCGATTGTATTAAGCAGTGTGCCGTCCAAATCGAATATAACCAGCTTGATCATTGATTCAGCCTCCGTTTCGCATCCGCTTTCTCCTGAAAGCGTTTCGCGTCTACAACTACACGCGTATGGCTCCCGCGTCCAATTTCCCCTATCTCGTCCTCAGCCCACACCTCAAACGACGCACAGCGCCCTTCCCTGCCAGTCAGACGCGCCGATGCCGTATAGGCCATCCCGCACGGCGTTGCAGCTGTATGCTTGATATCAATGGCAGTTCCAACAGATGTCTGCCCCGGTTCTAAAAAACGCGCAAGCAGGCCGCACGCGGCCTGTTCCATCGCAGCGATCATCATTGGGGTGGCAAGTACATCCAGATCACCGCTTCCAACGGCGCAGGCCAGATGTTCGGGAACCACCTGTATCGAGATAGAATTGATTTCATCAGCCATGTCAAAATTTCTCCATTCTGTTTTAATTACATAATGATTGCCCGCCAAGCGCCGAACGGTTGACTCAATCCGGCTTCGCACCGGCTGTAGTGTAACATGCGCGGCCCGCTGCTTTGCGCCAGACGGCGGCTGCAAAGGGCTTTGCCGTTTGCACTGCCCATATTATAGCACAAATCCCGGCCATACCGCAATGACCGCGATATAACCGGGAACTTTTTAGCTGAAGGTATATTGCTCATTCTGCCAGGTACAGGTGATTTTATCCCCCGCCTTAAACTTGCCATGCAGCAGTTCGTCCGCCAACTTATCTTCAATATTGGATTGAATAGCACGGCGCAGCGGACGTGCGCCATATGCGGGGTCAAAACCATCGATGGAGATGCGTTCCGCCGCCGATTCATCAAAACTAATTTCAATCTGCAAACCTGCCAGGCGCGTTTTCAGCGCGTCAAGCATGTTGCTGGTAATCTTTTTAATTTCCTTCTGGCCGAGCTTGTGGAAAACAATGATCTCATCAACACGATTGATAAATTCCGGTTTGAAGGATTTTTTTAGTTCCGCAAGCATTGCCTTGCGAATGATCTCCTGTTGTTTATCAAAATCCTGTTCCCCCGACGAAAATCCAAGCCGGTTTTGATCGCGCAGCATCTGCGCGCCGATATTTGATGTCATGATGATAATTGTATTTTTAAAGTTTACAGCGCGTCCCTGTGCATCGGTCAGAACGCCGTCCTCCAAAATTTGAAGAAGCATATTGAAAAAATCGGGATGCGCCTTTTCAATTTCATCAAATAAAAGCACCGAATACGGCCGGCGCCGAATCTTTTCTGTAAGCTGTCCGCCCTCATCATATCCAACATAGCCGGGCGGCGAACCCACAAGTTTCGATACGGCGTGCCGCTCCATATATTCCGACATATCGAGTCGTATCATCGCATGCGGATCGCCGAACATACATTTTGCCAGCGCCTTGCAGAGTTCTGTTTTACCCACGCCGGTCGGTCCAAGAAAAATAAACGAACCCAGCGGACGCGACGGATCATGCAGCCCGACGCGCGACCTTCGGATTGCGCTCGCAACGGCATGAACCGCCTGATCCTGCCCAACGACCATCTCGTGCAGCGATTCCTCAAGGTGCAAAAGACGTTCGCTCTGCGCCTGTGTGATACGGGTCACATCGATACCGGTAATATTGGAGACAAGATGCGCGATGTCATCGGCGCACAAGCGGCGCATTCCTCCATTTTCTGTATATTCCCATTCATTTTGTGCCTTCTCGAGCTTTACCCGCAGATCACTTTCACGATCCCGGATACTGGCAGCGCATTCAAAATTTTGTGTGCTGATCGCCGTCTCCTTCTCCTCACGCAGTGCGCTGATACGGCTCTCCAACTCGCGCAGGTTATTTGGCACCGTGCTCCCGTTCATGCGCACACGCGAGCACGCCTCGTCAATCAAATCGATCGCTTTGTCGGGCAGGCGACGGTCGGCAATATAACGGGCAGAAAGCGATACCGCCGCGTCAATTGCTTCATCCAGGATTCGTATTTTGTGGTGCGCCTCATATTTTTCCCGCAGACCGCGGATAATTTGTACAGACTGTTCCTCTGTCGGCTCCTCAACCAAAACACTCTGGAAACGACGTTCAAGCGCGCCGTCCTTTTCAATAAATTTGCGGTATTCGTCGAGCGTTGTCGCGCCCACCAACTGGAATTCGCCGCGCGCAAGCTGCGGTTTGAGAATGTTGGCAGCGTCGACGGCGCCTTCCGCCGCGCCTGTCCCGATAATCGTATGCAGTTCGTCGATAAACAGTATGATATTGCCTGCCGCGATAACCTCGTCAATGGTGTTTTTAATCCGTTCTTCAAAATCGCCGCGATACTTTGTACCCGCAACCATGCAAGTCAGATCAAGCGCGACAAAGCGTTTATCGCGCAGCTGTGCCGGCACATCGCGTTCAATAATCCGTCGCGCGATCCCTTCGGCGATCGCAGTCTTTCCGACGCCTGGTTCTCCGATCAGGCAGGGATTATTTTTTGTACGGCGCGTTAAAATCTGTAAAACACGTTCTATTTCTTTTTCACGCCCGATCACTGGATCTATTTTCCCTTGACGCGCCATTTCAGTGAGATCGCGCCCATATTTCTCAATGAGCGGTGTGCGCGGTATCGTTTTAGGTCTGGGCGGCGCGGCCCGCCGGGCACCGAGCAGATCGGCTCCGCAGGTCTGCGCAAAATCGCCGATCTGCCTGGCGACCATTTCCGGATCAACATTGAGCTGTTTTAAAAACCGAACGCCATAGCTCTCATTTTCCTTGAGCAAATTCATAAGAATATGCTCTGTCCCTGCCAGAGGCGTACCTCCCATGCGCGCCTGCATTAAGGAAAGCTCCAAAATCCGCTTACAGCGCGGGGTGATATCAGACGGCGTCAATACCGAGCGTATCCCTTTTCCGACCGTCTTAACCAGCAATTCACGCACTTTTTCCGCGCTGACATCGTTTTTTTGCATCACTGTGAACGCCACGCCGCTCCCCTCCGAAAGCAGGCCCAGCAAAAGATGTTCGCTGCCGATATATGTGTGTCCGAGGGCCGACGCCTCGTCAATCGCACAATTGATTGCAGCATTTGCTTTCGGTGTAAAACCGTTAAATTTAAACAATGTATCACCCCAAATTATCTTTATGCGCCTTCCAATAATAATATTGTCAGAAGTCAGCCGCGATATGCGCATCATCACAAGGAACCGAAGTTGGGCCGGCGACATAGTATGGGATGAAATCACTCTTAGGAGGTCATTCTTTATGGGATGCAATAACAACTTTGGCGGCAACTACTTCTGGATCATCATCCTGATCATCATCATCTTCGGATGGGGTTGGGGCGGCAGCGGCTTCGGCTGGGGCGGCAACAACAACTGCTGTGGAAATGACTGCGGCTGCGGCAACGACTGCGGCTGTGGCTGCAACAACAACTGCTGCTGCTGATAAATCCAGCTAAACGCCAAAAAAATGGCGGGGATGCAATCGCATCCCCGCCATTTTATCATCTCCGCAAAGCGGCATGATAAAATCGGCCATCAGGGCGGCAGAGGGCTGCGCCCGCGTATCACCCTGTCCATAGTTCGCAGACATCTCCGGGGGCAAAGCGCCGCCCCTTTACCGGTGGCTCAGAGCCGCTTGGGAACCTCGCTGTTCAAGTCCTCGCGCTCGCGCCGGCGGCGCCAGGCGCGTGTAACATTAATACCGATTGATGTAAGCAGCGCCGCGGCCATCATACCAGGCATCAGCCACTTGCTGTACTGTACATCCGTGGACAGAAGCTCTGTCCATGCCGCGTCGACGGCAAGGTTCATTTCCGCCGGCAAATCAATCCAAAATTCTGTCTTTGCAATCACCTCGTCCGATGGATACGCAATTGGATTATTGCGCACATCCTCTGGAAGCAGCGCAAGCGACGCGTCGTTTGGCGAACTGTATCCAATATACTCAGCGTTGGCTGCGCCGACCTCCGCCTCCAACAGAAAGTTGATAAACATTTCGGCGCATTCCTTTTCCTTTGAGCCTTTGGGGATTACAATCGCGTCGACAAAACGGTTGGTCCCTTCTTCAGGAACAAAATAGCCGAGGTCCTCGTTGTCAGCCATCATCGTAATCGCATCGCCGGCATAATACGGAGCAATCGCCGCTTCACCGCCGATCATCTTGTCGAAAATTTCATCCATAACATACGCCTGAACAAGCATCTTCTGATCCTTGAGCAGTTCCGTTGCTTCCCGTAGCTGCTGCTCATTTTCAGGATTCATAGGATATCCCAGACGCTTGAGCGCAATGCCAAAATCGTCGCGGGGATTGGCAAACATCAAAATATCGCCCATATATTTTTGATTCCACAGCAAGTCCCAACTGCCGGTATCCTCCTCGTCAACCATGGTTTTATTGTAGATAACACCGACCGTTCCCCAGGTATATGGGACCGAGTATTCGTTTGTAGGATCAAAAATTGGATTGAGGAAGCTCTCGGAAATGTTCTTGAAATTTGGAATATTGTCAAAATTAAGCTTTTCAAGCATCCCCTCCCGAATCATCCGAGCAACCATATAATCGCTTGGAATCAGGATATCATAGCTGGCTCCTCCATTGCGTAAGCGGGCATACACTTCCTCGTTCGTCGAAAACGTGGTGTAATTGACCTTAATACCGGTCAACGCCTCAAATTCGGCGATCACATCCATGCTCCCGTCCGAACCGTCGGAAATATATTCGCCCCAGTTGTGGACGTTCAAAGAACGCCCCTCCCCCTGAAACCGGGTGTAGTAGCTTTCATCCTCCACGGAAACCTCTGCCAAGACGGATACGGACATAAAAAAAGTAAGCAACATCGCAAGCAGAAACGCACTTAATTTTTTCATACGCGCGCCCTCGCTTTCACCCGGTTTTCACGCTCACGACGCGCGTCGTTGAGGTTAACGGCCAACAGCACAATCAAAACAACGACAAAAATAATTGTCGAGAGCGCGTTGATCTCCGGACTGACTTTGCGCCGCGTCATCGAAAAAATGGTGATTGGCAGCGTTTGCGACGTCGGGCCTGTGACAAAATAGCTGATAATAAAGTCGTCAAGCGAATACGTAACCGCCATTAAAAATCCCGCCAGCATACCGGGCATAATCTCTGGAATGACCACCTTGAAAAACGCCTGCATGGGGCTGCATCCAAGATCCTGCGCCGCTTCATATACCGACACGTCCATCTGCCGCAATTTTGGCATAACATTTAAAATTACATACGGGATGTTAAACGTAATATGCGCGAGCACGAGCGTTACAAATCCAAATTCCAATTGAACGCCGGCGTTTTTGACGAATACGAACAGCAGCATCAGCGAAACGCCGGTTACAATTTCAGGATTGATCACTGGCATGTAGGTCACGTTCATGACGACGCTGCGGGACAGCCGTCCCATATTGCGGATACCAATCGCGGCAAGCGTACCGATTACAGTCGCCAGCACCGATGAAATCAGCGCCACCACAAGCGTGTTGATCAAAGACTGAATGATCGCTTCGTTTGTAAACAACCGTTGATACCACGAAAGCGTGAAGCCCGTCCAGGCGCCGCGCGACTTTGACTTGTTAAAGGAAAAGACGATCAGCACCAGAATCGGCGCATACAGAAATGCCATCACAATGGCGACATATGTCTTACGCAGCCATTTCATTTGAGCAAATCCCCCTTCTCCTCATCTCCGAACTGGTTTGTAATGCTCATACAGAGCAGAATCAATACCATCAGAACAAGCGCGATCGCCGCGCCCAGGTTCGGGTTATAGGCATTACCCAAGAATTGTAAATCAATCAGGTCGCCGATCAGCAGATTCCCGCCGCCGCCAAGCATCCGGGAAATGATGAAGGTAGAAACCGATGGCACGAACACCATGATAATCCCGGTCGAAATGCCTGGCACCGTCATCGGGATCAGCACGCGCATCAGGATTTTGGACGCGTTTGCACCAAGATCCTGCGCGGCTTCAATGACACTGTCCGGAATCTTTGTCATTACAGAATAAAGCGGCAGGATCATAAAAGGCAGATAATTATAAACCATACCGAGCACAACCGCGCCCTGTGTATTGATCATCTCAAGCGGTCCGATTCCAAAATATCCAAGCATCCGGTTGATCAGGCCGTTTTTTTCCAGAATCGTCATCCATGCATAGGTACGCAGCAAAAAGTTCATCCACATCGGCAGCATAATCAGCATGATCATCGTGCGCTGTCCATTGCCATTGTGGCGCGATATGATGAATGCCAACGGATAGGCGATTAACAGACAGATCACCGTTGCGATGAATGCAAGCCATACAGAACGTACCAATACAGGCGTATATTCTCCGACCTGCGAAATGTAATCGATGGTGAATGTCCCTTCCGGCGTTGTCACCGCATAATACGCGACAAGTGCGAGCGGAACAACGATGAAAATCACCATCCAGATCAAATATGGAAACGCGGTCGCCTTCGATCTCATTACTCCACCTCCATCTTATGCATGATGTGGATATCGAAGGGAGCAACCTCCATTCCGATGAAGGCGCCCGGCTGCTCGCTGCGTGTCGAATGGATCATCCATTTGTAGCCATGCGCATCGACGATCATCTCAAAGTGGACGCCCTTGAAGATCACCGACTCGACAACGCCGGAGATCGGCGCGTCCTGCGGTTCGATGATTTTGATATCCTCCGGCCGGATGACTACGTCGACACGTTCAAGCGTGCCAAATCCACTGTCAACACAGTCAAATTTGCGTCCTGCGAATTCAACCAGGCAATCCTTATGCATGACGCCGTCGATGATGTTGCTCTCGCCGATAAAGTCGGCGACAAACGCATTTTTCGGTTCATTATAAATATCCTGGGGCGTACCCACCTGAAGGATGTCGCCGTCATTCATGACGACGACCGTATCCGACATGGTAAGGGCTTCCTCCTGGTCGTGCGTCACATAAATAAAGGTGATCTCAAGCGCCTGCTGCATACGTTTCAGCTCAATCTGCATCTCCTTGCGCAGCTTAAGATCAAGCGCGCCGAGCGGCTCGTCCAGCAAAAGCACCCTCGGATGGTTGACCAGGGCGCGCGCAATTGCAACGCGCTGCTGCTGGCCGCCTGACAGTTGATTGACATTGCGCCGGTCATAGCCTGCGAGATTGACAAGCTCAAGCATCTCATGCACACGGTTTTTCCGCTCATTTTCAGGCAGCTTTTTGATTTTCAGCCCGAACTCTACGTTTTCAAAAACATTCAGATGCGGGAACAGCGCATATCGCTGAAACACCGTGTTGACATGCCGCTTGTGCGGCGGCACGTCGTTGATACGCACACCGTCAAAAAAAACGTCACCCGACTTCGGACTGACGAAACCGCCAATCGTCCTGAGCGTTGTGGTTTTTCCACAGCCGGACGGCCCGAGCAGAGTAACGAATTCTTTGTCACGGATGTCGAGATCAAGTCCGACGAGGATGGGGTCGCCATCGAAATCAACGGAAATGTCTCTGAGGCTTACAATGTTGTTTTCTTTCATTTATGCATCCCCCTTTGCGGAATTTAGGCCGTCTTTACGGCCCCCGATGATTTCTTACCGCTTACCCGCAAAAGGTTTTTTCTAATCGCAGCGCGCTTTTTATACGCGCCCGTTATTAGGCGGTAAATTGTCATCGATTTTATGCAGATGCAAAAACTGCAAGAATCAATATATCATATTACTGTAAAAAGTCAAGCTATTTTCGCGATTTTTAAGCTTCTGCCGTTAAATTTCTTTATTTTTTTATTTATTTTTTTAATATTCTCTGTTTTACTCCGAAATCCTCAAAAAATCTTTTTTATACTGACACGAAAAGGATATGAATCAGTATCTGTAAAGCAAGGGTTTTAACTTTGACAATCTTGTAAAACGATATGTGCAAATCGTACAAAAAAGCAGGACTCCGCATGGCGTCCTGCTTTCATTTTAAGGCTCCAGCTTCGCTTTAAAATAGCCTTCCGCACAATAAACCGCTCCGGCAGGATTGTGCGCCAGCACACGGTCCTTCGCAATCAGCGTAGTAACCAGCGCGTCGGAATATTTATAAAAAAGCGAATCGTGCCCCACGCACAGCCCAACCGCAATATTGAACTGCGTATTCTGCTCATTCAGCAGCCGGGCCTGCGCAATCGGATTGCACATCGGCTCGAATTGATTCGGCTTCAGCTTTCCCGATTCCGGAATTCCCGCTTTTTCCTTGGAAATACCGCCCGTTTTACAGATCACTGAAACAACTTCAAAGCCATGACGGCGCAGCAGGCCGTCTATCACCTTCGCTTCGTTTCTCAGCCCACGGCAAAATGCCATCCCGATTCGCCTGTAGCCCATCGATTTACATAGTTCAACCGTCTCCCTGAGCCGGACCCATTGGCCGTAACCAATCGCTTCAATTTCAGACGCCTTGATGTAAAAGTTGTGATTTTCAGGACTTTGATACTGTTCAAGCGCCTCACTTAGCAATGCATGCTGATGCATAGGACAATTTTTCGGCATCTGCTGCGGATGCTCCTCACTGCATGCATGAATACTGCATCTGGCACAGGTATACACGCCGCCCTCCCCTTTCTTATCCAATCATATCCAGCCTATACCCGCATACTACCGCTGCCCGTAATATGCATTTGCGCCATGCTTACGTAAATAATGCTTATCCAATAAAACTGGCTGCATTGGTTCGATCATATTGCCGGAAAGCGCCTTGCAATGCCAGGCCATCATGGCGACTTCCTCAAGCACGACCGCATTATGCACCGCGTTCATCGGGTCTGTACCCCAGGCGAACGGCCCATGGCTGTGCACCAGAACGGCCGGGATATCGTCCGGGCTCAGATCAGCAAACCGCTCAATAATAACGGCGCCGGTTTCCTTTTCGTATGCGCCTTTGATTTCCTCCGCGGTCATACGGCGTGTACAGGGAATCTCGCCGTAAAAATAATCAGCATGCGTTGTTCCATAGCCTGGGATTCCCATCCCGCATTGTGCAAAGATCGTCGCCCAGCGGCTGTGCGTATGCACGACTCCGCCTATGTTCCCGAACGCTTTATATAGCTCCACATGCGTCGGCGTATCCGACGAGGGATTAAGCCTGCCTTCGACCCGCTTGCCGTCAAGGTCTACAACGACCATATCCTCCGGCTTCATAGCGTCATATTCCACACCTGACGGTTTGATAACGATCAACCCCTGTTCGCGGTCGATTCCGGAAACATTACCCCACGTAAATGTGATCAGGCCATGTTTTGGAAGCTGCATATTCGCTTCAAATACCTCTTGCTTTAGCGTTTCTAACATCTCAAATCCTCCTTGTTCAGACAACCGCTTAAAAGCTTTTGCGCTAAGGCTAGATCCTGTTCCCAATCCGGGCTGCCTGTGTACCAGCATTCAGCCACATAGCGCCGTACCCCAAGGCTCCAAGCCTGCTTTATAAGCGTTTTAAAATCGACATGACCTGTACCGAACGGGACTTCGCGGAATACGCCGGGCATCGTTTCCTTTAAATGCATTGCGATTAAATGACCTGCGCCCATTCGCAAATCGGCGCAAACATCCGAGCCGCTCGCAACAGCAGCATTCGTCAGATTGCCCGCGTCAGGATAGACCTGCAAGTATGGCGAATCAACCAGCTTGACATAGCGCATCGCTTTCTCCACTGTATTCATAAAAGGCGTTTCCATTGTCTCGAATCCGAGCAGAACGCCGCTTTGGGCCGCCAGCATTGCGGCAAAAGAAAGGTTTTCTAAAAAACGCGCAGCCGTATCCGGTGTGGAATCCTCATAATAAACATCATACCCCGCCAATTGAATGATCCGGACGCCGAGGTCCGCCGCAAGCCTAACCGCCTTTTCCATAATTTCGATACTGCGTGTGCAAACCGCCGGATCAGAGCTGCCAAGCGGATATTTGCGATGTCCGCTTAAACACATTGAACGAATCGGCAGGCCCGCCTCCGACATCTCCCGAACCAGAGCCATCCGTTCAGCCGTGCTCATATCAAGGCGAGCAAGCTTCTCGTCCGATTCGTCAATACTGATCTCCACAAAATCAAACCCAGCTCTCTTAGCGGTCTTTAGCTTTTCGCGCCAGGAAAGCGTCCCCGGCATAGCCTTTTCATAAAGCCCCAGTTGATAATGCTTCATAACACACCTCCTGCACCCGTTTCATTCTTAAGCAAAATTATACAACGGGAACGTTCAGCCTGCAATACAAATTGCATCAATTTAAACGCCCGCGCGCCCATTGCATACTTGCCGAAAAATGCAACAAATAAAATCCGGCCCCGCGGCAAGCCTGTGGAGCCGGATTTTTTCGCAACCACCTTCTCAGGAGCGTTTTTTCCCAAGGTACGCCGCCTTGACATCCTCGTTCGCAAGCAGGGCCGCACCGGTATCCTGCATGATAATTTTGCCGGTTTCCAGCACATAGCCGTAATCAGCCGTCCGCAGCGCCATATTGGCGTTCTGTTCGATCAGAAGAATTGTCACACCACGTTTATGGACTTCTTTAATAATATCAAAAATACCCTGAACAATCAGCGGCGCCAAACCAAGCGACGGTTCATCCATCATCATCAGCTTTGGGCGGCTCATAAGCGCGCGCGCCACCGCCAGCATCTGCTGCTCGCCGCCTGAAAGCGTGCCGGCCGCCTGCCAGGAACGTTCCTTGAGCCGCGGGAACAGCTCATAAACCCAGTTGATATCATCAGTCAAATCATCCTTGCGCAGATAGGCGCCGATTTTAATGTTCTCGAGCACCGTCAGATCGGAAAAAACGCGCCGCCCCTCCGGAACAAGCGTGATTCCCCTGCCGACAAGTTTCTCGCTTGGCACGCCGTCAATACGTTCCCCAAGAAATTCAATGGTTCCGCTTTTAATCGGCACAAGGCCGGAAATTGCCCGCAGCGTTGTGCTTTTGCCGGCGCCGTTGGCGCCGATCAAGGTAACAATGCTTCCCTCCGGGACCTCCAGGCTGATTCCCTTGACCGCCTCGATACCGCCGTAGGACACACAGAGATCATTGATTTTAAGCATCCTCCTGCACCCCCAGATAAGCTTCGATGACGCGGTCGTTATTCTGAATTTCAGCAGGTGTCCCGCTGGCGATCATCTGACCAAAATCGAGCACATAAATACGGTCCGAAATCTCCATAACCAAGTCCATATGATGTTCAATCATAAACACCGTCAAATGAAAGTCATCTTTGACGTGTCCAATGAACTCGGTCAATTCATCTGTTTCCTGTGGATTCATGCCGGCGGCAGGCTCGTCAAGAAGCAGCATTTTCGGGTCGGTCGCTAACGCGCGCGCAATTTCCAGGCGGCGCTGCTTGCCGTATGGCAGGCTGCTTGCCACCTCGTCCTTTAAATCAGCAAGCTCCAATATATCCAACAGGCGCATCGTATCCTCGCGCATCACCTTCTCCTCTTTCGCATTAAGACGGAAAACTGCGGAAAATACGCCAGCCTTGGCGCGCATATGCTTTGCAATCAGCACGTTTTCAAAAACACTTAAGCTTTTAAACAAACGGATATTCTGGAACGTGCGTGCGATTCCAAGGCGCGTGATTGCGTCCGGCGTGCGCTCCAGCACTTTTGGAAATTTGTCCGCATGGTTCCCCTGATACAGCTTGCGCATATTGCCCTGCGGATGATTGGACACCATCAGCTCATCATTAAAATAAATCGCACCGTTTGTCGGCGCATAAACGCCCGTCACCATATTAAACGCCGTTGTTTTTCCCGCGCCGTTTGGCCCAATCAGCGCCACAATCTCCCCCTCGTCAATCGACAGGGACAGATCGTTGACCGCGACAACGCCGCCAAACTGCATGGTGAGATTTTCCAGTCGAAGCACATTTTTACTCATGGCCAGCACCGCCCTTCACGCCGGCCGGGACACGCCTGGCAAACGGCTTCTTCAACAGACGCACAAGGCCATCCCAGGAAAATTCCTTATCTCCCATCAGGCCGCGGCGGTAAAACAGCACGACGACCATCAGCAGCACCGAAAATACGACCATACGGAAACCTGTGCGGAACAGCGAAATCTCCCATCCGCCGATGATAAGCGGCTGATCGAAGAAACGCAGCCACCATTCCTTGCTTGCAGTCACAAGGAAGGCGCTCAAAACGCTGCCGGTTACACTGCCGATGCCGCCGATGACCACAATCAGCAGGATATCGTACGTCAGCGTGATGCTGAAGGTTTTCGCCTCGATCGAGCGCATGAACATTGCGAGCAGTCCGCCGGAAATGGCGGTAAAAAACGAACTGATGACAAATGAAAGCTGTTTATGCTTAAACAGGTTGACGCCCATCGCCTCCGCCGCGATCTCATCCTCGCGGATCGCCTTGAAGGCGCGTCCATAGGTGGAGTTGATCAGCAGCACCATCAATGCGATGCAGACAGCAGCGATGATAAACGGGGTAAACAGAACCGGCAGACCAAACAGTTTCGGGAAGGTTGGCACCTTATTAAGGCCATAGGAGCCGTTTGTAATGGTATCCATCTGCGGGCTGGAAAAAACGGCGCGGATGATCTCGGAAAATCCAAGCGTGGCAATCGCCAGATAATCGCTTTTCAGACGCAGCACCGGGATACCGATCAGTGCGGCAAAAGCCGCAGCGATCAAGCCGCCGGCAATCAGCGCCAAAAATGGATATGCCGCCTGGAGCCACGCAGGGCCAGCCTCCATCGCCTCTTTCATCGACCGAATTCCAGGCGCGACCCCATTCATATAGTAAACGCCGTCCAGGCTTGCGACCGGGATCATCAGAATCGCCGTGACATACGCTCCGATTGACATGAACCCCGCCTGCCCAAGTGAAAACAGGCCTGTAAAGCCGTTTAGCAGGTTCATTGCAACAGCGACGATGGCCAGGATGGCGCTTTTCTGCAAAATAGAGATCAGCATGCCCTGTTCATTTTTATGTCCGTCCAGTATAAAAAGCAACACGACGGCCAGGGCGATCAGCACCAAAGAACAAATGCGCTTTGTTGATTTTTTCATATGCATCACACCTTATCCGTACTTTTTTCACCGAACAAGCCGGTCGGCCTGAACAGCAGCATCACGATCAGCAGAAGGAATGTAAACGCATCGCTGAATGTAGAATAGCCCATTGCAACAAGCAGCGTTTCGCAGATACCAATTACAAAGCCTCCGACCACAGCGCCCGGGATACTTCCGATGCCGCCGAATACCGCCGCGACAAAGCATTTCAACCCCGGCAGCGTGCCAGAAAACGGCGTGACCGACATACGGTCAGTGAAGTAAAGAATGGATCCGACCGCGGCCAACGCAGAACCAATCACAAAGGTGATACTGATAATCGTATTAATTTTGATCCCCATCAGGCGCGATGTTTCAAAATCCTTGCTGACGGCGCGCATGGCCATACCCACCTTTGTATGGTTAATAAGCGCCATCAATAAAAGCACCAATACAATCGTCAAAACCGGCGTAATAAATGTAACAAGCGAAGCGGACAGATCGCCGATCTTGAAGATACGCTTGAGAAAAGGAATTTCCGGATATCCCTTCGGAATCGCTGTAAACAGATATGTAGCCAAATTTTGCAGCAGGTAGGAAACGCCGATTGCTGAAATCATGATCGACATGCGCGGCGCGGTGCGCAGCGGCTTATAAGCGGCGCGTTCAATCACAACGCCCAAAACGACGGTCCCAAGTATGACAAGCGGAATGGCAATCGGCCAAGGGATGCTTGCCATTGCAAAAATCATAAAATATCCTGCCATCATGAAAATATCGCCGTGGGCGAAGTTGATCAGACGCAGGATGCCGTAAACCATTGTATAGCCGATGGCAATCAGCGCATAAGCGCCGCCTAGCGATATACCTGTCAGGCAGTGCTGCAGGATTGTTGTCAAGCTCATAAGCAGGAAGCCCCCAAACGATAGCAAGAATAGCAGCGCCGGTCAAATCCAGGCGCTACAGGAAAGCGCGCCAATTTTCAAGCAGACAGACGGTTTTCCAAGCGGGCAGGACTCGATAAAAAAAGAGAATTACAAATTCTTTGTATATAGCAGAAAGGTCACTTTTTATTTTTCAAACAGTCCTAGCCTACACAAACGCGGTAAAAGGAATACAAGGCGGGAGGACAAGACGCCTCCCGCCTTGCAACTATTTTATTTTATTCGCCGAGTGTAACCGTTTTGAGGAATTTGAACTGGCCGTTTTCGATCACTTTAATAAAGGCCATATCCTTGTTGGCGTCGCCATTTTCATCGAAGGAAATTGCGCCGGTCACGCCCTCGTAGCTGAGGGTCGAAAGCGCGTCACGGATCGCCGCCGGTTCGGTGGAGCCAGCCGCTTCAATCGCTTTGATGGCCGCGAGATATGCATCGTAACCGAGCGCGGAAACCGCCGGAATGATATCATCCTGTCCAATGCTGGTCAGATACTCCTTAAAGCCAGTGATGAATTCAGCCGCGACCTGGTTGGAGGTATCGCCCTCGTCAAAGAATGTCGACAGAGTGACGCCCTCGGCGTCCGCGCCGGCATTTTCGATGATGGAACCGTTTTCCCAGGTGTCTCCGGCCATAATCTTTGCAGTGATGCCAAGCTCACGGGCCTGCTTGATGATCAGAGGCGCCGTCGCGATAGACGAAGGCGCGAAGATAACGTCCGGATTGGCTGCCTTGATATTCGTCAGGATCGCTTTAAAATCGGTCTGGTTTGTCTGGAACTGTTCCTCAGCAACGATAGAGCCTTCGCCGACAAGCTCGACAAACGCATTCTTAAAGAAGTTGCCCAGACCGGACGAATAGTCGTCGCCGAGCTGCGTGATGATAGCGGCCGTCTTTGCGCCGTCCTGGGCCGCATAGTTAGCCATCACCGTACCCTGGAACGGATCTATAAAGCAGACGCGGAAATAGTAATCGTTTCCAAGCGTGACCTGCGGATTTGTACAGGAGCAGCCGATAGCCGGGACCTGCGCGTCCGCAAAGATTTCGCCGGCGGCAATTGATACGCCGGATCCGTAGGAACCGAGAACGACCGAACAACCGGCGCTGATCAGGCTTTGCGCAGCCGTGACCGCTTCTGTTTTATCGGACTTGTTGTCGGCCTCGACCAGCTCGATCTTATATTCCTTACCGCCGATGTTGACAGTCGGGAACATCTGGTTGGCATAGCGGATTCCATAGACCTCCTGCAAACCGCCGCCGCCGTTTTCACCGGTCTGCGGCTCAAATACGCCAATCTTGATCACATCTCCGGAAGCCGCATTGTCAGCCGGCGCTGAAGTGTCTGCGGCCGGGGCTGCGGCATCACCTGCAGGCGCGGAGCCGACGTCAGGAGCTGGAGAGCCTTCGTCGACCTTTTTGCAGCCGGACGCCATAGAAAGGGTCAGCGCCGATGCCAAAGCAATCGCTAAAAATTTCCTCATAATCTTTCCTCCAATCATTTCCATGTCGGAATTCAGCGGCAGAAATACAAATGTACATCTACTGCATACACTTCATTATATCAAATATCCTGGAAAATGCAACTGTACTGGAACATTTTGATTCATTTTTTTATAATTGTACAGTTTATATAAAATCGCTCCGTATTTTTTGTAAGCAACATGTTTGCCGTATGATCCATTCCATTCTACAACAAAACCCCGGATCACATGATCTGGGGTTTTGTTATAGAGCGATTATTCCACGCTGACATGCTCCAAAAGATCGTTTCGCTCCCGCCACAGACGGTCGGATAAGTCAACATAGTACCGATGCGGATGCTCAAATCGCTTTACCTCATCCCACAAACTGTCAACCTGTGCGGCACAGTAGGCGCGGATATCGCCGAGCGCGGGCAGGTCGTAAACGCATCTGCCCTTTTCGAATATCTGTACCAAAAGGCATTCCGCACGGAAATTGCTGATTGTTTTGCGCTTCCAGGTGGCGACGGGATCGAAGATCGTAATTGGCTGCGTATCATCAACCGTTTCACCGCGTACAGTCACATAGTCTGCGATCGCCTGTCCTGTCTCACGGTTATAAAAGCGGTAAACATTTTTAAAGCAAGGCGTCGTGATTTTTTCAATTGTTTCACTGATCTTGATCTTCGGCACGAGCACGCCGTCCTTTTCAACGGCAGCCAGCTTATAAACGCCGCCGAATACCGGATCGGATTTACTGGTAATCATATTTTCGCCGACTCCGAATGAATCCACCTGCGCGCCCTGCAGCAGCAGGTCGCGAATAATATACTCATCAAGCGAATTGGACGCCATGATCTTGCAGTCCCGCATCCCCGCCTCGTCCAGCATCAGACGCGCTTTTTTGGAGAGATACGCGATATCACCGCTGTCGATGCGTACGCCCTTCAGCCGCTTTCCCTGCGGAATTAATACCTCATTGGCGACACGAATTGCATTGGGCACGCCTGATTTAAGAACGTTATAGGTATCAATCAGAAACACGCTGTCATCCGGATAGACCATCGCGTAATTTTTAAATGCTTCATATTCGCTGTCGAACATCTGCACCCAGCTATGTGCCATCGTACCGACGGCTGGAATCCCATATTCGCGGTCGGCAATGGCGCAGGCCGTCGACGCGCAGCCGCCGATATAGGTCGCGCGCGCACCGAGCATCGCCGCGTCGTAACTCTGCGCGCGGCGCGAGCCGAACTCCGAAATCGGCCGCCCCTCGGCCGCCCGCACAATGCGGTTTGCCTTTGTCGCCATCAACGATTGATGATTGATTGTAAGAAGGATCATCGTTTCAATCAATTGCGCCTGAATAATTGGGCCGCGTACAATGACGACCGGCTCATAAGGAAAGATCGGGGTTCCCTCCCGCACCGACCAGACATCGCATGAAAAGCGGAAACGGCGCAGATACTCCAAAAACGGCTCGCTGAAAATATCCTTACTCCGCAGGTATTCAATATCCTCCTGCGTAAATTCGAGATTTTTCAGATATTCGACCAGCTGTTCCAGTCCCGCGAACAGCGCGAATCCTCCTCCGTCCGGAATCTTGCGAAAAAACATGTCGAACACGGCAATTCGGTCCTCCAGTTCATACTGAAAGTAGCCGTTGGACATTGTAATCTCGTAAAAATCGGTCAGCATGGTTAAATTGCGTTTCATATCATTAGGCATTTGACGCACCTCATTTCATGATCTTCCACAGTATCGTATATAGTTTACATCATTTTTACTTTTTTAGCAAACGCTTCTTGCCAATTATGGGAAAAGAAAGTTTGATTTCCAGAAGAAAGCTTGGTATAATTAGAAAGCATTATCTCTTATTTTGAAAATTCCTGAAGGCGGGTTGTGCCCGAATTCGTTTTATGGATAACTGCCGAAACATTCCACGAATGTACGGATGCCAGGCGGCTGACCGATAAATGAGACAGGAGCTTTTATCTATGCGTATTGCATTGTTTACCGAAACATATCTTCCGCATGTCAACGGCATTGTGACACACGTAAAATCCCTTAAGGATGGATTGGAGCGCCTTGGACATGAGGTGCTGATCGTGACAGCCGACGCTGACGCGCGGCGTCATTTTGTCGCAGACGGCATTCTGCATTGCCCTGCGCGCACCTCCAAGCGGTTCTATGGATATGATATCGCGATGCCTTTGTCAACAACGCGCGTGAAATATGTCGCGCGTTTTCGACCGGATATCATCCATGTACACAACGAATTCGGCATCGGGCTTTCCGGCATGATGATTGCAAAAATCCTCCGGGTTGCGCTCGTCTATACGCTGCACACCATGTATGACGAGTACATTTATTATGTGGCTCCACAGCCGCTTGTGCCTTTGACAACAAAATTTTCGCACAAATATACAAAATTGTTTGCCAAATCGGCGCAGGCTGTAACCGGTCCGTCCAAAAAATGTGAGGAGTATTTCCGCAAGGCAGGCGTTTACAAGCCTGTCAGCGTCATCCCCAATCCGGTCGATCTGGAGATGTTCAACCCGCAGCGCATCAGCGAAGAACAAAAACGCACCTTCCGGAAAAAATACGGCTATACGGACAATGACTTTCTGGGTGTGTTCGTCGGCCGGCTCGGACGTGAAAAGAGCGTTGATATCCTTCTGCGCTACTGGCAGCAGGCGATCCGTCCGGAGGACCATATCCGCCTGCTGATTGTCGGCGACGGGCCTGTCCGCCCCGAGCTGGAGGAGCTGGCGCGGTCGCTCGGCATCGATCAGATGGTGACATTCGCAGGTAAAGTCCTTCATGAGGATATGCCGCCGTATGTCGCCGCGTGTGATTTTTACATCACAACCTCCACCTCCGATACAAATTCCATTTCCATGCTTGAAGGAATGGCAACCGGTTTGCCGGTTTTACAGATCGTCGATCCGCTCAACGAGGGACAGGTCCGGGACGGCGTCAACGGCTATATTTTTTCTGATGCTCAGGATATGGCGGCTAAAATCCAAATGCTGCGTGATCTGCCGGCCGACCGTCTGGACGCCTTGCGCGCGTCGACACGCGCCTCCGTCGAACAAAGCGGAGCAGTCGATCTTGCACAGTATGTCCTGAAGGTCTATCACAACGCCTTCATTCAAAAGCAGCGCAAGCGCCTGCGCATGCGCCGGTTCCGGCTGCATTTTCGCATACGCAAAGGAGAATCGTCAAAATGAAGCAGAATTACGACATTGCAATCATCGGCGGAGGCATCAGCGGCTTGATGGCCGCCTGGCGCATCTCAGAACTTTCCCCCACCCTTTCCGTGGCGCTGTTTGAAAAAGGGCATGCGCTTGATAATCGTGTCTGCCCGATCATTGCCAAAAAGGTCGGCACATGCATCAAGTGCAAATCGTGCGCCATTATGGAGGGATTGGCGGGAGCCGGTGCATTTTCCGATGGGAAATATGTCATCAGCACCGAATACGGCGGATGGCTGACAGAGTTTTTGCCGGATGAAACGGTCATCGATTATATCGAACAGGCCGACGCGATTCTCGTCGGCTTCGGCGCCACGCATGAGCGGTTTCAGCCGAGCAACGAGCTGAAAAAGCGGTGTCTGGAATTTGATTTGCATATGAGCCAGGCGCAGTTAAAGCATCTCGGTACGGATTCAAACTTTGAAACCATGAAGCGTTTGGTTGAGGCGCTTGCCAAACGCGTCGAGATTTATCCCAATACATGTGTTACGGCTGTGGACAAGCAGACGCATGATGTCACAGTCAGAAATGCCAACGGGGAAACGACTTTTCAGGCCGGAAAAATTATCTTTGCGGTCGGACGCGCCGGCAGTCAGTTTTTCAGCGATTGGTGCGAGGCAAACGATATTCCCCTGCACAACAACCAGGTTGATATCGGCGTGCGCGTCGAACTCCCTTCAATGGTGTGGGAGGATTTTGCAAGGAAAATCTATGAGCCGAAAATCCGTTACCGCTCCAAGGGATACGGTGATATTATCCGCATGTTCTGCTTCAACGACCGCGGGCAGGTCGTTACGGAGAATACCAATGGTGTGCTGACTGTCAACGGCCACAGCTATCGCGAAGAATCCCGCAAAACAAAGAACTCCAACTTTGCGCTGCTTTCAACCACTAATTTTACACAGCCGTTCAAGGAACCGATTGAATATGCGCGCCATGTCGCGAGCCTTGCCAATCTGATCAGCGGCGGCAGCGTACTTGTGCAGCGCCTCGGCGACCTGGAGCTTGGCCGCCGTACAGATGAAAAGCGTCTGCGCCAGGGCGTCGTGCGTCCGACTCTGGGCGCTGTCCCCGGGGATTTAAGCCTGTGTATGCCCAAGCGCCAGCTTGATAATATCATTGAAACGCTGCATGCGCTCAATCAAATCGCCCCCGGCACAGCCAATTACGATACCCTGCTTTATGGGATCGAATGCAAGTATTACTCCGCTCGTCCCAAGTGTACGGAGTTTGAGGTCGATGGCTGCCCCGGTATCTACGCCATCGGCGACGGCGCAGGATTTACCCGCTCCCTTTCGCAGGCGGCTGCAAACGGGCTTTATGTGGCGGACCTGATCTCCAAAAAGTAAAATTCATGCAGACAGCCCGGACCAATGGTCCGGGCTGTCTGCATGAATAAGCATTGATCCGGCCACTTGGAGCGGCAGCCAATACGGCTCACCCGCCGCAACCGTCCCCCTGCTTTTTGGATGCTCCGACTTGGTTGCGATAGAGCTTATATTCGATCGAATCGGCGAGCGCATGAAGCGAAGCATTGATGATATCCGTTGAAACGCCAACCGTTGTCCAAACGCTTTCCCCGTCGGACGATTCAATCAATACACGTACAAGCGCCGCTGTCGCGCGTCCGGTATCCATCACTCGCACCTTATAGTCAATCAGATGTACGCCGGACAGCGCCGGATAGAATACCTCCAGCGCCTTGCGCAGCGCGCGGTCAAGCGCATGGACCGGTCCGTCGCCTTCGTCCGCTGTGATTTCATAGCGGTCGCCGACGCGTACCTTGACCATCGCTGAGGCCATATGCCGGTTTGCGCTGTCCTGTTCTCCAATAATCCGGAACAGCTCGACTGTAAAGAACGGTTGAAAGCGTCCCAGCTCCTTGAGCACCACCATCTCAAAACTTGCGGTCGCCGCTTCAAACTGATAGCCGGCATACTCAAGCTCCTTGAGCTTGCCAAGCAGCAAATCCAGCTCCGGCGACCGTTTGGAGAGTCCGGGAATGACTTCGCCGATTTTTCCAATCATCGCGGAGCGCCCGGACACCTCCGACAAAAGAATATGGCGCTGATTGCCGACCAGCGACGGATCGACGTGCTCAAAGGCGGCGGTGTTCTTTTTCACGCCGTCTACATGCATACCGCCTTTGTGGGCAAACGCGCTTTTTCCAACATATGGCATAGTATGCGGCAGACTTACATTCGCAATTTCCGAAATCATACGGGCGGTGCCGGTCATACGCGAAATGCAATCCTCTGGGACGCAGTCGTATCCCAATTTTAGCTGTAAGTCAGCTATGACGGTCGACAGGTTCGTGTTGCCGCAGCGTTCCCCAAGTCCCGTATACGCCCCCTGCACATGACAGGCGCCGGCGCGCACCGCCGCGATTGTATTCGCCACAGCACATCCGGTATCATTATGGCAGTGAATGCCGATCATCCCTGGAAATAATCTGTTGGCTTCGGCAGTGATACGCTCTATTTCATCCGGAAAACAGCCGCCGTTCGTATCGCAGAGCACAAGCCTGCGCGCGCCGGCTTCGGCGGCGGCGCGCAGTGTGCGCATCGCATACTCCGCATTATCCTTATAGCCATCGAAAAAGTGCTCGGCATCGAAAAAAGTCTCCATCCCCGCATCTGTCAGCCAGCGCACCGTATCAAAAATCATTTCAAGGTTTTCCTCCGGCGTCGCGCAGAGCACCTCGCGCACCTGCCAGGCAGATCCCTTTCCAAACACCGCCGCGCATGGCGCGCCGGACGCCAAAAGCGCGGCGCAGTTTTGATCCTCTCTGACATTGACGCCGCGCCGCCGCGTAGAACCAAAAGCGACCAGACGCGCGTGCTTTAAACACAGCTCTGTGTTGGCACGACGGAAAAATTCAGCGTCCTTTGGATTGCTGAACGGATTTCCGGCCTCGATCAAGCCGACGCCGGCACGGTCGAGCGCCCCGGCAATCCGCAGTTTATCCTCAACGGAAAATGAAACGCCCTCCCCCTGCGCGCCGTCACGCAGTGTCGAATCAAATATCTCAAGCTTCTTCATCGCTTTTTTCCCCCAATTTCACACGCAGATCATGGAAATATCGTTCCTGCATGCCATGCAGATCCATCAACGCGAATGAAAGCAGCCAGATAACAGGATTGCGAATCCGCAAACGCTCCGTGAATACAACGCAGGTACCCCCGGAAGGCGCTTTGGAAAATTCGCCCGTCCATTCTCCGGTGAACATTGCGTGCTCCATATGAAACGCATACAGCCGATAAGGGTCTTTTTTAACAATCCTGAATACCGTTTCAGAACCTTTTTTGGGATACTCTATAAAGGTAACGCCATCCGGCTTCTCTTTGATTGCACACAGATCGCTGCGCCAGCTCCAATCTGTATTGTCTGTAACGACGTTCCAAACCTGTTCGACCGGCGCGTGAAGCACAGCTGCCATCTGCGAAATCCGTTCCCTTTTCATTCTCTGTCTCCCCTTAAAAAAGTACCTGGTTATCTGTTCATTGTAACATAATTCCCACTGTGTAACAAGCTGCTTCGCTTATATGTATAGCCGTCCAAACACGAACCGCTAAAATTGGAAAATTTTTTTGAAAAACCCCTTGTTTTTTTAAGATATGGGTGATATAATAATAAAGTGACATTCACACGGTACAAGGAGAAGTCGCCTAGCCCGGTTTATGGCGCACGACTGGAAATCGTGTAGGCGTTAATAGCGTCTCGAGGGTTCGAATCCCTCCTTCTCCGCCAGTTTTGCCGGAAAAATCCGATTGCTGATGCGATCGGATTTTTTCGTTTTAAAAAAAGAATTGGCGCTGTCTGCACAGCGCCAATTCTTTTTATTAATCAGCCAAGCAAAGCCCGCATCCGCTGCATAGCTTCCTCTGTCTGTTCACGGCTTCCAAAGCCTGTCAAACGAAAATATCCCTCGCCATTAGAGCCAAAACCAGCGCCAGGCGTACCGACGACAGCGGCTTTTTCTAACAGCAGATCAAAAAAGTCCCAGGATTTCATACCGTCAGGACATTCCATCCAAATATACGGCGAATGCAATCCTCCAAAATAACGAAAGCCAAGCGAATCAAACGTTTTTGCAATGACAGCAGCGTTTCCTTTGTAGTAGGCGATCGCTTCGCGCACCTGCCGGATACCTTCCTCGGAAAAGACAGCCGCTGCCGCGCGTTGGACAATATAAGAAACGCCGTTAAACTTTGTTGTTTGGCGGCGGTTCCACATGCGGTTAAGAGACAAAAGCGTTCCGTCTGCCGCTGTCTGCTCCAATGCGTACGGTACCACCGTATATGCACAGCGCGTTCCGGTGAAGCCTGCCGTTTTGGACAAAGAACAAAACTCAATCGCACATTTCTCGGCTCCCGGCACGGCGTAAATGCTGTGCGGCAATCCTTCATCCCCAATAAACGCTTCATAAGCCGCATCGAACAAGATTACCGCTCTGTTTTCCAGCGCGTATGCGACCCATTCCGCCAACTGCTCCCTGGAATAAACAGCTCCAGTCGGATTGTTCGGCGAACAAAGATAAATCAAATCGGCATGTACCGAACGATCCGGCATCGGCAGAAAACCGTTGTCAGCGTTTGCATCCATATAAATAATCCGGCGGCCGTCCATAATATTGGTGTCAACATAAACCGGATAAACTGGATCTGGTACAAGTACGGTATTATCAACCGCGAAAAGGTCTGTAATATTGCCAACGTCGCTCTTGGCTCCGTCGCTGACAAAAATCTCATCACTTTGCAGCCTGACGCCGTTTTTGGCATAGTAGTCCCGTATGGCTTCGCGCAGAAACGCATAACCCTGTTCCGGACCATAACCACGGAAGGTTTCCGCCTTCCCCAGTTCATCTGCCGCAGTATGCATCGCCTCTGTCACAGCGGGTGCAAGCGGCAGCGTTACATCGCCGATCCCCATTCGGATAATTTTCTTTTCAGGATGCGCTTTTGCAAACGTGTCAACACGCTTCGCAATTTCCGAAAATAAATAGCTGTCCTTTAAATCCCGGTAATGTTCATTGAGGTTTGCCAATCAGCATCGCTCCCTTTCTGTATAACATCAAGCATCAAGCTCTATATCCCCGTCAAAAACATGAACGGCCGGGCCATCCATCAGTACAGTATAGTCGCTATGTACCGTTATTTTCAAATCGCCGCCAAGCAGACGTACCGTTACTTCCTCATCAAAATCACAATGCTCATTGACGATCGCCGCCGCAACCGATGCGCACGCACCCGTTCCACAGGCAAAGGTTTCACCGCTGCCGCGTTCCCAAACACGCATTTTCAGCGTCTTATGATCGATCAACTGGATAAATTCGGTATTGACTCCCTCAGGAAATTTTTCATGACGTTCAAACAACGGCCCGATTTCTGCAAGCGGCAAATTATCGACATCGTCGCAGAACACGACTGCGTGCGGGTTTCCCATGGAAACACAAGTCACAAGATAGACCTCGCCGCGTACCAGCATCGGCTGGCTGATAAAATCGTCATAATCTGTTTCCACCGGAATATCCTTCGCCTTTAATGACGCCTTACCCATATCAACCCGCACAGATGAAACAGTTCCATCTGGCCCAAGCGTTAAATCAAGGCTGCGAACGCCGCTTTTTGTTTCAATCTGAATGGATGTGAGCTCCGTAAGCCCTTGATCGTACACATATTTTCCAACACATCGAATCCCATTGCCGCACATATTTCCCTCGGAACCGTCGGCATTGAACATACGCATTTGAAAATCAGCCCGGTCAGACGGACAGATCAGAATCAATCCATCTGAGCCGATCCCAAAATGGCGGTCGCTCACAATGCGCGCAATTTCTTCCGGATGTTTCAGCTTTTGGTTTAAACAATTGATATACACGTAATCGTTGCCAAGTCCATGCATCTTGGAAAAATGCAGTTTCAAAATTTTCGCGCCTCCATTATTTCAATCACATTTTATATCTTGCTTTTAGGGCCTGTTTGAAAATAGAGAAACTGCCGGATTTTTCGCAAACAGAAGAAGGAGGCAAGGCAAAAAATGCAGGAATCCTTTCGGATTCTGAGACTTTTTAACACAGCATCCGCTGCTGTTTGTAGGAAAAGACGGGAGTTTTGACTTTTCAAACAGCCCCTGACGTGAAATCACTATTATGTATTATTTTACCGCAAACATTTATTCTTGTAAAGTGCGGATATCCCGAAAGAACCCGCTCATTAGAGCGGGTTCTCCAGATCGCTATCAATGGTCTGCTCCCATTTTGATGCGGACATACCGGCTTTCACGCAACGTAAGGACAACAAAAATCACATCAAGCAACATATCCATTACTGTACCAATGACAAGAAAATCGATGATCCCGACTTCAACGCGGCTGAATATACGCATAAAAATAAGGTCAAATATAACCGCGGCAGCGGCAACTCCATAAAAAAATGCCAATTCTTTTTTGTAAACACGTGAAACAATATTTTTGAAAATTAAAACCAGACCATAGATCACTACGATCCCGGCCGAAATATAAACCGCCCGCGGCAGACGGTGCGGATCTGTCGACAGTATATATGCCAATGCGCCGAACCGGCATGCAATCAAAATGACCATGAGCCAAAACATCAGCTTTTTGAGCAATGACATCCCTCCATTTTGGATGTCTCAGGACATCCTGCATGAATAATTATTTTATACGATTCCATAAAGCATGTCAACCCCGCGGCAAATCCTCCGCCGGCTCCAAAAGTGCCCCGACATTTTCATAGCTGCCTGTCAGCAGTGCGACAACACCTTTATAAATAACAACCGGGTCATTGAGAAAACGACGTTTTACCAAATCACAGCTCTGCTCATCCGGCAGCAAAATGGTCATTGACAGCAGATCGCTGCCCACATCGGCAATTGTCAGCGTCATCAAATATCCATCCTGCACACGCTTTACTGTCACAGTATTTTGTGCGCGGCGGCGCTTCATGACGAAATAATGCCGCGCTGCGCTCACCGCCTTATCACGTACCGATGCCGGGATGTTTTTCTCAAACGTATGCGCCGTACCGATCCCAAGCTCTGTTACATGGTAACAACGCTCATTGTCCTCTGATGTTTCAATTGCAATATGCCCGCTTTTTACAAGCCCCGAGGCCGCGCTCGCTGTTTCAAAATAATTGGCAAGTCCCTCGCCGACAAATGTTTCTATCATTGCGGAAATCGGCATGGGACGGCCCAGCTCACTCAGAACATAACAAATCAACATTTTGATTTCATAATCTGTTGTCAAGCCCCCTGGCTCCACCCCCGCGCGAAACCCCTCATACAAGCGCGTCACCTCCATCCTCAGATGTTTCTTCTATCATACTATATTTCCTGAAAAAAAGCAAAGCGCAATCCTGTCGAATACGTTGACATCTTTCCGACAAAATGTGGTATAATATGCGCAGTGCAAACGACAAAGCCGTTTGCAGCCGCCATATGGCGGCAAACGCTGCAAAGCAGCGGACTGCGCATGTTACACCACAGCCAAAACCGGCTTTGCCGGTTTCCCTGCCGCTTTGCGGCAGGTAAGCCCGAATGGGCTTGTTGCTGTGGTATAATCATAAGGCAATCCATGTTGATGGAAAGATATTCGTTTTTAGGGTATCGGAGGGAAAAAATGGGCAAGATAATCGCGGTGGCAAACCAGAAAGGCGGGGTCGGCAAGACGACAACCGCCGTCAATTTGACTGCGGCGCTCGGCGCGCGCGGATACCGCACGCTATTGGTTGATGTGGACCCGCAGGGAAATTCCACATCAGGGCTTGGTATCAATAAACGCAGCTTGGCGTGCTCGACATATGAGCTGCTTGTCTCCACGGCCGGGGCTGAACAGGCGCTCCAGCATACGCCGTTTCAAAACGTGGACGTGCTTCCCTCCAATATTTCACTGGCAGGCGCGGAAATTGAACTGGTTGAGCTCGATAACCGTGCGATGCGGCTGAAAACGGCGCTTCTGAGAATTCGGGATCAATATGATTTTATCTTGATTGATTGCCCGCCGTCGCTTGGAATCATCACTTTAAACGCCTTCGCGGCGGCAAATTCTCTGTTGATTCCAATTCAATGTGAATATTACGCCCTAGAAGGACTTTCGCAACTCATTGCAACGTTGCGGCAGGTAAAGCGGCTTTATAATCCCGATATAGATATCGAGGGCGTACTGCTCACAATGTATGACAGCCGGCTTAATTTGACGGTACAGGTTGTAGCGGAGCTGAAAAAATACTTTCCACAGAAGATTTACCATACAGTCATACCGCGGAATGTGCGCTTGTCCGAAGCGCCCAGTTTTGGACAGCCGGTTTTGTATTATGACCGTTCGTCAAAGGGCAGCGCCGCCTATGAGGAGCTGGCCGAAGAATTCTTGAAAAAGAACAGGATAAAAAGGGGGAACTGATTTGGCAAAAGCGAAAGGCGGACTGGGTAAGGGTCTGGAGGCGCTGTTTGCCGACAACAGCACGGACAGTGGAGCTGTTTCATCGCTGGCTGTCAGCGAAATTGAACCAAACCGCGGCCAGCCGCGCCGCCATTTTGACGAGGCGGCGCTTGCAGAGCTGGCCGATTCTATCCGGCAGTATGGCGTTTTACAGCCGCTTGTCGTCCGTCCGATGGAATCGGGAGGCTATCAGCTTGTCGCGGGTGAGCGGCGGTGGCGTGCTGCACGTATGGCGGGACTGTCACAGGTGCCGGTGGTGATCCGGGAATTGAGCGACAGTGAAACAATGGAGCTTGCGCTTATTGAAAACCTGCAGCGCGAGGATCTCAATCCAATTGAAGAAGCGGCCGGATACCGGGAGCTGATGGAAACGTTTGGATTGACCCAGGAACAGGTGTCCGAGCGCGTGGGTAAATCGAGGCCGGTGATTACGAATGCGATGCGTCTGCTTGGTTTGCCGGACGCCGTGCGGGCGCTCGTAAGCCAGGGGGAGCTGTCGGCAGGACACGCGCGCGCGCTACTTGGCCTTGAAAATGAGGCTGTAATCTGTGCGCTGGCGGAGGAAATCATTAAAAAGGGTTGGTCTGTCAGGCAAACGGAAGCCTTTGTCAAGCGTCAGAAACAGGCGGAAAAGGCGGAGGAGGAAGCGCCGCGCACCGCATGGGACAACAGTACGTTCGCGGAGGTGCAGCTTGCCTTGATGCAGAGCCTTTCACGCAAGGTGCGTGTAGAATGCAAAAAGGGTGAAAAAAAGGGAAGGCTAGTGATCGAGTTTTATGACGAGCAGGACCTGAAAAGCCTGGCGGCGTTGTTCGACAGGGGGCAGGGGTAAGCAAGAGACGATAAATTGACGGTGGCTGCCCCACTGTTCGCGGCGCAGCCGGCTAAAGATTTTTGGCATACCTTTTTTTCAAAAAAGGTATGAAGTTTTTTGCCGGGCTTTTTTCAAAAAAGCGGGAAAGGGGAAGAAAGATGCTCGATATTAAATTTGTCCGGGCTAATCCGGATGCAGTCAGGGAAAATATCAGAAAAAAATTCCAGGAGGAAAAACTGCCGCTGGTCGACGAAGTACTTGAACGCGACCAGAAGTTCCGGGAGACAAAGACGCGCTGCGATAATCTGCGCGCACAGCGCAATACCATCAGCAAACAAATCGGCGGATTGATGGGCAAGGGTCTGCGCGAGGAGGCCGAACAGGCCAAAACGCAGGTAACTGCGATGGCAAAAGAGCTTGAGGAGCTTGAGGAGCTTGAAACGAAGCTTGAAGCAGAGATCCGCGAGCGGATGATGGTGATCCCGAATATTATCGATCCATCTGTGCCGATCGGCCGGGACGACAGCGAGAATGTTGAGGTTGAACGCTTTGGAGAACCGACAGTTCCACCTTTTGAGGTGCCCTATCATGTGGAGATCATGGAGCGGCTCAACGGGATCGATCTTGACAGTGCGCGTAAAACAAGCGGCAATGGCTTTTATTATTTGTGTGGAGATATTGCGCGTCTGCATTCAGCAATTCTGTCCTATGCGCGCGACTTTATGATTGACCGCGGATTCACTTATTATATACCGCCGTTTATGATCCGCAGCAATGTTGTCAACGGTGTGATGAGCTTTGCCGAGATGGAAAACATGATGTACAAGATTGAAGGGGAGGACCTCTATCTGATCGGCACAAGCGAGCATTCAATGATCGGCAAATTTATCGATACTATGCTTGATGAGGACAAGCTCCCGCAGACACTTACAAGCTATTCGCCGTGTTTCCGCAAGGAGGTCGGCGCGCATGGTATCGAAGAACGCGGCGTCTACCGCATCCACCAGTTTGAAAAGCAGGAGATGATTGTCGTCTGCAAGCCCGAGGACAGCGCCGCTTGGTACGACAAGCTTTGGAAAAATACGGTTGACTTCTTCCGCTCGCTTGATATCCCGGTGCGCACGCTTGAATGCTGTTCCGGCGATTTGGCTGATTTGAAAGTCAAAAGCGTCGATGTAGAGGCTTGGTCGCCGCGTCAGAAAAAGTATTTTGAGGTTGGAAGCTGTTCAAATCTTGGCGACGCCCAGGCGCGGCGCCTGGGTATCCGCGTCAGGAATAAAGAAAAAGGCAACTACTTTGCGCATACGCTAAACAACACGGTTGTTGCGCCGCCGCGTATGTTGATCGCGTTTTTGGAGAACAACCTGAACGACGATGGATCTGTACGCATTCCGCAACCGCTGCGCATGTATATGGGCGGTAAGGACGCGATCCGGCCGTAAAAGGATGCCATGTGTCAGTGCGGAAAAATAAAGCAAGCCATATGTGAAATAAAAGCCGGGTCTGCCTGAAAAGGCGGGCCTGGCCTCCAGGAATGATGAGAGGCGGCGTATCGCTTGATCCGTGAGTTTGAAAAATGGATAGAAGTAACCGAGCCTGAATGCGATCTAACGCATCGTATGAGCTTATCGAATATTATGCGCCATACGCAGCAGATGGGAAGCGATCATATCGCGCGGGAAGGGATTACCTATGAACGGATGCAGCAGGACGGCATGGTGTTTCTTGTCAATAAGATGCTGATTACAATCAAGCGGCGGCCGGTTTATGCTGAACGCCTGCGCCTGGTCACTGTCCCGCGCGTGCCTAAGGGCGCGCAGTTTATCCGGGACACCTACTTTGATACCGAACAAGGGGAACGGCTTGTCGAGACAAGCATTTCCTGGATTCTGGCCGATCCGCGCACACACCGGATCCTGCGGCCTGCTGCGTTTGATATCTATGGTCTTGAGATGTTTCCAAACGACGGGGAGTATATCACCGCGTACCGGATAAAAAAACCAAATGCTGCGGGTGTGCGCCATATGCGTCAGGTAAAGTACAGCGATCTTGATTCAAACAGTCATGTCAACAATGCGGTTTATGCGGATATTGTCTGCGATACGCTGCCGTTGGATTGGCTTGTTGAACGTGAAATTAAAAAGTTCGGTATTATGTATCAAAAAGAGGCGCTCGCGGGACAGGTGATCGAGCTTGATACCGCACAGATTTCGCAAAGTGCATATTATGTGGGCGGTATGGCTGGCGGCGGACGCTGTTTTGAAGCGGAAATAAATTTTACAGAAAAGCTGCAAAGCTATTGACAAAATAAAGATTCTACGGTATAATTTAGTACGCTCGCTCATATAATAAGGGAGCAGAAAATGGCGGTATAGCTCAGTTGGCTAGAGCATTCGGTTCATACCCGAAGTGTCACCGGTTCGAATCCAGTTACCGCTACCAGTCGGGCCTCACTGCTGCGTGAGGCCCAATGTTTCCGGCCTGTTCGTCAAGTGGTTAAGACACCGCCCTTTCACGGCGGGTTCACGGGTTCGAATCCCGTACAGGTCACCAAAAGCCCCCCCCCCGGTTCTATATGGAACCGGGGGCTTTTCTGTATTAAGTGTCAAATGAAATGAAAAGGGAGAGAGACGCCGCATGGACGATTTAAGCGCGTACATCCGTTTTATCCAGGAGGCCGAAGGCCTCAAATGCATGACGCGCACGGCTTGGACAAGCACAGGCCGGCGTGAAAGCACAGCGGAACATTCCTGGAGGCTGGCGCTGCTGGCCGGGCTGCTGCTGCCCGCGTATCCTGGACTTGACGCCCGGCGGGTGCTGATGCTCTGCCTGGTGCACGATCTGGGCGAGGTGTACGAGGGGGATATCTCTGCGGCGCTGAGGCCGGACCAGGAGGAAAAGGAAAGGCAGGAGCGTGCGGCTGTCAAGCGTGCGGCAGCGTCTCTGCCGGAGAAGTCCGGCCGGGAGCTGTGTAAGCTTTGGGAGGAGTACAACGCCTGCGAAACGCCGGAGGCGCGTTTGGTGAAGGCGCTGGATAAGGCCGAGACAATATTGCAGCATAACCAGGGCGCCAATCCGCCTGAATTTGATTATGCCTTCAATTTGGAGTATGGTAAAAAATATTTTGAATACGACCCGCTGCTCCGGAATCTGCGCGCGCTCCTGGATGAACAGACACGCGAAAGGGTGTTGAAACAGGAACAGCGATGCTGAAACGTAAACGCCCGCGCTGCCAAAAGGCAGCGCGGGCGTTTGAAATGCGGGGGAGGGGAGCGCAAATCACGATTTTTGCGCACGCTTTTTTTTCATGACAATCAGAAAATCCGGAAGGCGGAAGATTTCAAGGCTGGCGGAACGGTCAAGGTTGCGGATATGGTGGCGCATATGTCCCTCCGCACGCGTTGATATGACAAGATCACATTTGTCATCGCCCCGCTGGAGAATGCTTTGACGAATGTTGATCAGCGAAATTTTATCATAAGAAAAGACTACTGTGTGTAAATGATAGAGCTTTGAATAACGTAATGTATAATAATTTTCGCAGCATGAGACGCCGGATGAAGCGAAATCGAGCAGCCTGACGCCCAAAAACCAAAAGGCCGGCAGACAGAGCATAAAGCCTGCAAAACGAATGATTTCCACCCAGCTTGGCAGAAGCCAGCAGGCGGCAATCGTACCAGCAGGGATCAGAAGGCAGGGCCAGAGCGGTTCGATGATAAATTTAAAGATTGCGCCGCCATTTGGCTTGAGTGTACGCTGCGAAAGGCGGTATTCCGGGAGCAGCAAGGCCAGGCGCTTTTGCGTGCGCTTTTTGGAGGAGAAAGGGATGACAGCCGCGATATCGGATTTTTTGTCCTTGGCGAAACCGATCGCGTTGATATAGACGGAATATAGACGCAGAAGGCGCGTTGTCAGGCTTTGGCGGATATCGATAAAGCTCACGTCGTCGCGCCGCAGAGAATATTCCTTTTGGACGAGCACGCCGCCGCTGACATGGAGGGTGTTTTCCGAGCGGCAGACAAACAGGTTTTTGACCTGGAGCAGGCTGATACAGAAGGCGACAAGCCATCCGCACAACAACAAAAGCGCGGCGCCCGCGAAGATAGGCGGAAGACCAAAGGCGATCCGGCGGGACAGCTCCTCGAAGGTTGTAACCAGGATACCGGACAGCTCCTCGCCGAGAATTTGCCCCATATGTGAAAAAAATGTTGCGATGAAAACAATGCCGATGAAGGAATTAGAGGTTAAAAGCGAAAGCAGCACAAGCTCATAGAGGTGCGGCCGGTCCTGCGCGGGGGCGCCGTCCGAATCCATGGCCGGGGGAGCGGCCCGCAGCGAAGAAATGCGGTCGGCTTCACGCGACCAGACATAAAAGGCGGCGTCGGGACTGCGCGGATCGCCTGCAATGGTATCGATGCGTATACGGGCAATGCGAAAGGGGCGCAGCCAAAAGGGACGTATTACAGAAAGGGTTGAAATACGGTCCTGAGGGATGTAAAATTCACTGCGAAAAAATATACCTGTTGCAATATATACACCATTAATATCCATATGGTATTGAAAATGTTCCCACTTTTGGTAGGCCAGAATAATAATCAGGGCTACAATCAGAATATCAAACCAGGCGCCGCGCACCCATGAAAAGATATCGCCTGTCAGCGCGCTGATAAAGCCGCGCGCCAAGGGGATAATCAGAAGAAACAGGAATCGATATAAAAAGGTGAGAATGGAAAAAGGGTGCGCATGGATAGCGCGCGCGCGAACATCAGACATCACCGGCTCCTCCTTCCTGGGCGGCGCTGTGCGGGCGGCCCGGAGTCAGAAGCGTCTGCAGCTCCCGCGCGTCCTGCGGGGCCAGACCCGGAATGTAGACACGGCCTCCAGCCGCGTAGACGAATAGGGAAGTGACGCCGAACAGGCGCTCCAACGGGGTTGAAAAGACAGAGGTATACTGGATGCTTGTAAATGGAACGGCTTTCACACGCGTATAAATGACGCCGCAGTACACAAGCAGGCAATGCGCGTTCGTGCCATAAGCCAGCTTGCGGTATTTTATCGGATAATAGAATATGTAAAAGTACAGAAAGGCGCACATCCAGGCAGCCGTAAAAAGCCACCACAGCCAATTGACGCGGGGCGAAAACCATGCGGTCAAAAACGAGGGCACGAGCGCGGCCGCCAAAAGCCGCAGCCGCCAAACGGTCAGGATATGCAGGTCAGGTTTTTTTAATGTCACAAACGGCCGCCTTTCTACCACATCGGTTTTAATGGTATATCCTCTATTATATAGGAAAACACAGGGAAAAAACAGAGTATTTTTGCAGAATATTAAACTAATAGTATAGACTATAATCAATTATACCATTTTAGCGCCCGGACAGATCGTAAAAACCTGACCGGGCGCCTGTATTTTGGAAGGCTGATGGGAACAGCTTCTAGCTGCAAAAGAGATGAGCGCCAATGCGTTTGATCACCGGACGTGTCCGAATCCATTTGTTTGACGTCTTGTCGGGATTGTAATAATAGAGCGCGCCGCCCGAGGGATCGGAGCCGGCCAAAGCTTCGCGAGCCGCTTTTTTGGCTGATTCTGCGACCGCTTCGTTGATCTGGCCGTCGGTGATCGCGGTGAATGCTCCTGGTTGATAGACAACACCCGCAAGCGTGTCGGGGAAGGAGGGATGCTCCACACGGTTGAGCACGACCGCCCCAACAGCGACCTGTCCCTCAAATGGTTCGCCGCGCGCCTCCGCTGAAATGATGTTTGCAAGCAGGGCGATATCGCTGCTGGAATAACCGCCGCTGCCGCCTGTCTGCTGCGAGGATTGAATCCCCATTGCTTTTAGGGTAGCGTTGCCGGCGATTCCGTCAACTGTCAGTCCGTTTTTGCGCTGAAACGACATAACTGCCTTTTTCGTTTCTACACCGAAGATTCCATCCACTTCGCCTGTATAATAGCCCCAGTTTTTCAGACGCTGCTGAATTTGGCGCACCTCATTGCCGCGCGAGCCAGTCTTGGAAAGCACGCTTTCCGTTTGACCGCCGATGCGTGCCATATAAAGAATCATCGCGCCGAGCAGCAGCAGCGCAAAGGCAAGCGATACCGTGCGGACCACAATGACAGCACGCGGGATATAACCGCTTTGTTTGGACATGAAAATGCCTCCTTTGAGTGGCCTGATAGTTGCAGTATGTGCGGTGACGCCGTCTTTATACATATGTAAATACCGCGTAAAATGTAGCTTTCCAAGAAATTTCGACTTTTTTTAAAAAAATGCTAAAAAGTAGTTGACAAGCATGGCAGAGTGTGGTATTATAACAAAGCTGTCTCGTGCGAACAACACAAACGCCGATCAAACGACAGCGCACAGCACCTTGAAAAATGAACAACGAGAAGGAAAGAACCGAAGTGAAACT
>ERZ808041.271-NODE-271-length-48518-cov-5.563758_pt1 | contig 48518 bp, 58 predicted proteins | sample MGYA00380192_ERZ808041 | MGnify/ENA primary metagenome ERZ808041 (study PRJEB31490, sample SAMN06133412) | mouse gut metagenome | isolation source: Z1_1 | host: mice | place: China: Chengdu | collected 2015-05 ...
GTGGCCCTAATGCGGTGCAGCGTCTTGCCAAATATGTTGGTCGTTTCCTCGGTAAGCTCGTATTTTTTCATTTGACACAATCCTTTACCTTAAGTTCTCTGCTCTATACGGCACTCCAATATAGTCAAGTACGCGTCCCCAACCAAACGGTTCTCCAGTCTCCGAATCGACAGCGCAGCGATGCATCCAAAAGTCCCATTCAGCCGGGTTTTCTTCACGAAGCCGGTCAAAACGATGCGGCCGCTTTTCAAGATGGATTCCAAACCCGCACATGCTGCATCCGGTTCTCTGCGCCTTTGTCGTGCGCAGCGTCCCATCCTCATCTCTCACAATTCCGCCGTAGATTTCCGGTACTGGAACATTTAGATCAAGCGCAAGCTGCAATAAATCCTGACGGCCAAAAATTGCAAATGGACAACTGCGTGTAACTGTTTTGCCATAATAATTGCATCCATGCATCATCAATGATTTTTGCCGCCGTCCACCTTCCGAGGCCATCAGTCCTAAATAGGGCACGCTGTTATGCTTGCGCGCATAATCGTCACAAGGTTTTTCCTTCAAGTAATAACAACACTTGTCCGATACTTTAAAAGGCGCGATCTGATAATTGACGCCCTCGTTCTCGTTTTCATATCCTCCAAACAATTCAAGCCACTTTTGAGGCATCTTCATACGTGTGCCTGTGCGGTTCCCGCCATAGTCTCCTGTTTCACCTGTGATAATGGCATGCCGGACTGTGGCGTTTCTGTCACTGGGACGCTGGAGCAGATCGATCTTCCCTGCGATCTCCTTTGATAAAACAGGGAATCCAAATTCACGGATTACTTCCACTTTGCTTTTTAATGGCTTTAACGGTATGACGCCCAGGCTTTTATGTATCTTTTGGATGCTTTTGTCCTCCAGACATGATACCGAGACGGCCGGTATATCATCCAAACCAATCGATCTCAAAAAGATAAGCAAAGTAATGCTGTCCAGACCGCCTACCGAAACATGGACGTTCTGCCCGCGTCCAGTAATTTCCCGATAATATTCTTTTGCCCGGCGTTCCGCAAGAATTACCTTTTGTTCATATGGTAGCTGCTGCTTAATTCGGAAAGCCGATATTTTTGACGCCGTACCTTCCGCTTCATATCGTTCAATGCAATTCATAATATCCCCCTTGACTTTTTACGCAGCATTGCGTAAAATTTAGATGAAACATTTTTCTTATGCGCCTCGCGGGATGCCAGTCCTGCGGGGCTTTTTTGTCATATCCGTACACAACTGAATCCCCGCACGTATGTACCCTGTTTCCGTGCCTGCCTGCGCGCCAGCTCCAAAGCCTCCGCATAGCTTACGTTTACACAATACCGCTCGGTTGTTCCGTCTCCATAGATCACTTTAATTCGCCTCATGTTTTCACGTTCCCTTTCCTTCAAAACCTTCGCTAATATCATATTGATAATCCCCGCTGTACAGCATATTGATTACTGCCGGCGAAAGTTCATCCACGCAATTTTCCCGCAGGTACGTTTCAAGTTTTTTCCGAAAGATCAGAAACTCGTAATTTCCCCGCTTGGTCTTAGCATCACGCATATCAATCAATATTGCAAATTCGGAGAAAGATCCTTGCTGCAACGCAAAACGCAGCTTTTCATATGTAATTGGGATGCCCGCTAGAGACATCACCTTTGCCGCCTCATGTGCGCCCATTGTTGCACGCTTCATATTGTCACTCCTTCCTCTTTTCTGCTGCCCGTCAGGGCAGTTTTTTCTTGCTTTTTGGGGTGCTGTATGCTATTCTTTGTTTGTACTCACTGCGCCGGGTTGCCGCCCGGCTCTTTTGTTGTGTCCGGGATTGCCGCCTCGAACAGTTGTCGCAACGGGCAAGGGCGATTTTTTTAACAGCAGCCAGATCCGTCGCCGTAGCCGTGACCGTCGCCGGAACCGTCGCCGTCGCCGGATCCGGAGCCGTAGCCGTCGTCGGAGCCGTCGCCAGAGCTATAGCTGCCGCCGGAGCCGTAGCCGGAGCCGTAACCGTCGCCGGAGCCGTCGCCAGAGCTATAGCTGCCGCCGGAGCCGTAGCCAGAGCCGTAACCGTCGCCAGAGCTATAGCCGTCGCCGGAACTGTAGCCGTCGCCGTCGCCGGAGCAGGCATTCATTCTTCCCATATCGGCACCTCATCAATACTGTTTTTCGCTTTCGTCGTAATCGGGATGATTTCAATCACTTCGGTTAAAACGACTTTATCGACGGGGCAAGGGAATTTACACGCATCTGGTTTGCTCGTCCCGTCTACGGCAAGCTGCGATAGGCTTGCCGCGCCTGCCCAGTACCAAATCCTCCGTGCGTTTCTCAATACAGCTTCTTTCCCGTTCCTGCTCTCGACGTATCCAGCGAATACGCCTGCGGAATATGTCCGCACCATGCAATACTCCATTCCATCCAGAACAGGTGCCATACTTGTAACGCTATCTTTCGGAACGTAAGCAATGCCGTTGATTAAGATTTCAGTTATTTTTCCTGTTTCCATTTTTGCACTCCTCTTATTTTGATCTTTGACACACTCACAGGGGCGTTTTTATGCTGTCCGATCGGTCGGCGGCTTGTGGGGCTGTTCGATAAAGGTGCTTTTGACACCATTTTCAGCGGTTTCCGCAACTCGCACGAGAGTCATAAAATATGCTTGATTTTGCGGAGATAATCGTTTTAAGATGTCCGCTGTTTCTTTAATAGTCGATGCGGTCATTTTTATCGTTCCTTTCATTAATTTTATGATTACAATATATCATTATTTTAATATAAAGTCAATAGCAATTATTAAATTAATGATATTTTTGCTTGATTTTATATAGCAGATATGATATTCTATTATTACAAACACAATAAGTGAGGTGAACCATATGATCGAGCGTTTGAAGCAGTTACGCAAGGCATTAAAAATGAACCAGACAAATTTCGCCAAAGAGTTAGGCATTACACAGACCGCTTACTCCATGATAGAAAATGGTAACAACCCATTATCTGATAGGTACATCAAAGTAATTTGTTCTTGTTTCAACGTAAATGAAAACTGGCTACGTACGGGAAACGGCGATATGTTTTTTTCATCGCCATACGAAAAAGAATTTACGGAGATATTCAGCCACCTTGCTCCGGAAACACAGCAGTATCTTCTTTTGATGGCAAAGGAACTATTAAATACCCAGCAAAAATTACTCAACCAAGACGAATCCCAATAATTCGATTTAATACGCCAGCCTCGGAGGGGCTGCGCTCTTCCAGCCCCTTAAGGTAAGCGTAGTCTGTTGGTGACTGTGAGTAGATCATACCCAGTTTTACACTTGTAAAAAATATGATTAACTCCTTATCTGAAAAAATCGATGGGCAACAAGCGGCTGAAAAGTAACCATTTCCATAAGTGGTGAACTGATGTATAATGTTTATGGAGGTGAAAATGATGCCGACTGATAAACCCCGATACACTATTACTCTTGACAAAGAAATGCTCAAAGCAATTGATGACTTTCGCTTTGAACGTCGTTATCCGAATCGAACCCAAGCAACATTAGAGCTTATCCGACTAGGTATGGAGGCTCTAAAAAAAGAACAGGGAGAATCGAGCACCGAAAAGTAACCATTTCAATAGCTGCAAGCAGGTCGCGCAGGAATTAACGAAAGGAGAATACCATATGAGCAATAAAGAAAAATGCATTGCCATTCTGAACGAGATGGCCGAAGAACAGCTTGCTAATATTGCGACAATCCTTGAAGCTGCAAAGAGAGCCATTGACGAGGCCGCTGATGATGCCTTTTGCGAATCCCTGTACAAACAGTATGAGGCTGATCCTGATAAGGGTGAGGCGATCAGCATTGAAGAAGCCGCACGTCAGTTGGGGGTAGACCTGTAATGAGCTATAAAATCGTTATAGAAAAACCTGCTATGAAGTTCCTGCAAAAACAACAGCAAAGCTATCGAGATCGAATAATAAAAGCTATTCAAGCCCTGCCTAATACTGGCGACATTAAGCAAATGGCTGGACATTCCAACCTTTATCGGCTTCGGGTGGGTAGCTTTCGTATCCTTTATACCATCGAAAATGATGTGCTTGTCGTTCGGGTGATGAACATCGGAAACAGGGGCGATGTGTATAAGTAATGCCGCATTTCAAAACTACAACTCCAGGATAAAACCTAACTACCGCATAAGGGCTGTACCATTCCGGGCCAGCCCTTTTCAACTTATATGGATTCCAGTGCATTCAGATAAAAAGAAAGACGCTTAGGCTTAACATCCTTCGCGTCTGTTTTGTTCTCATGTGATCACCTCCTGCCATTTGCCTGGTGCCCCTGCAAACTGTTGACCGCCCTGTATCAACGTGATATAGTAGTAATACCATCCCGAAGGAGGCTGCGCCATGAACAACGAAGAAAAGATTTTGGAATTGCTGGGGCAAGTAGTTAACCGTTTAGAGAAAGTCGAACACAATCAAAACCAGATGCGCCAAGAAATGAATGAACGCTTTGAGGCTGTCGACCGTCGCTTTGATAAAGTGGACGAACGTCTGGATTTCCTCGAAACCTGCATCAACGAGGCCGCAAAGGACACACAGATGTCCATTCGCCGACACGAAAAAGAGTATCACGAGGCCGTTTGACCTCCTTCACGCCGCCCTCGGGCGGCTTTTGCTTTATCCGGCCAGCCTTTTGCTGGTCTGGACTAAAAGCAGCGTTTTGATCTGATCGTATGTAAGCCCCATGTCCAACAGGACGGTCAAGCGTTCCTCGGCCTTGTTGTAAGCGGACAGCTCGTCCGACGTGAGAAAGTCCGCTGCGATTGCTTTTGCAGATGCGCCCCGTTCTTTCCGAAGTATCCGGGCGATCTTCCCCGTCGCGGCTTTATAGGCCAAGTCGGTATATGTCCCGTAGGCATGTCCGTGCATACGGCCATCTTCCCCACTATCCCGGATAGCGTTGGTCAATGTCCTGCGGATGGGCTTGCCAGCGTCACGGAAAATCTGGCGGCGTGTAAGCTCCTGTCTCATAATAAAAAAGCATTGTACCAGCTTACGTTTAAACTCTACAACTATCGGCGTATTTTTGAGGAGTGTCATTAAAAAATAAGCTTGTTGCTCGTTAAGCTTATAAATAACCTCCGGCTGCCCACGCCCCCGCCTTGGAATATCGGTCCTATATGGGGCCAGTATTCCAAAGGCCTGCAACCCTTCTTTGTGTTTAACAATTGCGGACTTCAATTTTTTATGTCCGATTCCTGCAAACTCTGCAATCACCTTTGAGGTTGTGAACGGCTCCGAATCCAGCTTGTTGGGTTCTAGGAACACTAGATCGGTCATGTCCATCCCTCTCCTACGCTAGATGATTTTCCATATTTTTGAATTTATGTCCGACCAAATAATCCAAAGAACAATCAAATAAGCTCGCTATGCGTTCAATTTCAGATAAAGTAAACTCTCTTTTACCATTTAACTTAAAGCTAACGCTATTTGTTGAAAGTCCCAAATTTGTAGCAAGCTCCTTAATTGTAAGATCATGTCGTCCCATTTCAGCTTTAATATTTGGATATAGCATAATACCATCTCCTTTTTACTCACTATAGTGATTATTATATCTTCATTATACTCACTAAAGTTAATATGTCAATAGAGTTATTGACATATTTACTCACAAATGTTATCATTTTTGTGGAGGTGAGAACATGAGCTTTAATGACAATCTCAAACTACTGCTTAAAGATAGGAATTTGAAACAGGCTGATTTATGCCGAATGACCGGTATACAAACTTCTTTGATGTCTGATTATCTCGCCGGGAAAAAAAGCCCTACGATTAAAAACGCTATTTTTATAGCTGATGCGCTCAATATATCTCTTGATACCCTTGTTAGCAAAGTAAAATCCCCCGGTACAATCGAAGATGTACCGAGGGATGAAATATCAAGGATTTTTGACGCATTAAATTCTATGTTGATTTCAGCGGGCCTTATCAAAGATGGCTCTGATATCACTAAGAAACAAGGCGAGGTTTTACTGGCCGTCTGTCAAATTATTGACTCTACCTTTAAGGACTGACCGCAACGTTTCCAACACTATGTCCGGGTTTTCGAATTTAGCGATCTTTGTTGCTACTCGTAAAAGATTTGGTCTGCTCATGTATTTTTCATCATTCAGACAGTCAATTTTAAAATATACATCCAACATTTCCACACTCTTTTGACGGGCCATGTAACCACCGTCCTTTCTTAACTAAATTCTATATTTTCAAAATTAAAATCTATGTCGAAAAGTCTTGTATTTTATTTTATTTCATAAATTTAGCAAATTAAATATAATTCCCCCAAGAAATTTAGATAAATAGCAAGCAATTGAGCTAAATATTTACGTAAAGTCCTTAGATTTCGGGATTTACGACAACAGGAATTCTAAATAGAATATATAATGAATTTCCCCAAACAATCATTATACGAGGTTATCTATATGGAAGTCATTAAATATCCATCCGTTCAGGCTGTTAATGCCGAAATAGAAGAAAACGGGCCGCTTCTGGTGCTTGTTTCCTACGATGGGAAAAGGACGATCGTCTCGCCGATTGACGAAGCTATGGAACATTACATCCTGCTTAAAAAGGCCGGGTTTGACAAGCAGGATATAGATCAATATTTTCGTCTTGTGCTTGACCATGATGGTGCGGATTGGACGTTTGTTTGTCCTCCTGATTACAAAGGCATTGACAATAAAGTAAACCGCATCGCCCAATTCTATAAAGATGGGTTTGCCATAATTCCCGAGGCATTGCACGCTTTGGGATTTTTGGTTGGTATTGATATCCCACATCGTTACCGCCGCCACATTAATTTTCTCTCCGACGGCCTTTGACATACTCCCCACGGCTAAAGCAGGGGGATTCTGCTATCAACAATAGCTGCCAGCGAGCTGGTCTTACGCTATCTCCTGCAAAGGTTGATGTCCCAACCTCATGGGTCTGGCGGTTATGCAGACAGCATAGCCGATCCGATGTTTTTGATGTTGATGGCAGCGTTGACATCCCTGTCGAGGTGGGCGCCGCACTGTGGGCAATCCCACTCACGGGTGTCCAGCGACAAGCTGTCATTCCTGCCGCCGCAGATATGGCACACCTTGCTGGATGGCGCCCAGCGGTCGATCTTTACGACTGTAGTCCCCGCTTGGCTTGCGGCATATTCCAGTATGCCGACAAATTCAGCGAAGGCATAGTCGCTCACCTTGCGGCCCCACAGGCGCTTCATCCCGTCAAGGTTTAGATCCTCCAGACAGATGACGGCGTTTTCTCCCACAAGCCGGTTTACCAGTTTGAAGAACCAGTCCCGCCGCTTGTTGCTGATGCGCTCATATACCCTGTTCAGATGGAGCAGCGCCTTTCTTCGATTGTTGCTGCCCTTCTGACAGCGGGACAGCGCCCTGTGGGCCTGCCGCAGCTCCTTGAGCGAGGCTTTGTACCACTCTGGAGAGTCAATAGCGCTTCCGTCGTCTGCGGTGAGGAAATGCTTTAAGCCAAAATCATACCCGACAGCTTTACCTGCTCGCGGCAGTACTTGGTTCACTTCTTTCTCGCAGACGACGAAAATGAAAAACTCACCGAGGGGAGTCCGCTTCACTGTGACGGTTTTGATCTTCCCCTCCAAAGGGCGGGATTTCCAATACTTATAGTCCTTGCCCATGATGGTGACGATGTTGCTTTCGTCGTGAAATCTGTAGCCCGCCTGCTTCAGTGTGAAGGAAGAATACCTCCTGCGCTTCTTGAAACCGGGAGGAGATTTCCGTCCCCGTCGCTTCTGCTTATGGTGCTGGAAGAACGCTTTGTAGGAACGATCAACCCGTTCACCAACATCCTGCACGGCTTGACTGCCCAACTTATTCCACTGAGGGAAACGGCGTCTTTTCAGCTTGGCAATATGCTTCTTCAGCCGGTTGGCCGACAGATGCTTGCCATACAGCTTGTAGTAGCGCCGGTGGACGGCAATGCAGTAGTTCCAGATGGAGGCAGCCGTGTTGATGGCTTCATCCAAGTGGCGGTTCCGCTTGCTGTTGTACAGCTTATACCGATAGGTTTTAACCATCTTCACGGCTGTTTCATCCTTTCTGATTATTTGTATCTATTATACCTTTTGCACAAATCAAGTTCAACTGCGCCTTATATCCCCACAGCTAAAGCAAGGGGTATTACGGCGCATCCTGATAAAAAATTTCTATAAGGAGGCCCTGGAAGATCATGGAGTGCATGAAGTGCTGTGCCGTTATTCCTAACGGATCTCTGTATTGTATGTATTGTGGTAAAAAACAAGTAATAAGACAAACCGCTAAACCGCTCAAGCGAGCCAATGGGCAGGGAACCATCTATAAATTGTCCGGCCGGCGCAAAAAGCCATGGGTAGCTGCGTTAAACAAAAACATTATTTGTTGCGCTGCTACACGTGCCGAAGCTCAAGAAGCACTTGAGGAAATCGTTAAGCGCGGGATTCCTATGGGATTTAACGATACATTAGAGGAGGTTTACGAACGTTGGAAAGATGCGCATTTTCGTGATTTGGGTGAAAAGGGCAAAGAAGGATATCTTAATGCATGGAGGCGAATGGAGCCGATCAAAGAAATAAGGATGCGAGATATTAAAACCATAGATTTTCAAAGGATTGTTGATACTGCTTACAAAAAATCTTCTGATCCCGCAGCCGCCAAGCCGCTTTCCCGGAGCGGAAAAGAGAAGATCAAGCAGCTTGCCAGTCAGTTATGTAAACAGGCAATGCAGGAAGAACTTATTAACCGAAACTATGGGGAATATATCAAACTAGATCAGGAAATAAAGAAGGAAAAGAACATTTTCTCCCGCGAAGATATTCAAAAATTATTCGCTGCGGATGATCAGCAGTCGGCACAGATTATTCTTGTCTTGCTTTATTCAGGCATGCGTATCAATGAGTTATTCCAAATGCTTCAAAAAAATGTCTACCTGGATGAACATTACATGATTGGTGGAGAAAAAACTGAGGCCGGACGAAACAGAATTATACCTATACATGACAAAATCTTTCCTTACATAAAAAACTGGCTTGAAACTCCAGGAAAATATTTGATTTCAAACAGAAGTGGCGCCCCTATCGACCTTAACAATTTTCGGACCCGAGATTATTATCCACTGTTGGAATCTTTGGGTATTGAGAGGAAGAATCCACATTGTACACGGCATACTTTTGCGTCGATGATGGCTAAGTCAGGCGCGCGGCCTGAAATGCTTCAAAAGATTCTTGGGCATGCTAACTATTCAACCACCGCTGAAATATATGTCCATGCTGATTTTGAAGATTTAAAACAAGAAGTTAATATCATCTAATTGACATTTTGTTAGTAACGTGTTAGTAACCGTCGAGGTACTAGGGCTCTCCAAAGCTGAAAAAAACCCAGTATTTATCGGCATTTGCGCTCATAATGGGGGTATAGATTCTGTTTGACGTGCAGGGGGTCAGGGATTCGAGTTCCTTACCGTCCACCAGGGGTGCTGTTCGGGCAATAGTCCGGGCGGCATTTTTTATGCAAATGATAATTATAAATACAGGGGCAGTTCAAACTGAACTGCCCCTGTATTTATAATTATCATAAAGGAAAATCACCTGGCCGTTGGCTATCTAACTCCCCTACTCCCAATAATTATCCATCACCATCATCTGAATCATCGCTTTATCTTCAAGAATCAATTTCGCTTCCTCAGGACCAGCTTGCATAAGATATTCCTTAAATTTTTCAAAAGCCTCCGGAGTCGAATCCGGATAATCAGCAAGGTCTATCTCTGCCAATGCAGCCTCTAAATCAAAATCTACATCCTGTTTTGATTCAACCTGGACTGTCTGCGGAACGGATGGCTGCGGACCTGATTGCTCAGTTAATGACGATGGAACTTCTGGATTCGCGCTTTCAGCAGAACAACCTCCCAATAATAGCAGGCCAGCAATCAATGCAGCAATTATTTTCATTTTTTGTCTCATGGCGATACACTCCTTTTGTTATGACCATTGCAGAATGGTACGCTTCTCTGCATTTATTAATAATAACAATCTCCCATTTCAGTTGGGGACAAACAGGATTTATATATTAATATAAAGCAACAATATTGTATAATGTAACAAAAAACGAGCTGAATAAGCAGCTCGTTTTTTGTTAATTTTATTTGGTTTTTTATTCTATTGTAGGTTCTAAAAGGCCATACGCTCCGTTGCGCCGCTTATAAACCACATTGATTTCATTCGATTCTGCATTGAGGAATACAAAAAATTCATGCTCAACCAGATTCATTTGCAGGATTGCCTCATCGATGTCCATGGGACGCAGGGTAAAGCGTTTGACCCGCTTGACATCGAAATCGCCATATGCCTCCTCCTGCTCCTCACCAGCTTCCATATTCGCCGCATCGAAAGCGGTTTCACGCAGGCGCTTGCCCAGCTTGTCCTTATTTTTAACAATCTGCCTGAACAGAGAATCAACAACGGCCTCCAACGAATCAAAGCGGTCGGACGTCGTTTTTTCCGCCCGATAGAACATACCCTGCGCCTGGATCGTTACCTCAACCGTCTCGCGGTCCCCCTCGTTGGTTACAGTGACGATCGCGTTGGCACTTTCATCAAAGAACCGATCGAGCTTCGCAAGCTTTTTGTCGATGCGATCTTTAAAAGAGTCGCGGACTGAGGTCTTACGTGCTGTGATGGTAATGTTCATAAATTCAACCCCTTTGTTTTATATCAAAAACAGGCCACCCTGTTTTTAACAATTTGTCTAATCTTTCTGCCTATATTATACAATGCGTTGGTCGAAATTACAATGCTCTTTTAAAAATTTACAGATCATCCATGTCTTGTACATGGAGCATTACAATACACGCTGCGCATGCCGTGTGACATGGCATCCCATATTGACCGCAACCGGCAGACTTGCAATATGCGTCGGTCCCGTTTCAATGTTGACCGCCAGAGCTGTCACACGGCCGCCAAACCCCTGTGGTCCGATACCAGTGCGATTGACCGCCTCGAGCATTCGCGCCTCAAGCTGTGCATAAAGCGGATCGGGATTGCGCAGTGATGTGTCACGGCAAAGCGCCCGCTTTGCCAGCAATGCGCACCCTTCAAAATTACCTCCGATTCCAACGCCTATCACAAGCGGCGGACAAGGGTTGCTTCCCGCCTGCACAGCAATCTCAGTCACAACGCGTACCAGATCTTCCTCGCCGGCCGCCGGCGTCATCATACGGATGGCGCTCATATTTTCACTTCCGGCGCCCTTTGGGGCGACTGTGAGCGACAGGCGGTCGCCCGGCACAATGCGTAAATGCAGCATCGCGGGCGTATTGTCGCCTGTGTTGATGCGGCGCAGCGGATCTCCGACAATAGAACAGCGCAGCAATCCTTCCAAATAGCCGCGCCGCACGCCCTCATTGACGGCCTCTGTCAACCCCTGCACATGCACATCCTCGCCAATGTCCGCGAACACAACGGCCATCCCGGTATCCTGACAAATTGGCAGGCACATCTGCTCGGCCATCTCATAATTGCGCACCAAGTCACCGAGCACCTGGCGTCCAAGCGGTGATTCCTCCTCGTCACAGGCATGCTGCAAGCGTGTCTTAAGATCGCTTGGCAGTATCCGATTTGCCTCAATGCAGAGATCGCACACAGCCTCGACCACTGCTTCATATGCAAGCTCTCTCATCCGCGCACCTTCTCCCCGTCGATAAAGACCGCCTGCGGCTTTTTACGTGTCTTAATAGGTTCCTCATCAAACAATACGATGTCCGCGTCATACCCAGGCGCGATTGAACCGACGCGGTCGCCAATTGCACAGATTTCCGCCGCGTCGGCCGTGATTGCCCGCAGCGCCTTTGCAGGCTCCAATCCGCTGTCAGCCGCCAGTTGGGCGCTTAACAACAGACAATAGCACGGCAGCTCTGGATGATCGGTCGCGACGGCAACCCGCACGCCCGCGCGTGAAATCGCGGCGATCCCAGCGGCGCTCGAATTTGCAAGCTCTGGCTTTGTGCGTGCGCCAAGCAGCGGTCCCGCGATCACTGACGCATCTTCGCCCGCAAGCAGATCGGCGACCAAATGGGCCTCTGTACCATGCACAATCACATATCCAAAGCCGAACTCTTTTGCAATACGGATGCCGGTAAAGATATCGTCGGCACGGTGCGCGTGGATATGCGCCTTGATCCGCCCATCAAGCAAAGGGAGCAGCGCCTCGCATTTCGCGTCAAATTCCGGTTCGTCTATCTCATCATCCTGCGCGGCCTCGTCCATTTCCTGCGCATAGCGCCGCGCCTTTGCAAGCTGCTCCCGAATCACCGCCGCGATCCCCATGCGTGTCGCGGGTCCCTGCTGCTTTTCATGGTAGCTTGTCTTTGGGTTCTCTCCAAGCGCCATTTTAATTGCAAGCGGCGCACGCACGATCATATCATCGACACGGCGCCCATACGTTTTAAGCGCGCACATTTGTCCGGCGATAGGATTTGCGCTGCCTGGTCCGGTTACAACCGTCGTTACGCCATAATCGAGCGCCTCGGAAAACGCGCGGTCAAATGGATTTACGCCGTCAATCCCACGCAGATGCGGCGTCGACGGATCGGTATCCTCATTGCCGTCATCCCCTTCAAAGCCAAGACCATCCTCCCACATACCGATATGGCAGTGCGCATCTATGAAGCCTGGAAGCGCAAACGCGCCGTGCGCATCGTAAAGGCAATCCGCCTTTGGAGCCTGCGCCATATCGCCGACAGCCGTAATTTTACCTTGCTCCATCAGGATATATCCGTTTTTATAATCGTTCCCCGTCATTGTTTGGATATTTGCATTGATGATCAGCATAAATGTTCCTTTCCATTGGGGCAAAAGCCGCCCATCACTTCCACGTCCGTCCCATTCACTTAAGCAATCCTCTGCGGCCTGCCGCGTCAGGTTCTCAAAGCTGCAAAAAAAGGGCGCAAAGCGCCCTTTTTTACAGACTGGCCGCGCGCGAAACGCGCTTCTCAGCGCGGACGATTGCGCGCGGAACCGCGCTTCATGTCCGTATAGCGTTTCAAATCCGACATCTTATCATCGCTGGCCTGTTTGAATTTGCTCATCATGTCCTCAAACGACATGTTTTCATTTGTGATCGGCTGACGCCGGTCAAAACCGTAGGAAACTTCGCGCGGCGCTCTGCGCTGGAACGGCCGCGCAGGGCGGTCGCCGCCCTGTCCGCGCAAAGCGCGGGGCGCGGGCTGCCTGTCCTGGGTCGGCGATGCCGGCGCCGCCTGCTTTATCGACAGACTGACCTTTCCTTCCGGCGTAATCCCGATGATCTTTACCTTGACCATCTGGTTCATGGACAGGTAATCGGTAATCTCCTTCACGTACGACGACGCAACCTCCGAAATATGTACCATTCCGGTTTTGCCGCCAGGCAGTTCGATGAATGCGCCGAACTTTGTGATTCCGGTCACCCTGCCCTCAAGAATGCTGCCAACCTCAAGCTGCATAAATTTTACGCTGCCTCCTTAAAAGTCTTGTGTTTTATACAAGGCTGCAAAACAGCCCACCCAAACAGATTTTTACACGCGCCGCCCTTTTTCAGGCACAGCCGCATCAGGTGCCTGCCGCGTCGCGGAACACACGCTCGTCCGCACGTCCCATATCCAGCTTTTCACGCGCGATCCGCGCGAGGTAATCCTTGTCGTCGCCAAGGGCGATCTGCCGCTCGATCTCCTTGTTGGCCAAACGCTGTGTCTCTGCCTGCTCCGTTATGGACGCCAAAGTGCTGCGCCGGTCGGCGATCTCCATTTGAAGCGACACCAAACTGACGACCACATAGGCTGAAAAGGCGAGCACACACAGCCGGATCATTAAGCTCTTTTTTCTTGTATGTATCTTTTTCATGAACCGGTATGCTCCTGCTTTTCCTTCTTTTTTCTCTGTCCACATCTATGCAGTCGATTTCTTAAATTATACAATATCCCACTGTGCTTTTTCAAGGGCAAATTCGAATTTTCTGCGGGATGTTTTAGACAGTTTGCCAATTGTTTTGCAATTTTTCCTGTTAGTAATCCAAACTTTTCCAAAAAGCGCAGAATTGGAGACACCAGCAGCTTCCAAAAAAACGTACATATCCTTTTTACCACAGCGATAATTCCTCGCGCTGCGCCTATGATCAAGGTACCGACCGTGCAGTAATATAACGCGAAACCGCTTGCCTCCCCAATCAGCAAAAACATGCGGAGCTGCCCTTTATCCGCGCCAATCAAAAACAGAAACGTCGCGGTTGTACAAACAATGGAAAATGCAAGATCCTCCACAAGCACGACAGCGGGCGGCGTGCGCACCGCGATACGCACGATCCGGAATACGTCGTATAAAACGCCAAGCGCTGCGCCCAGGGCAACGGACATCAAAAATATCCAGGTCTGCCCCGCGACCGTGATCTCCATGCAATCCCCCCGCCCTGCGTTTTGTAGATATTCAACGGAACAGCTTGCCCCATATGCCGCCGCGCGACGGCAAATTATCCGCGTAGGAAAGCGCATCGATCCGCACGCCTTCCAGGTTCAATTCTCCTGCGTCCACATCGATTCGATTGATATGAAGTCCTTCTCCCCGGATCGCAAGCTCCCCGGTGTCGCAAAACAACACCACCGTCTGCTCATCGAAGCTGTCGATCTCTGTCACACCTGTCACTGTCAGACGCTTACGGTCCTCCATCACGACGTTGTGCGGTCCTGCTTTCTTTTTTTCCTCGACCATCGCGTTGTACCTCCCCGTCAATTTGGTTTCCCTTTATTTTTATGCATACGGATGATCGGATATGACGCTATGTCAAGGCGGCGGATATGCAAAAGCGTTCGCAAGCTGCAAAGCAGTTTGCGAACGCCTTCCGACTTTATCTATCGGCGTCCATCTGCCAATGCTGTCAAGCCGCTGAAGAAAGCTGCGACCTCTCCTGCACTGACCGGCGCCATATTGTTCGCGTCCACACCGGCATTATACCGCAAAATCCGGTTGAACCGCTGCAGCTCATTATAATTAGCTGGGTAGTGAAACAAAATAAAGTGCGTTATCGCGCACCCGCGGTAAAATAAACCATCGTTCCCTCTTGTCTGCTTATGTCTTGATCCCAAGGTCATTTTTTAAAAGCACGGCCGGCGTCACTGCGCTCTTGCCGAATCGTTCCCGAATGGAGTCGAGCGACGACTCAAGCGCCTCCTGCCTGCCGGTGTCGCGCGGCGCTTCAAACAGGCTCAACTGCTCCTCGGCTCCCGCATCCGTCAGGTTGATCGCCGTAACCGACAACAGGCGGATCGGGCGCCCTACCTCCCATGAACGGCTGACAAGCTCCATCGACGCATCGAACAGATCCTTTGCAAGATGCGTCGCATATGGCAGCTGCATTTGCCGGTCAATCGTTTTCAGGGACGGGTCCTTGATTGCGACCTGCACGCCCCGGCACCGCAGCCCGTGCGCGCGCAGACGCGACGCGACCGACTCCGCAAGCGGCATCAGTCCGATGCGGATATCCTCCAGGGTGCGCAGGTCGCGCTTATAAGTCAGCGAATTGCCGACCGATTTGATTTCATCCTGCTCCCCTGCCGCCTTGACCGGGTCGCTGTCAAGTCCGTGCGCATACGTATAAAGCACAAGGCCGTGCTTACCAAAGCGCGCTTTAAGCGTCTGTTCATCAAGCGCGGCCAGATCGCCGATGGTCTTAACGCCAAGCCCTGAAAGAGCGGCGGCCGTCGCCCCGCCCACATGCAGCAGATCCCGCACCGGCAGCGGATACAGGATATCCCGGTAATTGTCACGTGTGACAGCGGTTGTCGCATCCGGCTTTTTATAGTCGCTGCCCATCTTAGCAAACACCTTGCAAAACGAAACTCCGACCGAAACGGTTAACCCAAGCTCCGCCTTGACTGCCGCGCGGATTGCGTCGGCAATCTGAACACCGTCTCCAAACAGGTTCCGGCTGCCCGTTACGTCGAGATAACTCTCGTCGACGCTCGCTGCCTCCACAAGATCAGTATACCGCTCATAGATGGCATTCGCCTTTTTTGAATATGCACGGTACAGATCGTGGTGCGGGGGCAGCAGCAGCAAATCAGGACACTTGCGGCGCGCCTGCCAGATCGGTTCGGCCGTTTTGACGCCGCGCTGCTTGGCCAGCTCGTTTTTAGCGAGGATAATCCCGCGTCTGCTTTCTGCATCGCCGCAGACGGCCATCGGTTTTCCGGCCGTCTCAGGATGGTACAGCGCCTCCACCGACGCGTAAAATGCGTTCATATCGACATGCAGGATCACCCGATCCGAACCGGCCACTCTATGCCTCCAGCATGGCGCGCAGAGCGGCTTCATCCAGTACTGCGACGCCAAGCTCCCCGGCCTTGCGCAATTTGCTGCCGGCCTCCTCGCCGGCGACAACATAGTCCGTCTTTTTAGAGACGCTGCCGCTTACTTTGCCGCCGGCCGCCTCGATCATCGCCTTTGCCTCGCCGCGTGTCAGCGTCGGGAGCGTTCCGGTCAGTACAAAGATCTTTCCGGAGAGCGTGTCCGCTGTCGGCGCACTTGTGCAGGCCATATTAAGTCCCGCCGCCCGCAGCCGGTCGATCAGGGCGCGGTTTGGCTCCAGCGCGAAAAAATCAGCCGTATTCTGCGCCATGATGCCTCCAAAGCCGTCGATCTGCGCGATCTCCTCCACGGATGCAGCGAGCACGCCGTCCATCGTGCCGAACCTCTGCGCCAAAAGCTGCGCGGAACGCTGGCCGATCCCACGGATTCCGAGCGCGTACAGCAGCCGGGCCAAATCGCGCGACTTTGACTGCTCAAGCGCCGCGATCAGATTTTGCGCGCTGCGCTCCCCCATGCGCTCCAGGGCGGCAAGCTGCGCCTGCGTCAGACTGTATAGATCGGCGGCCGACTTCACCAGACCCGCCGCCAAAAGCTGATGCACGATTGCGGGACCCATACCGTCGATGTCCATCGCATCGCGGCTGGCAAAATGCGTCAGATTGCGCGCGACCTGGGCGGGGCACGCCATATTGACGCACCGCAGCACAGCTTCGCCCTCCTCGCGTTCCGCCGTGCTCCCGCAGGACGGGCATACAGCCGGGATTTGATAGACGGGCGCGTCTGGCTGGTGCCTTGCCACGGAGACGACCTCCGGGATGATGTCTCCCGCCTTGCGCACAACAATCGTATCGCCGATCGCGATCCCCTTTTCATTGATGAAATCCTGGTTGTGCAGCACAGCGCGGCTGACGGTCGTGCCGGCCAGCGTAATCGGCTCAAAAACAGCAGTCGGAGTCAATGCGCCCGTGCGCCCCACCTTGATTTCGATATCGCGCAGCACAGATTGCTTCTCCTCCGGCGGATATTTGAAGGCAACGGCCCACTTTGGAAATTTTGAAGTCGCGCCGAGCGCCTCACGCTGTGCAAAATCATCCACCTTAATGACGGCGCCGTCGATATCAAACGGGAATTCATACCGCTGCGCGCCGATGCGCTCCACCTCGGCAATCGCATCGGAAATATTGTCAAACGCCTTGTACGACGGAATCACCTTGAACCCGAGGCTTTTCATATAATCGAGCGATTCCTTATGGCCCGACAGCGTTTTCCCCTCGATACGCTGAATATTGAAGACAAAAATATCCAGCCCGCGCTGCGCCGTCACACGGCTGTCCTTCTGACGCAGGGAGCCGGCGGCCGCGTTGCGCGGATTTTTAAACGGCTCCTCCTCATTTTCAAGCTGGCGCGCCACAACGCGTTCAAAGCTGGAGCGTGGCATATAAACCTCCCCGCGCACCTCGATCAGCGGCAGCGCCTCCGGCAGCGTCATCGGGATAGAACGCACCGTTTTCAAATTTTCAGACACGTCCTCGCCTGTAACACCGTCGCCGCGCGTGGAGCCGCGGAAAAATACGCCGTCTTGATATTCAAGCGCGACCGAAAGTCCGTCTATCTTCGGTTCAACGATATAAACCGGACGCTCGATCTGTTCGCGCACGCGCGCGTCGAACGCCTCCAGTTCGGCCGTATCAAACACATCCTGAAGGGAACCCATCTGCACCTCATGGCGCACAGGCGCAAATGTGTTGAGCGCCGCGCCGCCGACACGCCGTGTCGGAGAATGGTCGCTCGCAAGCTCCGGAAACGCTTCCTCCAGATCAATCAGCTCGTGCAGAAGCCGGTCATATTCATAATCGCTGACAGTCGGACGGTCGAGCACATAATAGCTGTGATTATGCTTTTCAATGACCGTGCGCAGCTCCTGTACACGGCGCTTCGCAGATTCCAAATCTTTACAACCCATCATTTTCCTCCACACTGTGACGCTGGCAGCGCCAGGAATTCTATCGTTTATTGTACCGCAGCAGCACGTCCAAACTGAATCGTCTGCCGCAAAGCGGCAGCAAAACCGGCAAAGCCGGTTTTGGCCGTTGCGCAACATGCGCAGTCTGCCATCTTACAGCAGTTACCGCCGAATGGCGGCTGCAAGCGGCTCTGTCGTTTCCACTGCGCTTATTGTATCACATTTTTCTCAGGCAATCCACTGCTTTTGAGGGCATAGTCGCCGGCCTTATCAAGCAGACCGCGGTGATCGCCTGAAATTTCCGTGAACGACTGCGGTACATCTCCGACAATTACAGTTTCCGCCACGCATACCTCTGTGGACACAACTGTATCCACAGTATACGTCGGCATGACGGCGCTCACCGGCACCTCCACACGCAGCATGATCTGATGCAGCGTTTGGTTGATACCCGCTTCCTGAAACGCATTATAGAAATCCGTTTTTGCATATCCCTGCGGAATGACCCGGAACGTCACGTCCGGCCCGCGTCCCGAAAGGAACTGTCCTCCAAGCAATGTGCCGATCGGTATTTGGACGCCGCTTTGCGCATCCAAATTCAAACGGTCGGACACGGCGTTTGTAATCTCCGCTTTCAGGCGGTTTACAGCCGTCATATCCGTTTCAAGAAAAGTAACGCGCCCCTGTGCGTCCTCGCGCACATGGATAATCGACTGGTAGTCAACACCGCCGCGTCCGATCACGTCGAGCACCGCGTCATTGACGGAGCGCGTCGCGGCTAACTGCGCCTGATAAGTAAAGACAGAGGTAATCGCCGGCCGCACACGTCCGCCCAATAATAGCGCGCCTGCCAAAATCGCCGCCCCCGTCAGCAGCATCTTCCATGCGCGCAGTTTACGTTTGCTGACACGGATTGTAATCGGCACGGGCGCCGCCCCCTTCCATCGCTTGCATATAAATAAATGTATGTCTGACAGGCTTAAAATGTGCGTAAACAAAAAAATGCGGCCGTTTTCACCATGAAAACGGCCGCATTTTTTATAGATTGCGCAGCTATTTATTATTTTTAAAATGGACCGGCTTATCAAAATACATGTATACCTGGCATTTAATCATACCGTTATACAGCTTGCGGCGGCGCGCGGCAGGACGCCCAAACAGATCCTCAAAGCCGTCATCCGGGCTGATGATGTAATAGCTGAAGCCGTCACGCTTCGGAAAGGAAGCGCCAAGCGTACGAGACAACGCCTGCGCCTCCTGTTCGCCGAGCATACGCTCTCCATACGGCGGGTTAGCCAGTACAATACCGCTTCGTCCCTCAGGGAGCTGCGGCGCAAAATCCGCGACATCGGCCTGTACGACATGAATCCGCCCGGCCACGCCGGCTTTTGCCGCATTTTCACGCGTCAGGCGCACTGCCTCCGGATCGATATCGGAGGCGAATGCCTCAAAGGGCGCGTCGCGCCGTACCTGGGAGGCCGCGTCGCGCCGCGCCTCATCGAACAGCCCGTTTTGAAAGCACCGCCACCCCTGCGCGGCAAAACGCCGCCGGATCCCCGGCGCGATATTGAGCGCACGCAGCGCCGATTCAATCACGAGCGTCCCGGAACCGCACATTGGGTCAAATACAAGCGAATCGCCCCGCACGCGCGCAAGATCGACAATGCCTGCCGCAAGCGTCTCTTTAATCGGCGCATCGTTCGCATTGGCGCGATAACCGCGTTTATGCAGGCCCGGACCACTTGTGTCAAGCAAAAGCGTCACCTGGTCCTTATGGATTGAATATTGAATTTGGTAGAGCGCGCCTGTTTCCGCAAACAATGTTTTGTGGTATACGTTTTCAAAGCGCCGGACAACAGCGCGTTTGATGATCCTCTGACAGTCCGACATGCTGAAAAGCTTCGAATTGACTGACCAGCCTTTGACGGGAAAGCAATCGTCCTCCCCAATAAACTGCTCCCAGGGCAGCTCAGCGGTCTGGTCAAACAGCTCAGTGAATGTCTCCGCCCGAAAGCTCCCTATCACAATTCCGACGCGCTCGGCTGTGCGCAGCCAGATATTGGCCTTTGCAACCATCGAAAGATCCCCGTCAAAGGTAACACGGCCATCTGTCACCACAATATTCTCTCCGCCCAGCTTCTTGACCTCAAACGACAATACGCTTTCCAAGCCAAACAGGCAGGGACACATCAGCGTTACTTTTTCCATCATCAGCCTGTCCTCTCCTCCGGCGCGCTGTGCCGCTGAACGGCACAGCTTCCGGCGCCTGATCATCCGCTCTAAAGAGAGAACGAACAGGCGCTCATAGCCGTATTTTTATCCATCATAGCACAGTTTTCCTGCAAATCCAAGCATCCGTCTCACGGCCGCAGCTTTTCACCAAACTCAGCGGCGCTCTGCACAGCCGCAGCGCACACAGTTTCGGACAACGGGCGGTTTGGCTCCGGGCGTACCTCGCAGTAAAAGTCCGCATTTTTTCCCGTCAGGCAGACAAGGCTATTGGCCGCGGTCTGCGCGGGCGTACCGCCTCCCGGAAATGACACGGCCATCAGCCGTTCCATTCCCGCCATCTTCAGCGGGAACAACGGGCTGCCGTAGCAAGCGGAAAAATCACACAGGCGCATTCCCTCCAAAGCGACGGGTTCAGCATCTCCCCACGGACAGAGCGCGGCCAAAAGCGCAGCCCGTTCATTTCCCACAAGCGGCAGAACCTTAAGATTCCACGCATTGGAATGTAGTGAATCTGAATAAATAACAGTCACGCCGGTCGACACATCTACACAGTTGACCGCAAAATCACAAACTGCCGGACGATCTAACAACCCCGCTTTTTCAAGTTGACGCAGCCCTGTTTGCGGCGAAACACTGCAAAACAGATGCATCTGTTTATCTATTTCCTCCAAAGGTACCCCGCGCGACCAGAGCAACGATGGTACTGCCGCCAGTGAAGTCGCTGACAGCATCGTGATTTCTATAGAACGCTTTTGCAGGAGTGCGGCAAATTGATGCGCGGCCGCCGCGCACGCACCGCTCCCTGAAAATGCGACGCCGATTTTCATGGCGGACCTCCTTGGGCCATGCCGTACATCCGGCCAAACCGTACGCAGCAGCCCCATTCATCAGACTGTCCGCCGGACGGCTTTGAATCTGTTTCGCATCCTGACTCTTGGAATTTTTCAATGTGAAGATTTGTCGCGGAAGATACAAAGCAGACTCCTGAACAGGCCCGGCGGATATTACCATCGTATGCCGCAGCTTCGTCCTTTGACCATCAGCGCGGAGCCGGCCGGCCATATACCGCCATAAGCGCAAGCGCCGCGCGCAGGCCATCCACGGCTGCGCTCATAATGCCGCCCGCATATCCGGCGCCCTCGCCGCATGGGATCACTCCCGCCGCATTGGGCGCATAAAAATCCATACCGCGCGGTATACGTACCGGCGACGAGGTACGCGTCTCCACACCCGTCAGAAGCGTATCCGCGGCGTCAAACCCTGGCAATTTGCGGCCAAAGGTCCGCAGGCCCGTTTTGAGCATCTCTGTTACAAAACCAGGAAACAGGGCGCCGAAATCGCAGCCACAGACGCCGCGCGCATACGTCGGTTCCACACGGCCGATGTGAAGTCCCGTCTTTCCTTCCAGAAAGCTCTTTGCATCCTGCGCCGGCGCGCCGTATCCACGGCGGCCCGCCGTAAAGGCGCGCCGCTCAAGCTCCTGCTGAAAGCGCATACCATCGAGTGGAGCCGTACCAAAATCATCCGGCGTCACGGAGACGGCCAATGCAGCGTTCGCATTTGTTCCATCGCGCGCAAAATCACTCATCCCATTTGTAACAACCATCCCTTCCTGTGAAGCGGCCGGTACAACCACTCCGCCGGGACACATACAAAACGTATATACGCCGCGTCCCTCGCCTGTACGATATGACAACTGGTACTCGCCGACCGGCAATGCCGGGTGGCCCGCATATTTGCCGTACAGGCCGCGGTCGATCTCACTTTGCAGATGTTCGACGCGCACGCCAACAGAAAACGGTTTGGGCTGTAATACCAATCCGCGCCGCAAAAGCATTTCAAATGTATCGCGCGCGCTGTGTCCCGCCGCCAGGATCAAAACGTCGGCTGGAACATCCCCCTGCGTTGTCCGGATGGCGCACAGGCGGCCGTTTTCGAGTATCAAATCGGATGCCGGCATGTAAAAACGGACTTCTCCGCCGAGTGATTCGATCTCGGCGCGCAGTCTTTTTACGACGCTGCGCAGGCGGTCCGTCCCGATGTGCGGCTTGGCCCTGTGGAGGATCTCCTCCGGCGCGCCGAAGCGGACAAATTCCCGGAGCACCCACGCGCACTTCGGATCGCCGATCCGGGTCGTCAGCTTACCATCTGAAAAGGTGCCGGCGCCGCCCTCGCCAAACTGTACGTTTGTTTCAGGATCAAGCGAACCGCCGCTCCAAAACCGTTCCACACTGGCAACGCGGCTGTCCATATCTCCGCCGCGTTCCAAAATCAGCGGCGCGTATCCGTTTTTCGCAAGCAGAAGCCCGGCGAACATACCCGCCGGCCCAAAGCCTGCGATCACTGGCCGGTGACTGAGTTTTCCCGGTCCGAACGCCGCTTCCAGAGGTTCCTCCACGCGCAGAACAACCTTTTTTCCCTTAGCCTGCGCCCGCTCCGCCACACGCGCTTCCCCATCCGCGAGCGTCACCGAGACGGAATGTACAAACCGAATATCGCCGCGCCGGCGCGCGTCAAGCGATGTCTTTGCGATATATGCGCTCTGAACAAGCGGCTCAGGGACTTCCAGTATGCCGACTGCCTTTCGGATGGCTTCCTGCCGGTCCTCTGTCAGAGAGGTGATGATCGAATTGACGATGATCGCCATATTTTCCTCCTTTTGAAGCACAAGGGCGCCCGGAAAGCCGGGCGCCCCGCGTTTTATTTTTCCGTCACAGTCACAATCGCCTTATATTCGCCGGTTGCCCAGACAAGTCCTTTGCCGGGCGCCGAGATACGAACCGGCATCTCCAGATACGTGCCGGGCGAAACCTCCTTTGAGGTCATATCAATCTCCGCCACCAAGTCTGTGTTTGTCAACGCAGCCATATCATCCGGGTCGCCGACCATATGCACATTGGGAATGCTTGTTGACTGGATGGTTACCTTGTAATTGATCGGTACATTTGTCGATTTGATATTTTCAGCCGGGATTGTAAAATTGGCTTCCAGCATCCCGTCCGTCAAAATCTCAACCCATACCGTATCGACTCCCGAAAGATTGCGGAAACCGCGCGGGAGAATTCCGTCGTTTCCGTCAAGCGGGAATGGGAACAGATGATTATCAGGCGTGATCTCGCTGAGGTTGATAAAACCAAGGTCCAGCACATCGTAGGAATCTATCAGCGTTTCGGGGCCGGCCACCAGAACGCTTGCGACAGAATACCGCTCCTCAAGCCGGTCAATTGGGAAATCGCGCGGCGTGTTAATGTACTCATAGTTGAGCGGAAGCTCCTTCTTTTTATAGACCGGCACCGTAATGTCCGCCGTCTCGACGCCAAGGGTCAGATGCTCCTTTGAAATCTCATTACCCTCTGCGTCATATAGCATGATCTCACTTGTAACCGTCTTGCTGGATGTCAGCGGCTCAGAAAATGAAGCGGAAACCACGCATCGATCAATGCGGTTGATATCGGCTTCCGGGCCGCTGATTGTAACCTCCTTGGGGCTGACAAGCGGTTCATCACGGTAATATTCCTCCGGGGAGGACAGGCCATCGATATCAGTAACAATCTGGAACGTTTCGCGCGCCTCCCGGTCGACACGGATACGTACTGTTCCAGGGCTGATTGCATCGCTTCCGTCAAGCTCGAATCCCTTTCCATAGCGGTCGCCCCGATTGTAATTGCTCGTCACGCCGCCAACAAGCGCCACATCATACGTCCCTGGCGCTGTAATGCCGGAAAGATTTGCGACGATATCGATATCGGACGCAGCTACGGAACTGAGTACAAGGCGTTCAGCCCGGATTTTGACATCAACAGTCGCAGTCTCGTTGTCAACAACAAACAACCCCATCGAATTGAGCACATCACTGTCGTCCTGAGAAACGGAAACCGGAACATCGTGTACAGTTTTGCGTGAAATCGGCGATACATAAATAACGATTACAAGCCAAATCGCCACTGCAAGCACAAGCGACAACAACTTCATCAGATTTTTATTGTCAAGCAAACGGCCAAAATTAATCTTCATGCTTCTCATCCTCCTGTGCGCTGCTCGCCTTTTTGGGGATGAGGCGATCCAACAACCGTTCGGACTGATCCGGAGTCTTTTCCGGCGTCAATTCCGCCGTCAAATATTCCCGCAGACGCTCCAAAGACAGGCCGCGATCAAGCCGGCCGTTGCGACAAATCGTAATAAACCCTGTTTCCTCTGAAACAACGACGACAATCGCATCGCTCATTTCGCTCATGCCGAGCGCCGCACGATGACGCGTACCAAGCTCCCGGCTGATCTCCTGATTATCGGAAAGCGGTAAAAAACATCCGGCTGCATGCAGCCGGCCATCGCGAACGATCATGGCGCCGTCGTGCAGCGGCGAATTGGGGAAAAAGACATTTCCGATCAGCTCCGCAGACGGATCGGAATCGATGATCGTTCCTGTTTTAATAATATCGCCGAGCTTCGTTTTCTGCTCAATGACTACAAGCGCACCGATCTTCTGGCGCGATAGCGAAGCCGCCTCACCAACAAGCGCGTCTATAAATTTTGTCCATTTTGCGCGTTCCTCCTGTTCGTTGACGCTGGATGAAAAAACCTGTAATTTTCCAATACGTGAACGGCCAACCTGCTCAAGCGCGCGGCGCAGCTCCGGCTGAAACACGATGACAAGGGCAAGCACACCGATCTGCAAGATATTCTGTGTAATGAACTGCATCGCACGCATCTCTAGTACTTCCGACAGCAAATATAGGACAAGCAGCAGCGCGATCCCTTTGACAAGCTGGGCAGCGCGCGTCTCACGGACAAGCTTGATGCCCTGATAGATCAAAAATGTCATGATCAGGATGTCCAACACATCACGCCAGTTGATCGTGCTGAACGTCTCCGCGATATTGTACCAAAGCTCGGCCATACGTTCATTTCCTTTCTGCTGTTCCAAACATGCGGCCGCATGTTTCCTTATATATTTTATCATGCCGTACTGCGGACATAATAAAACTGGCCGTCAGGACGGCAGCGGGCCGCACCCGCGCTTCGCCCCGGCCATAAAGGATTAAATAGATGTCCTGCGTTTATTTTATCATGTCCGCGCCGCGGCATGATAAAATTGGCCGTCAGGGCGGCAGCGGGCCGCGCCCGCGTATCGCCCCGGCCATAAAGGATAAAATAAACGCCCTGCGTTTATTTTATCACATATCCGCAGTAAATCAATCTTTTTTTGGCAGCCATATTTTCTCTATTGGGCCGCCACAATCCGGCGAACAGCTTCGGAAAAGGCCGCGCCCTGTTCCACCGTGTTAAACGCGCCGATACTCAAGCGCGCCGTTCCGCCTTCGATTGTTCCATATTTTTTATGCGCATCTGGCGCACAGTGCAGTCCGCCGCGTAGAGCAAAGCCGGCTGAATTGAGCTTGGCGGTTGTCTCCTCTGACGACAAACCATCGATATTAAAGCTTAACACAGCCGAACTGGTTCCATACTGCGGCGCAGGTGTGTAAAGCTTTACGCCTTTAATTTCCTTTAACTCATCATAGATACAGCGTGTGATGTAAAGCTCGCCGCGAGCAATCCGTTCCATCCCGCATGATGAAACAAAATCGATGCCAGCGCCAAGCCCCAGGATTCCGACCGTGTTCAGCGTACCTGATTCGAAGCGATCCGGCATAAAATCCGGCTGGTCATAATCAAAGGATGCGCTGCCGGTTCCTCCCTCGGCGAGCGGCAGAAGCCGTTTTCCATAGGATGTTATTAAAAATCCGGTTCCAGACGGTCCATACAGCCCCTTATGACCCGCTGCACAGAGAAAATCAATCCCCATCTTCTGCATATCAATCGGTTCTGTTCCTGCTGTCTGGGCTGCGTCAACAACCAGATACAGCCCATATTGACGAGCCAACTGCGCAAGCTGTGTGATGGGCAAAATTGTTCCGAACACATTCGAAGCATGCGTTACAATGATCGCGCGTGTGTTGGGGCGGATCAGAGAGCGAAAGGACGCTACGGTCTGATCGCTGTCAAAAGAAACGCACGCCGAACTATAAGTGATTATACCGCGTGTTGCAAGCGTATGCACAGGGCGCAGCACGGAATTATGCTCAAGATCGGAAATAATTACATGGTCGCCAAAGCGCAGAAGCCCTTTGATCACTGTATTGAGCGCATAGGTACAATTCTGTGTGAACACCACGTCCTCAACGTCCTTCGCGCCGAAAAAACCTGCGATCTTGGAGCGCACTTCAAATACCTGCTTTGCCGTTTCAACCGAAAGGTCATGTCCTCCGCGTCCCGGATTCGCACCATAACGTGTCAATGCAGTATCAACAGCATTCTTTACGACAAGCGGTTTTGGAAAGGTCGTAGCGGCATTATCAAAATAAATCATTGGGGCTTCCCCCTTTTTATTTCGGAGATTTTCACCCCTGCCGCCTCCAGGATGGAAACCGCACGCGATACATCCCCCTGCACTCGCAGGCCATATCCGCAGCCTTCACGGCTGTTTGGGAACGGATTGCGCTCCACATATGCCGAAATTCCGTTGCTTTCCAAAAGCTTCTGGCCCTTCATTGCATAGGTGATCGAGCGTACAACCAAAATGGAATTTTCTATTGCCATTAAAAGCTCTCCCAACATAACAAAATACAGCGGCATGGCAGACATACCGCTGTATCATCTTATGCAGGCACGCACAAGGTGGTCATCCGCTCCGTTCCAGCAGGCAGACAGCGTGCGCACGGATCCCCTCCTCACGACCTGTAAAGCCCATATGCTCCTCAGTCGTCGCCTTCACGCTGACGTCCTCCGGCCGCGCTCCACAGGCTTTGGCGATACGTGCACGCATCTGTTCTATGTAAGGCTTGATTTTTGGCGCCTGTGCAATAACTGTCGCGTCAATATTGCCAACGCGCCATCCTTGCGCACTTATTAAATCTGCCACACGCACAAGCAGGGCAACCGAATCAGCACCTGCATACGCGGGATCACTGTCCGGAAATAAGCTTCCAATATCACCGAGCGCCAGCGCACCAAGCAATGCGTCCATCACGGCATGCGTCAGTACGTCCGCGTCCGAATGACCATCTAACCCGCGTGTATGCGGAATTTCAATCCCACCAATGATCAGTCTGCGGTTATCTGCAAACCTGTGCGCATCATAACCATGTCCAATGCGCAGCTTCATGCCTCCATCTCCTCCCGCAGCTTTGCAATCGCCTGCGCAGCCAAAAGATCCACCGGCGTCGTGATTTTAATGTTATCGCTGTCCCCACGTGACAAGTGTACTGGAAATCCGGCCGCTTCAAGCATCTGGCAATCGTCTGTATAATCGTGTCCGCTTTGCAATGCGGCCTGCGCCGCCGTGCGGTAACGTTCCAGTTCGAATACCTGAGGCGTTTGAACCGCGAAAAGACGGCTGCGATCCGGGGTCGATTCAATCATACCGTTTGCATCCGCCACCTTGATCGTATCGCTGACCGGAACAGCAGGCGCCGCTGCGCCATATCGGATGGCGTCGAACACAGCGTCAGCGATCACCTGCCCACATACAAACGGACGTGCGCCGTCGTGAACCGCCACATACCTTGCCTGCGGCCCGACCGCTTCGACGCCAAGTTGAACCGACTGTTGACGCGTTTGCCCGCCGGCGATAACAGAACGGATTTTCGGCACGCCCCATGCACGCGCCAGAGCAAGCATGTCCGGTATTGTGCCGCGCCGTGTGACAAGCACGATCTCATCAATCCAATCGCTGTCTGAAAGAGCGAGCAGCGTCCGCACGATCACCGGTATGCCGCCAACTTCCTCCAATTGTTTGTCAAGCCCCTGCATACGCGACGACGTCCCGGCTGCAACAACCACAGCTGCAACATATGGCCTTTTCACATCGATCTCACCGGTTTGCTCTTGACCGCCTTTTCTCCAAAGCAGCATAAGCTTCTTCCTCCTTCCCGTTTTGGCGTCCCGCAGCATGAACGCAAACTGCTTAATAACAAGTCCATGTAGCTCCCGATTGAAACATAACGCTTTGCGGATATGATTTAATCGCTTTCAGCGGGCCGCGCCCGCGTATCGCCCTGACCATAAGGGATAAAATAAATGCCTTTGCATTTATTTTATCATGTCCATTCCGTGAAAAAATGCTGTATCATGGAGATTTTATCTCCCAAAGGATAAAAATAATCGTGCATTTCAAGCAGAAAAACACCCCCGCTGTGAAGCGGGGGCTGCATAAAGCGCAATCAAATCGAAATTGCATCCGCAATATCATACAGATGACGGTCAAACTGCTTTTTCATCTGGAGAGCTTCAAGAATATCATAATCGACAATTTTATTGTCATGATTGACAACCACACGGTTGCCGATCCCCTGTTCAAGCAATTCGACGGCGTGATACCCCATCTCGCTGGCCAGCACGCGCTCCCGCGCGGACGGCGCGCCGCCGCGCTGTACATGGCCCAGTACGGTCGCACGTGATTCAACACCTGTACGCGCCTCAATTTCCTCGGCAATATCATGCACCGTACCGACTCCGCCGACACTGGTTACACCTTCGGCTACGATAATAATAAAATGCTTTTTACCGGTGCGCAGGGTTCGCTGCATTTTTTCGATGATTGAATCGATTGAGAACGGTACCTCCGGCACCAGGATTGCAACCGCGCCGCATGCGATACCGGCATGAAGCGCGATGTCGCCGCAACGGCGCCCCATCACCTCGACGATTGAGCAACGGTCATGTGACTGAGAGGTGTCGCGCAGCTTATCAACCATGTCCATAACCGTATTGACCGCCGTATCAAAGCCGACCGTATAATCGCTCGAAGCAATATCGTTGTCGATTGTGCCCGGAATACCGATACAAGGAATCCCTTTCAAAGATAAATCCCGCGCGCCGCGGAACGAGCCGTCGCCGCCAATGACAACCAAGCCGTCAATTCCCATCTCGAGGCAGACCTCTTTGCCGCGTTCGACACCCTTATCGTCGCGAAATTCCGGACAACGCGCCGAATACAGGATTGTACCGCCGCGGTGCAGCGTATCACTGACGCTGCGCAGATTCATTTCAAACATATCGCGCGCCAGCAGGCCGCTGTACCCGCGGCGGATTCCAAGCACGCGTATGTTCCGGTTCAGAGCAGTTCTGACGACAGAACGGATCGCCGCATTCATGCCGGGGGCATCGCCGCCGCTGCTGAGTACACCGATTGTTTTCTGTTTAAACTCCATATCGCTGCATCCTCCGTCTGGGGGAATCCCCCGCATTTCTATAGTTCAACGTTTCTCATTATAGAGGATTCCCCGCGTTAGTTCAAGCAATTTTATATAATCGCATGCAAATTTTTCATTTTAGAGAATAATTTTGTAGACATATGGGAATTTTTCATCTATCCCGCCCAAGGTATTTCCTTTACGCACGGTAAACGACATTCTCCTCGCCAAGCAGTTTTTTCAGCTCGCGCTCCAGGACGGGGTTCCAGAAAACGCATAGCGTCCGGGAAGCTACATTATATGTTTTAGTATCCATAAAGTAAAAATAAACGGTATCGCATGGTTCCAAGCTGCGCTCCGGCGCAAAGATGGAAAGCAGATTTTTAACACGCGCAAACACAGGTGCGCCGCTGCTCTCAACACGAAGATAGACGCCGGCGTTCTTACTTGGTTTTGTGCTGGGCGCCTGTGCCTGCACGCGCGCGCCGCCCCGTCCTAAAGCGGGCGGCTCCTCTCCCGGAAGGGACGCGCCCTCACAGATGAGCTTCGCTTCCTCCTCCTCGCGCACTGAGACGCGCGCCGCGACAAGCACGACGCTTCCTTCCACGAGCTTCTGCGAGCACTGCGCCAGCACCTTTGGAAACACCAGCATTTCCATACTGCCGCTCGTATCCTCCAAACGTACAAACGCCATCATCTCACCGCCGCGCGTCGATTTAAGCCGGCGGCTGTTTACGATCGCGGCTACCCGCACCTGTGTGCCGTCAGCCACACCGCTGCCGCGCTCCTCCGCCGAAGTGATGTCGGCGATCAGCGTACAATTGTTTTTTGACACCATCTCCTGAAAACGTGCCATCGGATGACCGCTGATATAAAGCCCTGTCGTCTCCTTCTCCATCGCCAGAAGCTTCGACGGCTCCAGCTCCTCCACGTTTGGAAGGATATGAATTGGCTTAGAAGCGCCTGCCGCCGTATCAAACAGATTGATTTGGCCGGCTATATTTCGTTTCTGCGCAGAGTCAATATCGTCCAGAATTGCCTCGTAACCTGACAACATCTGGTTGCGATTTTTACATACGCAATCAAGCGCGCCCGATTTGATGAGACTTTCAACAGCGCGCTTATTCATATCTTTTCCATACATACGTTCACAGAAATCGGAAAAGTTTTGGAATACTCCCCCGCTTTCGCGCTCGGCGATCAATTCACGGATAAAGCCGCGGCCTATATTTTTGACCGCCAGCAGGCCAAACCGGATTTCTTCACCGCTGACTGTGAAGCCCTCGACGCTGACATTCACATCAGGGGGAAGCACCTTAATTCCCATGCGATTACATTCGCCGATGTATTCAATCACCTTGTCAGTATTGTCAAGCACGCTTGTCAGAAGCGCCGCCATAAATTCGCGCGGATAGTGGCACTTGAGGTATGCCGTCTGGTAGGAAACAAACGCATAAGCCGCCGCGTGCGATTTATTGAACGCGTAGGACGCAAACGAACTCATCTCGTCAAAAATCTGATTGGCTGTCTCGCGCGCCACACCGGTTTGCTGCGCGCCGGCGACAAACGCTTCGCGCTCCTTCTCCATCACGTCGTGTTTTTTCTTAGACATGGCGCGGCGTACCAAATCGGCGCGTCCATACGAATAGCCGCCGAGCGCCCGGCAGATCTGCATGACCTGTTCCTGATAGACGATACAACCGTATGTGACATCCAGGATCGGCTTGAGCAGCGGGTGCTTATAGGTGACAAGTTCCGGGTTGTGGCGGTTTCGGATGTAGGTCGGAATCGATTCCATTGGACCGGGCCGGTAAAGCGAAATGACGGCGATCAAATCTTCGATGGAGGTGGGGCCAAGCTGTGCGATGACGGCGCGCATTCCCGCAGATTCGAACTGGAACACCCCAACGCACTGTCCCTTTGTCAGCATGGCGAAGGTTTCCGGATCGTCGAGCGGCACCGCGTCCGCAGAGAATCCGGGATGTGTTTTGGCCGCCTCTTTTTCGGCGTAGCTGATGACCGTCAGCGTGCGCAGGCCGAGAAAATCCATTTTGAGCAGTCCAAGCTCCTCAAGCGTCGTCATTGTAAACTGTGTGACAGGCATCGTTTCCTCCGCCTTATAAAGCGGCACGTAGCTGTCCACCGGATCGCGGGTGATTACGACGCCGGCCGCGTGTGTCGACGCGTGGCGCGGCATCCCCTCGATCTTGCGCGCCATATCAAGCAGTTCCGCAACCCGCTTGTCCTCAGCGCACATCGTCTTGAGATCGGCGGAAACAGCGAGCGCCTTATCCAGCGTCATCTTCAATTCATTCGGCACAAGCTTTGCAATTGAGTCGACCTGCTGATACGACATGCCAAGAACACGCCCCACATCGCGGATTGCGCCGCGTGCGGCCATTGTGCCGAAGGTGATGATCTGCGCCACATGGTCGGCGCCGTATTTGCGCACCACATAGTCGATCACCTCCTGCCTGCGTTCATAACAGAAGTCGATATCAAAATCAGGCATACTGATGCGTTCCGGATTGAGAAAGCGTTCAAACAGCAGGCTGTAGCGCAGAGGATCGATGCCTGTGATGCCGATACAGTACGCCGCAAGGCTTCCTGCGCCGGAGCCGCGCCCAGGTCCAACCGGGATGCCAACCGATTTTGCGTAATTGATAAAATCGGAAACAATCAGATAATAATCGACATACCCCATCTTTGTGATGATATTCAGCTCATATTCCAGACGCTCGGTAACGCTCCGGTCCGGCTGTTCCCCGTAGCGGCGGCGCAGCCCCTCGGCGCACAGCCGCCTGAAATACGCCTGATTGTCCTCGCCATTTGGCGCGACAAACAGCGGGAGTTTTGTATTGCCAAATTCAAATTCAACATTGCACTGTTCAGCGATCTTCAGCGTGTTGTCAAGCGCGCCCGGATAATTTCCAAACAGCTCGTCCATCTCATCGCGGCTTTTAATATAAAATTCCTCTGTTTCAAACTCAAGATCACCGGGCGCGTCAACAGTCGTGTTCGTCTGGATACAGATCAAAACGCTCTGCATCCTCGCGTCGGCCTTTTCAATATAATGCGCGTCGTTCGTCGCGACAAGCCCAACGCCGATTTCCCCAGCCAGACGCACCAAATCCGGAAGGATCTGCTGCTGTAGCCGGATGCCATGGTTTTGAATTTCAATGTAATAGTTGTCAGCGCCGAACAGATCACGATACCAAACCGCCGTTTCCTTCGCACACGCATAATCGCCCTGCGCAAGCATCCGCGGGATCTCGCCTGCCAGACAGGCCGACAGACAGATCAATCCCTCGTGATACTGTTCAAGCAGTGCGCGGTCGATGCGCGGCTTGGAGTAAAAGCCCTCCACAAAACCGGCTGACACCATCTTAATCAGGTTTTGATAACCAGTTTCATTTTTGCACAGCAAAATCAGGTGATACGGCGACGTATCGATCTTATGCTGCTTATCAAAACGAGAGCGCGGCGCGACATAGACCTCGCATCCGATGATCGGCTTGACGCCGTGCTTTTTCGCACATTTATAGAAATCGACAGCGCCAAACATCACGCCATGGTCCGTAATGGCCACGGCGCTCTGTCCAAGCGCCTTAACACGCTCGATCAGCCGTTCGATGCGGCACGCGCCGTCAAGCAGGCTGTATTCCGTATGCACGTGCAGATGTGCAAAATCTGTCATAACCGCACATAGACCCCCTTTTCCTATCATTCATTATTCAATTCGTACAGCCGTCCCCGACGCTGTTACCATCAGCATCCCGTTATTTGAACCGAGCGTCTCATAGTCGATATCAATCCCGACAACAGCATCCGCGCCGAGTGCGGCGGCCCGGTCGGACAGCTCTTTCAGCGCCGTTTGGCGCACCTGCATAAGCTCCTGCTCATAGGTGTTCGAACGGCCGCCGAAAAAGTTGCTCAGTCCGGCCGTGAAATCCTTTACAAAATCGACGCCTGCGATCACCTCGCCGAATACGACGCCTTTATATTCTGTAATGCGCCTGCCTTCAATAAACGGCGTTGTTGTCATAATCATTGATTCATTCTCCTCCAGTTGCCTTCCCAAGCTCCTGCGCGAACATGAGGATACGGCGCAGGCGGTGATTGACGCCGCTGCGCGAAATCGGGGTCTGCAAAGCTTGTCCAAGCTCCCTTAGCGACAGATCAGGATTTTCCAGGCGCAGACGCGCAAGCTCGCGCAGATCCTCGTCGAGCGCCTGAATGCCGCAGCTGGATTCAATCAGCCGGATCGCGGCGATCTGTTCAAGCGCCGCCTCAACAGTCTTTGTAATGTTTGCCGTCTCACAATTTGTCTTTCGATTGACGCGGTTGCGCACCTCCTTAACGATTTTAACCTCCATCAGCTCAAGCGACGACTTCGGCGCGCCAATCAGCGTGAGCAGATCCTCGATCTGCTCGCTTTCCTTGTAATAGAGCACATAGTCGTTGCGACGCTCCGTGCGTTTAGGCGGCGAAAGCATCTCTGAAAGCAGCGTTTCAAGCTCGCCGCAGAGCGCTTGATGCGGTGTGACAAATTCCGCCTGGTAGCTTTTTTCCGGATCCGTCACCGTGCCGCACGCCAAAAAAGCTCCGCTGATAAAGACGGGCATATCGTCGTCAGCGAGCAGCTCCCTGCGGATTTGGCAGCAGTCCTCGCCGGCACGGCATCCAAAAAATGACAGAACAGCAATCCGGTCCGTCACGCTGTCGACTGTCACAACAAATATGCTGCGCCGGCCGGATCGGCGCACCTCGCGCATAGTGATGCTCCCGCGCAGCCCGACCAGATCAGAAATACTGTCCGCATATAAGCGCGCGAGCGTCCGGTGCTCCGTGTGGATCGATATGGAATCCGGTCCAAACGTCTTGCCAAACAGCAACAGGCCGTACGCCAGCGCCTTTTGGCGGCGCTGGCGAAACGGCCTGTTGTGACAGATTTCATTTTTGATTTCATATGCAAACGACATGACCTTCTCAGTCCTTGTTTTTTTCAATATCGCGGTGCGTTACAGTACAGCGCACCCCCTGTTCCTTGATATGATCGCCGAGAAGCTGTGCAAATGTCACCGAACGGTGTTTACCGCCCGTACACCCAATTGCAATCGTCAATTGCGTCTTACCTTCATCATTGTACAGCGGCAGCAGGTAATCGACCAGGGAAAACAACCGCGGAATCAATTCCTGCGCTTGTTCCCATTTAAGTACAAAATCGCGCACCGGCGCGTCAAGCCCTGTATGCGCCTTAAGCTCCGGGACATAAAACGGGTTTGGAAGACAACGCACATCAAATACAAGATCGGACTCCTTGGGCAGGCCGTACTTGAAGCCGAACGACATGCAGTTGACAAGCATGGAACGCTTTTTATCGCCTAAAAATGTGGCGATTATCTTGTCACGTAACTGGCGCACAGATAAATACGTCGTATCAATCACATAATTGGCATTGTCGCGCACTTTGGAGAGCAAACGCCTTTCTTCAGCAACGGCTGCTTCAATCGACGTATTTTTGTCATTCATCAGCGGATGCTTACGGCGCGTTTCCTTATAACGCTGGACAAGCACCGCATCGTCGCAATCAAGAAACATAAGCTGAAATCCGCCGGGCGCTTCCAGAAACTCCTCGATTCCCTCAAAAATATCTCCGAAGATCTCACGGCTGCGCGCATCAATGACAATTGCAACCTTGTCGACCTTATCCGCGGCCTGCAGGCACAAGTCTGTGAATGATTTGACCATGCGCGGCGGCAGATTGTCAACGCAATAATAGCCGATATCCTCCATCGCAGCGATCGCGCGGGATTTCCCCGAGCCGGACATGCCGGTGATAATTACAAATTCCATACAACATCCTTTCTGTATGATCATAGGCTATCCGATGTACTTGACTTCACATTCCAGCGAAAAGCCCGTCTGCTCGCGCACCTGTGTTTGAATCTCCCCAATCAGCGTCAGAACATCCGTGCAGGAGGCATTGTCATAATTGATCACAAAGCCCGCGTGTTTCTCACTGACCATCGCACCGCCCACACGCCGGCCCTTGAGTCCGCAGCCATCGATCAGCGCGGACGCATACGCGCCCTTCGGACGCTTAAAGGTACTGCCGGCGCTTGGATATTCCAACGGCTGCTTCGTTCTGCGCCGCTCCATCAGATCGTCCATACGCGCCCTGATCGCATCCCGGTCGCCGCGCCTGAGATGAAAGGACGCGCTTGTAATCAGACAATCCGGATGATCGGTAAAATAGCTGTGCCGGTAGCTTAATTCCAGCGCACACTCCTCCAGCGCACGCAGCTTGCCCTGCCCGTCAAGAAACCGGACGGACCCTACCACATCACGGATTTCTCCGCCATAAGCGCCCGCATTCATATAGACGGCTCCTCCAACGCTTCCCGGAATTCCATAGGCAAATTCAAGGCCCGTCAATCCCTGCTCCAGCGCAAAACAACACAATGCCGCCAAGCTCGCGCCGGCCGGACAATCTATCACCGTTTCATCGCGCAGACTGGGACGCGCGGACGCCTCGTCAAATGACAAAACCGCGCCCCGCACCCCTTCGTCACAGATCAGCAGGTCGGAACCCTTGCCGATAAACAAGAGCGGAACAGACAGCTCCCGCGCCCGCGCAATGACGCGGGCCGCCGTTTCTGCATCCCGTGGTTTTAAAAGCAGGTCGGCCGGTCCTCCGATTTTAAATGACGTGTGCGCAGCCATCGGCTCATCCGCCAGACAGATGCAGCCGATCCGTTCACAATCCTTTCGAAGCTGTGCGATTGCGTTCATGCAGTCCTCCCAAATCAATATTGCTTTCCAAGCAGCGCCGCGCCGATGATGCCGGCGTCATTGCCCAGTTTTGCCTGCAAAATCCTGGCGCAGTTTTGCTCCTCGTGGTTAAAGGTTTGCGGATAGGCGCGCGCACGGACAGGCCCAAACAGCGTTTCGCCCTCCTTGCTGATCCCGCCGCCGATCACAACCGCCTGCGGCTGAAACAGGTTGATCATTCCGCTGACCGCATAGGCTATATAATCGATATACTGGTCAACCACGCGGCTGGCTGCCTCATCCCCTGCGCGCATCGCGTCAAAGGCTGTACGTCCGTTGACATGATCCAAACTGTTCTGCGCAAGCTCCCACATCTTCGATTTGGCGTTGAGCTGCATTGATTCGCGCGTCATTCTGATCAACGCGGAAACAGAGCAATACGCCTCGATGCAGCCGATGCGGCCGCAGGTGCATGGGACGCCGCCATAAACCATTCCCACATGTCCAAGTTCAGCGCCCTTATAGTTAAAACCGGAATAGATTTTCCCATCGATAATAATACCGCCGCCGACTCCGGTTCCGAGCGTGATCATAATTGCGGAATCAAGCCCCTTCGCCGCGCCGGCCTTCAATTCGCCGTAAGCCGCCGCATTGGCGTCGTTTTCGACGTAAACAGGCTTATCGACACGTTCAGCTACCAACTCGCCCAGCGGCGTATCATGAAAACCAAGATTTGCCGCCAGACCAACAACGCCTGTTCTGGGATTGACGGTGCCGGGGGTACCGACACCGACCCATACGACTTCGTCCATCGAAATACCGGCGTTCGCCGCAGCCATATGGGCAGCAGCGGCCATATCGTCTGCAATCTCTCCGGCGGGATGGAACGCTTTCGTGCGCACATTTGCCCTTCCAATAATATTATAGTTTTCGTCAACAATACCAACCGCAACATTTGTACCGCCGAGATCAATTCCCACATAATATCCCATGCATTCAGCCCTCCCTTTAAAATATGCTGCGGCCGCTCTTTTCACGCGCAGCCGCTAAGAACCGTTCATAATTCGCATTGAGGATCAATTCCTCCGGAAAATCCAGCTCCCGCAGCAGCTTGATCGATTCGTCCACACGCGCGATCTGTGTGAAAAAATGCGCATCGGAGCTGCAAACAACCCGAACGCCATACTTCTTGCAGCAGCGCGCGATCTCCCGGCAGTTGACATCCGATTTTGGCCGACATTCGAATGAGTGCGCGTTGATTTCCACGATCTTACCATATTCCGCAAACGCACGCACCACTGTATCGATATCAAAGCGGTACCGGTCGTCGCCCGCATGGCCGATTACATCGACATGAGGATTTTTCGCGACAGCAAGCCATCCGGCAGTGTGTTCCTCCGGCGTGGAAGGCTCCACGCAGTTGATGTGGTAGCACGCGATAACCCAATCGAGCGCCGCCAGCTTTTTCTCCGACAGATCAAGACGGCCACAGTAATCAAGGATATTCGATTCGACGCCTTTTAGGATTGCAACACCCTCCAGAAAATCAGGCACCACCTTAGGCATATTCCCAAAATACATCTCGCCCGGCGCTCCCGGCATCGCGGGTCCGTGCTCTGTTACACACAAAAACTTCAATCCGACGCGCGCCGCCTGACATACATTTTCATAAATAGTGCTGTATGCATGATCACACGCGACCGTATGTGAATGCGTCTCTGCAATGATCTGCATGATATCTGTCCCTTCCCGTTCTCAGAAATCGCCCCAGTCCGTTGTCTGCGTGCTGTCCGGCTCCACCATGCCGAGCTTTTCCAAAAGCTCCTGCGCAGCGTTGTAGCCCATACGCTTTTGACGGTTGTTCATCGCAGCGACCTCAATGATAATCGCAAGATTCCGGCCGGGCTTTACGGGGATCGTCAACGACGAAACCTGCACGCCGAGCACATCTGTATATTCCTCGTTCATCCCCATGCGGTCATAGACCTTGGTCGCATCCCACTGTTCAAGCTGAACGATCATATTAATTTTCTCCGTCATCTTGACGGCGCCGATTCCAAACAGGCGGCGCGCGTTGATGATGCCGACGCCGCGCAGCTCCATAAAGTGGCGGATATTCTCCGGTGAAGAACCGACAAGCGTCTTGGCGGAAACACGGCGGATTTCGACAGCATCATCCGCGATCAGGCGATGTCCCCGCTTGACAAGCTCGATGGCCGTTTCGCTCTTGCCGACGCCGCTTTCACCCAGCAGAAGGATTCCCTCGCCGTAAACCTCTACCAGCACGCCATGACGCGTCACCCGCGGAGCCAGCTCCACATTGAGTTCGGCGATCAGCCCCGCCATAAACGCGGACGTGCCGTCAGCCGTGCGCAGCAGAGAAACCTTATGCGCCTTGGCCGCATCCATCATACAAGCCGGCGCTTCAATATTGCGTGTGATAACAACCGCCGGCGGACAGGTTGAAAAATAATTGTCTATTCGGTTTGTAATTTCCGTGTCGTCAAACTGATGCAGAAACGCAAATTCACTTTTTCCCAATATCTGTACGCGCTGACTGTCAAAATAATCAAAAAAACCAGAAAGCTGCAGCCCGGGACGATTGACTTCCGGAGAGGAAATTGCAATCGTACTGGCGTCCTCCGGAACATAGAGCACCTCAAGATTAAAATCCTTGATGATCTTTTGCAGAGGAACAATAAATTTTGTAGCCAAGGAAACCACCTCTCCCATCCATTTTGCGTCTATATTCAATTTTTATTATACTCTAATTGCCTACGTCTTTCAAACTTTATTTTGGGCAAAAATGTATTTCCTGCGGCGGTTGAAATCATCCGTATATTGTATTATACTTAAAAAGTATCTATCCAAAGCCTGTCCCATGCGGCAGGCCGGAAAAGGGAGTGTCTTTTGTTGCTCAAACGGATTGCGGCCGCGGCCGCCTGCGCCATCCTTTTTTTCCCGACCGTTATCTTTGCCGAAAGCTCCGAGCCGCTGCCGCCTGTCTCCCCGGCCGGTCAGGAGAGCTGGATTTACCTCGATGAAAATCCCGCAGGCCCTCAAAGCATCGTCGCCTACTCGCTTGGCGGACGCGATGTCAAGGAAAACGCACGGCAGATGCTTGACATCACACTGGAAAGCGGTATGAAGGACGGATTTACCTCTGCCCTTGAATTGGAGTATTCGATTCTGGGCTTGATCAAGCTCGGCGAAAATCCTTCCTCATATAATCGTACCGACCTGATGTCCATGCTTTATGGTTATGACAATATTTTTCGTGAAGGACTCGAAAGCGCGCTGTATGCTCTGATCTCCTACGATGCGGCGAATACGCAGATCCCCGCTTCCGCGCGCAATTCGGCGTCAGCTGTTATCGACTATGTTGTTTCCTCACAGCAGCGTTCCGGAGGCTTTGCAATCGCATCCGGACGCGAGCCGGATGTCAAAACAACCGCCCAGGCTGTACTTGCACTCTCGCCGCATATCGATATTCCATATGTCAACGCGTCGCTGGACAAGGCGCTCTCATGGCTTTCTGCCCAGCAAAACGCGGATGGAACCTTTTCCCTACAGGCAACGCCTGATTGCGAAGCAACTGCACTTGTGCTGACGGCAATACGGACAGCCGGCGTCGCTTGTGATGATCAGCGGTTCGTTAAGAATGGACGCACGCTGACGGATGCGCTCTCTGCATTCGCCGCCGGCGGCGGCTATTCCCCTGAGCCTGGCGGAGAAGCCGACGTGGCGGCCACAGAAGCGGCAATCATCGCGCTTTATACAAATGAAACCGGGCTTTCACCCTATTTGCCGCCGCAGGCTTATCCAAACTATACCGCCCCAAAGACAGATGTAAAGGGCGTATTCATCCGGTTCCTGTTCGGTTTTCTTGGTATTTTGCTGGTGCTTTACCTGATCTTGATTTTGACAACTAAGATAGGCAAAAGATGGGGTAAATTTCCGGAATCCAAATCACAAGCGGACAAAGCTACGCACGATACGCAAACGCTTGAGATCAATATTCCAATGAAGGCGGAGCTTCCAAATTTTGATACCTTGCCCTCCGATACAATTTATACACACTCTCCCGCTGATCGACCAAAATCATAACTAAACCCGCCCGCCGGCAATTGCCGGCGGGCGGGTTTCCACTGATCATTTTTATTAAACCGCTTCTTTCATTAAAAAACGCCGCATAAATTCTTGACAAATCATGCGGTTTGTGGTATCTTTTTGATGAAAGTTTCTTTTAAATTTAATTATATCATATTTTATGGTTTTTGTCAATATGTTTTTTAAATTTTTTTGATCAGGGGGACAGATTATGAGCGAGCTTCTTTCCCTGCTCGGGCGGCACATCGCTGCGCCAGCACGGCATGAGATCGACCATTTGATGCAGGTCAACGATGTCACCCGCCCCTATGGGCTGGCCTTGACGCACGAGGATGCTGTAACCGTCCTCAACGCGCGCACGCAGGCCTTGCGCGGTAGTGGACGCATTGAAATTGGATCGGGAGCGGTTGACCGGTTGATTGAAAAATTTTGTGATTCCCCCTATATCAATGAGGAAAATTATGTCGAGAGCATTTGCCGTCTGACCGAATTATTTTACTTTATGAAATCTGATACGCTTGACCGTTTAACGGACGAGGAGCTGCTCGACCAAATGAAGCAGGCTTTTGACGGCTGTTGCGAAGGCTCGATTGACCTGCTCGCCGACCGCGAGCTTGACCGCATAGCATACAATATTCGTGCATATGGCGCCAAGTGCGCCCCTTCCGAAGGCCCCGTCAGCGAACAGGCATTCAACGATTATGATGTAGAGGAGGATGGAACATGGCGGACCATTCGCTTATAACGCCGCTGCCAATCGATGTCTCCAGTCTTGACCCGGACGATTATACCGCTTCTTTGACACATGCTGCGATCAAGAGCGGCCTGCTCGGCGGACAAGCCCTCCAAACCATGCAGGATCAGCTTTTTGGCATTCTGCACGATCAAATCGAACAAGCAACACATGGTGAAAGCACCTCTGTTCCAGAGGAATCCGCCGCACAGCTTATGGATGGGATCGGCTACTGTATCGATATTGCATTAAAGAATTGTTCATCGCCGGAGGACAGCCTTTCCCTTTTGAAAAATCAGGCAATGGGCGAGCTTTATCAGATGGGCGCCGCGATTCTTTCAGATCATGCACGTGCCTGCGAACGGCTGCTTTCACGTGTACGGGCTACACGTACAAAAACCGTAAACGAAGGATACAATATTCTGCTTGACAGCACCCTGCCTCAATATGTGCATGATTGGAAAGCAGCGCGCTTTCCACGCAATTTTATTGTTATGACGGAATATCCGCTTGCTGATGAACGCGCGTCAGGCGGTATCATCGGCGTAAGGGATCGTCTAGAGCAGCTTGCGCTTGAAAACCGTTTCTGCGGCCGCTTCATGGGCGATCTGGAGGGACTGCTGTGCGATTGGTCGTATCAAAACCGCACCACACCCAAGGATGCATATGTCAATCTGTTCACACTGGCTTTCCAGAACGCCGTATTCTGCCATATTCTAGGGAAAACCGGCGTCGAGCTTTCAGAGGCGGATGCAAATTTATTGACCAGGCGGCTGACTGCGCTTGACGCGCAGGAACGCGGCAAATTGATTGCAGGCACGGTCCAGTCGCTTCTCGTACAATGGGCCTTTGACAACGAACGCTTGAACAGTTATCTGTGGCAAGCTTGTGCGCGCCTTTCCAATGGGCTGAATGCGGCAGGCGGTTCTCCTGCCGCATTTCTGGCTGTACAGCCGCAATCGCCTCGTTTTTGCTATCAGGGCGGGGAACGCCTCAGCGACGACGCGTTTGCTGCGGTGGTATCAGAAGTCCTTCTCTGCGACGACGCCGACGAGCGTGTCAAAATCATTCGCACCGAGCTTCGCAGCTTGGATGACCTGTGTGATCTGCTCGCCGCAGACTGCATTTTTGAGGAAGAATTTCTATCTGTCTACGCTTCTTTTGATGACTTCACCTGTGCGCTGCTTTTAACCAGGATTCCTACTGTATGGGAAGATGAAAACCGGATGCGCGTACAGAATGTGTATGATTGGCAAAAACAATTCTCCATTTTCTTTAACGCTTTGCAGCCTGACGCACGCAGAGGTTTGCGCGCATTGTCCGAAAGTCTGTACAATTAAGCCGGTGTAAAACCCTGTGTACGCATCGCTTGCTTTCTGCTCTTTCAAATGATATGATATACAACATATCTATGATTGCTGAAAGGAGCAACTACACCGTGCATTATATCATCCAAATCTATCAGGACGGTGTTGTGCAATACCTATTTAACACACGTATGCTTGTGCAGGATGTTTCTCTTGCCAAACCATTTTCCACGCCCGCACTTGCAAAGCGTTATCTTTCTAAATCCGTCTTTTATAAAGGAAATTGGTCCGTTGTTTCCATCGACGAAAACGGCGCCATTCAAAATACAACCGCTACCTATATGCATGGCATCATGCCATAAGGCAAACCATTTTTCAACAATTCCCATACGCATATATTGTATTTTTTTCGTTGTTCCTGTATAATAAACGAAGCAGGCGGCTTTCCGGCGGGGAGAGCCGCCGTGTCATGTTGGGTGCTGTGTGACAGCACATTACTGGCGGCGTGCCGCCATCGGAGGGATTTTCTTATGTCAAGAATGATCGGAACAACGGTTCGAGGCGTTCGTGCACCCATCATACGTCCGGGCGACGACCTCGCGCAGATCGTCGCGGATTGTGTGCTTCAAGCGGCCGAAAGCGGCGGTATTGCCTTCAATGACCGCGATATCGTTGGCGTTACGGAAGCTGTCGTTGCAAAAGCACAAAACAATTTTGCTTCTGTAGACGACATCGCGGCCGATGTGCGTGCGAAATTTGGAGACCATCCTGTCGGCGTTGTCTTTCCCATTCTCAGCCGTAACCGTTTCGCCATTTGCCTGCGCGGAATTGCACGCGGCGCAAAAAAGGTCGTACTGATGTTCAGTTATCCGAGCGATGAGGTTGGAAACACACTGATTTCCGATGAAAAGCTTGAATCAACCGCTGTCAATCCATGGACCGACGTACTGGACGAGTCGAAATATCGTAGGCTGTTCGGAGAAAATAAGCATATATTTACCGGCGTCGATTATGTGGAATATTATAAGTCACTGATTCTGGAGGAAGGCGCCGAAGCTGAAATTCTTTTTGCCAACAAACCGACCGCCATTCTTTCCTATACCAAGCATATCCTTTGCTGCGATATCCACACGCGTCAGCGTACCAAGCGCCTGCTCGCGCAGGCTGGAGGAGAGGCGGTATACGGCCTTGACGATATCCTCTGCGCGCCTGTCAATGGTAGTGGCTTCAACTGTGAGTACGGCTTGCTTGGCAGCAACAAATCGACCGAGGAGCGTGTCAAGTTGTTCCCGCGCGATTGCGATCAGTTTGTGACATCGGTTCAGGAAAAACTCAGCTCCGCGACCGGCAAACGCATAGAGGTGCTCGTTTATGGCGACGGCGCTTTCCGCGATCCCGTCGGAAAAATATGGGAACTGGCCGACCCGGTCGTCAGTCCCGCTTATACGAGCGGTTTGGAGGGGCTTCCGAATGAACTGAAGCTCAAATATCTGGCTGACAATCAATTTAAAGATTTGTCCGGCGAGGCGCTCAAAAACGCAATGGCGGAATATATTCACAATAAACGCGCCGACCTCAAGGGAACCATGGAGACGCAGGGTACTACGCCGCGCCGCCTGACTGATTTGATCGGCAGTCTATGCGATCTAACGTCCGGAAGCGGCGATAAAGGAACGCCGATTGTATGGATCCAAGGGTATTTTGACAACTTCGCGGATTGATGGCATCTTCCTGATTTTTATAAATTCCCGATTTTTTTAGATCCTGTCTGCCGTGATTGAATCAGGAAAGCCGGCCTTTAGCCGCAGGCGGAACACGATCTGTAAAAAGCAGCCGGAAACGGGGACGTTTCCGGCTGCTTTTATACTATGTACAATCAATTTGTTTCCTGCTCCTGACGTCCCGCGCGCGCTTCCAGAAGGGATTGAAGCTCCTTCATAAACGAATCGATATCTTTAAACTGACGATATACGGACGCAAATCGCACATAGGCTACTTCGTCGATCGCACGCAGCTTTTCCATCGCCAGTTCACCAATCCGATAGGACGGCACCTCCTTGTCGAGGGAATTGTGAAGCATCATTTCGATATCCCGCACCGCGTCCTCCAGAATGCCAAGCGGAACAGGGCGCTTCTCACACGCACGCACAAGCCCTGCAAGCAGCTTGCCGCTGTCAAAGCCCTCTCGCGACTTATCTTTTTTGATCACAACAAGCGGCGTCGTCTCTATCACCTCATATGTTGTAAAGCGCCGTTCGCATTTGAGGCATTCACGCCGCCTGCGGATGCGCTCCGATTCGTCAGTCGGCCGCGAATCGATCACCTTGCTTTCAACATATCCGCAATAAGGGCATTTCACGCGGATCACTCCCTTTCAACCGAATCCGCATACAGCGGACCATAAAAGTAAGAAAATACCTGCAGTTAGCATACCACAAAACCAAAACAAACTCAAGCCGTTTTATTCAAGTGCGCTTTCAATCGCTGCACATATATTTTGATATGCCGATGATAATTCCTCATATTCCCCATAACTGTCCCGGTACAGCTCCAGGATTACGCCGCCGTCAAAGCCGTTGCCTCTCACCTGCCGCAGTAAAGCAGTCAAATCAAAATCGCCGGTTCCGATCGGCAGGCAGTCGTTTTTTGCGTTGTGATCGCTCACATGCAGATGGACAACGCCAGATCCCATTGCCCGGGCCATCTCGCCGGGCGTATAGCCCGCGCGCACAGCTTGTTTGATATCGAGCACAAACCGCGCGTCCGGCAGGTATTGACGCATATCGCGAAAAAAATCAGGGCAATAGCTCGCGCAGCGGGGAACATTTTCCTGTGCGACGGTTACACCCATTGCACGTCCCTCTCCCGCCAGCTCTCCAAATGCATCGAAGTATGCAGAACGCGGCTTTTGAGATATACGACGGTCGCCATGCAGCACAAGCAGATTCGCTCCCAATAAATTTGCCGCATGAAAATACCGTTTATAAAGCTCTACCCCATCGCAAAAGCGTCTCCTGTATCCGGAAAAAAACAACAGCGGTTCAAGGCCTGATGTAAAGGGATGAACAGATAAAATACGCGTGCCCGAGCCATCGGCGATCCGGCGCAGTTCCCGTACAAAGCTATCCGTCAGCTCACTGGGCGCATTGAAAAAGACCTCCGCCGCCTGCGCGCCGATCGATGCGGCAAACATAAGGCCGCGTTCCGTCAATTCCGGATAAAAGCATGCCGTCGATAATCCCGCCAACACGACGAATCCCTCCTTCAGGCAGAGCGGCTTTTGCCGCCTGCTTATGAGCATCCTATTCCATACGCGCCATAAATGCGCGTCTATCCAAATGAGCCGCCGGTAAACCGGCGGCTCATTGAGCGTTCGTTACGAAGCTGATTTCTGTGCGCGTTTACGCTCCTGCCAGAAGGCCCAAAGGGGACCGGAAATAAACATGGAGGAGAAGAAGCCCGCAAACATACCAACCAGCAGTGGCAGCGAGAATGTCAAGATGGAGTTGACATGATAAATCAGCGACATCGCGCAGACACATCCAACCGCAATCACTGTCGAAACTGTCGTATTGATGGAACGCGTCATCGACTGATTGACCGAAAGATTAACCAGATCCTTATACGTCGTCTTGACAGGCAGCAGACGGCGGTTTTCACGAACACGGTCGTAGACAATGATCGTGTTATTGATCGAATAGCCTAAAATCGTCAGCATAACTGCGATAAAGCTGTCATTGAGCGGGAATCCGCAGATGACAAACGCACCGTAAGCGATGATCAGATCGTGCAGCAGCGCCATGACTGCGATTACGCCCGCCGACCAGCCGTTCATTTTGCGGAAGCGGAAAGCAATGTAGATGATCATCAAAATTGACGCCGCGACAACCGCGACGATCGATTTGAGGAAGAAGTCGCGCCCGATCGTCGGATCGACATTGCTAATGCTGGCGGCATTTACATTGTTATCAGGAAACTGCGTCTGAAGCGCCTCATTCACAGCAATCTGCTGATCCGGCGTGATACCGGATTTATTTGTCAGCGTAATGATATAATTCGGCAGACCGGTATTGACATCATACTGCTCGCGCAGCGTAACCGGCTGGCCGAGCGAATCCTCGACCGTCTTTTCAAAGCTGGCCTTATCCGCCTGCCCGGTAAAGGTATACGTAATGATTGTACCGCCGCTGAATTGGATATCCAGCTTGACGCCCAAGACAAACGAGGCGGCAATAATCAAAACAATCAGCGCGGACGATATGGAAAACCAAATTTTCCGGCGTCCAACGATATCAACCTGTTTCATTATTTCGCACCTCCATACAGCCAGGGCTTCTTAAACGGTTTGAACTTCGAAACCGACTTAAGCATCAGCCTTGATGCGGTCACGCCCATAATGAAGTTGAAGATGACGCCGACGATCAATGTAAAACCGAACGAATAAATCGCACCGGTCGCGGACGGACCAAACCAACGGAAAATCGGCGACAGAAGCGAATTAAAGATGCTCTGCGGCGGCCCAAACGCCCCCATCAGGATGATTGCGACGATCACCATCGTGATATTGCCGTCAAAAATTGCGGAAAATGTCCTCTGGAAACCGGAATCGATCGCACCGTCGAGCGTTTTGCCGTTGCGCAGTTCCTCTTTAATGCGTTCGGAGGTGATGACGTTCGCATCGACGCCCATGCCGATCGAGAGGATAATGCCGGCGATACCGGGCAGCGTCAATGTAAACGACGGGAACGGCGCAAAGAAGCCGGTCAGACAGGCGATCATGCCTGCCACCTGGCCGACGAGCGCAATAGAGGCGACGACGCCGCACATGCGGTACATGATGATGATAAAAATCGCAACGAGCACGAAAGCGATGACGCCGGCTGTGACCATCGCATCGCGCGCGCCGAAGCCGAGCGTCGGTGAAATGGTGGAGAAATTCTCCGTTTCAAGCTTAAAGGGAAGCGCACCGCCATTGATGCGGTCGGCAAGCGCCTTGGCCTCCTTGACATCAAAGCCCTGCGCACCGCCTGTGATATAGGCGACGCCGCCGGGGATCTGGCTGTCGACGCGCGGCGCCGAAATCATCGTGTCATCCATCCAGATCGAAATCTGCTGGCCAATCAGCCGGCCTGTAGCGTCGGAGAACAGTTCCGCGCCCTCGTCGGTCAACTCAAGCTTGACCTGGGAGCCGCGGCCGTCGGGCGACGGCTCTGCGCTGGCAGATTTTACATGCTTTCCTTCAATCACAACCGGCCCGCTCTGGTTTTCACGGAATGTCAATAAAGCCGTTTCGCCAAGCTCTTTGACCGCTTGCTCAGGGTTAAAGTCTGTTTCGCCCTCTTTCCAGGGGAAGCGGACAATGATGCGATCCTTTGCCTCGTCGACATACGTCTCATAATCCGTGATGTTCTGCGACACCAGGCGTACTTTGATAATGGATTCTGCGGCGGCCATCTCCTCCGGCGTCGCGTCGTATCCTTCGGGCGGCGTAAACGTCACGTCGACGCCCCCGCGGATATCGATGCCCCAACGGATATCGTCAACGCCTTTGATATAGGTCGTTGTGATATCGCCGTAGCTTGTCGATATGCCGAAGAACGCCAATGTCGTGAAAACAATGATAATCGCCACAACGACGAAAATCACTGGTTTTCCAACCTTTCTCATTAACTTGTCCTCCTTGCAAACCCAAGCCCGCGCCCTGCGGGCGTCGGCGGGACGATGATTGCTGTCCGGCCGGCCAAGGTTTCATGATGCCACGCGCGCTGCGCTTTTCCCCGGATCAATCCGGACCCGCGCAATGCGACACTTTTTTAATTATATGG
>ERZ808041.275-NODE-275-length-47596-cov-4.884509_pt1 | contig 47596 bp, 42 predicted proteins | sample MGYA00380192_ERZ808041 | MGnify/ENA primary metagenome ERZ808041 (study PRJEB31490, sample SAMN06133412) | mouse gut metagenome | isolation source: Z1_1 | host: mice | place: China: Chengdu | collected 2015-05 ...
TGCGCTTGACGCCTTGGCCGGCGCACGCGAAAAAAAGCGTGCCGCCGCGCCGGCGCCGCTGGCGGACGACACGATGGAAGCCAGACTGGCCGCGCGGCTTTTGCCGTGTCTGCTGCTGCGTGCGTCCGGCGGGGACAGCCGTGCGCTTTTGGAAAACACGCGCGGACAGGACGCGCTGTGGTCGATGGGAATTTCAGGCGACCGCCCGATTGTCCTGTTCGATTGGAACGCATACCCCGATGGCGCGCGTCTAGCCGCCTATACACGCCTGTGGACCTTGATGCGCATGTATCGGCTTGATTTCGACTTGTGTGTGTTGGGCACTCCCGCTGCCAAGACACCGGATGGCGTGCATGTACTCCTGCCGGAACGGTTCGATCCGTCCGCGGTTCTTCTGCTGCGTGCTGCGGCATGCCATATCGCAGGCCAACCAGAGCCGCCGGCGCCGCCTGAATGGGAGCCTGCGCCGGTTCTGCATACGGATCCCGCCCCCATTTTGCAGGCAAAGGAACGCCTTGACGTGGTCGGCGGCGCATATGTAAACGGGCGCTTTTATGTATCGCGTGTGACGCCGCTGCCGTTTTCGCATATTCTCGCAAACAGAACGTTCGGATGCCTGCTCAACGATGCGTCGCTCGGAAATACCTGGTGGCTCAACGCGCATGAGTGCAGGTTAACGCCGTGGAAAAATGACATTGCCACAGGCTGCGACGGAGAAAAGCTTTGGCTGTCGGCCAGTGGGGCGCTGTACGACCTGATCCGTGGAGCACGCGCCTCTTTTTCACCGGAGGACGCTTTATATGAAGGGTCAGCCGGCAAAATTTTAACGGCGGTACGTGTCTTTGTACCGGCGCAGGGGAATGCTAAGGTGATTGATGTATCGCTTGAAAATCAAACGGACGAGGAGGCGGAGGTTATCTGTGCGTATGGTTTGGAACCGGTACTTGGCGTAACGCGCCTGAACGCAAAATACACCCAGTTTGATCAGGAACAGGGCTGCCTGCTGATGCATAATCCCTATCACATGGCGCTGCCGTGCCATGCGGCTGTGTACGCGCCGCACGAATATCCGAGCTATACGACCGACCGCGCGGCGTTTTTGGCGGGAGACTGGTCCGCTCGCGAACTGCTGCCCAATAACGACCCGATCGCCGGACTGATTATCCGCAAGAAGCTGCCGGCGCGCCGGCGCGCCGATATCCGCCTGATCCTGGCCGCCGGCGCAACGCGTGCAGAAGCGGTCGCCGAGGCGCTGCGCCAGCAGTCTGCGCCGGACGTCGGGATGGAACGACCGGTTGAAATTGCGACGCCCTGCGCGCCGCTTGACCGGTTTATCAACACGTTCGCGGTGCACCAGATCCGTTCCGGCCGGCTGTTTGGGAGATGCGCGTTTTATCAGTGTTCCGGCGCATACGGCTTCCGCGACCAGTTACAGGACGCGTGCGCGCTGCGTTTGACGGAACCGGCGCTTTTGCGGGAGCAGATTTTGCGATGCTGCGCCGTACAATTTGCGGAAGGAGACGTGCTGCACTGGTGGCATCCGCTCCCGACAGAGACACGCGGTGTCCGCACGCGTTTTTCCGACGATCTGGTCTGGCTGCCGTATGCGGTCTGCGCGTATGTCGAGGCCACCGGGGACAAGACGCTTCTTGACGAGCAGGTTCCATTCTGTACAGGCGGCGCGCTTGCGTCCGGAGAGCAGGAGCAGTATATGCAGGTACAAGCTTCAGAGACACGCGCGCCGGTCTTTGAACATTGTGTCCGCGCGCTGGAAAAGGCATATAACCTCGGCGACCGCGGCATCCCAAAGATCGGCTGCGGCGACTGGAACGACGGCTTTTCCAAGGTCGGCGCGCGCGGCGAGGGACAAAGCGTCTGGCTTGCGATGTTTTTATCCATTGTCTGCGACCGTTTCGCGGCGCTGTGTGACAGCCGCGACGCGCAGCGGGCCGATGCCCTGCGCGCGCACGCCGCGCTGCTGCGCCGCAACGTCGACGTATCCTGCTGGGACGGGCAGTGGTATCTGCGCGCCTTTTATGACGACGGCGCGCCGCTCGGAGGCCATGGAAACGACGAATGCTCGATCGACCTGCTGGCGCAGAGCTTCGCAGTTTTTGCAGGGATGCCGGACCAGGCGCGCGTCAGCAGCGCGCTTGATGCGGCCCTTGCCCATCTGGTGGACGACCGCTGTGGAATCATCCGCCTGTTTGATCCGCCTTTCGCCGACACAAAACAGAATCCGGGATATATCAAGGCGTATCCGCGCGGCATCCGTGAGAACGGCGGCCAGTATACGCATGCTTCCGTCTGGTTCGCACAGGCGATGCTTGAGTCAGGACGAATCCGCGATGGATGGAGGCTGATCGATCTGCTCAATCCAACGGCGCGCTGCACGGACGCTGCACGCGCGCAGGCATTTAAGACAGAGCCGTATTATATGCCTGCCGATATCTATACAAATAAAGACGCCTACGGTCATGGAGGCTGGAGTATTTACACGGGCGCGGCCGCATGGTATTTGCGGACCGTCCTGGAAACGCTGCTTGGACTGCGCCCCAAAGACGGCGCTCTGACGTTTGAGCCGCATGTGCCGGACGACTGGACACATTTTACCGTTAAGCTGCGGCGTGAAAACGCGGTTTTATCTATTGAAGTGAACCGGACCGGTATGCGTTCGCTTACAGTGGACGGAGCGCCGGCGCAGAGCGCGCCGCTCGACGGAAGGGATCATACGATTTTGTTAACGATCTGATAACGATGGAAAAAAGATGATGCACAGTCAAATTTTTATGCTATAATAACCGCAGAGCGGTTATTATACTGGGTTATGCACAACGGCTCGCCGCTTACGCGGCAACCGCCTTTTGATGGGCAATTATACCAGGGCGATACGCGGACGCGGCCCGCTGCCGCCCTGATGGCCGATTATACCATGCCGCTTCGCGGACATGGTATAATATGCGCAGGGCAAACAGCAACGCCGTAGGCGGCCGGAGCGAGGCGCGGGCCTGTTTGCCGCAGTTTTGCCCTGCCGGTTTCATAACGCTGCCTTTGCGATCAGCAAACCGCCCCGTCCCACCGTGGACAAGGGAGTATTTTCGGGCATATGCGCCCGCTAAGGAGAACACTGCATGAATAATCAATTTCTACGGGAGAAGCTCTGCGACGGCGTGCATTTCAGCAGCGTCACAGACTCCAAATTCAAGCACAACCGCATCACTGCGAACCTGCTCTTAAAACTTGACCGCGACACGGTGACGGACAATGCCATCGTGCCGTTCATCCTGCGCAAGGGCTGCCGGGCATGTCCGGATTTTACACGGCTCAACCAGCGCCTGTGCGAGTTGTACGGCGCTTCGCTATCGTGCGATGTGGCCAAATTCGGCGGTTATCAGGTATTGGAGATTTCGATTTATGGCGTCGATGACCGCTTCACGATTGGCGGGGAAGCGATGGTCGAGCCGTGCGCCCGCCTGCTGACCGACATTCTGCTTGATCCGAATGTCGATGCAAACGGCGTATTTGACGCGCATGATATTGAGATCGAAAAGCAACAGCTAATCGATACAATTGAAAGCCAGATCAACGATAAGCGCGTCTATGCCTTGTCGCGCTGCAAATCCATCATGTGCGAAGGGGAGACGATTGCCGTCGATAAGTACGGCTATATCGAGGACGCCGAACGGATCACGGCAAAATCGGCTGCGGACGCTTATCGCCGCGCGCTTGAAACGGCGCAAATCGAGCTGTTTTTTAACGGCTGCGGCAATCCTGAAATCGCGAAAAAAATTTTTGCAGAGGCGTTTTCCGGTATCCGCCGCACGCCCGCGCCGATTGAAACCGTTTCGACAGCCGTGCGCGCCGAACAGGTGCGCGAGGTGAAGGACGAAATGGATGTCGCGCAGTCGAAGCTTGTGATGGGTTTTCGTACCGGAGGAATCCCCGACCGCAGGGCTTTCGGCGCGATGCGCATGATGATCGCTCTATTCGGCGGTACGCCGAACTCGCGCCTGTTTACCTATGTGCGTGAAAAGCTGAGCCTGTGCTACTACTGCGCCGCGCGGTTCGACCGTTTGACCGGCCTGATGTTTGTTGACAGCGGCGTTGAAAAGCAGAATAAGCAAAAAGCGTATGATGAAATACTCAATCAGCTTGAATGCATCCGCCGCGGCGATTTCACCGATGAGGAAATTACCGCGACGCGTATGCTGATGCAGACGTCGCTCAAGGCGGTCGGCGATTCGCTTGGTGCGACGGAGGAGTGGTATTTGACGCAGATCATGGCGGGCGCTGCGCTCTCGCCGGATGATGAAAGCGCGCTGCTCGACGGAGTGACGCGCGGCGACATCATCGAGGCGGCCAAATGGGTGACGCTTGACACAGTCTACTTCCTCACGGGAAAGGAGGCGGCGCAGTAATGGAACGCACCGTCATCAAATCGGCCCGTCTCGGGCAGGAAATGGTAAAGATCAAACATCCAAGCGGCCTTACAATGCTGCTTTGCCCGATGCCGGGATATTCGACCGCTTATGCAACGTTCACTGCAAACGTAGGCTCTGTTGATACCGGCTTCAAAACGCAGGACGACGACGCGTTTGTCGACGTGCCGGAGGGAATCGCTCATTTTTTGGAGCACAAAATGTTTGAAAACGAGGACGGCGACGCATTTGCGAAATACGCCAAGACGGGCGCTTCAGCGAATGCATACACGTCGTTTGACAAAACGGCGTATCTGTTCGCCTGTACGGATCGGTTTGAGGAGTCGCTCGAAATCCTGCTTGATTTTGTACGCCGGCCATATTTTACAAAGGAATCGGTTCAGAAAGAGCAGGGGATTATCGGGCAGGAAATTCGCATGTATGACGATGACGGCGAATGGCGCGTCCAGTTTAATCTGCTCCAGGCGCTCTATCACAACCATCCGGTGCGCATCGACATCGCGGGAACCGTCGAATCGATCGCGGAAATTGACGACCAGCTGCTGTATCGCTGTTACCGCACGTTTTATAATCTGAACAATATGGTGCTCTGTGTCTCCGGTAATTTTGACATCGACGCTGTGCTGCGCGTGGCGGACCGTGTGATCAAACCGGACGAAAAACCGGTCGAGATCGAGCGCCGCCATGTCGACGAGCCGGAGAACATCTGCAAGCCGCTTGTGGAGCAGAAATTTGCCGTCGCCGCGCCGCTGTTCCAGTTTGGCTTTAAGGGGCGCGGGGGCAATCCGCGCGAGAACCTGAAAAATCAAATTCTGGATGAAATCCTCGCGGAGATCATCGCGGGCGACGCGTCGCCGCTTTATCGCCGGATGTATGACGCGGGTATCATCAACAGCACATTTGGCAGTGAGATCATGGCCGGACGCGACTATATGTGCGCGATCTTTTCCGGAGAATCGCGCGAGCCTGAGCGCGTTGCCGATGAAATCAAAGCCGAGGTTGCGCGGATGCGCAGGGAAGGCGTCGACAAAAAGATGTTCGAGCTGTGCCGCCGGGCAACCTACGGCCGGTACATCGGCATGTATACGCGGACGGCTTCGGTCGCAGGGCTGATGTCCGCAGTGTATTTCGCCGGGATGGACGATATGTACGCGCTGCTCGATATTGTGGCGAACGCGACGCTCGATCAGATGAATGAACGCCTGCAAATCGCGTTCAATCCTGAAAAATCGGCGCTTTCCATTGTCCGACCCCTTGATGAATAGGACGGGGGCCGGACAGCATGGATAAAATTGGACAGACAATTTCCTTCCCGGGGCTTGGAATCGGCGATTTTACGGTCAACCGGGTGGCGTTTACGCTGTTTGGGCAGCCGATTTATTGGTATGGAATCATCATTGCATGTGCGTTTCTGCTGGCAATTGGCTATATCCTCAAGCGCGCACGTACCTTTGGCGTCGATCCCGACCGTGCGCTGGATGTTGTGATCGGCGGCGTGATCGGCGGCGTCGTGGGCGCGCGTCTCTATTACGTCGCCTTTACCTGGGAAAACTACGCAGCCAACCCGCTTGATATTTTTAATATCCGGGAGGGAGGGCTGGCCATTTACGGCGGCATCATCGGCGGGCTGATCGTCGTGATTATCATGTGCAGGCTGCGCCGTGTGAAGCTGCTGCCGTTTATTGACCTGGCCGCCGGAGGCGTGATTCTCGGACAGGCGATTGGACGATGGGGAAATTTTTTCAACGTGGAGGCGTTCGGTTCCAATACGACGGCCCCCTGGGGAATGGCCGGACCATCGATCGCTGCGTATCTGGAGGCGCATAAGGACATTTTGGCTGCGCAGGGCGTTGCGGTTGACCCGTCGCTTCCGGTGCATCCCACCTTCTTTTATGAATCCGTTTGGTGCCTCGCTGGTTTTGTACTCATTGCGCTGTATACAAAGCGCCGCCGCTTCGACGGCGAGCTTACGCTGATTTATGCGGCGTGGTATGGATTCGGCCGCGCATTGATTGAAGGGCTGCGCACAGACAGCCTGATGTGGGGCAATATTCGCGTTTCACAGGCGCTGGCGGCGGCGCTGACGATCGCAGCCGCAGCGGTTCTTGTCTACGTTCGCGCGGATATGAAACGCCAGAGCGGTGAAAAGGCGCGCCGGCTCTATGTGGACACTGAGGAAGGTCAGTCCGTTGTGAACGGGACTTTCTATAAAAAGCCCGGCGCGCCGGCGGAAACGGATGATGCGGCCGGCAAAGAATTATCGGCGGATTCCATAAAGGAAAAAACGGATGCCGAACAAACAACCGAGGGGGAGGACGCAGAGGATGAAAGCAAAGCTGATTGACGGTAAAACCATCAGCGCAGAGCTGCGCGCGCAGATGAAGAAAGAGGTTGCGGCGCTGGCCGAGGACGGCATCACGCCGGGGCTGGCCGTTGTGATTGTGGGGGACGACCCCGCGTCGAAGGTGTACGTGCGCAATAAGAAAAAAGCGTGCGAGGAGCTTGGCATCTATTCGGAGGAGTACGCCCTGCCGGCTGAAACAACGCAGGACGAACTGCTTGCTTTGATCCGCAAGCTCAACACAAAGCCGGATATCGACGGAATTCTTGTGCAGCTTCCGCTTCCAAAGCAGCTTGATGAGAAGGCTGTCATTGAAGCAATCTCTCCGGATAAGGATGTCGACGCCTTCAGCGCGGCCAACGTCGGTAAAATTATGATCGGCGATTACAAGCTTCTTCCATGCACGCCGGCCGGCATCATGGAATTAATACATGCTTCGGGTGTCGAGGTGAAGGGCAAGGAATGCGTTGTGATCGGCCGCAGCAACATCGTCGGCAAGCCGATGGCCATGCTCCTGCTGCATGAGCACGGCACGGTCACAATCTGCCATTCGCGTACAAGGGACTTGTCGGAGGTAACGCGCCGCGCGGATATTCTTATTGTTGCGATTGGAAAGGCAAAGTTTGTCACCGCGGATATGGTCAAGCCCGGCGCCGTTGTCATCGACGTCGGCATGAACCGCGATGAAAACGGGAAGCTCTGCGGGGATGTCGATTTTGATTCGGTCAGCGAGGTGGCCGGAGCGATTACGCCGGTACCCGGAGGCGTAGGCCCGATGACCATCACAATGCTGATGAAAAATACGATTACTGCCGCCGGAAAGTAGGGAAATCACGGCACAGCACTTGACAGAGCTTGTCAGCTATGGTAAAATAATTTTTGCCGCATGTTCCAGGCCCAAAGTGTGTCCAAACGGCGCCGCCCGGAGACAGCGAGTCTTTTGAAAAGAGGTACCAGCATGTACGCAGTGATTTGTACAGGCGGTAAGCAGTATCGCGTATCTGAAGGCGATGTTGTTTACATTGAAAAGCTTGACGCCGAAGCTGATTCCACCGTTCAGTTCGATCATGTTCTCGCCGTCGGTAAGGATGACGGCGTTGTTGTCGGCGCTCCCACCGTTGACGGCGCGGTTGTGACTGGCAAGGTTGTCAAAAATGGTAAATCAAAGAAGATTACCGTTTTCACCTATCGTCCGAAGAAGGGTTCTGCCCGCAAGATGGGTCACAGGCAGCCCTATACCAAGGTTGAGATTCAGTCGATCAAGGCTTAACAACGATCGAGAAAGAAAGCAGAGGTGTTTTATAGATGGCACATAAGAAGGGCGTAGGCTCCACCAAAAACGGACGCGATTCCGAATCCAAACGCCTGGGCGCGAAGCGCGCTGACGGTCAGTTTGTTCTGGCCGGCAACATCCTCGTTCGCCAGCGCGGCACACACATCCATCCGGGCGTCAATGTCGGGCGCGGCTCTGACGATACACTGTTCGCGCTTGCGGACGGGACCGTCAAGTTTGAGCGTATGGGACGCGACCGCAAAAAGGTTTCGATTGTCCCTGTTCAGTAAGAACCGTTTAAAATCCCGAGTGTTTTCCACTCGGGATTTTTCATATTTTTGCCTTTTTGCCAAAAGGATTGGAGGCATGCATGTTTGTAGATAAAGTAAAAATCAGGATTAAAGCCGGCAGCGGCGGCAATGGTGCGGTTGCGTTCCGGCGTGAAAAGTATGTTGCCGCGGGCGGCCCCGACGGAGGCGATGGCGGGCGCGGCGGCAACATTGTGTTTGTAGCTGATACAAACCTGTCAACGCTCGTCGATTTTAAGTACAAGCGCCGTTTTTTTGCGGAAAACGGCGCGAACGGCGCCGCAAAAAAAATGAGCGGCAAAAATGCGCCGGATCTGGTTATCCGCGTCCCCAAGGGGACTGTCGTCCGCGAGGCGCAGAGCGGCCGCGTTATGGCTGATCTCTCCAGCGATGAACCGGTTGTCGTTGCGCGCGGAGGCAAAGGCGGGTGGGGCAACAGCCATTTTGCAACGCCGACGCGTCAGTGTCCGCGCTTTTCAAAGCCGGGGCTGCCGGGCGAGGAGTACGAGGTGGAATTGGAACTGAAACTGCTCGCGGACGTGGGGCTGGTCGGATTTCCGAATGTTGGAAAATCGACGCTCCTGTCGGTTGTCTCCGCCGCAAAGCCGGAGATTGCAAATTACCACTTTACAACGCTGTCGCCGGTGCTCGGCGTTGTAAAGGTGGACGCAGGAAAATCGTTTGTCATGGCGGATATCCCCGGCTTGATCGAAGGCGCGAGCGAGGGGGTCGGCCTCGGACACGCGTTTTTGCGCCATGTAGAACGGTGCCGGCTGATTGTACATGTCGTCGATGTGTCCGGTTCAGAAGGGCGCGACCCGATTGAGGATTTCCGCACGATCAACGCGGAGCTTGCGAATTTCAACAGTGAGCTTGCCTCGCGTCCGCAGATCATCGCGGCCAATAAGTGCGACCTGGCCGCGCCTGAACAGCTTGAAGCCTTCCGTGCTTTTGCCAGGGAAAGCGGCTATCCACTGTATGAGATCTGCGCGCCGATCGGCGAAGGAATCCAGCCGTTGATCTATGCCGTTTCGCAAAAACTTGACACGCTTCCGCCGATCCGTCAGTTTGAGATTGAGCATGTGCCGATGAGTGAGCGCGAGCGGCTTGCGAAAAATCAATTTGAAATTCATGTGGAGGACGGCGTTTATATCGTCGAAGCCGATTGGCTGATGCCGGCGCTTGGAATGGTCGATATGGACGATTATGAAAGTCTGCAATACTTTCAGCGCGTGCTGCGCAGCAGCGGCGTGATCGATAAGCTTGAGGAAATGGGTATCCAGGAGGGCGATACGGTCAGTATCCTGAATTTTGAGTTTGAATATATCAGGTGAGGAAATCTGTATGGAATTGATGGAACCCTTTACAGCCGACCCACACGCGCTCAGTCCTCTGCCTCTGGCATTTTTGGGCGACGCCGTATATGAGCTGTGCGCGCGGCAGGCCGTCGCGGCCATGGGAACGGCCCATGTCGGTGAAATGCACGACCGGGCCGTCGCTCTTGTAAACGCGTCGGCGCAGTCGGCCGCCTTTGCCGTTATGGAGCCTGTTTTGACCGAGGAGGAGCTTGCCGTCTACAAACGCGGCCGCAATGCGAATGCGAGCGTACCAAAGAATGCTTCCGTTGTGGATTATCGGCGTGCGACCGGTGTCGAAGCGTTGTTCGGGTATCTCTATTTAAAGGGTGAGACAGCCCGTATCTATGAGTTGTTTAAGCTGGCTCATCCCGAATTCTGACTACAAAGCGCCGTCCGGAATCAGCCGGGCGGCGCTTTTCCAGTATATCAAAAGCCTATGCTGAAAACGATCTGCCATTTTGCTATACTCTACAAATACATCAGAGGATATTATACAATAGAATCAATTATTTATATAAAAAAATATGCAATCAGACAAAAAAGTCTTGACTCTCCCCTAAGGGGATAGTGTAATCTAACAGTTGAAAACAGGGAGTTCCATAGCGATAGGATATGAATGGACCCCCCTCCTAAATATTTGAAAGGAGGCGTATAAAAAGGGGCGGTTTTGAATTTGGATTGAAGGCAGTATTGAGAGGAGCGTGTATGTATCAATGAAAGAAAATCCATCGGCTGCAAACCCTGTTGAGAACAACAATGATGAATTCAGTAACCAGCGGGTGCCATTGTCAGAACGGAAAGGATGGCTGAACCTTCTGACTGTCTCATTGGGTTATGTCTTTGTAGTGACCAGTATGCAGGCGGGCGGCAATATCGGCGTTGGCCTGAATTTCCGTGACGCTTTTCTGGCTATTCTGCTCAGTAGTGTCATTTTGGCGGTACTGGCTTGTGTAATGGGAGTAATCGCGGCAAAGAGCGGTCTGACATTGGGACTTTTGAGCAAATATTCCTTCGGCAAGGCAGGTACATATGTACCCGTCGCCATTGTGGCGATCACAACAATCGGTTGGTTTTCCATCGACGCGTATATGATCGGGCAATCCACCAATGCGCTGTTTTCCATGGTGCCGATTATCCCGGTTGCGATTCTGGGCGGTATCGGCATGACACTGACGGCATTGCGTGGAATGAAATGGATGACTTATCTGAGCAACCTGGCTGTGCCTCTGATTATCGTGTTTGGCACAATCTCTATGGTAATGGCTGTCCAGAGCAGCGGCGGTGTTGCCGGGCTGATGGCCATGACGCAGGAAAATCCAATCAGCTTCAGCAAGGCGGTGGCTTTGGGTGTTGGTTCCTACGCGGTAGGCGCGGTTATGTTCACGCCTGATATTATGCGTTTCGCTAAAAGCGCCAAGACCGCAATCATTGTCATGATTATTACTTTGATGCTCGGCAATACCTTTATGGTTCTTTCCGGCGCAATCGGCGCGGTGGCCACCGGTTCTCCGGATATCGCCATGGTTATGGCTGCGCAGGGATTGCTGGCGCCGGCATTTCTGGTGCTGGTGCTCAATATCTGGTCCACAGCTCAGGGCTGCGTTTATTCCGGTTCCATGTCTCTGAGCAGTGTTACAAAGATTAAGCGTCCTTATCTGGTCATTGGGTTCGGTGTTGTGGGCATCATCTTTGCCGTTATCGGTTTTTATAACTATTTCGGCAGTTATATTGATTTTCTGTCTGCTACCGTGCCCCCTCTGGGCGGTATTTTTCTTGCGGACTTCCTGGTGACTTATCGTCAGGACTATCCTGAGATGGATAAAATTGAACTTCCCACAATCAACATCTCAGGGTTTATTGCTTGGATTGTTGGCTTTGTCGTTTCCCGCATCCAGATCGGTATGCCTGTCGTCAATTGTATCATCGTGGCCTTCCTGGTCAAGGCGATTTTAGGCAAGGTAATGGGCAGCGGAATCAAGCAGAGGCAGTAAGCCTCTATAATAAACAGAAGGAAAAGGGAGAACAATTATAATGGCTGAAAAAGGTTTTTCGGAGTATTTTGTGGATGACGGAAGCGATTTTTCCGTGGAGCACGGAGCGATTTTGATTGTTGATATGCTCAACGATTTTTGTAAGGACGGCGGGAAAATGCCTCTGAAAGAGGGCATGGAGACAGTTGAGCCGCTCAAGGCGCTGATTGCAAAGGGGCGCGAAAAGGGCCTGCCTATCATCTATATTAATGACTGCCATCGGGCGGACAAGTACGATAAGGAGTTCGAGAAGCGTGCGCCGCACTGTATCGAAGGAACCTGGGGCGCCGCAGTCATCGATGAACTGGCGCCCCGACCTGAAGATTATCAGATTCCGAAACGCCGGTTCAGTGGCTTTTATCAGACTGATTTGGATTTGGTTTTGCGGGAGTTGGGGATTAAAACTGTGATTGTCACCGGTGTGGTTACAAATATCTGTGTGCGTTCCACCTGCCATGACGCGTTCTTCCTTGGTTATCAGGTCATTGTGCCCAAGGATTGTGTCCGGGCTACAGGTTCCCGCGAGCAGGAGTCTACGCTTTGGGATATTGAAACGCATTTTGGCACTGTGACAACCAGCGATCAGGTTATTGAAAAATTGTAATCAGCTTTAAGGAAAGTCAGGCGTGTCTGGAAAGGGGGACGATTATGGAGCAAATGGAGCAGCAAATGGTAACGGTCAAGGTAGCGGCGGAAATTACCGGTCTGACAATCAAAAGCATCCGGTTTTATGAAAAAGTCGGATTGATCGCTCCGGCCAGATGTTCCTCCTCCGGTTATCGTCTCTACTCAAAGGAGGACATTTTCCGGCTTCAGCAAATACGCTTATATCGGGAACAACAGTTTTCCCTGGACGAAATCTCCGAGATTTTGGAGACGCCGGGCAGCAGACTGCGCGGTATCCTGAAGCGTCAGCTCTATAAAATCGAGAACCAAATCCAGGAACTGGAGCATATCAGGCTTCGACTGAATAACGCGATTACAGTAGCAACCTGCGGTCAGTCGCCTTATCAAAAGGATGCGCTCGACGGCATTGGCCAACATCATACCGCGATTGTCGGCGTGGATCTTCAAAACGATTTTCTGGAAGATGGGGCGCTGCCGTGCCGCAGGTTTTACAACATCCTCCAGCCGCTCTCCCGGCTTTTTGAAGCCGGGAGAGCGGCGAATATTCCGATCGTATATGTCTGTGATTCCCACCATCCGGGCGATTCGGAGCTGGAAATTTGGAAGGAACATGCGATGGAAGGGACTTGGGGAGCGGAGATTGTCAAAGAGCTTGCGCCCAAGCCGCAGGATTATGTTCTAAAAAAAGGATATTTCAACGCCTTTTTTCAGACAAACCTCCAGCAGACCCTTAATAAGCTTGGGACGGATACCATTATTATGGTAGGATGGCGTACCCATGTATGTGTTGCACAGACGGTTATTGAGGCATTCAATCAGGGCTATCAGGTTATCATTGCTGAGGATGGGGTGGATTCTACGACTTTGGCCGAGCATGAGTTTGGATTAAATCTGCTCAGGGCCAACTATGAAATCCCAACGCTGCCATGTGAAAAGATTATAGAATACATTGTCAAATCCGGCAAACATGACAGCTCCAAAGTATGGGAAAGTCCTGCACCACAACCATAATTTAAAGCAGCGCGCAGGATGCGGCATAGAATAAATGATTCTATGCTGCATTTTTGAAATTCGGAGATCTTATAAATGTAGTGACTTTGTTTTTGCTGATGTGTTATATTTAATTTAACCTGCAAAGACAACAGAATTTGAAAGGAGGGAGTGAAATGGTTGTACTGATTACAGGGAGTTCGCATACAGGTAAAACATTGTTGGCGCAGGCGCTTCTTAATAAATATCAGTATCCATATTTATCGATAGATCTTTTGAAAATGGGACTAATCCGAAGCGGCAACACAAATCTGACTCCCGCTGACGATCAAGATTTGGAAGCCTATCTGTGGCCGATTGTTCGTGAAATCATAAAAACCGCAATTGAAAACCGGCAGAACCTCATAGTAGAGGGCTGTTATATTCCAAGCGATTGGAAAGGGGACTTTTCCAATGAGTATCTCAACGAAATTCGTTACTTTTGTTTAGTAATGAGCAAGAACTATATTAAACAGCATTTTTCGGATATTAAAAATAGTTGCAGAGCAACTATTTTTTGCGCATCTGCCCGCTCTGCGGGCAGGCGCATTTTAATCAAGCGGCCCCGCGCCGGGGACGGCGCGGATGGCCAATTTTTTATAGATTGCGCTCCGCAATCTATAAAAAATACGCAAATGTAATTGAACAGCGAATCGATGACACATGGTGTAACATGGATTTTTTTCTTGAAGAAAATGCTGATTATCTTAAAATGTGTAAAGAGCACAATTATCCCTATATTTTAATAGATGACTGCTATCAAATCGAAATTGATTTATAGATTCCCCACAGGATTGAATGATATAAAATGATAAGGAGCGTTTCTGTCAATGGTGCCGGTAAAAATGGAAATTGACGTTTTGGTATTGGGAGGCGGCAGTGCAGGACTGTGCAGCGCCATGGCGGCGCGGGAGGCTGGCGCTTCGGTAATATTGATTTATAAGGCGGGAGGAAATTCCACAGCGGTAGCTGCGGGCGGCTACGCAGTAGTTCTGAAGGATTCTGTTGGTGATTCTGTGGAACAATTTATTGCGGATGCTGAACGCAGCGGAGCGGGTTTGGTGGAGCCGGATCTGCTTCACCGCCTGGCAGAAGGCGCCATTCCGGCCATTGAGCGGGCTGCCGGATGGGGGGTAGAATTTTATCGTACCGAAGATGGCCAATACCGCCGCTTCCGATCCGGGGGACACACCTTTCCCCGTTCCCTTCGTTGCGCTTCAGGACGCGGAAGCGATACGTATGGCGTTTTGTATCGCCGGGCAAGGGCCTGTGGCATAACCATGCTCAAGGATACCCTGATAACAGAGCTGCTGCGCTCCGGGGAACGGGTTGTCGGTGCGGCAGGTATGGATGAACAAGGGCGTCCACTTGTGATCGCGGCTAAGACCGTAATTCTGGCAACCGGCGGTATGGCGGCTCTCTATGAGCACACTACTACAACTTCGGGCGTAACCGGGGAAGGATATATTATGGCGCTGGAATCCGGATGCCGCCTGCGTGACATGGAATTTATCCAGTTTATGCCTACTACTTTGGCTGCACCTGCCAGCTTGAAGGGAAAGCTGGTCAATGATACTTTGCGAGGGGAGGGCGCTTATCTTCTCAACCGGAGCGGGGAACGCTTCATGGCTCGCTATGCACCGGATTTGATGGAGGTATCTGCCCGGGACGTGCTGTCCTATGCGATAGCAACAGAGGTTTCAGCCGGACGCGGAAGTCCGGCCGGAGGCGTTTATGTGGACGCCCGTCATATCCCTGAAAAGGCCCTTCTTCAAAGCTTTGGCGCGGTAAAGGCGCTTCGTGCCGCAGGGATCGATCCCTCCCACAGTTTGATTGAAGTGACGCCGGCAGCTCATTTTTCCTGCGGCGGTGTGGCGATCGATGTCAACTGCCGAACCGGCGTGCCAGGACTGTATGCAGTAGGGGAAGTGACCGGCGGAATTCATGGCGCCAATCGTCTGGGTGCAACGGCCCTGACAGAAAATCTCGTGTTTGGCCAGATAGCCGGCGCCTTGGCTGCTGAGGAGAGCAAAAAGATATCGATCGCGCAGACGCTCGACTGGCCTGATGCGGAGCGCTGCGTCCAGGGAGCGCAGGCGGATCCTGATGCGTCCGCTTTTCTTATGACTGGGGAACAGGAGATCCGGCGGATATTATGGACCTGCGGCGGCATTCTGAGAAACGGGGAAGGATTGTCCAGCGGATTGGTACGTCTTGGAGTTATGGCTGCACATGTATCAGAGCTGCCAACGCCGTGCTTTTCCCAGCAACAGAAAAAACGCCGTCTAATGCAGCTTGTGGCTCTGGCTCAGTTGGTGCTCCAGTCTGCATTGCGGCGCACTGAAAGCCGGGGCTGTCATACCCGGACCGATTTTCCAAATCAGGATCCCTCTCAGTCTGCAAGCTATTTCCTTACATATGAACGGGCAAAATGATGCTTTTCTTACAGATAAGACAGCAAAAAAGGGGCCACCCCCATTACAGTGGGGATGGACCCTTTTACCTTTTAAAATCAGGAGGATGCTTACTTGAAATAACGGTTCAGCAGGCCCTGGAAACCACAGCCGTGGCGGGCTTCGTCCTTAGCCATCTCATGAACGGTATCATGAATAGCATCGAGACCAAGCTCTTTGGCGCGGGTCGCGATCTTTTTCTTACCTTCGCAGGCCCCGTTTTCAGCAGCGACACGCAGCTCCAGATTCTTCTTGGTGTCAGCATAAACGACCTCGCCAAGCAGCTCGGCGAACTTGGCCGCATGTTCAGCCTCCTCATAAGCAGCCTTCTCATAATAAAGGCCGATTTCCGGATAGCCTTCGCGGTGTGCCTGACGCGCCATCGCAAGATACATACCAACCTCAGTGCACTCGCCGGTGAAGTTCATGCGCAGCCCCTCGATGATCTCAGCGTCAACGCCGGCCGCAACGCCGATGCGATGCTCGTCAGCCCAAGTCAGACCATCGGTCTTCTGCTCCTCAAATTTGGAAGCAGGAGCCTTACACTGCGGGCAGAACTCCGGCGGAGTATCGCCCTCATGAACATAACCGCAAATTGTGCAAACAAACTTTTTCATTATAAAATTCCTCCTGTCGATGAAATAGCAAACATTTTTCTTGCCTATTTATAACTATACCATGGAAGTATATTATTAGTCAAGCTATTTACTTGTTTTTTTTCAATTTTATAGAAAATTTGTTGGAAAAGTACGATTGAATCCATCGAAAAGAGAGCTTTTTTGACCGTATATTTCGCCTGCTAAAGCGTTGAGAGGTAAGAATAATTTTATCTGGAACGCCAAATACTATCAATACGCTACTTTGAAAAGAGGTGAAAGGACATGGCGAAAAACAGCAAAAGCACCAATAAAGCGCAGAACCGTTCCTCGCAGAACAGCATGACCAATGAGGCTTCGAATGGTTACAGCAGCAGCACGGGCAATTCCATGAGCAACAGCCTGAACCAGAAGTCCACCCAGGCGAAGCGCGGCCGCAATGAGGCGACCGACTGCGGCCACTAAATAAAGATACGGCAAAAGCCTCTGACCGAACCGCCCCATTGGCGGCATGGTCAGGGGCTTTTCCTTTTATAGAGTAAAGGCAGGGGCTTTACGCCTGTCCTTATTGCCCAATCAGCCTCTGGATGCAATGATAAAGCGCCTTTTGTTATGATCTTTTAAAAATGATTGACAAAAAAATGGTGGATGTTATAATATTATTCAGGATAATATGGAAAAATGGGGGAGTTATCGCTTTTACAGACGTTGCCGGCGTATGTAAAGGTTGTCGGCTTTATTGTATAATTCGATTAAAAGCGCAGGTATTCCACGGCTTATCCGGCTGGTTAAGGGCTGGAGCCTATGGCCGATGAGCCGTTGTTTTGCCGCCGTTTTTAATAAAATATAAAGCGCAGCGGGGAATGCGGCAGCGGTATCCCCGGCAGAAGAAGCTGTTGTCATCCGGCTGTGAAAAAGAGGAGGAATCTAAAAAGTAATGAAGAAAGTGCTAGCATCCATCCTTGCGTTGTGTATGGTTTTCGGAACAGCTATCACAGCGGCGGCGGCCGATGCGGCGGCCGACAACATAAACAACGATGTTGTTTATGAAGTTGTAACCGTTGATGTCGAAGACCTGATGGTCGAGATCGCCCAACGGCCCGCGATGTACGCGGCGACCGGTAACTTCTACGGCAATAAGCTCACTGGGAACGCCAAGACGATCTATAATGATATGCTCAGTTATTTTGAGAATATCGACAATGGCACCGGCGATTGTGTCAGTAAATATACTGTGAATGGTACAGCCGCCGAGGTTCAAGAGGCTCTTGCAGCGAACCTGATGGACCACACTGAACTGCTTAACTGGTTTGGAAAAGGAGCAGGCAACAATATTTCCTATATTTCTGGCGGCGGAATCTGCTATACCTATTTCCCGGTTATTGAGGACTATCGTGTCCCCGGTTCGGAAAAAAAGGATACATATAATGGACTGTCGGGTTCCTATTCCTATTGGAAGATTGACTCCAATAAGGGCGGAGATCGCGCCAGCGCACTTGCAAAAGCTGCCGAGATTGTGGCGAATGCCAGTGGAAGCGATTTTCAGAAGGTCCGTTATTTCAACGAAGCCATCTGCAATCTGACCACCTATGATTTCCCCGCGCTTGAGGATGGTATCTATGATGATACCTACCAGATGATCAACGCCTTTAACGGAAAGCCCGTTGTCTGTGAGGGGTATGCCAAGGCGTTTAAGTATCTCTGCGATGAAAGCAATATCGGCTGCCTGATCGTAGAGGGCCACATTGGTTCCGGCACAGGCGCCGGCAACCACATGTGGAATTACGTCGAGTTGGATGGCAACTGGTATCTTGTCGACGTCACCAACAACGACGGCAGTGATGAAAGCATGGTCAATACGCCCGGCGATTTTACGGAAAATCTCTTGGCTATCGGTTCTGGTAATCCGTATTACAGCCTTCTTGGCTTCGATCCGCTGTATTACACCGACGGCACACCGGTCCCGACGCCGCCGGCCGTCACGCTCAGTGTCGAGGATTATACGGAGCTTACCGGTGAAAAGGTCAACGTCGCAGTTGAATCGAGCACCTCGAAGCAGGTCGTTCTCAAATTGACGTTGGAAAATCCGAGCGCCTCTATGCCGGTCGTTGCGCAGACTGATGTGTCCGTTGCGCCGGCCGCTGAAATTGCCGGCTTCAAACAGGAAACCGACAAGATCACCATCGACTTTGCCAAGCGCCTTGACGCCGGTACATATACTGTCACCATCAAGAACAACGAGGATTATCATTACAATTCCGTTTCGTTCGAGGTGCCTGAGGTCGACAAGTATGCCGCTCCGGTGATTGCGGTTGCTTATAACGAAAATCACACCAGCGCGGACATTACAATTTCCAACCCGAACAATGCGGGCACAATCAAGTATACGGTTAATGGCGGTGCAGAAACGGTTTATACCGATTCCTTCACAGTCGATACAAATACGCCTGACCACCGTCTCACAAAGCAGATTTCCGCTTATGTCGAGAGCACAGACGAGGATTTCCAAAGCTCCGATAAGGCAAACCAGGTTGTCACGCTCGTGGCCGACCCCGATTCATTCCATGTTGTTGTCACCCCCGTGGCGGGCTTGACCGGCACGATCGCTGCGGATACAGTTGTCGCTTCGATGGAAGCGAAGAATGTTCCGTACAGCCTCGATGTTATGTATAACCTTGAAAGCGGTTCGGAGGGCAGCTTCGGCGTTGATGGCGATAAGATTGTTGCCAATGGCGACGTCGCCCCGGGAAGCTATGTCGTTTACGTTTCCGCACGTCCGATCGTTGACAGCGGCAATCTTGACAGCGGTGATCCGTCCAATCTCGGAATTGGTTACGGAGAGGCGGTCATTGTGATCAACAGCCAGCCGACTTCCGGAGGCGGCTCCTCTGGCGGCGGCGGTTCCTCCTCCGGCGGCAGCAAGCTGAACAACAAGGGCAGCGTTTCGACCGGTTCAACCGGCGGCGCGCGCGTCCCGGTATCTCCGGCCGCTGCAGGTAAGGAAGCCGGAAAATCGGCAGAAAATGCGATCAAGGATGCGTTGGCCAATGGCTCCAACACGGCAGTCGCCCCGGTTGTCATCCGCAATGGCTCGTCCATCGGCGCAGACGCCCTCAAGGCGGTCAAAGATGCGGTTGATCAGGCAGCGGCCGGCACTGGCGTGAATGTCACTCCGGTCGTTTGGTCCGATGTCGTCAGGAATGGCGTTGTGCAGTCACGTATGTATATCGATCCTGCAAAGTACGCTTCGCTTACAGGCGATATCAAGCTTGGCGTTGAACTGTCCGCTCCTTCGGTTTCCACGCTGTTTAACAAGTATTTCTCCAACAATATCAGGATTGTCAAATTTGAGCATACCGGCCCGTTCGGCATGGCGATTGAAGTTGCTGTGAAGCTCGATCTGACCAACATGAATACGGAGAATCTGTATTTCTATTCGTATGACGCTGCGACAAACGTCTATACGCCGATTGCCAATCCGATGTACTACATCGATACGAACGGCTATCTGCACTTTACTGTTTCCAATGGCGGACATGTCATCATTTCAGACGGTCCGCTGGCACGCAAATAATTCCGTTTTCCCACAGCGGGCGGTGCGTTTCGCGCCGCCCGCTTTTTGCCTATTTACCGCTATACAAGTTCGAAAAGGCAGCGGACGCGAAAGTGTCCGCTGCCTTTTCGAACTTGTATCCTCCGGCTGTGATTACAATTTCTTAAAGAGGCTGATTGACGTTTTTATAAGGATAGGGTACAATAAGCGCAGTAGAAACGGCAAAGCCGCTTCGCAAATATGGTTCAGCATAATTAAAAAAGAGAGGCGACGCCTGTTGTTCCATCAGATATTCAATCCGGAGAACGGATTCTTCAGCAGCATCAGCAAATTTATGGATATCGTGGGTCTGAGCGTGGTCTGGCTGATAGCCTGCCTGCCGGTAATAACGATTGGCCCGGCGACAGCCGCCCTCTACTACAGTGTGGTCAAGTGTGTACGCAGAGACGAGAAGCATCCATACCGCAATTTTTGGCGGTCCTTTCAGACCAACTGGAAAATGGGCAGCCTGCTGACGCTGCTCTGTCTTCCGGCAGGTATTTTTCTATATTGGGAACATGGAATGCTGCGAACGTTGGCTTCGGGCGGTGATAAGGTGCTGATGGGGAGCTATATTGCTATGACGCTTCTGCTGTTGTTGCCAATAGGGTTCCTATGCTGGCTGCTCCCGCTGCTTTCACGGTTCGAGTCCAGTCTTGGCGGCCTTCTGTGGAACGCGTTTCTGCTCACATTCCGTTATCTGCCCGTTTCGATCGCGCTGGCTCTGCTTATTTTCTTATCCGTTACGCTGACAACAGCCCTGTGGTTTTTCCTGCTTTTTGCCGTCACGCCGGCAGTGACGGCCCTGCTCGCTTCTTTTCCAGTAGAGCGGGTTCTGAAAAAATGTACCTGCACGGATTCTTTCCAGGAAAACGAAGATAAGCCCTGGTATCTTAAATAGCTTGAAAACGTGGCTGAAGCCGCAAACAGAATCCTTTTGTTTGCGGCTTCTTTACTTGAAGCTATAAAAGATGCGGAACAAATTCCGTTAGACGATGGGCCAGTTGGGCATGACCCCGGCGGGTGAGGTGCATATAGTCTATCTGGTTGAATTCGCAGCCTGCTGCATCCAGAAAATGGACGCCCAGTAATTTAGCTGAGGCGGCGTAAAGGGAGGGGAGCTGCCTGGACTTTTCGCCGCAGCCGCGGCCCATAGTGGACCCTACACTGGAATTTTCCATCCGGTCGTCGATGGGGGGAGGAGCCACCACCAAGATATTGGGCTTTTTGCAGTGTCCCCAGCAATCCACCGTCATCGCCTTGCGGATCAACCGCTGCATCCCCAGGTCGATACAGGCTGCACTGGCGCCGAAACGCTCCTTGGTATCGTTTGTTCCCAGCATAATGATAAGCAATGCTACCGGCTCGTGACTTTTGAGACAGGGGTAGAGGTAGTCCAAAGCGGACAGGCCCTCATAAAGGGGATCTGAAAAGACAGTGGTTCGCCCGGAGAGGCCCTCCTCAAAAACCAAGACGTTTGCTCCGAGCGCCTTTTGGAGAAGTTGGGTCCAACGCTCCTCCTCATTGAAGCGCAGGAGATTGCCGTCTGCGCAATCAGCGGGGTCTGCGCAGTAGCCGTGGGTATTTGAGTCGCCCAAGCAGATAATATGTGGCTTCATTGGCTCCACATCCTTTTCATAATGTGTATTCAATATAGCACAGGAAAGGGATGGGAGCAAGATAAAAAAGAGATTTTTATTAAATTAAACCTTGAAAAATATTTTTTTCAGTGGTATGCTTATGATAGGTAAAAAGTTACAAAAAATGATTGTTGTGAGGTGTCTGAAATGGGAGTAATGGATAACAAGGCGTTTTTTGAACAGGTAAGAGGTAAATTGATTGTATCTTGCCAGGCACTGCCCGAGGAACCTCTCCACAGTTCCTTCATCATGGGACGCATGGCGCTGGCGGCTGCCTGGGGCGGTGCGGCCGGTATCCGTGCCAATACGGTGGAGGATATCGAGGAGATCCGAAAGAATGTGGATCTGCCTATCATCGGCATTATCAAAAAGGTTTACGATGACCACCCCGACGTATATATCACGCCTACTATGACAGAGGTGGACGCCTTGGCGGCATGCGGGGTGGAAGTGATCGCTCTGGACGCCACCAAACGGACCCGTCCGGGCAACCGCGCTTTAGCGGATTTTTTCCGCGAGGTGCGGGAGAGGTATCCCGAACAGCTTTTCATGGCCGACTGTTCAAGTGTGGAGGAGGGGATGGCTGCTGCCGGCATGGGATTTGATCTGATCGGCACAACGATGGCTGGTTACACCCCCTATACCGCCGGCCGCCGTCTGCCGCCATTCGATATGATTAAAACACTGGTGCATGAGTGTGGCAGGCCCGTTGTGGCCGAAGGAAATATCATCACGCCGGAGCATCTGCGCCACGCCATGGATATCGGTGTACTTACAGTTGTAGTTGGTTCTGCAATCACTCGCCCCATGGAGATTACCAAGCGGTTCGTGGCCGCCCTGGAGCCATGAGCGGGCGGCGCGTAGCCGTCCTGGATATTGGCGGCACGAAAATTAAAGGATGTGTTTTTATAGCCGGAAAGCCCGATCAGAAGGGGGAAACCGATTCACAGGCAAAGCAAGGGGCCTTCCATCTGTTGAAACAGGCGTCCGCGCTTCTGGAAAGTTTTCGGCCTTTTGAGGCTGTTGGTATCAGCACTGCGGGGCAGGTTGATCCAAAGAATGGAACCATCCGTTACGCAAACGACAACGTCCCCGGCTATACAGGAACGGATGTGAAAGGATTTTTCGAAAACCGTTTCGGCGTACCCGCGGCAGTGATCAATGATGTATATGCCGCCGCTTTAGGAGAGGGTCGCAATGGAGCGGCCCAGGGAGAACAGGATTATCTCTGCCTTACCTACGGCACCGGCATCGGCGGCGGGGTCGTGCTGGACGGCAGGCTCTATTACGGCGCAGGTGCATCCGCCGGAGTAATGCTGGGGGGACTCGTTCTTCATCCAGAGCTGTTCGATCCGGCCGATCCATTTGCCGGAACCTATGAGCGGTGCGCATCCACCACCGCCCTGTGTGCAGCTATGGAACCGATTGTCCCCGGTCTTACCGGCCGGGATATCTTCCAGAGATTGGGCGAACCTGCGGTAAAGGCGGTGGTGGATGCTTGGCTGGATCAGGTGGCCGCCGGCCTCTGCACGCTGATCCATGCCTACAATGTGCCGTGTGCAGTGTTGGGCGGCGGCGTTATGGAGCAGCCTTACGCCATCGAGGGGGCGGCTCAGAGGGTTTATGAGCGCCTTATCCCGGGATTCCGGGGTGTAAAGGTCGTCGGTGCAAAGCTTGGCAATATGGCGGGGCTTTATGGGGCCTATAGTCTTGCTGAACGTCTTTAACAAAACAGGAGGAAAGGGGGCGGCGCCGTGATTGTCAGCAGCGAGACGGGAGATTTTCTGGCAAGAATACGCTCCGTCTACAACCAATTTACCCGCGTGGAAAAAAAAGTGGCCGATTATATCATGGAACATCCCGGCGAGGTCATTTTTATGTCCATCACGGAACTGTCCGACGCCTGCGGCGTTGGAGAAACCAGTGTGTTCCGCTTCTGCCGCACGATGGGAATGGGCGGCTACCAGGAGTTCAAGATGCGCTTCAGCCTGAGCATGCAGACCGATGTGGGGAAAGAGGACGTTCTTACAGGCGCCATAACTCCGTGGGATGATCTGAATGCGTTGGTGCAGAAGGTGCTTCAAACCGAACAGCGCGCTCTCAGCGAAACGGCGGCCCTTCTGGATGTAAAAGAGCTGGACCGGGCTGTAGATTATCTCAGTCAGGCGCGGCGTATTATCTTTTTCGGCGTGGGCGCCTCTTTTACCGCCGCTTTAAAGACCTCCCATAAATTCTTACGCATTGAACCGAAGGTGAATTGTGTAAACGACGCTCATACCCAGGCGATGCTGGCCGCTACCATGTCTGCGGAGGATGTAGCTGTGGTGTTTTCCTACTCCGGTTCCACCAAAGATACCAATGCTGTGGCCGAGCTGGCCAAAAAAAATGGGGCTAAAGTCGTGGCAATCACCCGTTTCCAAAAGTCGCCCCTGACTGAATTCACAGATGTAATTCTGCTGTGTGGGGCAAATGAGGGGCCGTTACAAAGCGGTTCAGCCAGTGCCGATATCAGCCAGGCATTTTTGGTGGATCTGTTGTATACTGAATACTACCGACGCAATATGGATCGATGCGGACCGAACAACGAGAAAACAGCATCTTCCGTACTCAATAAGCTTTACTGAAATCAGTTGTTTCCGCTTGGAAAAGAGACGCTTATAACAAAATTTAGAAAGAAATTTTTTCATTTCTTACAAAATAAAAAAATTTTTCCAAACATGTATTGACAAAATTGGGAAACGATTATACAATTTAACCAGTTAATCCGAAAGGGATACTGTTAGATTTATAAAAATTGAGGAGGAACCGTCATATGAAGATGAAAAAAGTCCTAGCATTTGGGCTAAGCGCCGCCATGGTGTTTTCTTTGGCTGCATGCTCCGGCGGTGGGAACGGGGAGCCGCAGGCTGCTGCGTCTCAACCCGCGGGAACGCAGTCCTCTCAGGCCCAAGCCCCGGCTCAAGGCGATACTGCGGGCGCGGCCCAAGAGATCACTTTATGGACTTATCCCATTGGAAACTGGGGGAAAGAGGACGCCGTCAAGGCGCTCACCGATGCATTCAAGGCTGACACCGGAATTTCGGTCCAGGTGGAGTATCTGGCTTATGCCGACGGCGATGATAAGGTCAATTCCGCCATCACCGCCAACAATGCGCCCGACCTTATCATGGAAGGCCCGGAGCGTCTTGTGGCCAACTGGGGAGCCAGTGGGTACATGGTGGATCTGTCTGACATGCTGACCGATCAGGACCGCGCGGAAATTCAGGAATCCGTCCTGACCGCCTGCACCGCTCCCGACGGCGCTGTGTATGAATATCCTCTGGTTATGACCGCCCACTGCATGGCTGTCAACGTGGACGCGTTCAAGGCGGCCGGAGCCGACCAGTATCTGGATCTGGAGACGCACACCTGGACCACTGAGGACTTTATCAACGCTGTCGAGGCTTTGTATGCTCACTACGGTGAGACGGTGGGAGCCGTCTACTGTGCCGGTCAGGGCGGCGACCAGGGTACGCGCGCACTTGTCAACAATCTTTACGGCGGTACGTTTACCAATGCCGAGCACACCCAGTATACCTGGGACGATCCCCTGAATATCAAGGCTCTTGAACAGCTCAAGAGTATGGAGGGTATCGCTTTCGACGCTTCTTTGGCAGGCGGCGACGAAATCACCAAGTTCTATCAGGGCGTGCTGAAGATGGCTTTCTGCTGGAATATTGCGCAGCAGCTCGATCCCAACACAGCCGGTACCGGCGCAGAAAAGACGATCACCGGCGAGCAGATCGCTTTTATGGGATTCCCTTCCGAGAGCGGCGAACCTGCCCTTCAGGGCGGTATCTGGGGCTTTGGTATCTTCGATAACGGCGATCCCGCCCGCATCGAGGCGGCCAAGACCTTCATCAACTACATGGCTAATTCCGAGCATACTGTGGATGCTGTGAAAACTGCAAATTATTTCCCTGTCCGTTCCGCTGCCGGCGGCGTCGATCTGTCCACGATCTGGGCCGACAACGAGATTATGGATGAGTATCAGGTTCTGATGCCTTACCTGGGGGATTACTATCAGGTCACCAGCGGATGGGCGCAGGCGCGCACCTCCTGGTGGAACATGCTCCAGAAGGTAGGCGAGGGCGCTGACATTGCCTCCACAGTCGCCAGCTATGCAGCAGAGGCCAATGCAGCCGCAAAATGATCACCCCGTAAAACACTGACGTGTGAGGGGAATTTGTGCGCCCCTTTCCCGTGCACAGCGGGGAAGGGGCGTCTCCATATTCAAAGAATTCAAAGACAAGAGAGGGGTGCTCAAGCTTGGCAAAACAAAACCAGCCCGCTATGGGACGGGCGCTACAGCGGCGGGAGAATATCAACGGCTACCTGTTCATGCTGCCCAGCCTCGTTTTCTTTGTGGGTTTTGTCATCATCCCCATGTTTATCTGCATCTTCAACAGTCTCACCGACGCCAATATGCGTGACAGCGCGGTACACTTCATCGGTCTTACAAATTTTGTAAATCTTTGGCAGGATAAAACCTTCCTTGAGGCGCTGAAAAATACCTTTATCATCGTTGTAGTCAGCGTACCGACCGTATGCGCTTTCTCCCTGTGGGTAGCTTCGGCCATTTATAAGCTTAAGGGACCTGTGCTCTCCGCTTTCCGTTGTATCTTCTATCTTCCCGTTGTTACTGGTTCGGTAGCTGTTACAGTGGTCTGGAAATGGATGTACGATAACTACACCGGTATATTCAACGCCGTCCTGAAAGGGACAGGGCTGATCGATAAGAACATCAACTTTTTGGGTGATTCCCGTTTTGCGCTGTGGTGCATCATACTTATATTGTTTACCACCTCTGTAGGTCAGCCCATCGTCCTTTATGTCTCCGCCCTGGGGAATGTGGATCAATCCCTGGTAGAAGCGTCCCGGGTGGACGGAGCCACTGATTTACAGGTGTTTTGGCGGATCAAGTGGCCGCAGATGATGCCGACCACCCTGTACATACTCGTTATCACCACCATCAATTCTTTCCAGTGCTTTGCGCTTATTCAGTTGTTGACACAGGGCGGTTCCGGCACGAACACAGTCATGTATTATATTTATTATACCGCGTTTAAGTTGACCGAACAGTCCGGCCACTTTGGATACGCCAATGCTATGGGCGTCATGCTGGCCGTTTTCATCGCCATTCTATCCGCCGTACAGTTCCGGCTGGCGAAAGAAAAGTAGGAGGTGGAGAGAATGAAAACTATCAGCGGACAAAATAAGGCTTATAAGGTTCTTTCTATCGTCATTTTAGTAATCTTGGCGATCCTGTTCCTTTTTCCTCTCTACTGGATCGTCACCGGTGCATTCAAGCCAGCCACCGATATTTACGCAACCAAGCCCGTTTGGGCTCCTTCAGAATGGGTGAGCACTAACTTTGAAAACCTGTTCAACAGACGTTCTGCGCCTCTCTTTGAGATATTTGGGCTGCAGGGTCCCACCGTGCCGGCAGCTTTCAGATGGCTTATCAACACCGTATTTATGGCGGTGGCGGCTATGATCCTTACTTGCATTACCGCTGCTATGGCAGGTTACGCTTTGGCTAAGAAGCGGTTTCGTGGCAGGGCCATCCTCTTTGGCCTGATTGTCTGTGCCATGGCTTTGCCAAAGCAGGTCATTCTGATTCCGCTGCTGCGCGAGATGTCCGACCTGCATCTGTATGATACACTTTGGGCCGTTATCTTTCCCACAGTGGGCTGGCCCTTCGGCGTATTTTTGATGAAGCAATTTTCTGAGAGTATTCCCGGCGAAATTCTGGAAGCGGCCCGGGTGGATGGTTCTAGTGAGCTGCGCACCTTTACCACCATTGTCGTCCCCATGATAAAGCCGGGTATCGGCGCATTGGCTATTTTTACTTTTATTAACTCCTGGAATGATTACTTTATGCAGCTCATTATGTTAAGCAGCGGCAGCAATTTCACCATTTCATTGGGCATTGCCACGCTTCAGGCCGAAACCTCGGTAGATATGGGAATGCTTATGGCTGGTGCGGCCTTGGCCGCAATTCCGATCATTGTTGTCTTTTTGGTATTCCAAAAATACTTTACCCAGGGAATTACTATGGGTGCCGTCAAAGGCTGAATATAATGCGGCGCGGCTGCTTCTTGGCGCAGCCGTTTTGCCGTCATAAGGAGCGAAGCGCAATGTCAAAAATTGAAAAATTCCAAGGGGTTATTCCCGCGTTCTACGCCTGCTACGACGATGCGGGAAATATCTCGCCCGAGCGGGTCCGGGCGCTGGCCCGCCATCTGCTTGAAAAGAATGTAAAGGGTCTTTACGTGGGCGGCTCCTCCGGAGAATGTATTTATCAAAGTGTTTGCGAGCGAAAGGCTGTGCTGGAGAATGTCATGGCCGAGGTGGGCGGCAAGCTTACGATCATTGCCCATGTGGCCTGCAATAACACTGCTGATTCCCAGGAGCTGGCCAAACATGCCGAAAGCCTTGGTGTGGACGCGATCGCGGCCATTCCCCCCATCTATTTCCATCTGCCCACTTATGGCATCGCGCAGTATTGGAACGATATTTCCGCCGCAGCTCCAAACACAGACTTCATCATCTACAATATCCCGCAGTTAGCGGGCGTGGCCCTTACATCTTCGCTGTTGGCCGAGATGCAGAAAAATCCCCGCGTAATTGGTGTAAAAAATTCCTCTGTGTCCACCCAGGATATCCAAATGTGGAAGGATCAGGGCGGAGAAGATTTTGTGGTCATGAACGGCCCGGATGAGCAATTTATTTCCGGCTTGGCCATGGGAGCTACCGGCGGTATCGGCGGCACCTATGCCGTTATGCCTGAGCTGTTCATCAAGGCTCGGGAGCTTTTCTGCGCAGGAAACCCCACCGGGGCTTTCGCGATACAAAATGACATTTGCCGAATTATCTATAAAATGTGCGCTGCCCACGGCAACATGTATGATGTGGTGAAAGCTATTCTAAGAAAGCACGGTGTGGACTGTGGCGGCATCCGTAAACCCTTGCCTTCCATGAACCAAGAGGATACCGCTATCGTCGAGGCTGCAAACGCTATGATTGAAGCTGCAATATCCAAGTATTGTTAAACATTTTCTCTGCTGACCAACTGCATAAGTCCCTGTACATCTCAAAATAGGCTGCAGGCCTCTACTCCTACTTTATAGGGGCGTGTAAGCCATAAAAAAGGAGGAAGCAAATCCCGTCGGGCCGGCGGTGCGGCAGTGTGGAGACCTGTCGTAATGTCCGTGCAGGTTCGCTCTGCGCGGATAAGGGGCGCTTGCGGGAGCAGGTAGTCCCACGGCTTGTATACATGGCAACTGTGACTCTTAAAAATGTAAAGAAAATTTACGACAACAAGGTGACGGCTGTCCACGATTTTAATCTGGAAATCGCGGATAAGGAGTTTATTGTGCTTGTCGGGCCGTCCGGTTGTGGGAAATCCACAACCTTGCGCATGATTGCAGGATTAGAGGAGATCAGCGAGGGAGATCTCCTGATTGGCGACAAGCGAATGAACGATGTTGAACCAAAGGATCGCGACATCGCCATGGTTTTTCAAAATTATGCTCTTTATCCTCATATGACTGTATACGAAAATATGGCTTTTTCCCTGCAGCTTCGTAAGACTCCCAAGGATGAGATTGACAGAAAGGTGCGGGAGGCCGCCGAAATTCTGGATATCACCAGCTATCTGGAGCGCAAACCAAAAGCTCTTTCAGGCGGACAGCGCCAACGTGTTGCTATCGGCCGCGCCATTGTGCGAAATCCTCAGGTGTTTTTAATGGATGAACCCCTGTCAAATCTGGACGCCAAACTGCGTAACCAGATGCGCGCTGAAATTATTAAGCTGCGCCAGCGTATCGATACAACCTTCATATATGTTACCCACGATCAAACCGAAGCCATGACCTTGGGTGACCGTATTGTCATCATGAAGGATGGCTTTATCCAACAGATTGGCACGCCGCAGGAGGTTTTTGAACACCCCATCAACATTTTTGTGGCTGGTTTCATCGGTTCTCCTCAGATGAACCTTTTTGATGCAAAGCTTATTAAGACGGAAAGCGGCTATCAGGTCGAAGTCCAAGGGGCAGTTATGCCATTGTCCAAAAAGATTCAGAGTTCTCTGGCGGCTAAAAGTGTACCATCCCAAGCTGTCAAGCTTGGAATTCGCCCCGAACATATCCACCTGGAGGAAACGGCTGGAACGCATACAATTTCCTCCAAGGTTGACGTATCTGAAATGATGGGCAGCGAGATTCATCTCCATGTGGATGCCAACGGCAAGGATGTGGTATTGCGCATCCCCACCACAGATCTAGCCGAGGAGTATCGCGGCGGTATGGGATATGGTACAGAAATTCTGTTCACCTTCCGTGAGGATCTGATCCATCTATTTGATCCGGAAAGCGGGGCCAATCTGTTGTAAGAATAGCAAAATAACCGCATTATGGCCAGGACGATGCGCGGGCTGTGCCTGCGCTGCCTGAAAAAAATCAGTTGCTTTGGCAACTGATTTTTTTATATCGTACTATGCATTCTATCGCTGCAAATTTTGCCTGTGATCGCGTACTCCCACAGCGCATGAAGCTTTTATGCCATGGCTGAGCGCGGATCAAATTCCCATACGACCTGCTTGGTGCCTTCAGGTTGTTCTGTACGCCCTGGGGAATTAAGATATTCAGACACACCTGTAAATACTGCAAACGCTATCCGCTTCTGATAATCCGCGTTAACCAACTTATATGCGTCATCCGCATTTGATAAAAAACCGCACTCAACCAAAAGTGCTGGAACTGGCGCATTATAAATCAGGTATACACTATCTGTACACGGCTTGCTTTTACGCGTATTTTCCGGTTGAAGCATTTCAATTAAATTAGCCTGCATGATCTCTCCCAAAAGCTGACTTTCAGGATTTTTAGGGCCGTAAAAGACCTGTGCGCCAAAGTATTTTGATTGTGTAAATTTATTTTGATGGATACTGATGAAAATACAGTTATCATATGTTTTCATCAGATCAAATCGATTGTGAATATCAGAATTTTTCTTTTGCCGTGTTGTGGTTGCTGTCTCATCGTTAAGTGCGATATCTCTGTCACGCGTCAGAATAGCATCGTATCCATTGATTGTAAACAAATCATAGAGCTTTAATGCGATTGAAAGATTGATGTCCTTTTCCACAATCCCATCTACGCCAACGGCTCCGCCGTCAAAGCCGCCATGACCCGCATCAATAATGATAGTCGGCGGTGCTTCAAAGGCCTCGAATGATGGCGAAACTGCAGTAATAGATCGAATGGAATAGCGAGCCAGCACAAACGCTGTCAGCATAAGTAAAATAACCGCCGCGGCTGTAGATTTTTGGACTTTCATATGCATCCCCCCGTTCCAATTTATGCGGACAATTGGGATTTTTATACCCTGGCGTATAAATGAAAAAGCAGATGCGTAAAAGCTGTTTTTTAGAGGTTGCTTTGCAATCCGTTAAGATGAAATATTGGGCTTCCTTGCATAGAATTGACAATATTATGTACAGATGTTATTATTAAATTGCTAATCCATTGTAAGAGGAGGGAGGAATATCGATGCGGAAAACGAAGGGGGAATCTGATAAATTTTATGGCGTGCTTGAACACAGAATGGCCCTCGTCTGATCCATATTGAAATTAGGTTATTTTACAATCAGCTTTTCTTCGACAGAGGAATCCAATTTTGCCGTTTTACAATAGAAATTCCACTATTAAAAGAAATTATAGAAAAATAAGATGAAAAATGGTAAATAGAGAGGGTGGATAATGAAAGCGGTAACAAAAATCAGAAGTACTATCCGATCTCATTATACGCTGGACGACGACTTTTCGTAGGAGTAGAGTCTGGAAACAGGCGTCTGTTAAGTCCGCTGAACTATTTTTATAAAAAATATATAAACGTTTTTATATAAAAACGCCTTAAAGGGCGTCCCTGCAAAGGACGCCCTTATTTATCTTATTAAGGAATTTTAAAGAAGGGGGAATGATGCTCGTATGGTATTTTCAAGTTTAACATTTGTTTTTTTATTTTTACCTGTCGTGTTACTCATCAATTATCTATTGCCGAAGAAAGCGCAAAATTATTGGTTATTAATTGTGAGTTTGTTTTTCTATGCTTGGGGCGCTCACAACTTCGTTTTGGTAATGATTCTGTCAATTATACTAAATTATTGTTTTGCAATAAAAATAGAAGAATGTAAAGAATCGAAAATACTACGTCGTTTTTGGCTGTTGTTGGCAGTTGTTGTTAACTTAGGAATTTTATTTTATAACAAATACCTTAATTTTTTTACCTCCATTTTAAATTCAGTTTTTGGAGATTCTATTGTTATAACTAATATTATGCTGCCAATTGGCATTTCTTTTTTTACATTTCAAGCTCTTTCTTACGTAATTGATGTATATCGGGGCGATGTAAAGGTACAAAAAAATCCCTTTTATTTGGGACTGTATATAGCATTCTTCCCACAACTTATTGCGGGACCAATAATCCGTTATCATACGATTGCAGAGCAGATTGAAAAAAGAAAAATGACACTGGATCGTTTTTACAATGGAGTTCGCCGATTTATAAGTGGATTTGCTCAAAAAATTTTGTTGGCCAATGCTTTTTCTGTGGTTGCGGATGAAGCTTTTTCTTGTATAGGGCAGCCTGAAAATTTAAGTATAACATTTGCTTGGCTGGGCGCTATTTGCTATTCCTTCCAGATTCTTTTTGATTTTTCTGGCTATTCCAGCATGGCGATTGGATTGGGAAAAATGTTTGGATTCGATTTTATGGAGAATTTTAATTATCCTTACATTTCAAAATCTGTTTCAGAGTTCTGGCGCAGATGGCATATATCACTGGGACAATTTTTTCGTGATTATGTTTATGTCCCCATGGGAGGTTCTAGAGTAACGTCTAAATTTATTCTGGTGCGCAATCTATTTGTAGTATGGTTGTTGACAGGAATTTGGCATGGCGCAAGCTGGAATTTTATTATGTGGGGTTTAGGTTACTTTCTTCTATTAACTATTGAAAAACTTATAATGTTGCCAAGAAATGATTGGGGAATTATTTCAAAAAGTCTATATCGTTGTTTTACGCTTCTGGCGGTTTTGCTTGGATGGGTATTGTTTCGAGCTGATGGGATGCATTCAGCATTCTATTATGTGAAATCTATGTTTGGACTTTCCGGGAATGCATTTTTTAATGGAAACACAGTTCGTTATATTACCAACAGTGCAGTTTTGCTTGTACTGGCAGTCTTATTTTCCACTCCTGTAATTTCCAATACATTAAATTATTTGGAAAAAAGATATCGTATCCGTATATTGATTGATTTGTGTTATATAGCTTTGTTCCTTTTGGCGGTTTCTTCTCTGGTTATGGGTGCAAATAACCCTTTTATTTACTTTAATTTTTAGAGGGTGATGCTATGAAAAAGGCTGCGTCTTACAAGAAGGATATTTTTTTATATCCACTGTTAGCTATGTTTTTAGGGATTTTGCTGATTGTTTTTGTATTTATGTACCCTATATTAAAAGACAAAACAAGGGAATATCTGGAAGGCCAAACAACGGCTACTGAAATTACAGACAAATTGGAAAAGGAGTATGCAGATAAATTTGTATTTAAGAATTCTTTTGTAAATCTCAATGGTTTAATGGCGCGTATTTTAGGACAAAACTATTTGAACATAGTGATCAAATTAAATAATGGTCATTTGTCTCATACAGAAGATATCGCTAATGATGCAGTGATACGTAATGCAGCAGAAATGGCTACCCTTAACAATTTTTTGGCTGAACGTGGAATAGGATTTCTTTATATTCCAGTTCCTAATAAAAATACGTTTTATATTGATGAATTTCCAGATGGCTATATAAATGGTATGCGTATTAATAGGGAACATATGTTAAAGCTGATGCAAGAATACGGTGTAAAAACTTTTGATCTGAATGCTTGGTTTAAAGCCCAAAGCTATACAATGGATGAGGTTTACTTCAAAACAGATGATCATTGGAGGCCAGAAGTTGCCCTTCCAGCAGCAGCGGCCATTATGAAATTTATGGTTGAAGAATACGGCATTCAAATGGATGCTACTCTACTGGATCCTAAAAATTACACTGTGGATATCTATAAAAATTTCTTTTTAGGCAACAGTTATGGGAAGCGGGTAGGTACACTTTATGCCGGTGTGGATGACTTTTCTTTATTCCGTCCTAGTTATGAGAATCAGATAACCTTTGGTCTGCCCAAATACAATATTTTAGAGACCGGTTCGATTGATGAAACAATGCTTCATACAGATTATCTTAAAAAGAGAAATCTTTTTGGTGCAAATCCATATGATACTTATATAGGAGGGCAATATCCTCTGGCATATTATCAAAACAAAACAGCAGTCAATCAGATGAAAGTGCTGCTGTTGGGAGATTCCTTTGGCAACATGATGGAGTATTTCCTTTCACCGCAATTTTCTGATGTCTATTCTATTGATCTAAGGCATTATACAAGCACTTCTTTGGCACAGTACATTGATATGGTAAATCCTGATTTAGTGCTTATGTGCCAATATTCTGTTTCTCATACTTCATTATATACATTTGGCGTTGAAGAATATGAGGAGGCAAAGCAAGGAGCGAAGGTACTTCTTCAGCAGTATCCACAGCTTGAAGTAAAGCCATCAGATTTTACTCATAATGGCGCCACATTATTTGATCAACTAGAATCGGGAAAAACCTACACATTGAGTATAGACCGTACAGCAGTTACAGACGGTTTTACTAATTATATACAGTTAATCCTATACGATTATTCTGAGGAGAAGCAATTGAAAGAATACTATTTTTTCGCGGACAGTGATGAAAAACAGCAATGGATATTCACGGTTCCAGAAGGTCAGGATATTTCTCTGCTTCTTTACGCCGGGATGATTGGGAAAACTCAGGATATAGGAATTTATTTGGATAATATTCAGATATATGAAGGTGTATATATTGAATAAAACCGATAAGCGTAAGGACTTGACAGAATAGCCATTCCGTCATAAAGTAAAAGATAATGTAATCTATGAAGGAATGGGAATCAATGGCTGTCACAAAAAACAAAAGCGTATATGTCTGCCAGAGCTGCGGTTATGAAAGTGTAAAATGGTACGGACGCTGCCCGGACTGCGGCGAATGGAATTCACTGGTCGAGGAGGTGCGGCAGCAGGTTGCAGCGCCAAAAACGCGTGCGGCTTCAGCAGCTCCCGCCGTACCACGTGCCGCAGCACAGGCGGCGCGTCTGTCTGATATATCATCCGATGACAGCCAGCGATATAAGACCGGGGTCGGGGAGCTTGACCGTGTGCTTGGCGGTGGGATCGTCGCCGGCTCAGTGATGCTGCTTTCCGGAGATCCTGGGATCGGTAAATCGACGCTTCTGCTGCAAATCTGTCAGTATCTCTGCGGTGGTTTGAAAATTCTATATGTATCGGGCGAGGAAAGCGCGCGGCAGCTCAAGCTGCGTGCAAACCGGCTCGGGGTGGAAAGCGACAATCTTTATATTTCAGCTACGACAGATGTCGAAAATGTTTTGGAAACAGTTCGAAAGCTGTCGCCGGATGTTGTGATGATCGATTCCATTCAAACGATGAATCTTACTGCGTTAACTTCATCGGCCGGCAGTGTTACTCAGATTCGCGAATGTACGCAAGTTTTGATCGGAATTGCAAAGAGCGCAGAGATTCCAGTGTTTATCGTTGGCCATGTCAACAAGGACGGCGCGATCGCCGGGCCAAAGATGCTTGAACACATGGTTGATGCCGTCCTCTATTTTGAAGGTGAACGCCATCAAAATTACCGAATTTTGCGAGCGGTCAAGAACCGCTATGGTTCCACCAATGAAATCGGTGTATTTGAAATGGGACAGGAAGGTCTGCGCGAGGTACCGAATCCTTCCTTGATGATGCTTTCAGGCCGTCCGAAAAACGTCTCCGGAACATGCGTGGCCTGTGTTATGGAGGGGACGCGTCCGATTCTCGCGGAGGTTCAGGCGCTTGTCTCCAAGACAGGCTTTGGTACGCCGCGCCGTCAAGCGGCCGGTTTTGATTATAACCGCGCGGCGCTGTTGATTGCAGTGCTGGAAAAGCGCGGAGGTTATTTTTTTGGTACGCTCGACGCCTATATCAATGTGGTCGGCGGTCTGCGGCTGGATGAACCGGCCGCTGATCTGCCGGTTGCAATGGCGCTTGTATCAAATCTGCTGGATAAATGTATTCCAGATGATCTGGCAGCCTTTGGTGAAGTTGGATTGGCCGGAGAGGTGCGCTCTGTTGGTAGCATTCAACAGCGTGTCAGCGAGGCATACCGGCTTGGTTTTACGACCTGTGTGATTCCTCGCCACTGTGTTTCAATGGTCGACGCGCGCGATATGCCGGATTTAAATCTGATTGGCGTGCAAAATCTGTCACAGGCGATCGCGGTCATCCGATAGATCTGCATAAGGGTCGGTGCGTGTAAAATAGCCGCAGCCATTGCCTTCGCAATTGGTAATGTAGCCGATTTCATCAAGGGAACAGTAGCCCTGCTGCTGATAATAGCAATCTTTGTCGCAGGGAATGAGACGCATTTTTCGTTCTTTTGCCATGATACATACCCTCCCGCTGCCCGGACGTATCTCATACGCCGGACTTTGCAAATTTCAAATGCAGGCATTATATTAACCAGTTTGCATCGATTCATACGGTTGAGAACAGGTGGATTCCAGTTCTCAAAGTTCGCATAAAATCCCTGTAACGGCAAACACTAACCTCGGTTATTTCCGGGATCAGGGATTTGTCTGAAAATTGGTCATTATTCACTATTTTCAGATAAGTCTCTGGCATCGCCGTTATGGGGGTTTTATTTTGTTGTTAAAACGTGTCGCCGCGCTGCTTTTGGCAGCCGGTTCCTTTGGGGTGGCTGCGGCTGCTCCGTTGATTGTTTTGCGTGCGGTGCCGACCGTTTCCTGTATTACGCCAAATGAAACATTATATGAAAAACGGATCAGCGCTTCGGGGACCATTGAGGCTCAAAATGTTCGGGAAATCTATCTTGATACGCCGGTAATGGCACAAACAGTCAACGTATCAGTAGGGGACCGTGTTGTCCGAGATGATGTGCTTGCCGTTATTGATACGGAGACGACGCGAAGTATCATGCAGCAAAGCGTGCCTGCTTCGATTCTGCTATCCGGTATCACTGAAGCACTGCCGGCGGATACGTCCGATTTACTTGGAATGTATTCCGCTCTGAAGGCATCTGGATTGGATGCCGAGCTTGGCCCGCTGGATGATTTGGCGCAGGCTTACGCCGCGCTTAACAGCGCAGCGAATGAGGCCAATACCTATATTTATGTTCCTGATGTGATCACCGCGCCAATCGATGGAATTGTTACGGATATTGAAATTAAAAGCGGTATGCTGTCGCGTACTGCAAAGCCGGTAATTACCATATCAGATACTGGCAGCTTTGTGGCAATGGTAACAGTAGGGGAGTCGTATGTTTCTGATATCAAGGTAGGGGATGAGGCGATCATTGAAGGGACAGGGTTTCCGGACAAAACATATCATGGGCATGTCAGCCGTATATATCCTGTTGCACGCAAGCAAACAGGTACAACCGCGCAGGAAACGGTTGTAGATGTCGAAATTTCCATCGATGACCCAGACGACCATCTGAAAGCTGGCTTTACAGTGCGCGCACAGATTGTGACAGATATGCGCCGCACAATGTTGACAGTTCCATATGAAGCCGTAGGACAGGACGAAAACAATGAGGAATATGTGTATGTTGCAGACGGCGCCCGTGTTGAACGCAGGACGATTAAGACCGGCATGGAACTTTTAGAGGGCGTCGAAGTGGTCGAGGGACTTTCACCAAATGATATCTTGCTGTCGGATGTGGCAGCGGCGGGAACAGAGGGCGGACTCATCAATTTGAGGAAGGAGTGACACGTCATGCTGTTCGATAGTTTTGTTTGCAGCCTGCGCAATCTTGGCCGAAAACGATTTCGAAGCTTTCTGACAATTGCAAGCATTGCGATTGGAGTGGCCTCGGTTGTTCTGATTGGCTCCATTGGAGAAATTGGTAAGCAGACAATTTCTGATGAGCTTAATTCCCTCGGCTTGGGCAGTCTAACAGTGAGCGCGGATCAGAAATTTACGAGACAAAAGATGGATCAGCGCGATCTGGAACTGATCCGTAATCTTCCAACTGTTAAAAGCGCCACACCGGTGGTTGTCGATTTCAGCAGCATCCGTATGCGCGGCTTAGTTGCAAACGCCATGCTTTGGGGAGTTGATTGTGAAGGCGACCAGTTGATTTCTTTAAAACCGCAGCATGGCCGCCTGTTGAATGAGGCGGACATCGCTGGCGCATCTGATGTCTGTGTTATTGATGCAAACGTTGCGCAGATGTTTTATAAACGCGACAATATTGTTGGAAAATATCTGGATGCGATGATTGGCGGAAGCTATGTGCGCCTCGAAATCATCGGCGTTGCAGCCTCAGGCGGAAATATCTTGCAGACAATGGTGGGGGATGTGATCCCTTCCTTTGCATATGTGCCTTATACTACCATTCAAAGATATACCGGCGATCAAGCCTTTGAGCAGATTGCAGTAACCTTGCATGATGACAGCAACTCAGACGCCGTCGCAGAACAATTAACAGCTTCTGTGAACAGGCTTCATAATATTAACAGAGGGTTTAAAGCAGAAAATATATCGAAACAAAAAGACACATTGAATAATTTACTTGGAATTGTTACAATTGTGCTATCATCGATTGCGGCTGTATCTCTAGTCGTAGCGGGCCTGGGAATTATGACTGTAATGACTGTTTCAGTCAATGAGCGGACACGTGAAATCGGTATCAAAAAATCGCTCGGTGCGACACGAGGAACCATTCTATTGGAATTCCTAATTGAGGCATTCACGATCTCTCTGATTGGCAGTATGGTCGGTGTCGGCGCTGGACTTTTCGTGGTATGGTTCGGGTGCATACTGCTGCACATCCCGGTTTCCGTTGATCCGCGGCTGATTGCGATTTCTATAATATTGACCGTTGGCATTGGAATGATATTTGGCGTATATCCAGCGACCGTCGCGGCGCGCATGCGTCCGGTAGATGCACTGCGAACAGATTAAAACACATAAAAGGAATCCCCGCCACACGACGGGGATTCCTTTAGAAATAGGTATTGACATTTGGAAAGTGAAGCTGTAAAATAAAAACAAATAATTTCGCTAAATAAAAATTTAGCGAAATTAAGGGGAGTAAAAGGAGGAAGAATTCTATGGCCGACTATGCGGATTGCCCATCCTATTTAAGCGAATTTCTGTTTTATATGCTGACGATCAAAGGGCGTTCAAAAAGGACTGTTGATGCTTACTATATTGATTTGCGTACATTTTTACGCTATATCAAATGTGTAAAGCATTATGTGGCCGACCCTGACGATATCGACGCATTTTCTCAAATCTCCATTGCAGATATCCCCCTTGAGACAATTTCTTCGATCAAGCTCGGGGATGTCTATCAATATCTTAATTACGCTGCCTCCGAACGTGAAAACAATGCAAAAACGCGCTCCCGCAAGGTTTCATCGTTGCGATCGTTCTTTAATTACCTGACGGTTAAATCTGGGCTTTTAAAAATAAATCCCATCGAAAATCTTGAGGTGCCTTCCGTTAAGAAATCTGTACCAAGATATCTGACGCTTGAAGAATGTCTGGAGCTGCTGACACATATTGAATCTTCAAGCTATGAGCGCGATTTTTGCATTGCCACTTTATTTCTTAATTGTGGTATGCGTCTTTCTGAATTGGTTGGCATCAATTTGCAGGACATCCGGGGGGACACGATACGGCTGCTTGGTAAGGGAAACAAAGAACGCATTGTCTATATCAACGATGCCTGTAAAAGAGCTTTGACAACCTATTTAGCCGTCCGCATGACACCGGCAAATGTCAAATATCGAGACGCCCTGTTCCTTTCATCGCGTGGAACGCGCATTTCTCCTCGCCGCGTTGAACAAATTATCGCTCGCTGCCTTGAACAGGCTGGATTGGCCGGCCAGGGATATTCGCCGCATAAATTGCGTCATACCGCTGCGACGTTGATGTATCAGCATGGTGGTGTAGATATCCGTGTATTAAAAGAGATTTTAGGTCACGCCAGTCTGTCAACCACCGAGATTTATACGCATATATCCGATCGTCAAATGGAAAAAGCGGCGAAAAGCTCACCGTTGTCGAGCGTTGCGCCGCGAAAAAAGAGACGGAGTCCTACAGCGTCAAATTCAGAAAATGAATAAGCTCAGGCTTCCCAATTTTGTTGAAAGGATGGCATCCAATATTGATATTAAAAGGCAAAACACTGTAAAGATAATAAACTTTATACAATAACGTCTGATTCGAAATGGATCTGCTGGAATTGAAGCCGTAATAGAAGACCTTAAAAGCGTTACAGAAAGAGCTAAGGCTGAACGGCCGGCGGCGATCAGTAGTACCGTTCCTAAAAACATGATAGGCAGCATCAAAATCAATACATACCAAATTGCATTTGCTCCGGATTCTGCATAGAGCATACCGATTGAAAAACCGTAGCCAAGTCCTTTAAAAACAGGAACTGCAAATATTACGACTTGTGCGATCGTGCAAAAGCCACAGAAAAACAAAATCGCCAGCATTGTAAAAATTGAGAAAAAAGTCGAACCTACAATCCCTGCAAATGCAAGGGTTCGCCGCTGTTCTACGTAACTTCCAAGCAGGATACTTAATTTTTCAAGTGTACCTATGCTGGCATGCCGAACCATTAAGGTGCCAGCCACCATGCCGAATAGAAACAAAACACCGAGTAAATAGACAACGACGCGATTTCGTGTATTGGTTACGAAGGAACGCATAGGAATCATTACAGCGCCAGTTTCATTTTCCATTGGTTCTTCCCGTAAAAATGCACCATTCCGATTCCAGACTGGCGGCTGCGCTCCTTCTTTATTTTTTGCCTCATCGATTCCCCGCACATTTTTTTGCTGTTGTATAATCTTGTCCAAATCTGCCGCGCTGAATCCCATATTGATCGTCCTTTCATAAGACCTTTTATAGAAAAGTTATGCTGGATGAATACGATTTATGCTGATGCATAAAAAAGGCGATATGTAAAGTTTTAAACTTTACATATCGCCTTTCGTTTAACTGTTTAATTACTGCGAATCAGCAAGCGCCGCTTTGATCATAATAGCACATTCAAGACGTTTCTTTTCCAAAGCACAGGAAAGTTTATGCGGTTTGAGAATGTCGCCGCTATACTGCATACTGTTCGCGTTGCAGCCGCCTGAACAATAAAATTTCGCCCAACATTCACGGCAATCCTCCTTACCATAAACTGTCGCGGCTGCAAAACGTTTTTTCATTTCCTGATTGAGCGAACCATCGTATACGCTGCCCATCCTCCAGTCCTCGTGCCCGACAAACTGATGACATGGGTAGACATCGCCGGATGGCGTCACTGCAACGTACTCGTTGCCGCAGCCACAGCCACGCAGCCGTTTGATGGCACAGGGTCCTTGATCGAGATCAAGCATAAAATGGAAGAAATTAAAATCCTCCGGCGTTCCGGCACGGTCGATCATGATTTTAGCGAGACGCTCGTATTCCCTTTCAAGCTCGGGAAGATCTTCCTCAGTCAACGCATAAGGCATTGTGGGATCGGAAACGACTGGCTCGACAGATACCTGATCAAACCCAAGTCCACTTAAATGAAGCACATCCTCGGCAAAATCCTTGTTATATTTGGTGAATGTTCCACGTGCATAATACTGGTCATATGGTCCTTGTTTACGCAATCTCACCAGTTTCTGAAAGTTTGGGACGATCCTGTCATAGCTGCCTGTTCCATCTACACGGGAGCGCACACGGTCGTTGACTTCACGCCGCCCATCAATCGACAAAACAACGTTTGACATCTCCTGATTGATGAAATCAATTTTATCATCATCGAGCAAAATACCGTTTGTCGTGATCGTAAAGCGAAATAACTTTCCATGCTTTTTTTCCAGGGATCGGGCATAGCGAACTACCTCGCGAACTGTCTCAAAATTCATCAGAGGTTCACCGCCGAATAAATCCACCTCAAGGTTATGGCGACCGGCTGAATGATCGATTAGATAATCGATAGCTGCCCGGCCGGTTTCAGGGGACATCAGCTCACGATGCCCCATATATTCGCCTGTATCAGCAAAACAATACTTACAACGAAGATTACAGTCATGCGCAATATGCAGACACATTGCTTTGACCGGCGCAGGTGTCATCATTTTGGCAAACCGGCCGTAATCATCTGTTGAAAACAACTGATCAGCTTGACGCAGCGCAGTAATCTCCGCATAGGTTTCTTCAATTTCTTCAGGCGTCCAGCAATTGGAAAGGCATTCTACGGCTTCTTTGGGACAATGCATCGGCACAGCTTCCCCATTTCCGCAGAAATCCAGAAGCGCATAAAACAGCTCGTCCACCACATGAACAGCTCCGCTGTTCACGTCAAGGACAATGTTGTATCCGTTTAATTGATATTTATGTATCATGCAATTCTCCTTATACGAAAATTCAGGGCAGTCGAACGACTGCCCCAAACATGTTAAACCAACAATTTTACCGGCCTTTGTTTTCACATTTCTGATTTGCAACTGTGCAAGACGTTTTGCATGCTGACTGACAAGAAGCCTGGCATTCGCCGCAGCCGCCCTTAACGGCGGACTCCTTTAAATTTGCGCTGTTGATCGTTTTCACGTGTTTCATTTTCGTTCCCTCGCTTCAGAGTTAATATCAGGTTTCTGCAAAAAACTTTTCCGACAGGTTTTTACACCTGTGAACTCCAATGAACCTGATTCCATATTTATCATACCACAATTCGGACAATATTTCAATCATCTTTTGGAACAGCATATCCTGCTTCATCGGAATTTTTTTCTCCGATTGACACCAATTACGCCGCCAAGCGCAGACGCAAATAAAACGGCGGCCAGTTTGGATACCGCAGCCATACCAAATCCCGCGTCATCAAATACAAAGCTGGCAGTCATCAGAATCAAAAACAGGCAAATGCCGCAGCAAATACCGATCAGCATTCCCTTTTCGCGAGCGAATGACGCGCTTACAAAACCGGCGACAAGCCCTCCCAAGACGAACGCCAATGTGGCGATCAACGTAATCGCAGGCTGCGGAACATCACGGAAAGTCATCACAACGGACATCAAAACCAACAAAAGCATGCATGCGCCCACACCGAATAAAAGGCCGTAGGTTACCGGTCGAATAAAACGCTTTGCGCCATGAATATCGGGCTGTTTCACTCCAACTCCCCCTTTGATATAAAAAGGGTATTCATTTGAACGTCCCGATATGCCCAAGCTTGCTTATTTTTTTGTAGTTGCGACCTCATGCGGGGTGTTGTTGGCTTGAACAGCCCAGCGTGTGATCCGTACCTTGCTGCGATCAGAACCGGTTTCAATAATCAGGTGGTCATCCTTGATTACAACAACCGTGCCAATGATACCGCCGACCGTTACGATCTCGTCTCCGACCTCCAGATTCGCACGCATACGTGCAGTTTCCTTGTCCCGCTTTTTCTGCGGACGGATCAGCATAAAGTAAAAAATAACAAAAATAAGGATTAATGGCAAAAGGGACATCATGGTTGCTGTGGTTTGATCATTCATGAAATTAATACCTCCCAAAATCTGTACATGCCTTGAAACGTTATGAATACTATTATAGCGGTTTCGGACATGTCTTGCAAGTAAAATCTGCCGTCTTTTCTGGTCAAATACGTTTACCAAGGATTGGAACCCATGTTCGGTAAAAAGCTTCATAGGTTCCGGTATCAAGCGCCTCCCGTATTTTCTCCATCAGCGTATTATAAAAATAAAGATTGTGCTGAACACCAAGGCGCATCGCCAGCATTTCATTGACACGGAACAAATGCCGCAAATATCCGCGACTGTAATTTTGACAGGTTGGACATCCACAATGTTCATCAAGCGGCCGGCTGTCTGTTTTATATTTTTCGTTGTGCATAATCCGGATACCTTCCCATGTAAACAGCGTCCCATGGCGCGCATTACGGCTTGGCATCACACAGTCAAACAGATCAACGCCGCGATAAACGCCTTCGAGTATATTGACCGGCGTCCCCACGCCCATCAGATAGCGCGGCTTGTCCATAGGCATATACGGCTCGACTGCTTCAATCGTATCGTACATCTCCTGTGCAGTCTCTCCCACTGCCAACCCTCCGATTGCATAACCGTTCAGATCAAGCGCAGCGATTTCCTGCATATGTCGGATACGCAGGTCAGCATACGTGCTCCCCTGATTAATCCCAAACAACATTTGGTTTGGGTTGATCGTATCGGGAAGCTCGTTGAGGCGCGCCATTTCACGTTTGCATCGCGCCAGCCAGCGCGTCGTCCGTGCGATCGAACGTTCGGTATAGTCATATGGAGCAGGATTTTCAATACATTCATCAAACGCCATCGCAATGGTCGAACCGAGATTGGACTGGATGCGCATACTTTCCTCAGGCCCCATAAAAATGCGCTTACCATCCAGATGACAGGCAAATGTGACTCCTTCCTCCTTGATTTTGCGCAGCTTTGCCAGAGAAAACACCTGGAATCCGCCGCTGTCCGTCAGAATAGGTCTATGCCAGTTCATAAACTGATGCAGACCGCCCATGGCCCGAATCACATCATCGCCGGGACGCACATGAAGATGATAGGTGTTGCATAACTCAACCTGACACTTAAGGTCGACCAGATCGATAGAAGAAATGCCGCCCTTAATGGCAGCGGACGTTCCGACATTCATGAATGCCGGTGTCTGAACTGTTCCATGCACCGTTTTGAATTCCCCGCGGCGTGCGCGGCCTTCCTGTTTTAGCAGCTTATACAAAGCTCTCCCCCTCTAGTTGTCTATTGTAATGGCTTTTAAAGGATCAGCATCGCGTCACCAAAGCTGAAAAAACGATAATTCTCCCCAACCGCGATCTGATAAGCTCGCATTGTATGCTCGTAACCTGCGAACGCGCTGACCAGCATAATAAGCGTGCTTTCAGGCAGATGAAAATTTGTAATCAAACCGTCGAGCACTTTAAATGTGTAGCCCGGATAGATAAAGATGCTCGTATCCCCTTCGTCCGCCTTTATTTCACCGCATTTTGAAGCAACCGATTCGACGGTCCGGCAACTGGTCGTCCCGACGCCAATGACGCGTTTGCCACGTGCATGCGTTTCATTGATCAGATCGGCTGTTTCCTGCGGCAAATAATAGTGTTCGGAATGCATATGGTGCTTTGTGACATCCTCAACACGCACGGGTCGGAAGGTACCGATTCCAACATGCAGCACGACATTGGCGAGATTGATGCCTTTTTCACGCAAACGGTCTATCAGTTCCGGCGTAAAATGCAGGCCTGCTGTCGGTGCGGCTGCGGAACCGGGCTGCTTGGAATAGATAGTCTGATAACGTTCACGATCTGAAAGTTCGGCTGTAATATAGGGTGGCAGCGGCATATTTCCAATTTTTTCTAAAACAGGATAAATACTTGGACCTTCATAATACATACGCACAAGGCGATTGCCGCCTTCAACAGTTTGCAGCACCTCACCGACAAGTAATCCATCGCCAAATACAAACCGCGCTCCAGTTTTTGCTTTTTTGCCTGGCTTGACCATGACCTCCCAAATATCGCGCTCCTTTTGCTCCAGCAAAAGAAACTGCATGTGCCCGCCCGAATACTCCTTGACGCCATACAGGCGCGCCGGAATTACGCGCGATGTGTTGACGATAAGCGTATCGCCTGCGTCAAGATAATCAGGCAGATCATAAAAGTGCAGATGCTTCACTGCGCCTGTTTGACGGTCGAGATACAGCATTCGGGAATGGTCGCGCGGCTCGATAGGCGTCTGCGCAATTTGCCGTTCAGGCAATTCAAAGAAAAAATCGGACGTTTTCATCCGTGATAATTCCTCCTATAGGCGGCAATCGCCTGAAATTCATTACAGTAAATCGGCAAAACCGATTGACATAATTCCATTATAATGATAATATAATGCTAATTAGCCGAACCGGTAGAGGCGCGTCTTTCATAAGTATCCGGAATCAGACTGCCAAGGTCGTAAAAATCCGCGGGAAAGGGACAGACGCCGAAGGGAATGCATGGCAAGCGTTGCCCTGGGCGCATGGCTGAACAAGCATGCGACTGTCATCATTGTACTATGATGGAGTGCTATGGAGACGGCTGGCGGACGGACTGGCGTCTGCCGGAACGAATCGATAACCTCTTTATTATAGTACAATCCATGCCGGTTTTCAACCGGCTTTTTTTATAGATTGCGCTGCAATTTATAAAAAAGCCGGGCCGGTTTGATAAAATGCGATACACCTGTCTGCAAGCGTGGTTTCGTCAGCCGGCATAAGGTTAATTTTAGCCATACGGCCCTGTAATTTTGATCAGCAGATGCCGGATGCCGGCACTGTTCCGGCGTACTGTTTGAAAGGATGTATGAAGGATTATGAAACAATATCGTGTAGGCGTCGTCGGTGCGACCGGTATGGTCGGCCAGCGTTTCGTTTCTCTGTTGGAGCAGCACCCCTGGTTTCAATTGGCCGCACTGGCTGCCTCTCCCCGTTCGGCCGGAAAAACATATCGCGAGGCGGTTGGAGCGCGTTGGGCCATGGCGGAGCCAATGCCGGAGCAAGCGGCCGAAATGGTCGTTCTCGATGCATCAGATGTGGACAGCGTAGTCCAAAAGGTCGATTTTATTTTCTGTGCTGTAGACATGAAAAAGGACGAAATCCGCGCGCTTGAGGAGCGTTATGCAAGGGCGGAATGCCCTGTTGTTTCCAACAATTCTGCGCATCGCGGCACACCGGATGTTCCGATGGTCATTCCAGAGATTAACGATGCGCATCTTGATGTAATCGCCTCGCAGCGCGCGCGCCTTGGTACCAGGCGCGGTTTTATCGCGGTTAAATCAAACTGCTCGCTGCAAAGCTATGTGCCGGCGCTCCATCCTCTGATGGCTGATTTTGGCGTATCAAAGGCGCTTGTCTGCACTTATCAGGCGATTTCCGGCGCCGGCAAGACATTTGATACTTGGCCGGAAATGATTGACAATGTGATTCCCTACATAGGCGGCGAGGAAGAAAAAAGCGAGCAGGAGCCGCTGAAAATATGGGGCTGTGTTGAAAATGGCTCCATTGTCCCGGCAGTTTCTCCTTCCATCACAGCTCAATGCCTGCGCGTGGCCTGTTCCGACGGACACATGGCCGCCGTATTTGTCAAATTTAATCAAAAGCCGACAATGGAGCAGATCCGTGAAAAATGGTCCTCCTACTCCGGCGCTCCTCAAGCGCTCGAGCTGCCCAGCGCGCCAAAGCAGTTCCTGCACTATTTTGAGGAGGCGGACCGCCCGCAAACAAAGCTGGACCGCAATCTGGAAAACGGAATGGCTGTGTCGATCGGCCGTCTACGCCCCGACACGCAGTACGATTACAAATTTGTCTGCCTCTCTCACAATACGCTGCGCGGCGCTGCCGGCGGCGGCGTTCTTTTGGCCGAGCTGCTGGCAGCGAACAGGTATTTTGACTAAAACTGTTTGGTAACCGGGTCATCTCTGTTACCCTCCTGCCTTTAATCAAGCGTTATTATGGAAAGGGACGAACGGCAATGAAGAAAACAATTTTTACAGGTGCGGGTGTTGCGATCGTAACGCCGATGAACCCCGATCTTTCCATCAACTGGGAACTGCTTGGAACCCTGATTGACGATCAGATTGCACATGGAACGGAT
>ERZ808041.281-NODE-281-length-46657-cov-6.557149_pt1 | contig 46657 bp, 55 predicted proteins | sample MGYA00380192_ERZ808041 | MGnify/ENA primary metagenome ERZ808041 (study PRJEB31490, sample SAMN06133412) | mouse gut metagenome | isolation source: Z1_1 | host: mice | place: China: Chengdu | collected 2015-05 ...
TCAAGAAATCACAACGAAGTTGTGGTGGAAAAGATCCGCAAAGCGCCGCAGACGCATTTGTTCAGAGGTTCCTTAAAGCTGGCTTTCGGTCCTTGAGCCAGCTGAGCAGCGATGCCGCCCCGCCCCCGAAGGGGGCGGGGCGCAAATCTCCTATAGCTGGCTTCGGTCCTTGAGCCAGCTGGGCAGGGGCCGCATTTTGATGCCGGACACAATGCCCATGGCGATGAACAGGGTCAGGGTGGAGGTGCCGCCGTAGCTGATGAAGGGCAGGGTCAGGCCGATCACCGGGCCGATATACAGCGTCATGGCCACGTTGATGATGGTCTGGATCATCAGCATCCCGGCGATGCCCATGGCGATATAGGCGGACATGTGGCTCTTGGCCCTCCGGGACACCCACACGCACCGCAGTATGATGAGCAGCAGCACCAGCAGCACCGCGCAGCAGCCGATCAGGCCGAACTCCTCGCCGCACACGGCGAAGATGTTGTCGGTGTGCCGGGCGGGCAGGGTGTCCGTCCGGGGAGACTTGGTCTTGGCCCCCTGGAGCCAGCCCATGCCGGTGAGCTGGCCCGCGCCGATGGCGGCCAGGGACTGGGTTTGCTGCCAGCCCTGCCCCAGAGGGTCCAGATTGTTGCCCTTGAGATGCTCCACCACCACCCGGAAGCGCATAATGCGGTAGTCGTCCCAGTACTTGGTGCGGGGCAGAATGAAGTGCCACAAAAACACCACCCCGCCCACCAGTGGCGTACCCACACCGATGAACCACCACTTGCTCACTCCGGCCACCCAGGCCATGACCACAAAGATGAACAGGTAGACGATGACCATGCCCCAGTCGCTGGACAGTACCGCCAGCGGTCCGGCGAACACCCCGGTGAGCACCACGTATTTCACCAAGGCGGGAAAGCGGCCCAGGCCCCTTGGCCGCTCCTTGTTGATCATCCAGGCCAGCACCACAATGAAGGACAGCTTGGCGATCTCCCCCGGCTGGAAGCCGGGGAAGCCGGGTATGGGCAGGTAGACCCAGCTTCTGTTGCCGCCGGCCTCCCGGCCAAAGGGGATGATGAGGGCGATGACGAACAGGCCCAGCAGCAGGAACACCCACCACCACTTTTCCAGCAGGTACTCGATGTCGATGAAGGTGACCCACACGTAGGCCACAACGCCCATACAGACGAACAGGGCCTGCTTTTTGGGGAAGTCGTGCAGGGAATCCATGTAGCGGGTGGCGGAATAGATGAGCACCAGTCCTATGAGGCTCGCCAGGATGCACAGGCCCAGCAGGACCACGTCGCCCTTTTTGAAAAATTCTTTGAGTGTGCGCGCTGGCTGCAAGGCGGGGCCCCCTCTCTTCGGAAAACTGCAAATTAGGATAGCACAGCTGGGTCTTGTTCTTCACCGCCCCTTCGGGACGGTGAAGAGCGGAAAAACAGTTGCAAATTAGTATAGCACATCCCGGCGGATTATGCTATACTGTTTTGAAAGAGTTTCCGAATTCTTAACTTTATGTACGGGAAGTGAACTTCCATGGAATTTGTCACCCACAGCAGGGAGGAGACCGAGGCCCTGGGGGCCCGCCTGGCGGACGCCCTGGACAGGGGGCGGGTGGTGGCCTTCACCGGGGACCTGGGGGCGGGCAAGACCGCCTTTGTGTCCGGCATGGCCCGGGCTCTTGGGGTGGAGGAGCGGGTGACCAGCCCCACCTTCACCATTGTCAACGAGTACGAGGGGGGCCGCCTGCCCCTGTTCCACTTTGATATGTACCGGCTGGACAGCGCCGACGAGCTGTTCCACATCGGCTGGGAGGATTACCTGGCCCGGGGCGGCGTGTGCGCCGTGGAGTGGAGCGAAAACGTGGCCGAGGCCATTGAGGACGGCGCCGTCCGGGTGTCCATGGTCCGGGGGGACGGGGACAACGACCGAATCATCACCATCGAGGGGGTGGATATGTGAAAATCATCGCGCTGGAGAGTTCAGCTGTCACCGCCTCCGTGGCGGTAACCGAGGACGATAAACTGCTGGCCCAGTCCTTTCAGAACAGCGGGCTGACCCATTCCGCCACCCTCATGCCCATGGCGGCGGACCTGCTGAAGAACACCGGGCTGACGCTGGATGAGATGGACGTGGTGGCGGTGGCGGCGGGGCCGGGGTCCTTTACCGGGGTGCGCATCGGCGTGGCCGCCGCCAAGGGGCTGGCCTGGCCGGGGGACAAGCCCTGCGCCCCCTGCTCCACCCTGGAGTCCATGGCCTGGCAGTGCGCCCACGTGGAGGGCGAGATCTGCGCCGCCATGGATGCGAGAAGGAATCAGGTGTACTGCGCCCGGTTCCGGGCGGAGGGCGGGACGTTGACCCGGCTCACCCCCGACCGGGCCCTGGGGCTGGACCAGCTGTCGGAGGAGGTGCTGGCCTCTGGGAAGCCCCAGACCCTGGTGGGGGACGGGGCCCATTTGGTCCGGCGGACGCTGGAGGAGCGGGGGCTGCCCTGGGTCCTCATGCCCCCCCACCTGCTGTACCAGACCGCCTGGGGGGTGGCCCGGTGCGCCCTGCGCATGGCGCAGGCGGGGGAGCTGGTGTCCGCCGCCGCCATGGCGCCCAGCTATCACCGGCTCAGCCAGGCGGAGCGGGAGCGGCTGGAAAAATTGGAGGGAAAATCCGCCCCGAGCGGCGGAGGGAACAAATAAGGATTGACGAATGGCGGCGGGCCGTGTTAAGATAAGAAGTGTGCGACAAGCTTCGAGCCTTTTTGCCAAGGAGGAATTCCAACATGGCTGCCAAGCCTTCCCATGATACGCTGATCCACTGCGAAGCCTGCGGCGAGGACTACAGCTCCACCTACCGGCGCTGCCCCTTCTGCGGAGCCCGCAACGACCCCCGCCGGGTCACCCCCCGCAACGACCCGGCCTCCAGCTCCCGCTATGTTCCCGTACCGCCCCCGGCCAAGCCCGCCGGCCAGCGGAGCCGGGAGGAGGAGCTGGACGACACCTATATCTTTGACGGGCAGGACGCCTTTGACGAGGAGCCCGAGGAGGAGTACTACGCCCCCCGGCCCAAGGGCGGCAAGCGGCTGGCCCCCAAGCAGGGCGGTGTGGAGCTGCCCCCCGTCAACTGGCCCAGGCTCATCACCTTCCTGTGCTCCCTGGTCATCATTGTGGCGGCGCTTATCATCGTGTTTACCTTCATCTACCCCAAGCTTCACGGGACGGTCGACAAACCCGGCGAGTCGGCGGGGGTGTCCGCGGCTCCCAGCGCGCCGGTCAATCCCACGCCCGATCTCCCCGTCACCGACCAGCCCACCCAGCCGGTGGACCCGGTGACCCCGCCTCCCACCGCCCCCGCCACCGAGCCTCCCACCAGGGCCACTGTGGTCAACGCCAGCGTAGGGCTGCGGGTGCGTTCCGGCCCGGGCACCTCCTACCAGGTGCTGGACAGCGTGTACAACGGCAAGGCCATCAACGTGCTGGCTCCGGCGGAAAACGGCTGGTATAATATCAGCTACACCAAGAGCGACGGCACCACCGTCACCGGCTACATCATGGGGGACTACATCTCCACCATCGCCGGCAGCGGCGCCGCCACGCAGCCCCCGGCTACCAACCCGCCAGCCACCAATCCCCCGGTGATCGCCACCCAAGCCCCCAGCACCGGCGGCGGACCCACCGTGGGCCGTGCGGGAACCATCGTCAACGCCGACGGCGGCCTGAATGTGCGCCCCGATCCCAGCAGGTCCAACCCCGCGATCGCCAGCCTGGTCAACGGGGACCACGTCCAGGTGGTGTCCGACGCGGGCGGCGGCTGGTATGAGATCACCTTCATCGGCCGTGGCGGCTCTACCATGCGGGGCTACGTTATGGGCGAGTACATTTCCACCAACTAAATCCGCACAGGAGCGCCGCCCGGCGGGCGGCGCTCCTCTCATTAAGGAGGTCTTTCCATGCTTAAGGTTGAGCGCACCTGCGTCATGAATCTGGAAAACGCCATCCGGGGGGCCCGAAACCCCATGAACAGCTGGGGGCGGATGGACAGCGGCTATGACGGCGCCGGGGCCTATGTGCTGGGGGAGAACGATCTGGACCTGGCCATGCGCCTGTGCGCGGCGGGCAGCGACCATCGGAAGTTCCTCCGGCAGATTTTGGTGTCCATGGACATCACCGCCCCACTCTACTGGTGGAAGGAGTTCGACACCTACAAGGTTGGTACCGTGGCCAATTCCACCTCCACCATGCACAAGCTCCACGCCAAGCCTCTGGAGCAGTCGGATTTCTCCATCGACCGGCTGACCCCCGCGTCTTTGGCGGAGTTCCAGCGGTATATGGCCTATCTGGAGGGGGTGCGCCAGCGGTTTGTGGAGAAAAATGACAAGGCGGACTGGTACGACCTAATCCAGATGCTGCCCTCCAGCTACAACCAGATGCGCACGGTGACCATGAATTACGAGGTGCTGCTCAACATCTACTACGCCCGCCGGAACCACAAGCTGGACGAGTGGCACGTGCTGTGTGATGAGATTTTAAAGCTTCCCTACGCCCGCCAGCTGCTGGGGGCGGCGGGAAACGAAGTCTTGTGAGTTCTTTTCCTAAAAAGAAAAAGGACTTTTAATTTGCTGACGGCCTGAACGCGAATCAGTTTGTTTCCGCCTGGCAGCGGAACTGGACGTGGCCTGTGGTTCGCTTTAAATAAAAAACCTCGGGAGTGTTCAACGCTCCCGGGGATTTTTTGTTTCCCTCTTGACAATCTCGATATTCGAGGATATACTGGGGTTAGATACTCGATATTCGAGATTCTTTTCTGTGGCGCAATCTCGATATTCGAGAAAGGAGATGTGCCAAATGCCCAGAGTGAAATTTCAGACCCTCACCGAGCAGATGTTTTACATACTCCTGTGCCTGCGGGAGGAGTGCTGCGGCATGGACATTCTGGACAAGGTGCCGGACATGACTCAGGGCCGGGTGAGCGTGGGCTCGGGGACGCTGTACAACCTGCTGGAGCAGTTCTGCGGGGAGGGCATGATCCGGGAGACCAAGGTGGAGGGCCGGAAGCGCAGCTACATCCTAACGCCCAAGGGGGAGCGGCTGCTGGAGAGGGAGTATGAGCGCATTCGGGCTCAGGCGGAGGACTACCGCCGCTGGATGGGAAAGGAGTGACACCGATGAGAGAGACCAAACGCAGAATGGAGACGTTTTCCTTTTACGACCGCACCGGGACTGAGCGGCATTTGGAGAAGATGGCGGAAAAGGGCTGGCTGCTGGAAAAAATCGGCCAGTTTTTCTGGACCTATCGGAGAATCGAGCCCAAAAAGCTGGCCTTTTCCGTGTGTTACTTCCCCAAGGCCTCCCAGTTTGACCCGGAGCCCTCGGAGGAACAGCAGACCTTCTACGATTTTTGCCAGCACTCCGGCTGGGTGCTGACGGCGTCCAACGCCCAGCTCCAGGTGTTCTACAATGAGCGGGAAAACCCCGTCCCCATCGAGACCGACCCGGTGCTGGAGGTGGAGGCCGTCCACCGCTCCATGAAGAAAAGCCTGATCCCCTCCCAGCTGGGGCTGCTGGCGGTGGCCGTTCTCAACGCCGGGCTGACGGTTTGGCGGCTGTCCGACGACCCCATCGGGGTGCTGTCCAGCCCCGCCGGCCTGTTCCCCTCGCTGTGCTGGGTGCTGCTGTTTGTGCTGATCGGGGTGGAGCTGGGCAGCTATTTCCGCTGGCACAGAAAGGCGGTGCTGGCGGCGGAGCGGGGAGAGTTTTTGGAGACGGGGAGCCATCGGAAGCTCCAGATCGGGGCTCTGGCGCTCATAGCGGCGGGGACGGTCTGGTTCATCCTGTCCGTCGCCCTTTCCGGCAGCCGGGTGATGACCGTCATGACCGCCGTCCTGTTCTTCGTGTACGTCCCAATGTTATTTTTGCTGATCTGGGGGCTCAGGAAATGGCTCAAGCATATGAAGATGCCCGCCAAGATCAACATGATCATCACCCTTGTCGCCGCCTTAGTGACGGCCTACGCCTTTCTGGGGGTCATGACCTTTGGCCTGATCTTTGGGGCGGGCCGGGGCTGGTGGCGGGAGGACGGCGGGCGGAACCGCCCCCCGCTGACGCTGGAGGACCTGCTGGCCCCTGGGTATGCCCCGGGGTATGACGGCTATGACCTGCACTGTGCGCGGGAAGAGACCCCCCTGCTGGGCCGGATCTATGTCCAGCAGGACCCGCATATCGCTCTGACCGAAGAGGACCTGGCCCGCCGGTACGGGGAACTGCCCTCCATAAATTACACCTGGGTCCAGGTGAGGGCCCCCTTCCTGTATGGGCTGTGTCTGGACAGCCTGCGGTACGATGACGACGACCGGGAGGACGACCAGGTGCCGGAGGGCCGCAAGCGGTACTATGAGCCGGACGACCCCGCCCCCTGGGGCGCGGACCGGGCCTTCCGCTGGGTCATCCAGGACATAGGGCCCAGGGACATCTACCTGCTGTGCTACCCGGACCGCATCCTGGAGGTTGGCTTCAGCTGGGCGCCCACCCCTGAGCAGATGGCCGTGGTGGGGGAAAAGCTGGGGCGGGGCGAGTTTTGAGGGAACTTTCTCACGCAAAAAAATTTTTTCTGAATAAATCGGATAAAAGGGGGACATACTGTCCTGCGTGAGGTGATAATCATGGATAACCGCAACGACTACAAACCCGAGAACAAGAACCAGCAGAACGGCCAGAATAAGAATCAGCAGAGCGGCCAGAACAAGAACCAGCAGAACGGCCAGAACAAGAAGGACTCCAACAACCCCGAGAATCGGAACAACAACAGCCGGGGCTACTGAGCGGACGGGGCGGAGGGCGGCCAGCCCTCCGCCTCCGCTTTCAAGGAGGAAACGCCATGAAGCACGAGAAGCCTGACGAGCGGGAGCTGGCGGCCCGGGAGCCCCGCTACCGCACGCCCCCCTATGAGGATCTGTCCAGCCTGGTGGCCGGGCGGATCCAGGCGGGGCCTCAGTCCACGCCGCCCAGGGCGGGCGTCGACCTGGACTACTGGCAGGACCCGGACCTATTCCACTCTCCCGAGCTGTAACGGAAAAAAGGAGCGCCCCCGCAATCGCGGGGGCGCTCCGCCCGTTTAGTCGGTCTCCAGCTCCAGCCGGGGGCACTCCGCCGCCGCGTCCCACAGCACCCGCAGCAGGACCCGGCCAAAGGGTGTGGACTCCAGCCCCGCCCGGTCCCGCAGCACCAGCTTGACTGGCCGGTCCAGGTCGGTGAGGCAGTCGTGGAGGGCGTCCAGGTTCCGGCCCCACCACTCGGGAAGGAGCAGGGCCCGCATGAGGATTTCCATGGCCTCGTCCCGGTTTTTTAAAAGGCTGCCTTCCAGATAGATGGCGTCCACAGTCATTCCTCCCCATAGAGCAGCTCAAAGCTCTGGTAGTGGTCTTCGGTGTAGTAGATCAGCCCGTCGTTGGAGAATACGATCCGCTTGGGGCCCCGTGAGGAGCTCCCCACGGTGTCGATGTCGCACTCGGTATAGGTCCGGCCCTCCTTCTCCGGGAGCAGGCCCTCGTAGTTGCCGAAGCGGCTGCCGCCGATGGCGGCGCCCTCTCCGGCGTACCGCTCCACGCTGCCGCCGGACCAGCCCAGCGCCTCCGCCTCCCGTTTGGTCAGGTAGTTGCCGGGCAGATGGCCGTAGAGATGGATGTACAGCGCCACCTCCTCCTTGGAGCTGTACCGGCCGTCCTCGGACACAGCGGGGGCTTCCGGCTCCTGGCTCTGGGCGGGTGGGGCGCTCTCCAGGGTTTGTGACGCAGGGGCCGCCGTCTCCGGCCCCTGGTCCGTCTGGGCGGGGAACGCGGGGCCGGGGGACTCCGTAAGGGCTGCGGAGGGGGTGGAGGCGGGCTGAGAGGGGAGCGGGGCCGCCCCGGAGAGCTGGCCGCAGGCGGTGAGAGTCAACGCCCAGCACAGGGCCAGCAGAAGGGCGGAAAGCCGTTTTAACATAAATCATCACCCATTTTGAGGAATTGCCGCCCCCGGGCGGGGAGGACGGCTGCCAATATGATACGATATGCCGCCCCAGCTGTCAACCGATTTTCACGTCCCGGTTAGGGTGAAAATATTTCGAAAAAAGCAGTACCCTTTTGAAATGCTGTGTGTTATAATATGTAAAAACCGTGATTACAAAATGGAGAGGATGGAGACCGTTATGAAATGCCCGTACTGCGCCCATTTGGAGAGCAAGGTTGTGGACTCCCGCCCCGCGGACGAGGGGAGCAGCATCCGCCGCCGCCGGGAGTGCCTGTCCTGCCGCAAGCGGTTTACCACCTACGAGATCATGGAGAGCCTGCCCCTGATGGTCATCAAACGGGACGGAAGCCGCCAGGCTTTCGACCGAAACAAGCTGCTGGGCAGTATGCTCAAGGCCTGCGAGAAGCGGTCGGTGTCCATGTCCACCCTGGAGCGGTTGGCGGGGGAGATCGAGCAGTCCCTGCAAAACGAGATGGAGCGGGAGGTGCCCAGCACCGAGATTGGCGAGCTGGTGATGGAGAAGCTGAAGGATGTGGACGAGGTGTCCTACGTCCGTTTCGCCTCGGTCTACCGCCAGTTCAAGGACCTGAACACCTTTATGGCGGAGCTCACCAAGCTGCTGGAGGAAAAATAAGAGGTATGAAAAGGGGCTTGCCGCCTGTCCATGACAGGCGGCAAGCCCATAACAGCTGTTTTTGGGGGTGCGGCCGGCTCAGACCTCCGGCAGGTACTCCCGCAGCCGTCCCAGGGTTTTGGGGGTGCACACGGCGGTGACGAGGATGGTTTCGCCATAGTCCACCTTTTCCACCTTGGCCTCCCGGTAGAGCTGGTCCAGCAGCCCGCCCTTGTCGTAGGGCAGGCGCAGCTCCACCCGGCGGGCCCCGGCGTCCAGCCGCCGCTCAATGGCGCCCAGCAGGGCGTCCAGTCCGGCCCCGGTCTTGGCGGAGATGGACACCATGTCCTCCCCGTGGGGCAGGATATCCCCCACAAATTTGTCGCACTTGTTGAACACCTCCAGCCGGGGGGTCGACCCCGCCCCCAGCTCCTGAATGAGCTGATCCACCACCGCCGCCTGTTCCCGCCAGTCGGGCTGGGAGGCGTCGATGACGTGGAGCAGCAGGTCGGCAAAGGTGAGCTCCTCCAGGGTGGCCTTGAAGGCGTCCACCAGCTGATGGGGCAGCTTGGAGATGAAGCCCACGGTGTCCGAGATGAGTACCGTGCAGGTGTCGGAGATGTCCAGCGTCCGGGTGGTGGTGTCCAAGGTGTCGAAGAGCCTGTCGTTGGCGGGGATGCCGGCCCCGGTGAGGGCGTTGAGCAGGGTGGATTTGCCCGCGTTGGTGTAGCCCACGATGGCGACCACAGGCACCTCGTTCTTCTCCCGGCGCTCCCGCTGGGTGGCCCGGACCCGGCGCACGTCCTTCAGATCCTCCTCCAGCTTGGCGATCTTGCGGTGGATGTGCCGCCGGTCGGACTCCAGCTGGGTCTCGCCGGGCCCCCGGGTGCCGATGGCGCCCTCCTGGCGCTCCAAATGCTTCCACATGCCCGTCAGCCGGGGCAGCAGGTACTTGTACTGGGCGAGGGCCACCTGGAGGCGGCCCTCGCTGGTCCGGGCCCGCTTGGCGAAGATGTCCAAAATCAGGGCGGAGCGGTCCATCACCGTCACGCCCAGCTCCTCGGTGAGCACTCGCTGCTGGGAGGGGGACAGGGGGTTGTCAAAGATGACGATGTCCGCCCCCAGGCTCTGGACCAGCTCTTTGATCTCCGCCGCCTTGCCCTCGCCCACGAAGGTGCGGGGGTCGGGGGCGGATTTGTTTTGCAGCACCGTGGCCAGGCAGGTCCCGCCCGCCGTGTCCAGCAGGGCGGCCAGCTCCTCCAGGGACTGGTCCGTGGCGTTCTCCTCCCGGGTGAGGCAGGGGGCGCTGAGACCGGCAAGAATGGCCCGGTTGATCTCTTTTACTTGGGTTTTGTCAAACATATAGGGTTATTATTTCCTCCGTTAAAATATCTATCGGCTAGTCCCGGCGGCCGTCCCGGATGAACGGGGCCTCCACGCTTGTGCCGCACAGGAGGGCGTACCGGGCGGGACGCCGGTATGCGTTGCCGTGCACCTCGCTCTCGCGGTAGCGGCGCAGCCGGTCCAAATCCAGGCCGGCCACAAAAATTCCCTCCCGTCCGTCCGCCTGCAAAATGCAGGTGTCCCGGGAATCCTCCAGCTCCGGCAGGTAGGCCACCCCGTCGAACACGCTGGAGCCGCCGTTGCAGTCCGGCACAGACTGGGGGTAATTGCAGGTGGCGATGGCGGTCATATTTTCATATGCCCTGGCCCGGAGCTGGGCCAGGCGGTTGATCTCCATGGGGCAGGCGTTCGGCACCAGAATCAGCTCCGCGCCCTTCAGCATCAGAATCCGGGCGCTCTCGGGAAATTCCCGGTCAAAGCAGATCATTCCGCCCACCTTTACGCAGCCGTGGGCCGTATCCAAATCGGCGACGTAAAAATCCTCGCCGGGGGTCAGGTTCCGCTCAACGTCAAAGTCGCAGGTGTGGACTTTCCCATAGACAAACTGCCGCCGCCCGAATCGGTCGAAAAGGATCAGGGAGTTGCGGGGACCGCCCGCGTACCGCTCCAGCAGGGTCACACCAATGGCCATATCCAGCTCTCCGGCCAGGGCCCGGAAGGCTTCCGCAAACGGGCCGTCGGCGGGAACCGCCTCGGCGGTCCACTCTGAAACCGGCCTGTCGTAAATGCGGTATCCGTTGCTCCACATTTCGGGGAACAGGGCAATGTCGGCGCCCAGCTCCCGGGCTTTTTTGCAGAATTGCGCGCCCTTCTCCAGATTGCCCTGCAATGTGTCCCGGGGCGCGATTTGCAGCAGCGCGATTTTCAGAATGCCCATGGCGGTCTCCTCCGTATTCGTATTGGGCTGTGCGCCGGGCGGGTCACGCCTTTTTCAGCGCCTCCACAATCTCTCCCCAGTACATAGTGTGGTAGTCGTCCTTGTACCACTTTTCCTTCACATCCTCCGGCATGAGGGCGGGGTCCATGGGCACGGCCATCCGCTTGCGGCACACCAGCACCAGGCCGGCCTGCTCGAAATAGGGGGCGTTCCCTGCCCCGGCGGCCACTGTAAAGCCGCACTCCTTCACCTTGTCCACGTCCCGGCCGCTCTTGGCGCCGCACAGGTTCAGCTGGGGGCGGCAATCCTCGGGGAAGAAGGACAGGGTGAAATACTCGTTCTCATCCACAAACTGCTTGGTGTACCGCTGGGGGCGGATATAGCAGAGGGCCATGGGCGCGCCCCACAGCACCCCCAGCCCGCCCCAGGAGGCGGTCATGGTGTTGCAGCGCTCCGGGGTTCCGGCGGTGATGAGCATCCACTGGGAGCCAATGGCGGCAAAGGGGTTCAGGTCCAGGGTTTTGGGGTCGACCTTCTGAAACATGGCGGATACCTCCTGCTTTTAATGGGTAGGGGAGGGGCTTGCCCCTCCCCTACAGGGTTTTCCTGCGGGTTTGGTTTAGTATATGCGGGATGGGGCAAAAAAAGAGAAAGACCCGCCGCAATTGCTTGCAACGGGTCTTTGAGGCGACTGGTTGTTGTGGTTCAGCCCAAACCGAACTTCTTATTGAAGCGGCTGACGCGTCCGCCGGTATCCACCATCTTCTGCTTGCCGGTGTAGAAGGGGTGACACTTGGAGCAGACTTCCACCTTGATGTCCTTCTTCGTCGAGCCAGTCTCGATCACGTTGCCGCAGGCGCACGTAATGGTGGTCTGCTGATACTTGGGATGGATGCCTTCCTTCATGGGGGTTCACCTCTTTCTGTCGCTGCCAAAAGTCCAGGAGCACAAAGTCTCCATGTAAACGCAAGGTGTATGATATCACGGCCAGCGGAAAATTGCAAGGACTTTTTTCAAATTCCCCAATTTTTTATGTCGGTCACAGCTCCACCGCCCGGCCCGTGCTGAAGAACCACAGATACCGCCGCTTGACGGACACGCCCGCCGCCTGGGACAGGGCCCGGCTGTAGGCGTCCAGCTGGGGCCGGTAGTCCAGGGCCCGGCGCTCTACCCCGTCTTGGGCCACCCGGTCCGTTTTGAAGTCCACCACCGTCACGGCGCCGTCCTCCTCCACAAACCAGCAGTCCACCACCCCCTGGAGGAGTACCTCCTCGCCGGGCTCCGCTTCGGGGTAGTAGTCCGCCGCGGGGACCAGCAGGGAGAATTTGAACTCCCGCTCCACACGCTGGGACCGGCGCAGGCGCAGGCCCAGCTCCGAGCGGAAAAAGGCCAGGATGTCCGCCGGGTTGACGGCGTTCCCCTGCTGGGGCGTGATGTACCGCCCCTCCACCAGCCGGGTGATCTCCTCGGCAATTTCTTCAAAACTGCCGGTGCGGCCGTAGTCCAGGTACTGCATCACCATGTGCAGGGCGGTGCCCCGCTGGGCGGCGGTGAGGGGCCGCTCCCCCTGGAACACCGGGCGGCGCAGGGCGGCGGCCTGGGGGGCGGCGGGATGCAGCTCTACGGCATCCTCCGAGACCTCCGCGTCCTTTTCCCGCCCCTTGAGCTGGGTGGCGGTGAGCTTGGAAGCTATGGCGGCGGACGCCATGTGGGGATACCGCCAGCTCAGCCACTGGACCAGACCGTCGGGGAGGGAAGCGGCGGTGGCGGCGGCTTCGCCGCCCGTTTTCTGCCCGGGGGGAGTCTCAAAGTCCGCCCCGGACAGCAGCCGGATATCCCAGAGCGGGCCCTCTTCCGCCGGAGGGGCGGGCCGGGGCGCGTCCAGGTCCGCCCACAGGGGAGCGCTGTCCCGGCGGCACAGCGCGGGGGTGAGCACCCACTCCGACATGGACCGGGCGTCGGCCATCTGCCGGGGCGGCGGGGGACACTGGGCCTGTCCCGCCAGGGAGGCCAGCGCCCCGCCCCGGCCGTTGACGGCGGTGAACAGGATCAGCTTGTGTTCGGCCCGGGTCATGGCCACATAGAGCAGCCGCATCTCCTCCGCCCGCAGCTGCTTCCGAATCCGCAGCGCCACCGCGTCCCGGGCGATGGTAGTGTACCGCAGCCCCCGCTTTCGGTCCACCCGCTTGGGGCCCAGCCCCAGCGCCGGGTGGAACAGGATGGTGGCTTTGGCGTCCGCCTCGTTGAACTGCCGGTCCAGCCCGCACACCAGGGCCACCGGGAACTCCAGCCCCTTGGAGTGGTGGATGGACAGAATCCGCACCCCTCCTGTCTCTCCTCCGGGCACAGGGACGGGAACCTCGTTTTCCATCATCCGGCTCAGGTGGAGCAGAAAGGCCATCAGTCCCCGGTGCCCGCCGCTCTCGAAGCGGGCCGCCTCGTCGTACAGCGCCATCAGATTGGCCCGCCGCCGCTGGCCGTCGGGCATGGCGGCGAATACGGCGGGCACGTCCAGCTTTCCGTAGATGTGCCACAGCAGCCGGTGGCTGCTCTCCTCCGCCGCCAGCTCCCGCAGGCCGGACAGGAGGGATAGGAAGTCCGCGCAGTCCGTCTCCCCCCGGGCGGCCCCGGCGGCCAGGCAGTCGTACACCGTCCCCTTGGCCTGGGCCCGCAGCTGGGCCAGCCGGTCCGGGGTGAAGCCGAACAGGGGGGAGCGCAGGGCGGCCAGCAGCGCCACGTCCTGCCGGGGGTTGTCCAGCACCTGAAGGAGGGCTGTGGTGGCGGAGATCTCGGTGGTGCCGAAGAACTCCCGGCCCCCGTCGGCGGACCAGGGCAGGCCCTGCTCCTCCAGGGCGGCGGCGTAGTGCCGCAGCACGGGATTGGGCGAGCGCAGCAGGATGACGATATCCTCCGCCCGGACGGGCCGGTCCCCCACGGGCAGGCCGCTGTCCAGCAGCTCCCGCACCCGGCGGGCGGCGGCCCGGGCGGCGATCAGGTCCTTGCTGACCTTCTCCTCCTCCTCTCCGCCGTCGGTGAGGGCGGACAGGTCCACACAGTTCAATTCCACGCGGTACCGGGGGTCGGGGGGCAAATCCGTCCGGCCGGGGCGCAGGGCGGCCTCCTCGGTGTAATCCAGCTCTCCGGCGGCCCGGGTCATGACATTTCGGAAGATGAAGTTGACCCCTTCCAGCACCTCGGGCCGGGAGCGGAAGTTGTGGGACAGCAGTACCCTCCGATCCTCCCCGGGCCGGGCCCGGTCCGCCGGGGCAAATCGGTCCAGCTTGTCCAGGAAGATGCCCGGCTCCGCCAGCCGGAAGCGGTAGATGGATTGCTTCACGTCCCCCACCATGAACAGCCGCCCCCCGCCGGACAGCGCCCCGAAGATGGCGTTCTGCACCTGGTTGGTGTCCTGGTACTCGTCCACCATCACCTCCCGGAACTGCCTGCCCACGTCCAGCGCCAGCTGGGAGGGGGAGCCGTCCTCCTCCCGCAGGAGCTTGGCCGCCAGGTGCTCCCCGTCGGCGAAGTCGATGAGGCGGCGGCGCTGCTTGAGCCGGGTGAAGGCGGCGTCGAACTGGGCCGTCACCTCCAGCAGGGCGGTCATGGCGGGGCCCACCGCCCGCAGGTCCTCCATGGCCTGGTCCGCCCCCACGCCGAACCGCTCCCCCAGGTCGGTGAGCTGGGCCTTACACCGCTTGCGCAGGGTGGCCATACGCTCTTTCAGGGCCGGGTCGGTGTTTCCCTTACGCTTTTTGCCGGGCATGGGGAAGGGGACCGGGAAGCAGGCCAGCCCGTCGTCCCAGCCCCGGCCCAGGGCGTCCCGCAGCCGCTCCAGCCCGGCGATGGTGTCCCCCAGGGTGGGGGTGTAGTTCTGGTTCAGCAGCTCGTCGAAGTAGATCTCGTCCCGCAGGTCCCGCATGGCCTCCAGCCAGTGATCGGTCAGCTCCAGGGCGTCGTCCAGCAGGGCCTTTCCCCAGGGAGTGTCCTCCGGGCCCATACCCTGGGGCAGGACAAAGTCCCGCCTGCGGTCCATGAGCCAGGCCGTGGGGTCCGCCTGGGCCTGGACCTGCTTGTGGACGAACAAAACCACTTCCTCCAAAGTTTGGTCGTCCCGCTCCCCCGCCAGGGCGTCCACCAGGGCGGCGAAGGGGGCGTCGTTCTGGATGTGGGCGTAGCGCTCCTCCAGCACCTCCTCCAGGGCCCGGCGGCGCAGCTCGTCCCCCTCGGCCTCGTCGCACAGCCGGAAGTCCGGGTCCAGGCCGGCCAAATGCCCCCATTGGCGCAGAAGGTCCAGGCAGAAGGCGTCGATGGTGCAGATGGGGGCCTTGTACACCAGGATGGCGTTTCGCCGCAGGTGCCGGTCCCCGGGGCTTTGGGCCAGCCGGGTTTGGATGGCCCCGGCGATGCGGTCCCGCAGCTCGGCGGCGGCGGCGTTGGTAAAGGTGATGACCAGAAAGCGGTCAATGTCCTCCCCCTGGGCCACCCAGCCCATCAGCCGCTCCACCAGCACCCGGGTCTTGCCTGACCCGGCGGCGGCGGACACCAGCAGGTCTCCGCCCCGGTTGTCCACTGCGGCCCGCTGTTCCCTGGTCAGCTCAATTGCCATGGTCCTCGTCCTCCTCCCGCCGGCTCATCCACTGCCAGAATTCCTTGGAATTGACCCCCCGCCGGAACCGCCGGGCGTCCCCGCAGCCCTCCTCGAAGTGGCAGGCCGCCCGGTAGTCGCACCATTTGCAGGGGTTGTGGTCCGCCCCCCGCCAGTAGGGGTCGGCGTCGATGTTGCCGGCGGCCAGCTCCCCGGCGGCGGAGCGCAGAGCGCCGGTGATGTACTGGTCCAGGGCGTCCATCTGGTCTGGGGTCACCAGATAGTCCGAACCGCTCTTCCCCGCGCTGACGGGCAGGAAGCGGCAGCTCCCCCCATCGGTGCGCTCCATGGCGGCCAGCACGTCCGGGTCGTCCAGCACCAGCCCCTGGCGGCGCAGCAGCCGGTCCCGGGCCCGCTGGATCTCCTCGTCGGTCATGCCCCGCTCGCCGTCCACCAGGGGGGTGCGGGCGGGTACGTACAGCACCCCGGCGGGGACGGTCTCCCCGGGGCCCAGCACCCGCTCCCCCTCCCGGCTGAGGGCGAAGAGGTAGAGGAGCATTTGCAGCCCCCGGCCGTCCTCCACGTCGGCGAAGTCAAAGCTCTTTTTGCCGGTCTTGTAGTCCACCACCCGCAGGTAGCGCTTCCCGTTGTGCATCCACTGGTCCACCCGGTCCACGTACCCGGTGAGCCGCAGGCGCACCCCCTGTTCCACCTCCACCGGAGGCAGGTCCTTGCCGGGGCCGAAGCCCAGCTCGAAGGCGGCGGGGGTGAAGTCGGAGGCGGCCAGCTCGGCGCACACGCTCCGGGCCACCGCCAGGGCCGCCCCCTTCATCCGCTGGAACAGATATTGGAACCGGGCGGGCTCCTCCTCCAGATTGGACAGCGCCTCCCGCTGGTAGCGGTCCGCCGCCCCCTGGGACAGACGGGCCACCCCCTCTCCGTCGTCCAGGGAGATCCCCTCCTCCTGGGCCTCCCGCAGAGTGTGCTCCAGCACATGGTGAACAAAGGTGCCATAGTCGGCGGCCCGGAAGGCCGCCCGCTGCCGGGGCCGGGCGTCCAGCCCGAAGCGGAGGAAGTAGCTGAAGTGGCAGGAGTTCACCAGGTCCAGCTTGGTGGCGGACATGGGCACCACCGTGCCGAACAGGGCGTCCACAGCGGGGCGGGACAGCCGCCCCCGCCGCCAGCGGGCCGCGCCCTGGACGCGCTCCACCCGGTCCGACAGTCCGGGGACCTGTCTCAGGGCGTCCGCCAGGCCGGGGTTCTGTCCCGCCAGCTCCAGCGCCGCGTCCGGGGCGGACAGCCGGGCCAGGGGATCGCCGCCGTCCATGACGGGGGCGTCCGGGAACAGCGCTCCCAGCCGCTCCCAGAGGAAGCAGGGGGTCTTCTGCTCGTCCCCCGACCCGGCGGCAAAGCTGACGTACAGCCGCTCAGAGGGGCAGCAGCAGGTCTCGTAGGCGATGGTCATCTCCCGGCGGAGCTTGTCCTCCTGCTTGGGGGCCAGCTCCACCTCCATGGCGGCCAGCGCGTCCCGGTCCTGGTGGTCGAACAGCCCCGGAGAGGGGGCGCAGTCGGGGATGGACCCGCCGTCCGCCCCCAGCAGGAACAGCACCTTGACCTCCTTGTGGGCCATGCGGGGGGCGTCCCCCACCGTCACCGCGTCCAGGGACACGGGGATGGCCCCCACGTCGTACTGGCTGAGCATCAGGGAGAACAGCTGGGAGAATTCCTCCAGCTCCAGCGCGGTGTCCCCCAGCAGCAGGGCGCACTGCTCCAGCCCCCCCACCAGGATGTCCCACAGCTGGCGGTACTGAGCGGCGGCGGTGCGGTCTCCCCGCCGGTCCAGGCTGTCCGCCCGCTGGGCCAGCCGCTCGGGCAGTCCGATATCCTCCAGCAGCCGGTACAGGGCCAGCGCCCGCCCCCGGCCCGTCTTGTCCGTCCCCTTCCGCAGGGCCTCCAGGGGGGCCATGACCTTGCGGCGCAGGCCGTCCAGTCGCTCCACAAGGACGGTATCTTCCGGGGTGAACTCCTTGCCGTAGCCCTCCGGGTGCATGTCCCAGGGTTTTTTGCGGGTCCAGGCGGACCCCTTCAGGTCCCAGGTGAGGGCGTAGTTCTCCAACAGATCCCGCTCCTCGTCGGTGATATCTGTCAGCCCCGTCTTCAGGTAGCGGAACAGCTCTTCATAGGGGTAGTCCGACCCCGCGGCGGCCAGGGCGGAGGTCACCAGGGCCAGCACCGGCTTTTCCAGAATATCCTCCATGGCGGACAGGAACACCGGAATCCCGTAGCGCTCAAACACGCTCCCGATGAGTTCCCCATAGCTCCCCAGCCGCCGGGCGCACACGGCGATGTCCCGGCAGCGGCAGCCCTCCTCCCGGAGAAGCCGCAGAATTTCGGCGGCGCACCACTCCACCTCCTGGCGGGGGGTGGCGGCGGTGACGCGGGTGAGGGCACAGTCTCCCCGCCAGGGTGTTTTCGGCATGGGACCAAAGAGGCCCCGCTCCAAAAAGACCAAGGACGGATGGCGGGGCAAAGGGCGGTCCAGGGTCTCCTCCCGGACGGGGAGGCTGTTCCTCTTGGCCAGGCGGACCAGCCGCCGGGCGGCCCGGAGGGCGGGCTGGAAAATGTCCGAGGGGTCGTCCCCCGCGCCGCATATAAAGGCCACCGTCAGCTCCCCCTGGGCCATGAGGGCGGACAGCACCTGCTCCTCCTGGGGGGTAAAGTCGGTGAAGCCGTAGACATAGAACGCCATCCCCGCCCCCCAGCGGGTGTCCTCCAGCTGGCGGGCCAGCCGGTCCAGCCGCCCCCGGGGGTCGGCGGCGCCCTGGGCCTCCAGCGCCTGGTAGGCGGCGTAGATGAGGCCCAGATCCCGCAGCTTGTCCCCCTGGCGGCCCCCAAGCTCCTCCCCGGCGGTTATCAGGGTCTCCGGCTCCACCCGGTAGGACCGGCACTCGTCCACCGTGGCCAGCAGGCCGGTCAGGAACGCGGGTTTTCGGGAGGGGGCGCGGTAGGTGGACAGCGCGTCAGATACCCGGCTCAGGGCGGCGTACATCAGAAGCATCCGCCCCCCGGGGTCCAGCATAGGGGCGGCCCCGCCCCCGGCGGCATCGGTGAGCCGCCCGGCCAGCCGGGTGAAGGACAGCACCTCGCAGTCCATCAGCGCCCCGCCGCTCAAAACGGCGCACATGGCCCGTTCGCTCTCATGGGAGTACTGCTCGGGCACCAGGAGCAGGCGGCGGCGGGCGGGGGAGCGGCCCATCCGCTTCAGCAGCTCCCCCCGGATGTCCTGTCCCGCCCGGGCGTACAGCAGGTTCAGCATGGCAGGCCCTCCTTTCGCAGTTATTTTACATTATAGCAGAAGCGGGTGCGGAAAAAAAGCTGTTGACAAACGCTCCCTCATCTGGTATGATACTTAGGCAAAAGGAAGCAGGAATGGCGCCGCCGTCCTCACCTCCCGCCGCGGGCGAAGGGGTTAACATGGTGAACTCCGCACGGGAACCGTGCGGGCTTCGTTGTGGACGTGGGTGCCTTTGTGCATCCGCGTATTTTATTTCTTATGACGGAGGTGCGTGACCATAGCTAACACGGCTCATCAGATCAACGAGGAAATCCGCGACCGGGAGGTGCGGCTCATCGGCGCCGACGGCGCCCAGCTGGGCGTCATGTCCGCCCGGGAGGCTCAGGTCCGCGCCGACGAGGCCGGGCTGGACCTGGTGAAGATCTCCCCCACCGCCAAGCCCCCCGTGTGCAAGCTCATGGACTACGGCAAGTACCGCTTTGAGCAGGCCAAGCGGGAGAAGGAAGCCAAGAAGAACCAGCATGTGGTGGAGATCAAAGAGGTGCGGATGTCCCCCGGCATCGACATCGGCGACTTCAACACCAAGCTGCGCAACGCCCAGAAGTTTTTGGCGGAGGGCAACCGGGTGAAGGTCACCGTCCGCTTTCGGGGCCGGGAGATGGCCCACACCGACATCGGCCGAAAGCTGCTGCTGGACTTCGCCCAACAGTGCGGCGAGCTGGCCGTGCTGGACAAGGAGCCCAAGCTGGAGGGCCGGCACATGAGCATCTTCTTGTCAGCCAAGAGCGCGAAAACCAACAAACAGTAAGCAGGAAGCGTGGAGCAGGCGGCTGCGAGGGCGCTTGGAGCGAAGCGAGGCTGAGCGCAGGGGCGCACAGCGTCCCCGCAGGCCAGGCCGAGTCGGAGCGAAAGCGACCGAGCGTCCAGCCGCGTGCGAAGCGTGACATCATTAACTACAAAAAGGAGACAACCGCCATGCCTAAAGTGAAAACCCACAGCGGCGCTAAGAAGCGTTTCAATCTGACCAAGAACGGGAAGGTCAAGCGCGCCCACGCCAACAAGAGCCATCTGCTCAACGGCCACGGCAAGACCCGCAAGCTCAAGAGGAGCCTCCGCAAGGGCGGCTACGCCGACGTGACCAACGCGGCCACCATTAAGCGCATGGTCCCCTACAAATAAGGGAAAACATCATAATTCACTCAACAATAGGAGGCTGAACGATAATGGCACGAGTCAAAGGCGCGATGATGACGCGCAAGAGAAGGAATAAGATCCTCAAGCTGGCCAAGGGCTACTGGGGCGCCAAGAGCAAGCACTACAAGATGGCCAACGAGCAGGTGATGAAGTCCCTGCAGTACGCCTACGTGGGCCGCCGGCTGAAGAAGCGCGATTTCCGCCAGCTGTGGATTGCCCGCATCAGCGCCGGGTGCAAGATGAACGGCATGAATTATTCCACCTTTATGCACGGCCTGAAGCTGGCCAACGTGGAGATCAACCGCAAGATGCTGGCAGAGATGGCCGTCAACGACAAGGCCGCCTTCACCCAGCTCACCGACCTGGCCAAGGCCAAGCTGGCCTGAGAAGCGCGAGGATAGACCGACCCATAGGGACGGATGGACCGAAGCGAGGGCAAAAGCCCAGGACCACAGTGTGGGCCGGGTTTTGCCCGAGTCGGAGGGCGCTGTGTGCCAGTGGCACGCGTCCTGCGCCGACCGAGCCAAAGGCGAGACAGCCGTCCCGTGATGGGTCCAATCCGAGCGTGACAACGCGAGATCAGCAGAGCGCCCGGTCCCACGGACCGGGCGCTGTTTTTGCCCTGACCGCTGTCTCAAAGAAACAAAAAATCCCCCGGAGCGGCGCTCCGGGGGATCTCTTTTGACTGTTTAGTCGGTGACGTAGGGCAGCAGGGCCACGTGACGGGCGCGCTTGATGGCGTCGGTCAGCTGGCGCTGGTGCATGGCGCAGGTACCGGTGGTGCGGCGGGGCAGGATCTTGGACCGCTCGGACAGATAGCGCTTCAGCTTCTGGGCGTCCTTGTAGTCGATCTGTTCCACCTTGTCCACGCAGAACGCGCACACCTTGCGGCGCTTGCGGTTGCCGCGGGGCTTCGCATTATCCATAGCCATAATTGGCAGACCTCCTTATGTTGAGATAGCCTTTCCTTTAGAAAGGCAGGTCGCCGTCGTCGTCGGCCAGCTCGGAGAACTGGTCGCCCCCGGACGGGATGCCGTAATCAGGGGGAGCGGAGGGGGCGGGACGGCTGCCGCCATAGCTTCCGCCGCCGTAGCTGCCTCCACGGTCGCCATAGCCGCTGTTGCCGCCGTAGCTTCCGCCGTCGCCGTCCCGCTTGGAGTCGCCGAAGTAGACGTTGTCGGCCACCACCTCGGCGGTGGTGCGCCGGTTGCCCTCCTTGTCGGTCCACTCGCGGATCTGCAGGCGGCCCTCCACCACGGCCATGCGGCCCTTGGAGAAGTAGCGGCTGACAAACTCGCCGGTCTGGCGCCAAGCCACCACGTCGATCCAGTCGGTGGCCCGCTCGCCGGTGTTCTTGTCCTTGAAGTCCCGGTCCACCGCCAGGCGGAAGCTGGCGACAGGGGTGCCGGTCTGGGTGTGGCGCAGCTCAGGATCACGGGCCAGACGGCCCATGATGACGATATGATTGAGCATGATGTTCTCCCTCTCAGGCGTCCTTGCCCACGATGATGGAACGCATGACGCTCACATTGATGCGCATCAGACGGTCCAGCTCAGCGGGGAACGCAGGGTCGGAGGAGAAGGTCATCAGGACGTAGTAGCCCTCCTCCAGGTCGTTGATGGGGTAGGCCAGACGGCGTTTGCCCCACTCGTCCACCTCGGTCACGGTGCCCCGGCCCTCGGCCAGCTCCTTGAAGCGGGCCACCAGAGCGGCGGTCTCCTCCTCGCCCAGGGTGGGGTTGAGGACGTAGAGCACCTCGTAGTTTCCACTCACTTTTGCCATTGTTTTGCACCTCCTTATGGTCTTGTGGCCTCCGGCCGCACCGGAGGCAAGGATGTTGTTGCCATACGCACATTAAGGCGCAGACTAAATTAGTATACACGAAAACCGGCTTTTGTCAAGGGGTCAAGCGCCGTTTTCGTCAGATTTTTCCGGGGTTTCCCCAATTTTTGGCCGCTTGGGCATCCCCCAGAGGAAGCGGAAGGCCAGCCGGGGCAGCGGGCTCAGTACCACGCACAGCCGCTCCCGCTCCCGGTCCACCAGGACGCACAGCTGGTCCAGCTCCTCTTTTGTGAGGGTGTGCCGGCTGAACCGAGCCTTTTGGGCCAGCTCCACCGCCTCCGGGTCCACCCGTCCCCCCCAGCGCTCCATCCGCTTCAGGCAGCCGTAGGCGTACAGGGCGGCCCGGTTGCGGTCTGGATTGTTCAGCCGCTGGGCCCGGAGCTTTTTGGGCAGGTACTGCCCCAGCCACAGCAGGGCGGCAGCCCCCGCGGCAATGCCCAGGGCCTTCAGGACCGAAAACAGCGCCGTCAGATCGGAGCCGCCGCCCGGGCCGTCGCCCTCTCCAACACCCGCGCTGGGCTGTTGGGAGGCGTCAGGCGTCTGGGAGGGCGTGGGGGTGGGCTCGGGCGCCTCGCTCACCTCCACGGGGCCGGAGGGGAGGTCCTCGCTGTCGATGAGCCCCGGCTGATCCCACGCAAAGGCGGCGGCGGGGGTGACCTCTACGGGATACCAGCCGAAGCCCGGCGCCCACACCTCCACCCAGGCGTGGGCTGCCCGGTCGGGGACGGTGACCTCCCGGTCCGGCACGCTCTCCACAGTGAAGCCGCTGACATAGCGGGCGGGTATGCCCAAAGAGCGCAGCATCAGCGCGGCGGCGGAGGCGTAGTGCATGCAGTAGCCCCGGCGGCTTTCGGTGAGGAAGTACATCACCGGGTCCGCCCCCGCCGGGGGAGCTTCCACCGACTGGTCGTATTCGCACAGCCCGTCCAGCAGGGCGGCGATCCGCTCCGCCGTCTCAATGGGGTCGGCATAAACCAAGTCATAGATGCCGTTGTCCCAGCAGAGCCGGGTCAAATAGTCCCGGCAGTCCTGGGGTACGTCCAGATAGTGGTCGAAAACGAACTGGGGGTAGTTTCCAAAGCTCACACCGTTCATTCCCGTGGTTAGAATGACCGTGCCGTCTCCGGTCCAGGCGCTTGTACGGGGCCTGGGGAGCTCCACAAAGGACAGGGTGTGGGACCACCGCCCCTGCCGCCGGGCCAGGAGGGAGTCATTTACCATGGTCATGCCGTTGTCCTCCAGCTCCTGAACCGTCAGAAAGTAGGGGGCGTAGACACAGTTTCCCACCGCCCCCACATTGTTGACGGTGACGGTGTGCTCCGGGCCGTGTTCCGTGCTCATGGCGGGGAAAAACAGGACCCTGGGGGATGCGCCCTGCCGGACGGCCTCCTGAAAGACCTCGTCGGTCATGGCCGTCCACACGCCATCCTCATAGTTTGCCAGCGAGGCCCCCCGCAGGTACAGCCGCCCCGCGTAGTCGGAGCGCACCCGGAGCACCGTCCGCCCGGTGTAGTTCAGCGGCCCGGCGCTGGACAGGTCGGCCTCCTCCGCCGAGCCCACGTAGGTGACGGTGGACTGGAAGGGACCCTCCCACCGGGAGAAGAAGTCCCCCGCCCGGTTGACGGCGCTGTAAAAGGCCTCTTCCGCCCGGAGGGCCCAGGGGGGCCGGGTGTAGCCCGTCCGGGGGAAGGCCAGGGTGACCGCCCCCAGCACGGCGGCAGCGCAGGCCAGCGCCGTCAGGGTGAGCCTGCCCCGGCCCGAGGGCGCGGCCCATTTGCACAGGTCGGCCAGCAGCATGGCGCACCAGCAGGCGGCCAGGGCCATGAAGGGGAGCCAGCGGGGGAACAGGTCGGCCACCAGCCCCGGCAGCAGAGGGGGCAGGGTAAAGCCTAGCACCACCCACCACCGGCGGGCCCGGACCACCCCCCAGCCCAGGATCAGGGCCAGCAGGGCCAGGGAGAACACCAGAAACAGCTGGACGGCGGCGGCCTCCTGGGTCAGAGTGAGGCCGGGGGCGTAGTCGAACACCCGGCCCCAGTCCACCCGCTGGGCGAACCGGGCGGAGATGAGGTGGACGGCGAGGCCCGCCCCCTGGGCCAGCTGCTCCCAGCGGACGGCGGCCACAGCGCTGAGGAGCAGGGCAAAGCCCCCCGCCGCCGCCCAGCGGAACCGGGGCAGAGACCAGGCCGCCAGGGACAGCAGGGCGAACAGCGCCGCCGTGGGATAAAAGAAGTCCATCTGACCGGCGCACAGGTCCAGGGCGGTGGGCAGCACGGGGCGGACGGTGTCCCAAACCCCCGCGGTCACGCCGCCGTACAGGCTCAAAAAGGAGCCGGTGAGGCCCATCAGGGCGCACAGCAGGAGCAGGCCGTCCCCCAGCACCGCCAGAGGGGAGAGCCGGTTTTCCCGTTCAGTCATGGCCGTTCCCTCCCTCCTGGCCCACGTGTATGCGGAACACCGGGCCGTCCGGCCCCCGGAGCAGCTCGGGGTGCTCCTCCAGAGAGGGGCCGCGCAGGGGGGCGAAGGAGCCCAGCAGGTCCAGCAGGCAGTCGTTGAACTGCTTTTCGTCGGACACCACCCGCAGCTGGGGCTGTCCGTCCCGGTCCAGCCACAGCACCCCGTGGGGCCGCTGGATGTCCAGCAGAGCCCGGCTCAGCCCGGCCAGCCGGTCCAGCAGCCGGTCCAGCGCCTCCGGCGGGCCGAAGCGGTCCAGGGTGAGCAGGGGCAGGGGGACCGGGGTCTCGGACCGCTCCCGGACGATGAGCTCGTCCCATTTGGAGGACAGCTTCCAGTGCACCGACCGCATGGGGTCCCCGGGGCGGTAGTCCCGCAGGTCGTAGTCCTCCCCGGGCCCGGCCTGGGAGGCGCTGGCGGGGGAGGTCCGGGCGCCCTGCCCCTCGGGGACCCGGGGCGGCTGGACCTGAGCGGGAATGGGGCGGCATACCATCCGGGCGGGGGGCGGCAGGGGCACGGGCAGGGAGAACAGCCCCAGGTGGTCGCAGGCCCAGACCCGGTCTACCCGCAGCTCCAGCAGCCCGCAGTGGGCGGTGGGGACGGCCAGCCTGGCCGGCCTGCGCCGGGTGACGCCCAACAGGGTCATCCGCTTTCGGTCCGTTTCGCCGGTGAGCAGGTTCTCCCCGGTGAGCCGGAGGGTCAGCCGGGCCAGGGGCAGGGCGCTGGAGGGGCGGACGGACACCTGCCAGCGGCCTTCTTCTCCCCGTTCCAGGGCGGCGGGGAGGGCGGACAGCTCCAGGCGGCAGCCCAGCAGACCCGGCAGGGACAAAGCCAGGGACAGGAGGGGCAGGGCCAGGCACAGCGCCAGCAGAAACTGGCCCAGATAGTTGTCGTTGGTGATGTGGAACAGCAGCACACCCAGCAGGGTGAGGCCGTACAATAGGCGCCGGAGGACCATGGTTCAGCGCAGGCGGGGGGGCCGGACGGCGTCCAGCACCTCCGCGGCGATGTCTACGGCCCGCTGTGCTCCCCCGGCCGCCCCGGCGGGGAGGACCAGCCGGTGGGCGATGGCGTCCACCCAGATGTACTGCACGTCCTCCGGGATCACGTAGTCCCGCCCCCGCAGGAAGGCGGAGGCCCGGCACAGGCCGGCCAGGGAGATGGCGGCCCTGGGGCTGGCCCCCTGGGCCAGCTGGGGGTGGTCCCGGGTGGCCCGCACCAGCCGGAGGATGTAGTCCAAAATGGCGTCGTCCACGAACACCCGGTCCGCCTGGTCCCGGAGGCTGGCCAGCAGAGCCCGGTCGGCGGCCTGGGACACCGACTCCATCACGGTTCCCCGCATCTTCCGCTGGAGCAGCTCCAGCTCGTCCGCCGGGGTGGGGTAGCCCATGGTGAGGCGCAGGGCGAATCGGTCCAGCTGGGAGTCGGGCAGCAGCTGGGTTCCGGAGGCCCCCGCCGGGTTCTGGGTGGCAATGACCAGGAAGGGGTCGGGGACGGGCCGGGACACCCCGTCCACCGTCACCCGGCCCTCCTCCATGGCCTCCAGCAGAGCGGACTGGGTGCGGCTGGTGGCCCGGTTCAGCTCGTCGGCCAGGAACAGGTTGCACAGCAGGGCCCCCGGCTGGTACTCCATCTGGCCTGTGGCCTTGCTGTACAGGGAGAAGCCGGTGAGGTCGGAGGGCATTACGTCGGGGGTGAACTGCACCCGGTTGTATTTCAGGCCCAGGGCCTTGGAGAAGGCGATGGCCATGGTGGTCTTGCCCACGCCGGGGATGTCCTCCAGCAGGACGTGGCCCCGGGCCAGGATGGCGATAAGGGTCTTGACCACCACGTTATCTTTGCCCACCACCGCCTTTTTTACTTCGTTGACCACCTGGGCGGCCAGCTGGTTTTCGCGCATGGTATGTCACTCCTTGGGACAGATTAAAAGCTATTATACCAAAAAAAGAGGGGCTTGAACAGCCCCTCTTGTGGTTTGACAAATTCTGTGTTAAAATGACGGCAGCCCCGAATAGGGCCGGGCTGTGCACATTCGACAAGCAGCTGACAGGCGGTTGGTCACAATACCCCGAAAGGGGGTGACTGTATGCGGATCACGTTCCATGTCGGACAGTTTACTGTTACGATCATTGTGAAAAGCAGAAACCGCCACTCCGGCAAGTGACGGTTTCAAGGCTTGACTTTGAAATTCGAATCTTAAAGGACTAACCGCTTGGCGCACAGCCCTTTCTATAACTGATTATAGGCCAATTCGGCCTTTTTGTCAAGCAGAAACCGCCGCCATAACTGGCGGTGGTTTCTTGTTCTAAGAAATTCTTCAAACTTTTCTAAGAGAACCTTTGTTGCGGTTTTCCAATTTCACGCTATAATAGCCATAGACCGGCAATGCGGCGGAAAGCGGGAAGCGTTATGGAAAATAAATCGGTGAAAATACTGCTCTGGGCCCTGACCATCGCCATTCTGGGGGGCAGCGTGTGGGCGCTGTACGCCACCGGCTTTTTTGAGGCGGCGGGCTCCCCCCGGGAGATGGGGGAGTATATTGCCAGATGCGCTCCCTGGTCCCATCTGGCCTACTTCGGGGTGCAGCTGGTGTCCGTCATCGTGGCCCCCATACCCAGCAACATCACCGCCGCGGCGGGGGCCTACCTGTTCGGGCTGTGGCCCGCTTTCCTGCTCACCTGGGGAGCGGTGGCGCTGGGCTCCGCCCTGGTGTTCGCCCTGGCCCGGGCCCTAGGCCAGCAGTTTGTCAGCCAGTTCGTCAGCAAAAAGCTGTCGGAGAAGTACCTGGACGTGATCCGCCGGAAGCGGGACGTGTTTCTGGCCCTGGCCTTTCTCTTCCCCTTTTTCCCCGACGACATCCTGTGCATTTTGGCGGGCCTCACCGACATCTCTTTCAAGCGGTTTTTCCTGCTGGCGCTGGCCGCCCGGCCCTGGGGGCTGCTGGTGGCCTGCATGGTGGGCAGCGCCACCGTCTCCATCCCCCTGTGGGGCATGGCCTTGCTGGGCGTGGTGGGGCTGGCGGCCTTCCTGTTAGCCATGAAGTACGGCGACAGGCTGGAGCAGGCCGTCATGGAGCGGCTGAAACGTTGAAATAACCGTTCAAATGTTCAAAACTCCTCCTGTTTTGGAGGAGTTTTGTCATGCTTCGCCCTTGACTTTCCCGGCATACCGCAGTAAAATAGTAGGAAATCTCAAAGTAAAGGAAATGATCCCATGGCAAAAATTGATATCGTATCCGGTTTCCTGGGAGCTGGCAAGACCACCCTCATCAAGAAGCTGCTGGCGGAGGCCTATCAGGGCGAAAAGCTGGTGCTCATCGAGAACGAGTTCGGCGAGATCAGCGTGGACGGCGGCTTTTTGAAGGACGCAGGGATCGAGATCTCCGAGATGTCCTCCGGCTGCATCTGCTGCTCCCTGGTGGGGGACTTCGGTAAGGCCCTCCACGAGGTGGAGGAGCGCTTCCACCCCGACCGTATCCTCATCGAGCCCTCCGGAGTTGGCAAGCTGTCCGACGTGGTGGCGGCGGTGGAGAAGGCCGCCGGGGAGGACCCGGCGCTGAAGCTCAACTCCTTCGTCACCGTGGCGGACGCCGCCAAGGTGAAGATGTATATGAAGAACTTCGGGGAGTTTTACAACAACCAGGTGGAGCACGCGGGCACCATCCTGCTCTCCCGCACCCAGAACCTGACCCAGGAGAAGCTGGAGGGGGCGGTGGCCCTGCTGCGGGAAAAGAATCCCACCGCCGTCATCCTCACCACCCCCTGGGACCAGCTGGACGGCAAGACCATCCTGGCCGCCATTGAGAAGACCTCCCTGGAGGAGGAGCTGCTGGAGCGCATCCGGGCGGACCATGCCGCCGAGGAGGCCGCCCACGCCCATCACCACCACGACCATGACCATGACCATGAGCACCACCATCATGACCACGATCACGATGAGGAGGGGCACGAGCACCATCACCACCATGACCACGACGAGTGCGGCCATGAACATGATGAGCATGAACACCACCACGACCACGGCGGGGAGTGCTCCTGCGGCTGTCACGATCATGACCACCACGGCCACCACCACGCCGACGAGGTGTTCACCAGCTGGGGGAAGGAGACCGTCAAGCCCTTCGCCAAGGAGGAGCTGGAGCGCATCCTGGCCGAGCTGGAACTGGGGGAGTGCGGCGCCATCCTGCGGGCCAAGGGCATTGTCCCCGCCGGGGACGGCAGCTGGCTCCATTTCGACTACGTCCCCGAGGAGCACGAGGTGCGCACCGGCCCGGCGGACTACACCGGCCGGCTGTGCGTCATCGGCGCGGACCTGAAAGAGGACAGGCTGGCCGCCCTGTTCGGCCTGTAAAGGGGCGGAATACCTATGGATATCCCTGTCTACCTGTTCGCCGGGTTTTTGGACGGCGGCAAGACCACCTTCATCAACGGCATTTTGCAGGACGGCTTCGCCATCCGAGACCGCACCCTGCTGATCTGCTGCGAGGAGGGAGAGGCGGAGTACGACTCCAAGGTGCTGAAAAACGTCACCGTGGTCAACGTGGAGGAGGAGTCGGACCTCACCCCCGCCTATTTGAAGCAGCTGGAGAAAAAGCACCGCCCCCGCCAGATCCTGATCGAGTTCAACGGCATGTGGTCCATGGGGCGGCTGTACCAGGAGGCCCTGCCGGACAACTGGGTGCTCTACCAGATCATGACCATGGTGGAGGCGGCCACCTTCGACATGTACGCCAAGAACCTGGGCCAGATGATGATGGAGAAGCTGACCAACGCCGACCTCATCGTGTTCAACCGCTGCACCGAGGCCCTCCGGGATTCCCTGCGCCAGCGGAACCTGAAGATGGTGAACCGCCGGGCCAACATCTACCTGGAATATCTGGACGGCACCAGTGAGGACTACGCCGACGACAGCGTGTGCCCCTTTGACCTGGACCAGGAGGTCATCGACATCCCCGACAGCGACTTCGGCGTGTGGTACGTGGACGTGATGGAGCACCCGGAGCGGTACGAGGGCAAGACCATCCGGGCCAAGACGGTGGTGTGCCACCTGCCCCAGTACCCGGACAACGTGATCCTGGGCCGGTTCGCCATGACCTGCTGTGAGGCGGACATCACCTTCCTGGGCCTGGTGGCGGAGGGGGACGGCTTCGACGCCTTTGAAAACCGCTCCTGGGCGCAGGTCGCCGGGGTTATCCGCCTGGAGGCCCACAGGGCCTACGAGGGGGAGGACGGCCCAGTGCTCCACGCCGCCGCCCTGTGCCCCGCGGACAAGCCGGAGCAGGAAGTGCTCTCATTTTAAGCTAAAAGCGGACCTCTGAGACGGAGGTCCGCTTTTTAACATGAACGCCCCCCCAGGCGCATAAAGTGAAACAAATCCAGCTTTGGGGGAATCAGATTATGAATGGGACCAAGATCATTTACCTGCGCCGGAAGCTCATCGCGGCCGGGGCTTTCGCCCTGGCCGCCGTGATGATGTTCTGGGTGGTGAACCACCCGGCGGTGGTGGGGGCCTCCGCCTCCACCCGGCAGCTGCCCATCTACTGCGTGCAAAAGGACTACAAGGTGCTGTCCATTAGCTTTGACGCCGCCTGGGGCAACGAGGACACCCAGCAGCTCATTGACATCCTGGGCAAGTACAACGTGAAGGCCACCTTCTTCGTGGTGGGGGAGTGGGTGGACAAATACCCCGAGTCGGTGAAGGCCCTGTCCGACGCGGGCCACGAGGTGATGAGCCACTCCAACACCCACGCCCACTTCAACAGCCTGTCCTCCGACGAGATCATTGCCGACCTCACCGCCTGCGGGGACAAGATCGAGAAGGTGACGGGGGCGCGGCCCACCCTGTTCCGCTGTCCCTACGGGGAGTATGACGACCACGTGATCAACGCTGTGCGGTCCATGGATATCGAGCCCATTCAGTGGGATGTGGACAGCCTGGACTGGAAGGACCTGTCCGCCGCCGATATCACCAAGCGGGTGACCTCCAAAGTCCAGCCCGGGTCCATCGTGCTGTTCCACAACGCGGCCCTCCACACCCCGGAGGCCCTGCCCGGTATCATCGAGGCTCTTTTGCAGCAGGGCTATACCTTTGTGCCCATCTCCCAGCTCATCCTGCCGGGAACCTGCGGCCAGGAGTACACCATCGACCACACAGGTCGCCAATGCCCCGCCTGAGTTCAGGCGGGGCGGTTTTTCTAAGGCGTGGACGTCTGCGCCAAAGCCGTTGGCTGCGCAGCGCTCCTGCTGGGGTCAATCGCCGGACGCATAGGCGTCCATGGCGGTTTTTAAGCTGTTCAGAAAACTCCCGCGGCCAAAGACCACGAATTTCCATTCCCGCCCGTCCTCCATTTTGATGGTCACGGCGGGCAGAAACAGGGCCATGCTTTTCTCCGCGCCCTTGATGCGGCAGAAGGGAAGCTGTAAATTTCGGATTTCCGGCGGCGCCGTCATCTTCCCCGTGCGGTAAGTCACCCGCTCGTCATCCAGGAACAACCCGCCGCCCAGCAGCCCGTTTTTGCATAAGCTTGCCACGTACGTTTTTTCCATGGGGACGCCTCCTCTCAAAAATAGAACAGTTCTTCAAACTTCTTGTCCAGCGCCACGCACAGGATCAGGGCCAGCTTTGCGGTGGGGTTGAACTGCCCCGTTTCAATGGAGCTGATGGTGTTGCGGGACACGCCCACCAGCTCCGCCAGCGCCGCCTGGGACAGGCCCTTTTCCGAGCGGGCCTCCTTCAGGCGGTTTTTCAGGATCAGGCTCTCGTCCATCAAAAGACCCCCAGCTCAAAGTGCAGGTAGAACACAAAAAAGCACACGCAGAATCCCCCGTACAGCAGGCCGAGGAGCAGCTCGTGGCGGCGGCGCAGTTTGGCGTATTTCACCAGCATGATGGTGGCCATCATGCCGAACATAACGGTCCAGACAGCATAGTTCACGCTGTCCCGGAAGATGGCGTGGAGCACACTGACTAGGGCGCAGATCAACATGCTTACACTGAGGGCTGCGTTGTTAGCTTTGTGGAGGACCTCCAGCTCCACCAGATCTCGGTCCTTGTTTTCCTCCCGGCTTCTTTTCAAGATTTCGTCCCTGTCCATAGAGCAGGCCTCCTCTAAACCGCATTGCCAAGTTTACTTGGTATTGCTATCATAACACTGCCAAGTGTACTTGTCAATAGATTTGCCAAGAAAACTTTGCGGCGCTTAACGCAGGCTGTTCAGGTACATTTCCACATCAAAGGGGTCCAGGGCGCTGTCCTTGCGCAGGTACAGCGGGTGGTGAGGGTGCCCCGCCTTTGTCCGCTTCCCGGCGGAAAACCACCGGGCGTTCCGGCCCTCTCCCACCGCGATCATGTCCCGGACGCATTGGGGCAGGTAATCCCGCTTCTCAATGACCGCCCCCCAGGCCGCCCATACCGCCGGGCTCCCGGCCCTGTCCAGGGACAGGGCGTAGTCGAAGGCCCGCATGTTCTCGGCGTGGAGGGCGGCGTTGCAGGTCCGCTCCATGTCCTCCGGCCGGGTGGCCCGCTGGGCGTAGACGTTGAACATGATGAAGCTGTCGTAGCCGTTGTGCAGGGCCACCCGCTCCACCGATTTCAGGGTGTTGTCCAAATCGCCGGGGGCGGCGGTGGAGGGGTTCACCCCCACACAGATCAGGGGGCGCTCCCCACGGGTGCCCAGGATGTAACGATACTCTCCGTAATAATTGGGCACATAGAGCCATTTGGTTATATCGTAGCCGGGGGAGGGGGTCAGGGCCGCCTCCAGGGCCTGGTCAAATCGGACCAGCTCCAGCAGGGCGGTATCTCCCTTTGGAATGTGCATAAAATCACCTCAGAGGACAGTTTAGCACAAAAATCCCGGGAGTGGAAGGGCCTTTTGGGGCCAAAAGGCTGTTGCGGGACCCATCGCGATGTGGTATGATATTAAAAATCGTCACAACGGAGGTACGCCATGGAACAGCGTATCCAGCCCCTGCCCCCGGAGCGCCGCCACCGTATTGGAATGCGCATCATCAAAACGGTGATCGCCGTGTTCCTGTGCGGCCTGCTGGCCTTTCTGCGGGACAAGTCCGCCCTGTATTCCATGTTTGCCGCCCTGTTCTGCATCCAGAAGTCAACGGGCAAAACCATCGAGTCGTCCGTCAACCGTGTGCTCGGCACCCTGGTGGGCGGCGTGGTGGGTGTGCTGACGGTGTATTCTATGGACACGCTGAACATCCTGCACATCGACCTTTTGCGCTACCTTCTGCTGTCGCTGCTTCTCATTCCCATCATTGAGTTCGCCCTGCTCATCAAAAAGCCGGACATCGCCGGGATGGCCTGCATGGTGGTCATGTGCCTGGTGGTGGACCCCGGGGACAAGCCCGCCGTCTACTCCATTGAGCGGCTTTTCGAGACGTCCGTGGGCGTGGTACTGGCCTGCGGCATCGACGTCCTTCTGCCCCACCAGCCGCCGGTCCAGCCAGCGGCGGAGACCGCCGCGCTCCAGGAGAAGCAGGAGGCCCAGGCTGCCCAGAAGCCTCGGAGGGCGAAAAAAGGACAGAAATCAAAAAAATCACAGAAGCGGCAGAAGCGGGCCAAAGCGAAGTCCGCCGCCCGGCGGAAAAACGGGGAGGGGAAAAAGTGATCTATTCGGACATACGCGCCGCCCGGTTCCTGGCCCGGCCTAACCGCTTCATCGCCCAGGTGGAGCTGGAGGGCCAGGTGGAGACCGTCCACGTGAAGAATACCGGGCGGTGTAAAGAGCTTTTGCTTCCCGGCTGCACGGTGTATTTGGAGGGCAGCTCCAACCCCGCCCGCAAGACAAAATACGACCTGGTGGCGGTGGAGAAGGTCCGGCCCGGCCTGCCGCCCTTGTTCATCAACATGGACTCCCAGGCCCCTAACAAGGTGTTCGCGGAGTGGATGGCGGCGGGCCTGGGGGAGGAACTGGGCCTTCCCAGGCCCACCCTGCTGCGGCCGGAGACAACCTGGGGGAATTCCCGCTTTGATTTCTACTGGGAGTATTGCCGGGGCGAAGTCCATTCCGATGAGGACGCCCTGCGGGGCTCTGCCGCCAAAAGGCGGCGTTGCGGGGGCCCCGAGGTGGAGCGCAGAGGGTTTATAGAGGTGAAGGGCTGCACCCTGGAGGAACAGGGTCTGGCCCTGTTTCCCGACGCCCCCACCGAGCGGGGAGTGAAGCACCTGCGGGAGCTCGCGGCCTGCCATGAGGCGGGCTTTGAGGCGGCGGTGTGTGTGGTGATCCAGATGGCGGGGATGACCGCCTTCTCCCCCAACGACCGCACCCACCCGGAATTTGGCGCCGCCCTGCGGGAGGCGGCCAAGGCGGGTGTCAAGGTGCTGGCGGTGGAGTGCGCCGCCGCTCCCGGCTCCCTGACCATGACGAAGCCGATACCCGTAAAGCTGTATAGTCAGCGCACTTGAAAATCGGCAACTGCCGATTTTCAGACAGCGGCTGCGCCGCTGTCCGGCATAGCCTGTGCGCTGACTATGAAGCCTGACGCGAGGCCGCTTTGCGGCCTGTTCGGCGATGATTCGCCGAACAGGTTGAAAAGAAGCAAATGCTTCTTTTCAACCGCGTCAACTATAAAGGAGAGCTGCCTGACATGACCCAAGCGTACATCGACGGCCTGCTGGCCCTGGCCGTGGCCCAGGCCCGGGCCGTCAAAATCCCCGTCTCCCAGGATATCTGCCCCCAGGTCCGGCTGAACCGCCGGGCCCGGACCCGGTTCGGCTGCTGCATCCGCCGGGAGGGCCGCTACACCATCGAGCTGTCCGCCAAGCTGGCGGAGGAGGGCAGGGAGGAGGCTGTCCTCCAGGTGCTGGCCCACGAGGTGCTCCACACCTGCTATGGCTGCTCCAACCACGGGGCCCGCTGGAAGGGCTACGCCCAGCGGATGAACGACGCCTATGGCTACCGCATCCGGCGGACGGACAATTACGACAAGCTGGGCATCGAGGATGACCGCCCCGTGCGCTATTGGGTGGTGTGCGCCCGGTGCGGGCGGCGCATCCCCCGGATGAAGCGCTCCCCCCTGGTGGACCACCCGGAGCGCTACCGCTGTACCTGCGGCGGGACGCTGGCGGTAGAGGGGGCCTGTCCCCAGGCAAAAAACGGAAAAATGTGACAACAGGGGGGTATTTGCCCCCCTTTTTCATAAGTTGTGCCCGAAACAGGCTGGAAAAACCCTGTATTTTTGTCTATAAAACCTTTGACGAAACGGGCAAAGCGGGATATACTTTCCGTGGGGCTGGAAGCGGGAAAACCCTTCCAGTTCCTTGACTGGTAACGTTTTCAGACCCGCCGCCCGGGGGGCGGTGATTTCGGATTTGAAAGGAGAACATATATGGACGTGAAACAACGGATAGGGGAGCTGTCCCAGGCCAAGTATTGCAAGGAGCCCGGCCAATGCACCGACCAGGAGCTGTATCATGTGCTCCTCCAGCTCACCCAGGAGCTGTCCCAGGCCCGCCCCGCTCCCGCTGGGGAGCGCAAGCTGTACTACTTCTCCGCCGAGTTTCTCATCGGCAAGCTGCTGAGCAATAACCTGCTGGCTCTGGGCGTCTTTGACCAGGTGAAGGAGGCGCTGGCCGGCTGGGACAAGTCCCTGTCCAACCTCGAGGAGCAGGAGCCCGAGCCCTCTTTGGGCAACGGCGGCCTGGGCCGTCTGGCGGCCTGCTTCCTGGACTCCATCGCCGCCCTGGGGCTGCCCGGCGACGGCGTGGGCCTCAACTACCACTACGGCCTGTTTGAGCAGAAGTTTGCCCACAACAAGCAGAGCGAGCACCCCAACCCCTGGATCGAGGACGAGAGCTGGCTCATTCCCACCGGCGCGGAGTTTGAGGTGCCCTTCGGTTTCGGGCCGGTGAAAGCCAAGCTCTTTGACATCGCCGTCCCGGGCGCCCACACCGAGATCGCCAACCGTCTCCACCTGTTCGACGTGGAGAACCCCGCCCCCGCCCCCACCGCGGGCATTGACTTCGACAAGACAGACCTGCCCGCCCGGCTCACCTCCTTCCTCTACCCCGACGACAGCGACGAGGCCGGGCGGCTGCTCCGGGTGTACCAGCAGTATTTCATGGTGTCCGCCGGGGCCCAGCTGGTGCTGCGGGAGCTGGACCAGCGGGGCTTCGATCCCCATTCCATCAGCGACCACGTGGTCATCCAGATCAACGACACCCACCCCTCCATGGTCATCCCCGAGCTGGTCCGCCTGCTGGTGGGCCGGGGGCTCACCATGGACGAGGCGGTGGAGCAGGTGGCCAAGACCTGCGCCTACACCAACCACACCATCCTGGCCGAGGCTCTGGAGAAGTGGCCCCTGTCCTTCATTGAGAAGGTGGCCCCCCAGCTGGTGCCCATCCTCCGGGAGCTGGACGCACGGGCCCGTGCCGCCCATCCCGACCCGGCGGTGGGCATCATCCAGACCCAGGAGCACACCGATAAGGATGGCAAAAAGGTGGTCAGCGAGACCGTCCACATGGCCCACCTGGACATCCATTACGGTTATTCCGTCAACGGCGTGGCGGCCCTCCACACCGACATTCTGAAGGACTCCGAGCTGAAGCACTTCCACGACATCTACCCGGAGAAGTTCAACAACAAGACCAACGGCGTCACCCTGCGGCGCTGGCTGGAGGTGTGCAACCCCGAGCTGGCCTCTCTGCTGGACCAGTGCGTGGGCCGGGAGTGGCGTACCGATCCCAACCGGCTGAACAAGCTGATGGACTTCTACAACGACGCCGCCGTGCTGGACAAAATGGCGGCCATCAAGGCGGACAATAAGCGGGCGCTGGCTCAGGAGCTGCGCCGGACCCAGGGCGTCGAGATGGACCCCGAGTCCGTGTTCGACATCCAGGTGAAGCGGCTCCATGAGTACAAGCGCCAGCAGATGAACGCTTTGTACGTCATTCGCAAGTATCTGGACATCAAGGCGGGCAAGATCCCCGAGCGGCCCGTCACCGTGATCTTCGGCGCCAAGGCGGCCCCCGCCTATGTGATGGCCAAGCACATCATCCATCTGATCCTCTGCCTGCGCCAGCTCATTGAGAACGACCCCCAGGTCCGTCCCTGGCTCCAGGTGGTGATGGTGGAGAACTACAACGTCTCCTGGGCGGAGAAGCTCATCCCCGCCTGCGACATCTCCGAGCAGATCTCCCTGGCGTCCAAGGAGGCCAGCGGCACCGGCAACATGAAGTTCATGGCCAACGGGGCCGTCACCCTGGGTACCCGGGACGGGGCCAATGTGGAGATCGCCGACCTGGTGGGCCCGGACAACATCTACAGCTTCGGCGCGTCCAGCAACTGGATCATCGAGCTGTACGAGCAGAAGGCCCGGGACTCCAAGCTGGGCTACCACTCCGCCATCTACTACCAGCGCCCGGACGTGAAGCCGCTGGTGGACTTCCTGCTGGACCCGGTTCTCACCCAGTACGGAGACGGGGAGGCGCTGAAGGCTCTGTGGACCGACATCACCGGCAAGGACTGGTTCATGTCCCTGCTGGATGTGGAGAGCTATATCGCCGCCCGGGACCGGGCCATCCACGACTACGGCGACAAGCCCTTCTGGGCCCGGAAGATGCTGGTGAACACCGCCCGCAGCGGGTTCTTCTCCAGCGATCGGACCATCGCCCAGTATAACAAGGATATCTGGCATTTAAAATAATCTTAAATTGCGCGCCGCCCTCCCAGGGTGTATACTGTCCTGGGAGGGCGGCGTTCTGTCCCCCCCGCAAATTAGGAGCAGGAGGGATATCTATGCGCTACAATATCACGGGCGAGCCCATGCCGGTGGTCATCTGCGACGTGGAGGCCAACGAGTCCATGATCACCGAAAAGGGGTCCATGGTTTGGATGTCGCCCAACATGGAGATGCAGACCAGCGCCGGGGGCCTGGGCAAGGCTTTTGGGCGGATGTTCTCCGGGGAGTCCATGTTCCAGAACATCTACACCGCCCGGGGCGGCCCGGGGATGATCGCTTTCGCCTCCAGTTTCCCTGGCTCCATCCGGGTGGTGGACATCGACCCGCAGCATCCCATTGTGGTGCAGAAGTCGGGCTTTTTGGCTTCGGAGTCCGGGGTGGAGCTGTCCGTGTTCTTCCAGAAGAAGGCGGCGGCCGGCTTCTTCGGCGGCGAGGGCTTCATTTTGCAGAAGCTGACCGGCCACGGCACCGCCTTTCTGGAGATCGACGGCTCCGCCGTGGAGTACACCCTCCAGCCGGGCCAGCAGATCGTGGTGGACACCGGCAACTTGGCCATGCTGGACGCCACCTGCTCGGTGGACGTGCGGACAGTGAAGGGGGTCAAGAATGTGCTGTTCGGCGGTGAGGGGCTGTTCAACACTGTGGTCACCGGTCCAGGGCGGGTGGTGCTCCAGACCATGCCCATCAGCAATTTTGCCATGTCCATCGCCTCCATCATGCCCTCAAACTGAGGAGGTTCTTTTCGGCGAGATCGGTTCAGCCCGCTCGCGGGACAGGTCTGAAAGGAAATCGAAAAGCGGACCCCGCCGCGTTTTGCAGCGGGGCCCTGTCTGTCAAGCGCTTCGCTCCAGGTCCTGGAGCTCTGTGCGCTCCTCCACCTGATACATCCGCTCCACCAGATTATTGTGGGCCTCCACTTTTTCTCCAGCGCCTCCAGGCGGTAGGCGATGGGGGCGCTGGACCTTCGGTTGGCGAAATAGCTCCCCGCCAGCGCCATCGCTGCCGCGATGATGCTCTCCGTGCTGTCACCTCCCCGGGCTGTTCTGCCAACGGGGGGTTGCCCTGTGGTGTTGTCCCTTTCTGCGCACGAAGGCGGAATTTGGGCGTTGACAAATGAAATGCGGTGTGCTAGAATAAGGCTTGCGTTTGGACGGCTTTCAATAGGGAGAGATGTCCGAGTGGTTTAAGGAGCCGGTCTTGAAAACCGGTGACCCGCAAGGGCCGTGGGTTCGAATCCCACTCTCTCCGCCAGGTTACAATTTCATCATTTTGATGTTTTTCGACACGCGGAAGTACCCAAGTGGCCGAAGGGGCTCCCCTGCTAAGGGAGTAGGCGGGTAAAACCGTGCGAGGGTTCAAATCCCTCCTTCCGCGCCAAAAGAAATCCCTGTATTCGTTGTGAATATAGGGATTTTAATTTGTTATTGCAGAAAATTCCGTGAAAAAAGTTGTAATTAAAATTTGCGGTCACTCGTTTGACCCCTACTTTTACCCCTACCAGAAAATTTTACCCCTTTGCGGCCAGCCCGTCATAATAGCTCTGGACCCGTGCCGCCGTGTCTTTCATCATCTGCTCGCTGGTGTGGGCGTAGACGTTCAGCGTGAACGAGGCTGTGGCATGGCCCAGCAGGTCTTGAACGGACTTTATATCAGCCCCGCTCGCTATGGCTACCGTAGCCGCCGTGTGTCTGAGGTCATGGGGCCTTGCGTCCGGGCGGCCAATGCTGGCCGCAATGGCCTTGAACCGCTTGTAGAAGGTGTGGATGGCATAGTGGCCCCCGATTTCGTCCGTAAACACCAGATCGTCCGGGTTACTCCAGGCGGGGCCAGCCCTCAGGCGGTTCTCCAGCTGCTTTACCCGCTCAGCCCGGAGGTATTCAAAAGCGACGGGCGGCGGCTCGATGGTGCGAGGCTTGCCGCTTTTGGTGGTATCGGCAATGTAATATTTGCCTCCCTTCACCTTTTCGCGCTGGAGCTGTTGACTGACCGTGATCCTGCCCCTCTCAAAGTCCACCTGTTTCCAGGACAGACCCAGGCATTCTCCCTCCCTCAGACCCGCAAACAGGCACAGGGCATAAGCGTTGCGCATGGGGGAGCCGTCGATAGCCGCAAGGAACAGAGGGATATCATCGTCTGCGAGCGGGTGGATCTCTTTATGCTCCACTTTTGGCAGCTCCGCCGCGTCGCAGGGGTTGACCGCTATGATCCCCTGCTTCAGCGCCACGCTGAACGCCTTGTGAAGTACGGCTGACACATTCTTGACGGTTTTCCCGGATAGACCCGCTCGTGTCATGGAGTTATACAGGCGCTGAATGTGGGTGCCCTTGACTGCCTGGAGTTCTACAGCCCCGATAGCTGGAACAATGTGGTTTTTGATAATGCCCTGGTAGCTCTGGAAAGTCAGGAGTTTCACCTTGCCCGCACAAAAAGTATTCAACCATTCCTCCATCCACGCTGATACAGTGATCTTGTTGGGGGGCTGATATGTCCCTCTGTCCAGTTCCCGGAGGATGGCTGTCATTTCCTTTCTGACCGCCGCCTGAGTGTCGCCGTATATGCTCCGACGGATGGGCTTGCCAGTGCCGGGGTTGACGCCGGTGGTGACCCTGGCCTCCCAGCGTCCATCGGACCGTTGCCGGATGGTGCCGCTGTTCTGAGGATTCTTCTTTGCCATTGAAAATCCCTCCAATTTCTGATAATATGGAGGAGCAGTAGGCCGTGAAGTTTACTGCCCCTATAAGCCGTCCCTGGTGTGTCAGCACTGGGGGCGGCTTTTATTTTTGAAAAATGTTCCCCGTCTTTGTTTCCATCAATTTAGTGCTTGCTATCCTTTTTTCTCCCTCTCCAATATGTGGTCAACAAATGATTCCATAGTGCTTTCCAGTATTTTGTGACATCTCCATAGGTATGTGTCAATACGCTCTTGCAACCGCTTTACTTCATTGAATGCTTTACGCACATCATCTGATTCTCTAATCATTTTTCTCACATCATCTGCACCCAAACCAACTGTTAAATATTCTTTTTCAAGTTCCAGGATTGTACTTTTATCTATAGCGCAACCGTATGCCATTGATGAAACACTGCTGGAAATACGCCTTTCGATAAGATATGAAATAAAATCGAGTTCATCTCTATCAGCCACATTAAGAACGCTTATAGCCTTTTCACTTAAACCAGTTACCTTGAACACTACTTGCATATTTTCATCAATGGAAGGTGTATCGGAAAGTCCAAGTAGATAATCAGCGGAAACAGAAAAAAATCGTGCAATCTTCTCCAGACCGTTTACATCCGGGAAACTTTGACCCTGCACATACAAGGAAACCGTCTGCGGGCGCATACCGATTGCGTCTGCAAGCTCCTTTTGCCGTGTTCCCCTATCCGCCATCAATCCACGCAGCCGGGAGGGGAAAGTATATTTTTCTGTTTCGTAAGGTGCCTCTTTTTTTCTTGGCATTTATACCGCCTCCAAGCGCATAAATTCGCTTCTGTTGTTTTAATTTACCGATACTCTGTTATGCTTGTATTTTGCTTTGCGTTATGGTAGAGTAATGCCGTGGCAGACAGATAGTAGCGAGCGTGGATTGTTCGCTTTGTCTTTTACTTATTGTAACAAGTAAATCGCAGTCTGTCAAGATAAACACAACAGAAAGGAAGTGTAGGTTTTGGATTATGAAAAGAGGCTTGACGAACAGGTGCGAGATGCGCGGGCGGCGTATTACCGTGAATGGAGGCGGCGTAACCCGGATAAGGTGCGGGCGGCAAACCGCAAATATTGGGAGCGCCGCGCTCAGCGGATGCAAGAGAGCGCAGGTGAAACGGGTGCCAAAGGAGGGACGAAATAATGGCGGACAAATTGACAGTGCCCGCTGCCGAGAAACCGGCGGTATATGTTGAGCCCATTGCGGTACGGCCTGCCGAAGCGGCTCGGCTGTTGGGCATATCGCGACCAAAAATTTACGAGCTTATTGCGAGGGATGACTTCAAGGGCCGGTTCAAACTTGATGGATGCACACTGATTTCCGTTGAGGCGCTAAAAGAATGGGTGCGGGCTCAGTGCGGAACAGGGGGTGCGGTATGAGCGCAAAAAACAACACCCGCCCCACGGCGGCAACCGTGGAGCGGGCATGGCAGGAAACGGCTTGCGGGGCGCGTTTATCCTTCGTTAATCCTACCACACCACCGGCGCGGCGTCAACATGAAATCGTCACAGACATGATCCCCTGTGGGCGCGAGAATGCGATCAAACTCCCGCAAGTTGCACAGCTGCTTGATACCGATTCAAGGACGGCGCGTCTCATGATTCAGAGGGCGCGGCGGTCTGTACCTGTGCTGTCTGACAATGCGTCCGGGTACTGGATTTCAAGCGACCCGAATGAGGTTAAGCGGTTCTCCGAAAGTATGCGACACCGCGCGAGACAAATTTATAAAACGGCGTCGGATGTCGAGAAGGCGGCAGGGATATCCCGGAGGGAGCCACAGCAACTTGAAGGGCAAGGGTGCATTTGGGCCGGAGGTGATAGCGATGGCTGAAAGACGAATGTTTTCGAAATCTATCGTAAGTTCTGCCCGTTTTTTACGTATGCCGCAAAGCTCCAGACTACTGTATTATGATTTGGGAATGGCTGCGGATGATGACGGCATTGTGGAAGCGTTCACCGTAATACGCACCACTGGAGCGGCGGAGGACGATTTGCGGGTGTTGGCAACGCGGGGATTTATCACTGTGTTGAATGATGATCTTGTCAGCTACATCACAGACTGGAGCAGGAATAATTACATTCAAAAAGACCGTTATCACCCCAGTATTTACAATAAATTGTTGGTAAAGCTGGGTGACGGTTTCCAATCGGCAACCGATTGGAAACCAAGTGGAAACGTAACGGATACAGGCTGTATACAGCCTGTATCCAATATGGATACCCAGGTTAGGTTAGGTAAGGATAGTATAGGCAAGGCAAGTGAAGGTGAGGGGAGCAAGGCGGCTGCGCCGCCCACCCCCGCACGGCGGAAATATGGCACCTATGGATGGGTAAGGCTGACAGACGATGAACACGCCCACCTTGAACACGATTTAGGAGCCGTAGAGCTGGCCCGGTGTATCAGCTATGTTGATGAGAGCGCCCAGGGCAACGGCAACAAAAACCGCTGGAAAGATTGGAATTTAGTTATCCGGCGCTGCTCCCGCGAAGGATGGGGGCGCAACCGGGTACAGGACGGCGATAGAAACCGCTTGCGCACAGAGAGCGACTATAGCGTGGGCAGCGGCGACTTTTTTGGAGGTGGCGCTTGATGCTTACCAATGCACTCAAACAGATAATGGTCACGAAGGAAGCCCCAGGCGATTACACAAAAGACGGGATTCTATACTGCGGAAAGTGTAACACGCCCAAAGAGGTACTTATGTCTCTCCCGGTGTTGACCGGCACCGACACACCGCAGCCCTTCCCAGTGGCCTGTAAATGCCAACAGGAGGCGGACACACGGGCGGAGGCCGAGAAACGGGCAGCGGAGTTCAAAAACAACTTGGAGGCCCGCTGGAGGGCAGACGGCTTTCACGATCCCAGCTATTTGAAACCGATTTTTTCAGACGATGACGGCGCAAATCCAAAGCTGACCGATGTTTGCAAAAAGTTCGTTGACCGCTGGCCGGAGATGCTTGAAAACGGAATGGGGCTGTTGCTCTATGGCAACGTTGGCAGCGGAAAAACTTTCTTCGCGGGCTGTGTCTGCAATGCGCTATTGGAAAAACAAGTAAGAGTGTGCGCGACATCTTTCCCCCGTGTTCTGAACGCACTGCAAAACCTGATGGACAGGCAAAAGGCCCTTGACCGTTTGGCGCGGTATCAGTGTATTTTACTGGATGATTTTGGCGTCGAGAGGGGGACGGAATACGCACAGGAACAGCTTTTCGCCGTTGTCGATGCCCGATACCGCGCAAAGCGCCCCACGGTCATCACCACAAATTTGACGTTACAGCAGCTTGAAAACCCGGAAAATATGGCCTATTCCCGTATTTTTGACCGCGTTTTGGAAATGTGCCCGGTTCGCCTTTGCGTGTCCGGCCCTTCGAGGCGGAAGGGGCTAGCGGATGCGCGGCGGGCGCTGGCGCGGGAGTTATTGTTATGAGTGGCAAGAGTAGTCAGCCAAAGGCAGGCGCGGCGAGCGGGAGCTTGCCGCCCTGCTCCAACAGCACGGCTGGTTGGTGACAATGCCGCTGGAAAGCTGGTTGCAGTTATATGGGCGGGCCATGTCCTGCAAGTGTGGTGGGCGCTGTTCAGCGGCGAAACCCGGCGAAAACCGCACACAGAAAGGGGGTGACAACCCATAAAACGGACAAAAAAAGATGAAAAAATTATTGCGGCTCTGCTGGCAAATCCGACTGTCAGGGCGGCGTCGGAGGCTTGCGGTGTGTCTGAGACGCAGTTATACGCCCGATTGCGCAGCCCAGACTTCAAGAGCCGATATGACGAAGCCCGCCGCGAACTGCTGGAACAGGCCACAGCGGCTTTACAGGGTCATTTGGCGGGCGCTGTAGAGACTATGGGTGAGCTATGCCGGAACGCTGAAACGCCCGCGCAGACACGCCTAAACGCTGCTGATAGCATTATTAGAAACACCCTGAAATTGACCGAAACAACGGACATTTTGACCCGCCTGGATGAGTTGGAGGCGGCGATGGGAGGGGAACATGAATAAGGCAATTTCCCGGCGTCTGGCCGCGCTCCAGGCATTTGCAGACCGGCAGCGGCCCGCCCCGGTGACCGTTCACTTCGCAGACGGCAGCACGACCGTCGCCGACCAAAGCGGGGCGCTGGGCCTCCTTCAGGAGCTGGGGCCACGTGGGGAAATTCGCAGTTTTCAGGCGAATGGCGCTTTGTCGGGGTGGGCGGAGTTGCTAACCGTCGTTCTTCATCCTGCAAAAAATCGGAGGATTGAAGATTTTGAATGACATCAAAACACGGCTTGCAGCGCTGGAAACGGCCCTGGAGCTACGGAAGCTGGAGCAGGCATGGCCGATGGACGATTTGTCCAAGAGCCTGTATGAGATGGGCCTGGAGCTGGCCGCGCTGGACACTTTGGGCAAGTCTGCGCTGGTGGATGCGTTGAATAGCCCGGACGATGGCGGAGCAGGCAGTCTTAATTTGACCCTGGAGGACATAAACAGGATGATAGCCGATTGGAGGGGTAACAGATGCCCAACAGCATAGAGGGCCGCATAGCCCGCCTGACGGAACAGATTGCACGGGACACTACCAGCAAGATAACAGTTGTATTTGCGGACGGCACACGGCGCTTAATGGACGGTGGAGAATGTATCGACCTCATTATGGGTAACGCTGCCAACATAGGCCGTTTTGAGTGCGGGAAAGGCTGTGGGCTGTTGGTAGACCTCTTGAACGGACTTCTTGAAATTTGAAAAGGAAAGGATAATCCAACAATGAGAGAATTTGAAAGTTTGAAGAAAATCAACGACGCCTACAAGACCGCCATTGACGCGCTGTCCGTTGAGTATGAGACGGACAGCGCCAGGGATTCCAGGTACTCCGATGAACTGATTGCCCAGCGGGTGACAGAGCGCAACAGCCGTTTTAATGCGCAGATCGATCAGGAGGCGCAAAAGGCGATAAATGCCGCCGCTCCAGAATTCGTCAAGCTGCGGGAGGCGTTGCGGGCATACATCACCACCGGCAGCGACCCGGTCACTCTCTCCACCCTCCAGGCCCTGATTTCGGGCGGTGTGCAATTGACCGATGCAGAGATCGCGGCCTTTGCGGACGGGGCGGGATATGCCGTCCTGCGGCTGCTGGAGGGTCCCAGCAAGGGCCATGTGCAAGCGCCGAAGCTGGATAAGCTGGAGGCCGGGCTGAAAGAGCTGGAAAGCCATTTTCGAAACTTGCGGGCCTACCGCGGCGGGATGGCCGCGGCCAGCGCAGAGGGCGCCTGGGGAATGAGCGCCACAGTGGGCAGCGTAATTCAGCAAGGCATGATCGACAAATTCCACGAAAAGGTAGACGGGATTGCGGCCCAGTGGTCAAGCATAGACTGAATAAAGAGCCGGGGTTAATTCCCCGGCTCTTTGGATTGTCCAGATTTGGACTCTCCCCAATTTTGGGGAGAGCGCCAACCAGCTCACAGCTCAGATTTGAGCCGGTCCTAATGCCTCCGCCCATACCCCCGGATTTTCGGGGCAAGGCGCCCTTGTCAAACTTTTAACACTCGTGCCGTAGAAAGGCCGTAGGGACACGCCCGCTCGAAGGAGGGAGGTTAATACCACGAGCGGGGCAAAACACCGTACAGGGGCCCGGAAACGGCGCATAGAAGGGCCGGTGAGTGACACCGGCCCTTTGCTCAATCATCGAATTTTGGAATAATTCTGTAAAGGCCCAGCAACAGCAGCGCCACCACCTCCAGGACAATGGCCATCACTCCAGTCATGCGCACTAGGCCCAAAAGGACCAAGCCGCCGATAGCGGCCCCGGCCAGCTTGCATAGGGCGGTGAACCTTTCCGGGGGCATGGGCTGGTGCTCGAATTCAACGGAGCGGCCACCGTGTTTCCATATGACCTTCATCATGCCTGCGCCTCATTATGCAGCCACACCCGGCGGATATGTCCTATGGCTTCTTCATACAAATCCGCATATTCGGGATGTTTCCCTTGAAGCACTCTCAACCGTTTGATAGCCCTTTTGAAGTCGGAGCGGGTGTACCCCTCCACCATGTCGAGGCCGTCTTCCTCGCTGCCACTGAACATAATGGCGGTTGTCATAATTTTTTCTGCGGCATCCGCTTTGCGAAACTGATTCAAAAATTTGCGCTCGTCTTCGGTCAGTTCATTTTCGCTCACATTTATCCCGCCTTTCCTGGTTATGTGTAAGTCGTGCCTTTCTGACTGCGAATCCACCAGAGCAAGCGCAAAGGAATCAAGCCTACGCCTGTTTTCCGGGGTCAGTCTGTTGTATTCGCTGAGGAAGCAGTCGCAGACCTCACCAGGGCCCAGGTGTGCCCCGCAATACTTGCAATCGTCCATAATTTCCTCCTTGATTTCTGGAGGGGGCCGGGTGTATACTGTACTCGACCCCCTCCGGGGTTCTGGGCTTCTATCCTGTCAGCTTGGTCGGCGGTACAGGATAGGGGCCCTTCTCATTTCAGATACTGCTCCAGGGTGAAGATCGCCCAGCGCAGGGCGGCGGCGGTGTCCGGGTCCTGCTCTCGCTCCAGGAGCTTATAGAGCCGGTCCAGCCGCTTTTCCTCAAAGCTACTCATGCCACGCAGAACCGGCGCGTGGTGGTCATGGTGGTGAACCGTTCCGCCACATCGGGCAGCGCCGCCTTGAGGGCTTTGCTGTCCAGCCTGGAGCTGGTGACGGCCTTCCACGTCACCTTGTACTCCCCCGCCCTCGCTTCGTCCACCCCCTGGGCGGTGAGCGCGGCCTTGATGGCGTCCTTGATGGCGTCGGCCTCCTGCTGGGCCTCCTCGATCAGGTTCTGAAGCTGCCGTAGCTCCCGACACTTGCTCTCTAATTCGTTCATGCTCATGATGTGTACCTCCTGTTTTGGTTTTGAAGGGGGCACCGGCGGCGGTGGGCATTACGGGGGAATCCTCGACGGGGCCATTTCGTATCCCGTTCCGCTCTTCCTGGCCATCTTTTTTCGGCTTTCGCCTACTCATTGGAACCTTTGCCGGTGCTGTTCCCTCCTGA
>ERZ808041.282-NODE-282-length-46367-cov-4.129078_pt1 | contig 46367 bp, 41 predicted proteins | sample MGYA00380192_ERZ808041 | MGnify/ENA primary metagenome ERZ808041 (study PRJEB31490, sample SAMN06133412) | mouse gut metagenome | isolation source: Z1_1 | host: mice | place: China: Chengdu | collected 2015-05 ...
TCTCATAATTCCTGCCTCCGTTCGGCCTGTTCTTTCAGGTTTATATTTTATAATTCTCCAGAATACATCTGCGCAGCAGGATCAGGGCATGGGCGGTCGCCAGCTCCCGGATCGCCCTGCGGTCGCCTTCAAAGTGGAATTCTTTCACCACGATCTTGCCTTTCACATTACATCCGATATAAACCAGACCGATCTGCTGACCTTCCTCAGTCGCCGGACCCGCATAACCGGTCACGCTGAGGCATACGTCCGCCCCCGTGAGCACCGCTCCGCCTCTGGCCATCTCCCAAGCGGTCTGTTCGCTGACTGCCGTATATTTTTTGAGGGTCATCTTCTTGACGCCGATCAGCTTCCTCTTTGCTTTGTTGGAATAGGTCACATAGCCCTGTTTGAAGACTTCGGAGACGCCTGCCACGTCGGTCAGGCGGGCGCTCAGCATCCCCCCTGTACAGGATTCCACCATGGTGATCGTCATTCCCTGCTCCTTTAAAAGCTGAACGATGGTCTCCTCCAGAGTCACTGAAGAACTGGTGGTATAGATACTGCTGCCAAGACGGATCTTCAGATCCCGGACCGCACTTTTGACCGGGCTTTTGGCTTCTTCTTCCGTGCTTCCCTGACCTTCGACCCGCACGATCACTTCTCCCGGGCGGACAGTAAACGAAAAGTCCGGATGGTCTTTTTGTCCCAGCAGATCGTATATCTTCTCCCTGACTTCCTTCTCTTCCATCCCGCATATCTTCACGGTCTTTGAATAAGAATAACTCTGCGTTTCCTTTTCCATCTCTAAATATTCCCCTCCAAAATCACATGTTTATTTTTTATCACATAGTCTACCAGTGATACCACCGTCAGGATCAGAGCAATCCAGGTCACCGCCTGGCTGATCCACACAAAGACTCCCTCCGGCTCCAGCAAAAGCAGGATAATCATCAGCATCTGAAAAGCAGTCTTAAACTTTCCCCAGTAATTTGCCGCGATCACCACGCCGTTGTCCGACGCCACCAGACGGAAACCGCTGATGATAAACTCCCGGCTGATGATGATGATCACCATCCAGGCAGGGAGCAGATCCCTGGACACCAGACAGATCAGCGCCGCGCAGACTAAAAGCTTGTCTGCCAGAGGATCCATGAACTTCCCGAAGTTCGTGACCAGATTGTACTTTCTCGCGATCTTTCCATCCAGAAGGTCAGTCAGGCTTGCCAGAATAAAGACCGCAACCGCAAGATATCTGCTGTACCCGGGAACCACATCCACCAGTGCAAACAATACAAAAAAAGGAATCATCAGTACCCGAAGTACCGTCAGTCTATTCGGCAAATTCATCCGCAATCTCTCCTATCAAATCATATTCTAAAGCCTGGGTGACTCTCACCTTCACAAAATCTCCGGACACCAATTCTTCTTCCGTATGGATGAAGAGCAGCCCGTCCACATTCGGCGCATCCCTATAGGTCCTTCCCACGTAAACCTCCTCATCGGCCACCTTGCCTTCGACCATCACCATGACCTCTTTCCCGATCATCTCTTTGGCCTGATCAAATGCGATTTCCTGCTGCAGTTCCATCAGTTCCGCGAAGCGCTTCTGTTTGATTTCCTCTTCTATCTGGTCTTCCATAAGCGCCGCCGGCGTATCTTCCTCCTGTGAATAGGTAAAGACCCCCAGACGGTCAAACTCCATGCGGTCAATAAAGTCAAGCAGCTGTTCATGATCTTCCTTCGTCTCACCCGGAAAACCGGTGATCAGCGTGGTCCGAAGACAGATATCCGGAATCTCCTGCCGCAGCCTGTCGATGATCCGCTCCAGCTGCGCCCTGTCTGTCCTGCGTCCCATTCTCTTAAGGATTCCGTCAGAAGCGTGCTGGATCGGCAGATCCAGATAATGGCAGATCTTCTTCTCCTGCCGGATCGTCTCGATCAGTGCATCGTCGATTTCCTCCGGATAGCAGTATAAGATCCGTATCCAATACAGGCCGCTGATCCCGCAAAGTCTGTGCAAAAGCTCCGGCAGCGCCTTATGTCCGTAAAGGTCCATCCCGTACAGCGTCGTCTCCTGAGCCACCAGGATCAGTTCCCTGACACCCCGCTCTGCCAGACGGGCAGCCTCCTCTACCAGACTCTCCATCGGCACACTGCGATAACTGCCGCGCACTTTGGGAATGATACAGTAGGTGCAGTGCTTATCACACCCTTCCGCAATCTTCAGATAAGCATAATGGCCGCCTGTCGTCACCACACGATCCACACCTGTCAGCGGTTTCTCCTCCAGGCTCCTGTAACGGTTATGCCTGACCCCCTTACAGACTTCCTCCAGAGTCAGTACGATCTCGTCGATCGCCATGGTGCCGATAATGGCATCCACCTCCGGGATTTCCTTCTGGATTTCTTCCCGGTAACGCTGGGCGAGACACCCCGCCACGATCAGCCCCTCGATGGCCCCGCTCTCCCGCAGCTTCGCCATCTCCAGAATGGTATTGATGCTTTCTTCCTTGGCATCGTTGATAAAGCAGCAGGTATTGACCACCACCACATCCGCTTCCCGCTCGTCATCGGTAAACTCGTATCCGTTCTTCAAAAGCATCCCCAGCATCATCTCGGAATCCACCAGATTCTTGTCACAGCCGAGCGACACAAACAATATTTTCTTTTTCATGCTCCCTACAGTCTTTCTAACAGCACCATCCTGCCGTTACGCTTCCGCTTCTGTCTCTTCTTCCTTCTCTTCCTCACTCAGGATCTTGATCTTGCTCTGATTCAGCTCTTCCACAGCCACAGACAGCGCTTTCTTGCCTCTGCCGTCCACCAGCTGCTCATCCCCGGCAATGATCTGCCTCGCTCTTTTGGAAGTGGCCATCACGATAGAATATCTGCTGTTTACTACCGGATCCTCCCCCTCCTCTACGCCGCTGTTTACTACATTGATCAAATCTGCATAAGATGGATGTAACATTATTTTTCTCCTTCCAGTTCCCTTCTGATATTATCAATAAATTCCATATTTCTATGCGATGCATTGTGCGCCGCAATAATGATACGGTGCACCTCATCGACACACTTCTCCAGATTATCGTTCACCACGATATACTCATATTTCTCGATGCCGAGCGCCTCCTGCGCCGCACGCTGCATACGTTTCTCGATCACTTCCGCCGATTCCGTGCCCCGGCTCTCCAGTCTGTATCTGAGCTCCTCCGCCCCCGGCGTCATGACAAAAAGCGTCAGAGCATCAGGATACTGCTCCTTCACCTTATGGGCTCCCTGAATCTCAATCTCCAGGATAACGTCCCTGCCGTCCGCCAGCTGATTCTCCACGTATTCCCGCGGTGTCCCGTAATAATTGTCACAATAACAGGCGTATTCTATCAGCCCGCTCTCCGCGATCTTACGCTCGAACTCCTCTTTTTTCAGGAAAAAGTATTCCCTGCCGTCCACTTCTCCGGGCCTGGGTTCTCTGGTCGTTGCAGAAATAGACAACGCATACCCGTCATATTTCTCCACCAGCCTCTTGACCAGGGTGCCTTTCCCCGCTCCCGAAAACCCGGAAATAATAATCAAAATACCTTTACGCTTCATCTGTCTCTCCGCCTTCCATCTGTGCTCTGCCGGAGATGGTCTCCGGAAGTAAAGCCGACAGCACGATCTGGTTATTCTCCATCACCAGCACTGCCTTCGTTTTACGCCCCTGTGTAGCGTCGATCGCCGTTCCTGCCTCCCTGGCCTTCTGCACCAGACGCTTGATCGGCGCAGAATCCGGGCTGACGATCGCGATGATCTTGCCCGTATTGACCACGTTGCCGAACCCTACATGAATCAGCCTTCCCATGCCTGAACGCCTCTCTTTCACCGTCACGTTTATTCAATATTCTGAATCTGCTCGCGCACCTTCTCGATCTCCGTCTTCAATTCAATGGCCCGGTTCGATATCTCCAGATCGCTGGTCTTGGACAAAATGGTATTCGCCTCACGGTTCATCTCCTGCGCGATAAAGTCCAGCTTGCGCCCGATGCTGCCGCCCTGCTGCAGATTCTCCTTCGTCGTCTCGATATGACTCCGCAGCCGCACCAGCTCCTCATCCACGCATACCTTATCCGCAAAGATCGTCACTTCCATAAGCAGACGATTCTCGTCCACCTTCGCGTCCTCCAGCAGTTCCTTCACCTTATCCCGCAGCTTCTGTTTATACTCCGCAATGATCTGGGGTGAACGCTCCGTAATGTAATCCACATGCGCCAGCATACCGTCCAGCTTGCCGATCAGGTCGTTTTTCAGATTCTCGCCTTCCCGGATCCTGGTCTCCACGAATCCTTCCGCGGCGCCTCTGACTGCTTCCTCCAACAGCTGCCAGAGCTCATCCTCGTCCAGTGTCTGCTCCTCCATGCTGAGAATCTCCGGATATCTGGACAGGGCGGACACCCGGATATCATTTTCCAGAGAAAAGTCCTCCGCCATCCTGTTGAGATACAGCATATACTCTGCTGCAAGTTCCTTATTGTATTTCACGCACACATTAGACTCCGTGAAATCCTCATAGGCAATAAAAAGGTCTACCTTCCCCCGCTGGATATGGTTCTTTAACTCACCGCGTATCGCCGCCTCGAAAAAGTTCAGCTTCTTGGGCATTTTGATACTCACATCCAGATACCTGTGATTGACGGATTTCATCTCCACGCTGATCCTGCGCTCTCCTCTGGCGATCTCACATCTGCCGAAACCGGTCATACTCTTTATCATAGTCGTGCACTTGCCTTTCCTGTGTTGTGTAGGCACACTGCCTGTGCGTACAGATTTTATTATAGAATAATTACCCGGCGTAGTCAAGAAAGTTGAAAATTCCCTGCACTTATTATAAAATAGAAAAAATAATAAAGATAACAGACTGTGAGGATCTATCATGGCTTTTGACGGAATTACCATTGCAAATATCGTATCGGAACTGCGGCAGGCCCTCTCCGGCGGACGCATCTACAAGATTGCCCAGCCCGAAAGCGACGAACTGCTGCTGACTGTAAAAAATAACGGCTCCCAGTACAGACTCCTTCTGTCTGCGGATGCCTCCCTGCCTTTAGTCTATCTGACGCAGGCCAACAAGCCCAGTCCCATGACTGCGCCGGGATTCTGTATGCTGCTGCGCAAGCATCTGCAGAATGCACGGATCGTGGACATCACACAGCCCGGTCTGGAGCGTATCCTCCATCTGGAACTGGAGCACTTAAACGAACTGGGCGACCTGTGCCGCAAGAAGCTGATCATCGAAGTGATGGGCAAGCACAGCAATATCATCTTCTGCGACGAGAAAGATATGATCATCGACAGCATCAAGCACATTTCCGGCATGGTCAGCTCCGTCCGGGAAGTACTGCCCGGTCGGGACTATTTTATCCCGCAGACACAGGACAAGCAAAACCCGCTGTGCTTCTGCCCGCAGTATGGAGAAGAAGGGCTGATACCCCTGACTTATGGAAACTTCTGTGACCATATGCGGGTAAAACCGATGGCAGTCTATAAGGCGCTCTACTCTTCCTATACCGGCATCTCCCCCATCATGGCGCAGGAAGTATGCTACCGGGCCGGTATCGACGCAGACCTGCCTGCAAACACTCTGGAAGAAACTGCACTGCACACCCTTCACGACGCGCTCACCGCCATGATGGGACAGATCATCACCGGCACCTTTGCACCTGCCATCATTTATGACGGGCAGGAACCGATCGAGTTTTCCTCCCTGCCGCTGACGCTCTATGCGGACAGGCGCACGGTCTCCTTTTCCTCCATCAGCGCCGTTCTCGAGCAGTACTATGCACAGCGCAGCATGTTAACCCGTATCCGGCAGAAATCCGCAGATCTGCGCAGGATCGTGCAGACCGCCCTGGAGCGCAATGTCAAGAAATACGACCTGCAGATAAAACAGATGCAGGATACGGAAAAAAAGGACAAATATAAAGTATACGGAGAGCTCATCAATACCTACGGCTATAACATAACACCCGATTCTAAATCCATGGAGGCGCTCAACTATTACACAAACGAGATGATCACGATACCGCTCGATCCCACGCTCACGCCTCTGGAGAACGCGCAGAAATACTTCGAGAAATACGGAAAGCTCAAACGCACCTACGAAGCGCTCTCAGAGCTGACCATACAGGTTAAGGAAGAGATCGAACATCTGGAGTCCATTCTGGCGGCCCTGGATATCGCCATGCAGGAAGAAGATCTGGTGCAGATCAAGGAGGAACTGATCGAGAGCGGTTACATCCGCAGAAAAGGCGGCCCGAAGAAAGCCCGGATCACCAGCCGTCCCTTTCACTATATCAGCAGTGACGGCTTTCATATGTATGTGGGCAAGAATAACTTTCAGAATGACGAGCTGACCTTCAAATTCGCCACCGGCAACGACTGGTGGTTCCACGCCAAGAAAAAGGCCGGTTCCCACGTGATCGTCAAGACGGAAGGTCAGGAACTGCCCGACCGCACCTTCGAGGAGGCTGCCCGTCTTGCCGCCTACTATTCCAAAGGACGCGAGCAGGCCAAAGTGGAGATCGACTACATTCAGAAGAAACACGTAAAGAAGCCCGCCGGCTCCAAACCCGGCTTCGTGGTATACTACACCAACTTCTCGATGGCCATTGATTCGGATATTTCTGGCATTCAGCAGGTCATGAAATAACGCAGGCGTGACAGGACCCCCGTAAGGAACCTGTCCGATATGGACAGGTGCCTTACGGGGGCTTACTTTTACAGTGTGCTTGACGTAAACAGGGATCTCACATGATCGATCTCTTCCTGCGTGGCCTTTGCCGCCGGCACATAATAAGATTTCTCACGCGCGATCTGATATAATTCTTCCTGTGACTGCTCACAGGCGTTACGGAACTGCTTTAATGTCTGCTTTAACTCCTTGTTCTCCGTCTGGGCGATCATCTCCCCGAAACGAACCAGTTCTCCGTTAATACCGGTAAGCGTATCCGCTACCATTGTCTTTTCTTCCATCTGCATAATAGAGTCTCCTTCTTTCCTGTTATCTTAAATAATCCATCAGCTGCTGCTTGTTCTGCATCGCAGACTGTGCGCCTTTTTCAAAAAACTGCTTCACCTTCGTGTCAGATGCACACTCCGCATACTCCTTCATCTTGCAGTGCGTTACATCATAGCCGCCCATAAGGTGGCGAAGATTCTGTAAATCCAGCTCTGATAAGTTTGCCATAAGATTTTACCTCCTGAAATAAAAAATGATTGTCGCATACAGTATTTGTATTTGGACAATCATTTATTCCTGCAATTTTTATTTTCTGTTCGATATTTCTGTTTTATTTTTTGACCGCCGGTCTTATCTTGTCTGTTTTAACAGATGCAGCTTCTGCGCCACATGCACCAGCATGGCACCCTTCGGGAAGGCCCGCAGTTCCTGCTCATTCACACCGCCGATAAAAAGGATCATCACAAAGTAGACACAGGCGCCCAGCCCGATGGCGATCAGAAGCACGATCCGGCTCACCGGCAGGATCAGATACAGACCATGGTAAACGCCGAATGCCACCGCGCCCATTACCACGGCCGAAACCAGCGGCTTGACGAAGGTCTTCATCATCTCCTGTTTATATTTCAGGTGTTTTCTGACTGAAATCTGATTTAAGATACACACCACCAGCGAATAGATAATATTCGCGCACACAAGCGCATACAGATTCAGATCCGTATACAATAACATCGCGATCAGGGCCGCCATCTGGATCACCAGTGCCACAGCCGCATGGATCACCGGCGTATTCACCCGGCCGATCCCCTGCAGCACCGCATTCGTCAGCGTTGACAGCCCATACAGCACCACCGACACAGCCAATGCCGCCAAAAGACCAGACGCCTTCTCCAGAGAATCCTTCTGCGGAAAGATAAACTGCATCACAGGCTGTGCCAGCAGCCCCAGTCCCATAGCCGCCGGTATGGAGACCAGCATCGTCATGCGGATGGCCTTTGTCACCTGTTTTCTCGTCTTCTTATATTCTTTGCGGACATACGAAGTCGCCACCCCCGGAATCGTGGCCGAAGACATCGCCGAGGCAATGGCGATCGGTATATTGACAACAGACACCGCCTGTGTCGCAAAGATCCCGTAATCAATAGCGACCGTTACGTAATCCACATTCTTGAAATCCATCAGGATCCACTTGTAGATCTTCATATTCACTACAGTGGAACAGTTGTAAATGAAAGTACTCAGAATAAAGGGCGTGACTACCGTAAAGATCGTCTTTGTGATCTCCCCGTAGCTGTCGATCTCCTTTTTCCTGTCATACCGCACCCGCCTGTCGATCATCTGACGGTTCAGCATATACATGGCAAGCATAAACAACAGCGCCGTCACCACGCCGGCCCCCGTCCCCAGCGCACTGCCCGCAGAGCCATAGATCGCCTGTGTGGTCTGATCCTTCTCTGCCACGGTCTTCATCAGCAGATAGGCTGCCAGGATACTGACCACCGCATTCAGGATCTGTTCTAAGATCTGCGACAGGGACGTATGCATCATCGAGCCGTGCGCCTGAAAATACCCCCGGAATACTCCCAGGAAGCCGGAGAAAAAAATCGTCGGCGCAAGCACCCGCAGCGCCACCACCGAATGTTCCCCCACCAGCCAGGAAGCCGCCGCAAATGTGGCGATCGCAGCCGCACCGCCCACGATCAGAACATATAAAAGTGCACACCGGAAAACCCGCTGCGCATTCTGATATTCTTTGAAGGCCATCTTCTGTGCGATCACTTTGGAGATTGCCGAGGGAATACTGTAGGAAGAGATCAGGAGGATGATCGTATAGATATTGATCGCCTCACTGTAGTAGCCGTTACCTTCCAGACCGATGATACTCAGAAGCGGACTGCGGTAGATCAGGCTGATCACCTTGACGATCATGCCCGCCGCTGCCAGGATCCCCGCCTGCAGCACAAAATTATTCTGTTTCTTTTGTCCGCCCATGCACACCTCCGAGCTGCCAATATGCTTCTACATGGTAAAAAGAGTCTGCCGGACGGCAAACTCCAGATTCAGACCGCTGCAAGATATCGGAGCAAGCACGGCAGCCTGTCAGGCATTCCTTCCGTCCTGCTCTGACAGGTTCCACTGCTTGCTCCGCTATCGTTTGCCCTGATCCTGTTTAACCGATCAACCAGTCATACATCTCCTGGTATTTCCTGGCCGAAACATGCCATGAGAAGTCAACTGCCATGGCCCGGTCCACAATCTTGTTCCACTCACGCTTCTTATCGTAATAGATATGCTCTGCATAGCGGATCGTACCCAGCATCTCATGAGCGTTATAGTTCTTAAAGCTGAATCCCGTACCGGTGCCTTCATATTCATTGTAAGGCTCCACCGTATCCTTCAGGCCGCCCGTCTCGCGCACGATCGGCAGCGTGCCGTAACGCAGCGACATCAGCTGGCTCAAACCGCAGGGTTCAAAGAGCGAAGGCATCAGGAACGCGTCGCTGGCCGCATAAATCTTATGGGACAGTGCGTCGGAGTAATAGATGTTAGCCGATACCTTGCCATGGTATTTCCAGTCAAAATGACGGAACATGTTCTCATACTGCTCCTGGCCGGTCCCCAGCACCACGATCTGTACATTGTCCTGACAAAGCTCATCCATCACATAAGCGATCAGGTCGAAGCCCTTCTGGTCTGTCAGGCGGGATACGATTCCGATCATCATCGCCTTGTCATCCTGGTTCAATCCCAGCTCCGCCTGCAGGGCACGTTTGTTCTTCACTTTCTCCTTGCGGAAGTTCACCGCATTGTAATTAAACTCGATATTCGTATCTACTTCCGGACTGAAATCCGTGTAATCCACCCCGTTGACGATACCGCGCAGATCCGCCGCCCTCGCACGCATGAGGCCGTCTAATCCCTCGCCGTAGAAGGCTGTCTTGATCTCTTCCGCATAAGTATCGCTGACCGTCGTGATCGCGTCCGCATATACAAGACCGCCCTTTAAGAGATTGGCATCCTTATAAGCCTCCAGCTTATCCGAAGTAAAGAAGTAATCCGGCAGCCCCGTAATCTCTTTAACCTCTTTGACACTCCATTTTCCCTGGAATTTCAGGTTATGTATCGTCATCACCGTCTTGATGCCCCTGTAGAAATCGCCGCCCTGGAACCGCTCCTTCAAATATACGGGAATCAGACCTGTCTGCCAGTCATGACAGTGGATCAGATCCGGCCTGAAATCGATCACCGGCAGGATCGACAGCGCCGCCTTACAGAAAAATGCATATTTCTCGATCTCAAACAAAGCGTTGTCACTGTAAGGTTTAAAGCCGCCAAAGAAGCTCTCGTTGTCGATGAAATAATACTTCACCCCTTCAACCTCTGCCTCCAGAATGCCGACATATTCCTCTTTCCAGTGGAAGTCCATGTAAAAATGTGTCTTATAGGTGAGTTTATCCTTCATCTCCTGTTTCATACAGGTATATTTGGGAAGAATCACCCGGATATCAAAGTATTCTCTGTCAATACATTTCGGCAGAGAACCGATCACATCTGCCAAACCTCCTGTCTTAATAAATGGAACCCCTTCCGATGCAACAAACAAAATATTTTTCATGCTAACCCTCCAAAATATAGATTGTCCTGTCTTCTCCAGTCATTAACCTTTATTATACAGCATTTTGGATGGCAATAAAAGGCTTATTTTGAAAAATATCAGTGCCTGTACTGCAGTCTTATCTTATCCGCGATCAGAGCGATAAACTCCGAGTTGGTGGGCTTGCCCTTGCCGGTATTGATGGTATAACCGAACAGCGCATCCAGCGTCTCCATCCGTCCTCTGGACCAGGCAACCTCGATTGCATGGCGGATGGCACGTTCCACCCGGCTGGGCGTAGTCTGGTATTTCTTGGCGATGGTCGGATACAGCACCTTTGTGATAGATCCCAGCATCTCCACATCCTCCACCGACATCATGATCGCTTCCCGCAGATACTGGTATCCTTTGATATGCGCCGGTACACCGATCTCGTGGATCATATCCGTCACATCCTTCTCAAGATCCCTTGTCAAAAAAGCAGGCAGAACCACCTCCTTCTCCGGTACAGCCGTATCTTTTGTCCCCGAAGGAACCGTTATCATAATCTGGAACTCTTTGTTAGTATTGATCAGATTGTCCAGAAGTTTGTAAAACTGTTTCTGATCTCTCGCCGCTGTCATGTTTAATGTTTCCATAAGTACTCCTCCATCTTCTTACTGGTCCGCTGCCGTCGCTGCTCCATAAGAATGCACATTCATACCAGACAGTAACCTTATTCATACAATTCCAACATATTTCCCGTCGGTCTGCTGACGCGTTCCGACATAAACCATTATAAACAATAGAAGAATACTATGGAATATTAAGGCATCGCACAACTCAGTTCTCCTGCCAGTATTTCTCCACGATTTCCGCCGCCAGCCCGGCGTTTTGGGGAAATTTCGCCTGTAATTTAATCACTGCATTTTCTTTTGTGGCATTGTATTCCTGAAGCATCTCAACAATGATCTTCATGTCCTGCTCCCGGACTTCTTTTGTCACTGCACTCGTTACTTCCTTCGTGACCGTTTTCGTTACTTCCTCTGTCACCGCTTTCGTTACTTCCTCCGTGACCGACTGTGTTATCTCACCTGAGATCGTCTGCTTCACTTCTTCGGCCATCTCTTCGCGCATATCCCGCTTTGCTTCTTCTACCGCTTCTTCTACAATACTGTCGATCCAATCACCCAACGTCATAAATCCCGCCTCCACTTCCGGCAGATTTTTCACCTTCTCCACATAGGAATCCATCATTCTGGTCGCATCATCCACCGCGTTTTTTCTATCACTATTTTGAATATATGTTAGCATATTTTTTATCGCCTGACTACCACCTTTTTGTCCTTCCCAGCCGCACGGATAAACTGCCGGCTTCCTCTCTGCCTGTCTTATCTGATTTCTTCTTCCGTGAATATACGGCGAAATGCCGATGCAGATTTCCTTCATGCAGGCACTGCCGGGCAGCGCCGCCTGATAGAAATAAGAGCTTCACTTTGAATTGATAAAGCTACTATAGCAGAATCTCCCTGCCATTACAATACCTTTTTATAAATATAGTTTAAATATACAGTCCGGACGAACAGCCTAAGCGTCCAAGCAGAATCCCGACTTGCAGCAGGAAGCGGCAGATCTCTCTGCCGCTTCCCCAATATACATCCCGGCAGGTCACGCCACCGGAAACCACCCGAAATCCACGCACCGGCCAAGATCCCAGCTGTCCCAGCCTACCCAGCCGGTCTCGTTCACGGTATCGACAAGCAGCTTGTAGCTCCAGTAGAAATAGCCGCTGCCTGCCTTCCATGCTTCCAGCTGTGCATCCGCCAGCGCCCTGTAGATTTGCTTCTTCTCCGCGTCACTGATACTCTCTTTTGACATGCCTTCCTGACCGTTTAGCACGGTCTGACCGCCCTTCGTGTCTTTTCCCACCGCCAGTGAGTTGAAGAGACACCACTCGCCACAGATCACCGGGAAGTACTGCTGCATCTCCCGGATATCGGCTTCGTAATTCTCCTTGATGAACTTCAAATAGCCTTCTACAGTCTGATCACAGCCCATCCCTTCCGCCATCATCAGATACTGGTGCGTATCCAACACCACGTTCTTATACTTGTCTTCGCGCATGAAATCTTTCCATGCTTTCAGCAGGAACGCATCGTGGATCACCACGCACTTTTCCTCCGGCAGATACCTGCGCAGTCGGTCATAGGCATCCAGATAGAACTGCCGGATGAACGCCAGCGTATTGGGCCTTGTTCCTTCCGCCTTCTTCGGATCCACTGCCGGATAACGCGCCGGCACATCCATCTGGTTCCAGATTTCTTCCGTGATGGGCTCATTGATCACTTCAATGCCCCACAGCCCTTCTCTGTGGCCGTATCGCTTAGCCAGCCGCTCCAGCACAGTCAGCTCAAACTCCACTTCCTCCGGCTCCTGAGACCACCTGCACACACCGCTGATACCGCCGTTATCGAAACCGTTCTGGCTGTCCGGCGCGGTATGCAGATCCACCAGAATCTTAAGCCCGTAGCGCTCCGCCCAGCAAAAAGCACGATCCAGCTCTTCCACACAACCGATAAAGGGTTCCCTGTCCCCGAAGATAAAGTACGGCACCGGAATCCGCACGGTATTCATGCCCATGGCTTTGATCCGCGTAAAATCCCGCTCCGTGATATACTCCGCGCGATGGGTTCTGATCCGCGCCTCATACACATCCCGGGGAAGCTGCGTGGGCAGATAATACTCATCCTCCGCCGTCGTCCCCGCAAAAAGTCCCGGACTCATCCACTTCTCCAACACAAGCCAGTTTCCCAGATTAACGCCTTTGATATACATGATTTTCCCCTCCTTTTTTCTTACTCCAAAACAACTGTCGAAATACTGTTCTCCGGTACAACGACTCTCGTGATCATCCCTTCTGTACGCAGATGGATCATCCTCCTGCCCCGACCGGTGTACAGGATCACCACCGCTACGGAACCGTCCGGATTCTGCGCCGCAGTCACTTCCACCTCCGGTGAAAAGCTGGAGCACCCGATCCGCACCGCACCCGGCCTGATATATTTACTGAACTGTCCGATGGCATGGAACATGGGTTTCACTTCCACCGTGTCTGTGGTCGTATCGCACATCACCGGCGCGTTACAGAAATTCCCCACGTGATTGGGGCCGCCCTGTTCGTCCAGCACAAGGTTCCAGTCCAGCCAGCTGTTCATTCCATGGTTCAGATCCCCGATCAGATCATGAGCGTACAGTCTGGCATGGCGCATATCGTCCGGCACATGTTCCGCACCCCGCGCGTACTCTACACAGCCCTCGCTACGCATCAAAAGCAGTTCCGGGAAGTCCTCCCGCACCATCTGCAAAGTCGCAAAATGATCTCCCGAATACCAGTGATAGGCCACGCCTGCCACCATGTCCCTGGTCGTCTCATCCACGATCTCACAGGCCCGCTCATAGACCCGTTCCTTGTTGTGATCCCATATATACAGTTTCACATGCGCAAGCCCGTTCTCTTTCAGAGCCGGATACAGATAATCCCGCAGGAATTCCTTCTCTTCCTCCGCCGTATACTCGCAGGAATCCCATGTCTGGACGGCCAGCGGCTCATTCTGCACCGTCATACAGGAAATTTGTATGCCCCGTTTCTGATACGCCGTGATATACTTCACCACATAATCCGCATAGGCCTGATAACATTCCCTGCGCAGGTGTCCGCCGCCATTGCGCACGCCGGTCTCTTTCATAAAAGCCGGCGGCGACCAAGGGGAAAGCAGCAGCGATACCGGCTGTCCCAACGCTTCCTCCGCCATTTTGATTAACGGCTGTACATATTTCGCATCCCGTTCCAGTGTAAAATCACCAAACGCGGCATCCCCGGGATCTTCCACCGCACAGTAGTTGCTGATGGAAAAATCACAGCTGTCCATATGTATTCTGCCAAGCGTATAACCAAGCCCGTCCCTGCCGTAACAGGACTTTACGATCTCTTTCTGCTTCTCCCTGCTCATCCGCGCCAGCGTGTAACCGGCCGACTCCGTGAGCGCCGCACCGAAGCCCTGTATGACCTGATACCGCTTGCGGGGATATACATTCACCACATCCATCTCCTGCGCCTTACTGTCGGGCACCAGACTCGTCTCGTAGGTTTCCTGCCTGACGCCGTCACTGCCCAGTATCGTTGTGTACATTGTTGCTTTTTTCATTCTTACCTCCATGCCGAAGCAGTTCTTTTGCGAAGGCCGCGAGCCAAATTTTAAATTTGGCTCTGCGATCTCGAGTTTGTGGCTCCGGCACAAACTCGCAGTTGAAAAATCAGCACATCAGTGTGATTTTTCAACCTTCCTCCATTCCGAAGCGCTTTGCAGTGAGGACACCTTCCCCTCACCGCTGCACTCTTCATCGGATCCCGTTTATTTTTCCTTTTAAAAAAAGAGGGGTTGACAAATCACTCATCAACCCCAATATCCCTTAACACAATCATTCAGTCATTCTATACAGCCTGTTATCGTCTCTTAGTTCAGACTCTCCAGATATGCATCCAGCTGTTTCTGACACTCTGCGATCACCTTATCGATTCCTGCAGCCTGCATTGCAGTTTTGTATTCCTCGATCGATGCTTCTACATTATCTGTATAACCCAGCTCCAACGGCCAGCCATACTGCTGTCTCGCATTGGTACATGCCGCAACTTCCGTGCTGATGCTGGAAGTATCCATGACAAAACCGGTAAATTTCTCGGCGCCGACGCCTTCCTTGATCTTTCCTTCCCATTCCTGCCGCAGGGTATCATAAGTCTCGGGTACACCGGCCTGGTTACGGTTCAGATCCATGGTACGTGCTGCCCACATTGCATTGGTCGCATACAGATCGGTGTCCAGGATCGTGAACTGTCCTTCGTCGTTCAGCTCATAGCTTGTTCCAAGCACACCGTAGTACAGCGCGTCATATACTTCCTGATCTGTGGTCAGCAGATTCCAGAACGCCAACGCTCTCTCCGGATTCTTCGCCGTGTTGGAGATGACCATACAATCCTGTGTATACGGCAGATGCGCAATGTCTTTTGTCATCGGGCCATACTGGAAATCCCATTCCGGATGCAACACACAGAGACTTGACCAGGAGTCGATATTATGGAAACGCATAGCTGCTTTACCATTCTGTGTCTTCTGGGAATCCGTATCAGCCAGTGCGGACTTACTCCAATATCCCTTATCGCACCACTCCTTACACATCTGATAGAATTCTGTCACACCATCAAGATCATAGATCGCCTTGACTGTCGGATGCTCTTCCGAAGGATCATAGAACAGATAACGCATGTTAGAATCAACATCCATAAGGCCGTCCATTCTCGTCCACACAAGAGACAGCTCCGGTCCCGCCGAATACTGGTCAAGCGCTTCCATCTCCGGATGATTTGCAACCACATAATCCGCAAACTCTTCTACCTTCTCAAACGTATCGATCGGCCCCGTAATGCCGGCTTCCGCCGCGATATCACCACGGTAAATACTCCCGTAAGTCGTGTACGTAGGCAGCAGCGTAGGAACCGCATACAGTTTGCCGTTGATCGTTGCCTGCTGCAGCGCGGATTCGGAGTGCATTGCATAGTTATCCGGCGCATATGCAGGAAGCAGATCATCCAATGCCATAAACGCGCCTCTCTGTGCCAGGTTTGCAAAACCAAGCCAGCCTGCACAATATGCCATATCAAACTCTTCACCCGATGAGAACAGCAGCGGATACTTCTGTGCATACTCCGCCCAGCCGATCCAGTTGATCTTCAAAGTACAATTCAGCTTTTCCTTCAACAGGGTATTCAGATTCTCGTCCACAATATCCTGTCCGGCCGGTCTGTCACTGATCACGTACATCACCAGTTCCACTTCTTTGGACGTGTCAACCTCTCCCGTTGCGCCTGCCTCTGAGGAGCTTCCCGAAGACGCTGCATCTCCTGAGGAAGACGCTCCGCCTGAACCTCCACAGCCTGCAAGCAGACCAAGCGACATTGTTGCTGCAAGTAATACTGCAACCAGTTTCTTTTTCATTCTTTTTTACCTCCTTATGGTTATCATTGCATAATTTATTTGCTGCCAAATAACTTGGCTGTACCAACAAAATCCTGTCCTTTAGCCCTTCACGGAGCCGATCGTAATACCTGCGATAAAGTACCTCTGTACGAACGGATAGACGATAACGATCGGTCCGGTCGCAACCACTGCCATTGCCAGTTTTAAGGAGTTAGACGGCAGATTTGCCACCTGTATGCCGGCCTGTGCGGCAATTCTGGCAAGCGCCTGGGTCTGCTGCTGAATGGAATACAACATATACTGCAGCGGATATTTCTCCTCGGTGCTCATATACAGCATCGCATTATACCAGTCATTCCAGTAACCAAGTGCCAGGAACAGGCCGATGGTCGCCAGTCCCGATTTCAAAAGCGGGAAGATGATGGTAAAGAAGATCCTCCACTCACCCGCTCCGTCCAGTTTCGCGGATTCCACCAGCGAGAACGGTATATTATTGACAAAGGTCCTCATGATCAACAGATAGAAAACATTGAACATACCGGGCAGGATCAGCGCCAGCATATTGTCCCGCAAATGCAGATACTGGATATAGAAGATGTAAGTGCTGACCATTCCGCCATTAAACAGCGTCGTGAAATAGAAGAAGAATGACAGTACATTTCTATATTTAAAGTCCTTACGGCTGATCACGTAAGCCGTGATTGTCGTCAGCAGCAGACCCAGTACCGTGCCCACCAGCGTGATGAAAATGGATACACCGTATGCCCGGAAGATCCGTTCCGGCGTCTTGAAGATAATGTTGTACGCCTCCGTGGAGAACTCTCCCGGCAACAGACTGAATCCGTGGAAGCTGATCCACTGCTCCGCCGTAAAGGAACCGGAAACAAGAAGCAGGAACGGGATCAGGCAGATCACGGCGATGACCGCCACGATCGCATAACAGATCACATAGAATACTTTGGATGAAGCGCTCAGCTTGATATTGCGCGGCGCCGACATCATTAAATCTTTATCTTTATTAGCCATAATGTCCCTCCTCTTAGAACAGCGCGTAGTCTTCGTCAATCTTCTTCACAACCGTATTGACGATCATGATGATCGCGAAGCAGAGTACTGACTGGTAGAACGTAGCCGCCGCTGTCATACCGATATCAGGATTTGTGATCAGGGAACGGAATACATAGGTATCAATAACATCTGTCGCGTTAAACAGCTGTCCATTGTTGCCGACGATCTGGTAGAACATCTCGAAATCGCCGCGCAGGATTCGTCCCACCTGCAGCAGAACCATCGTCACAAGCGTAGGTCTGATAGAGGGTAAGGTTATGTAACGGATCCGCTGGAAGATCGTAGCGCCGTCGATCTCGGCCGCCTCATTGATCTCTCCGTCTACGCCTGTCACGGCCGCAATATAAATAACGGAATTGTATCCTGTCCATTTCCATGCGTTAAACGCACAGATGATAACCGGCCATGCCGTGGGCATCATGTAGAAGTTAACCTTCTCGCCGCCGATGGCATTGATCATGGTATTGATCAGCCCTGTCTCATAGTTGAAGATAGAGAATACGAACACGCCGACTACAACCCACGAAATGAAATACGGCAGAAGAATGACTGTCTGTGTTACTTTCTTAAAATATTTTGCCCGTATTTCCGTGATAAAGATCGCGATCACCACTGCGAGCAGCTGGGAAGTCACCAGATTCAGCAGATTGTAGAGGATCGTATTTCTGGTGATCAGCCAGCCGGTTCCTGAATTGAACAGGTAACCGAAGTTTTGCAGCCCGTTAAAGGGACTGCCGAACACACCCAGATTGTACTGATACTCTTTGAATGCCAGGATCAGGCCGCTCATGGGAAAATACTGCATGACGAGAACCAGAATAAACGCCGGCGCCGCCATGGCAAAAAGTGCTTTGTTCTTCTTAAATTCATATAAGAAGCCTTCTTTTTTCATGGATACCCTCCTTACTGAAATATTAAATTTCATCTGTCCACACAAAATTTGTTCCTTCTCTTTATGTTAAACAAATGCTATAGAAATTATAGGAAATCCTTTGTGCAGTTTGAATATAGTAAAATTACGAAATTAAGGAATATTTTATGTTTTTTTATTTCCCGTTTATTTTTCCCGACAAAATACACAAAAAAAAGCAAGCCATTCGGCTTGCTGGTATCCACAGTACCTACATACAGTATTTTTCTGTTATAGTAAACGACATTAGAAATTTCGTTTGCTATAGTTTACATAACTTTCTCCTCCGCCTCTTCTATCGTCATCGCCGGAATCAATACAAACGCCGTTGTCCCTTCTCCGAGCACACTCTCATATCTGACGCCGTATTCCTCTCCGAAACATAACTTTATCCTGAAATTAATATTCTTCACCCCGTAACCGCCCTTGATCTGATCAATATTACAGGCGGTGGCCTCCTCCATCTGCTGCTGCGTCATGCCGGGGCCGTCGTCCTTCACCATAAAAAGAATGTCATCCCCCTGCCGTGCTACTCTGATCACGATAGAACACTGCCTGATCTCCGTCCTCTCTCCGATCCCGTGCAGAATCGCATTCTCCACGAAAGGCTGCAGAATAATATTCAGACACGCCAGAGAACGCAGTTCTTCCGGAACCTCGACCTTAAGATGAACCGCATCGTCATAGTGGAATTTCTGGATATTGACATATACCTGTACATGCTCCACCTCTTCACCGATGCTGATCAGATCCTTGCCGTGGTTCAGGCTCAGCCGGTAAAAACGGGCCAGATTCCACGCGATCTTCTCGATATCCTCCGCCTCATAGTCCATGGCAATCCAGTTGATCAGATCCAGTGTATTGTACAGAAAATGCGGATTGATCTGTGCCTGCAGAACACGAAGTTCCGCCACCCTCGCATCCTTACCGAGCTGAAAATGCTCCCGCAGCAGCCTGCGTACCTCTCCCACCATAAAATTGAAGTTCCGGTATACCTCTTCCACCTCATCGCCCTGCTGGATCGAAGGCAGCTGTACATTGAGATCACCTTCCTGCAGATGCTGCATTTCCATACTCAGCTTTTTCAACCTGCCCACATAATAGTTGGACAAAAAGTAAGATGCTCCCATGATCATGATCATCATGACCACCACCGCCACCGCGGCGCTCAGCACCAGACCGCGGAACTGCCCGTTATACTCACTTTCAGGGATCAAAGCCACCAGCTGCCAGCCTGTATCTTCTATCGGCTCCCGGTCTGCATAGTAAACCGTCCGTCCCACTCTGACAGATTCCCAGGCCTGTTCCCCTTTCGTGAGCAGAAAGGAAGCCTGCTCCCCTATTCTCTCAAACAGATCCGCATTGGAAGATACCGCACCTTCCCCCTCGGCATTGACCAGATAAACCAGCCCGTTGGACGTTATGTTGGCATTCTCCATCACCTGCACCAGACGTTCCCCGTCGATGCTGATGCTGCATACACCCAGCACATTTTCGCCGCTGCTGTCCCTGATCTGGTGATACAGCGTCAACATACTGTAAGTATCCATGGAACCGACGTCTTTCCTCTCCTCGCTGTGCGCCAGATAATCTCTGCCCATAGCGAAATATTCCGTCATCCGTTCATAATCATCCCGCATTATCAGCCTGGTATCCGGAAAAATATAGTATTGATTACTCACATATACGATATCCTCAGAGATATACAGACCAAACCGATACAGAGAATTGGAGAATTCCAGTGAGGCAAACGCCTTGTTCAGCGTATAAAATTCCCGGTATTGATCATCCAGATTTCTGGCGCCGTTAAATTCTTTAGCCGAAAGAATATCGTGAATTTCCCCGTTATTCTCTACCATCTGTGCAAGATATTCCATATTGTGAATATAACTGCCCACGAAAGACACCGCCTGGCTGACGGACTGTTCCCGGGAATAGTCCAGCTGATTTTTGTACTTTTCCAGCAGAACAGGATAAAAGACAGCGGCCACTGCCGTCTGTATGATCAGCAAAGGCACCGCGAAATAGATCATCATCCGCTTCTGCATAGACATCCTGTCCAACATCTTTTTCATCGAACCGATAAACTCTCCTTGTATTCCGACGGCGTCATATTCGTCTTCTTCTTGAAAATCTTGGCAAAATAATTAGAATCTTCATAGCCCACCATAGAGGCTATCTGATAGAACTTCAGTTTCGGCTCCTTCATCAGCCGTTTCGCCTTCCTGATCCTCACATCCACCAGATACTGCCCGATCGTCAGACCGGTGCTCTTCTTGAAAAGATTGCTCAGATAAGTCGGCGTAAGATAGACATGATCCGCAAGCTCTTTGATCGACAGGGAAGAATCCCCGTAATTTTCCCAGATATAATCCATGGTCCGCTTGACCACGTAAGTGCTCTTCTGCGCCTCTCCGCCCTCAAAAAGACCGGACAGCCGGTTCTGCAGATACGCATTCATCTCCGCAAAGGTCTCCACATGCTCAAAATAATCCGCCTCTGCTCTGCCCGTCTCCATGCTCATATCGTCAAACCGCAGCGCCAGTTCCGCCTGCTTGATGACCAGATTCAGGGAATAATAGACATGGCGGGCATCCCCGCTCAGATAAACCTGCTTCTGCTCCAGCTCTCTGGCAACCTGATCCAGCAGGGCGACGGCCGCCTCTTCCTCTTTCCTGGACACAGCCTCCGCAAAACGGTCAACCACCGTCATATCCAGCGCAAGCCTGTGATCCCCCTGCAGATCTTCCGGAAATGCCACATGATTCCATCCCTGATAAGCCAGCGACTTCTGCACCTGTCTGGCCGCCTGCCAGGAGTCCGTGATCGCCTCGGTCTCATCCACCTGGCTGCCCATGGCCAGAAACCATCTCAATTCTTCCCCGAGGATCTGCTCCACGACCCGTATGTACGCCTTCCTGCCCGCCCCGTCAAGCGGGATGACATCCTCCCCGCCGATCAGAAACGAGAGCGTCGTCGGATCCGAGATCTCCACCAGGATATTCCCTTTTATCTCCCGCAGCCACGTGTCAAAACCTTCCACCAGCCGCCCGCGGATATCCGCCAGATCCTCTTTCTGCCCCAGATGCAGGATCCCCACACGGAATACATTCTTGCCGCTGGTATAGATCGGAAAAGAGGCCGAGTCGATAAAAAGCGTGTGCAAATGCGCCGCCTTATGTTCCCTTGTCTTCTGCGTCCGGCTCACTGCCTCCTGCACCGCCTCCGAAATATCCTTCCTGTTGATCGGCTTCTCCACGTACCGCACCGCATGCAGGTCAATGGCCGCTTTGAGATATTCCTTGTCCGCATAGCCGGTGACGAAGATGATCTCGATCTCCGGAAAAAGCTGCCGCAGCTTCCGGCACAGCACAATGCCGTTCTCTCCGGGCATGGAAATATCGGACACCACGATATCCGGCACATAGCTTTCGCAGATCGCAAGCGCCTCCTGTGTGTTCGCCGCCACCCGCAGCTCATTAATCCCCAGGCTCTCCCATTTGATATGCTTTACCAGCCCGTTACGAATGATCGATTCATCCTCCACAATCATAATCTTCAAACGGTCTTACCCCCCCCCTGAAAAAAATCACCGTTGACCGTTGATTCCTGCAGCCAGATATAACCCGCGATATTAACCGCTGCTTTACACGCAGGATAAATTTTTGACACAATCATTATAGCAAACTATACAAAGCCTGTAAACAAATATAAAAAAAGGGCAGGCATAATCTACAATCCTGCCCGTCCTTTTTTGTTGATTTTGAAAAATTTCCCCTGTTATGATTCAGTCATACAGCACAAACAGCCAGATCACAGCCGCCACACCGCCAAGCAGAACCGCCCCGATCAGGAACGCCGCACCCAGCGCCATCACGATATAACGCATCCGTTCCCGCCAGGTAAAAGGCGTATCTTCCCAGGGATTCTTTCCCGCTCCGCTGTCCCCGGCTCCACCGGCGTCGTCTCTTCTATCGCCCTTTGGCGCACTCTGCCATGCAGAGGAATGTCTGCCGAACAGTCCGACGCCTGCCAGATCGCTCATATCAGCGACGGTACGACCGTCATCTTCAAATTCATCCCGCCGCCCCATAGCTGCACCTCCACATTTTCATCGATTCAAACTCCCGTGTGCTGCCTGATACGGACAGTACACCGGCTCTTATAAGAAGAATCGCCGGAAAGCGATTCTTCAAGACAGCCTGTATTCTTCTTATACGTCATCATACAAGTGGCACACCACATAATGTCCGGGTTCGATCTCCTTCTGTTCCGGAGCCACTTCCTTACACCTGGCCATACAGTTGGCGCAGCGGGTGTGGAACTTACAGCCGGAAGGCGGATTGGCCGGGGACGGGATACTGCCCTCCAGCACGATCCTGTTCATCTTCGCATCGGGATCCGGAACGGGAATCGCCGAGAACAGCGCCTTCGTATACGGATGCAGCGGATTCTTGAATATATCCTTAGTATCCCCGTATTCCACCAGATTACCCAGATACATAACGCCCACCGTGTCCGAGATATGCTCCACCACACTCAGATCGTGAGAGATAAACAGGTAAGTCAGTTTGTACTTCTCCTGTAGGTCTTTTAACAGATTGATGATCTGCGCCTGGATGGAAACATCCAGCGCCGATACCGGCTCGTCACAGACCACGAACTCCGGATTTAAAGCCAGCGCCCTGGCGATACAGATACGCTGTCTCTGGCCGCCTGAAAACTCATGGGGATAACGGTCCTTATGGAAAGGCTGCAGGCCGCAGTGATCCATGATCCGGTCGATATAATCGTCAAACTCTCCCTTCGCCGCCAGTCCGTGTTCCCGCACCGCCTCACCGATGATCTCGCCTACCGGCAGTCTCGGAGAGAGACTGGAAAAGGGATCCTGGAAGATGATCTGCATCTTCGTCCGCATGGCCCGCATCTCTTTATTGGAAAGGTCATAAACCTCCTTGCCGTTAAACAGTACCTGCCCGCCGGTCTTCTCCCCGGACAGGCGCAATATGGTACGTCCCGTGGTAGTCTTGCCGCAGCCGGACTCCCCCACCAGTCCCATGGTCGTGCCGCGCCTTAAGTTGAACGTAACGCCGTCCACGGCCTTCACATGGCCGATGGTTCTGGCAACCATACCGCTTTTGATCGGAAAATGCTTCTTTAACTCATTGACCATCAGGATATACTGCGGGTCGTAAGTCACAGGGGTAAACTCTTTCTTTGTGGTATTTGCATCCGCCATTTACTTCTCCCCCTTTCCGTCATAGAAACGATAGCAGCTGACCTTATGGGTGGGTGACAGGCTGATCTCACCGGGATATTCTCCCGCACAGCGCTCCACGCACATCTCACAGCGGTCTTTATAATAACAATAATCGGGCATGTTAACAGGGTTTGGCACCTTGCCGGGGATCGAATAAAGTCTGTCCACCTGCTTGCCCACCACCGGTTTCGATGCCATCAGGCCGATCGTATAGGGATGACAGGGATTGGTGAAGATCTCCCGCACCGTTCCTTTCTCCACCACGCGTCCTGCGTACATGACTACCACATAATCCGCCATCTCCGCGATCACACCCAGGTCATGGGTGATCAGCATGATGGAGGAATTGATCTTGTCTTTCAAATGCCTGAGCAGATCCAGAATCTGCGCCTGAATAGTCACATCCAGCGCCGTGGTCGGCTCGTCCGCAATGATGATCCGCGGGCTGCACGCAAGCGCCATGGCGATCATCACACGCTGCCGCATACCGCCTGACAGTTCATGCGGGTACATCTGATAGACACCCTCACTGTTGGCGATCCCTACCATCTTCAGCAGCTCGATCGTCTTCTCTTTGATAGTCTCTTTGGACTTACCCTCCTCGTCATGCAGGGATATGACCTCGTCCACCTGTTCGCCGATGCGGAATACAGGATTTAAGCTGGTCATGGGCTCCTGGAAGATCATGGACACATAGTTGCCGCGCAGTTTCATCATCTTCTCATTGGGTGTTTTGGCAATGTTATACGCCTTGCCGTCCCCCAGATTCAGACGGATCTCGCCCTCCACGATCTGTCCCTGTGGACGCTGGATCAACTGCATCAGGGACAGGCTGGTCACGGACTTGCCGCAGCCCGACTCGCCCACCACGCCCACGGTCTTGCCGACAGGCACCTCAAAGCTGACGCCGTCCACCGATTTGACCGTACCGGCATCGGTGAAAAAGTAGGTGTGCAGATCGTCAAATTCTACCGCGTTATCCGGATTGTGCATCGTCGTCAGATACTCGGACTCCGGCACGTTCTTCCGTTTTCTCTGTTTTTCAAATTGATTGGTGATACGTCGGTTTTCTTTGGATATCTTCCGGGATTCTTTCGCGGTAAGATACCCTTCCGGTTTATTCTTAGCCATACTCTACTTGCACCTCCTAGCGTTTCATTCTGGGATCGAACGCATCCCGCAGGCCGTCGCCCACGAAGTTAAATCCCAGAACTGCCAGCGACAGACAGACGCCGGCCGGAATCCAGATAAACCAGTAATTGGTCAAAACATAGGAGTTCTTTACATCATTGATGATATTGCCCCAGGAAGCAAAGGGAAACTTCACGCCCAGTCCCAGGAAGGACAAAGTTGCTTCCGTCAGCATCACGGAACCCAGCTGCATCGTACAGGTAACGATCAGCTGCGGGACCACGTTAGGGATCAGATGCTTGAAGATCCGGCGGGATACCCGAATGCCGCAGGCTTCCGTAGCCGTCATAAACTCCTGCTCACGCAGAGAGAGGATCTGTCCGCGGACAAGACGGGCGATACCCGGCCAGCCCAGAATACCGAGGATCAGCATCAGATACAGCATACGCAGTTTCGGATCCACCCGCATACCGTCCATGGCAGCACCAAGGATGATGATCAGTGGCATTGAAGGGATACAGTAGAAAATATCCACGATACGCATGATCAGGTTATCCACCCACTTGCCGAAATATCCTGAAAGCCCCCCCAGAATCACGCCCAGCAGACACTCGATGACCACGACAATAAAACCGATGATCAGGGACACTCTGCCGCCGTACATCAGACGGGTCAACATATCCATACCGTTGGTATCCGTACCCAGCGGATGCTTCGCGGAAGGAGCCTCATACTGGCTGTACACATAAGTCTCCGTCTCCTGCATGACGGACCAGATCTTGGTGCTGGCGTCATAAGTAATTGTATAGTTGTGCTCTTCGCCGTCCTCACCCGTGTAGGCGAATTCCGTGCCCTCCGCATCCAGCACCTGCTCTAAACTTTCCTTGAAATCTCTGGGAATAACGACGCCGTTCTCCTTCGACTGCACGACAAAGCGGCTGATATAGCCAAGCACTTCCTCACCCTGCAGGATGTTGCCGTCCTCGTCCAGTGAAAGCTCCATGCCGTCTGCCGTGAAACTGCCGGTGCCGTCATTGGTATACAGCTTAAGCGCCTCATATTTCACGTTAAAAGCCGGCTCTTCTTTATTATCCGCAGCATTTACGATATCCTTATAAGCGATGGCGATCACAGAACCGTCCACGGAAACCGAATAGAAATCCTTCCCTTCCTCCGCCACGCCATAAGTCACGTCTTTATAATCAAACTCCGTCTTGCCCATCATCTGCGCCATCAGAAACTGCGCCTGCGCCGCCGAGCCGAAATCCGCTCCTTCGGCCGAGACATAACGGAAATCTTCATTCCTCGTCACACCTACATATTCTTTTTCCATATAAGTATAGGTATAAAACTGCTCGTCCTCACGATAAGGAGAGATCATGCCGCCCACAAAAGAAAACAAAAACATGATCGCAAGGATCACAAGCCCCAGCACCGCCAGCCGGTTGCGGAAAAACCGCTTCACCACCAGTGCACCGGGAGAGAGTGTCTTCACACGCCGGTCATCATTTAAAGAGAGAGTTTCTCCGGAAGTGCTGTTCGCCTGTTCGTTCGGCTTATTCATATCAGACATATCCATACTCCTCCTTCCTACGCGATCCGCACGCGGGGATCAACCACGGCATACAATATATCGGTGAGCAGGTTGCTCGCCAGTGTTAAAACAGCAATAAAGGTCATATAGAACATGGTAAACGGAATATCACCGATGATCATGGACTGATAGGACGTAAAGCCGATACCGGGAATGGAGAACAGCGTCTCCGTGATCAGCGCACCGGTAAAAAAGCCGGGCAGAGATCCGCCGATGATCGTCACCAGAGTGACCAGCGTATTACGAAAAGCATGTTTGTACACAACAGTATGTTCACTCAAGCCTTTGGCTCTCGCCGTCCGTATGTAATCGGCGTTCAGAACCTCAAGCATATTGGTTCTCGTATAACGCATCAACGGACCGATGGACGTGATCACAAGTGTAGCGATCGGCAGGACCAGATGATGCGCCTTATCCATGAACTGCCCCCAGGAATCGAGCTGGGCGTAAGTACGGCCTACAAGACCGGACACATCGAACCACTGCAGATTCACGGCAAAGACAAGTTTCAATAGCGTTGCAAAGAAGAAAGGCGGTAACGATATACCAAGCAGCGCACCCGCCGTGATCACATAGTCTGTTCTGGAATACTGTTTGGTCGCGGCAATGATACCAAGCGGTATCGCGATCAGGATCTGCAGCGTAAAAGAGATCGCTGACATCACAAAAGACAGCCAGACCACGTCGTGGAACTTCTCAACCACCGGAACCGTAAATTTCCAGCTGTCCCCGAAATTCCCCCGGGCAAAGTCTCCCAGCCAGGTAAAATACCCGGCAATGATACCCTTATCCAATCCGTACGATGCATTCAGCTGTGCGATCCATTCTTCATAGGGCTTCGCCCCCGGCGCGGTAGCCAGCTGCATGGCCATCGACTCCACATAGGAAGCCGGCAGGCAGCGCAGAACGGCATAGATGATCAGCGTCACGCTGAAAAGGATAAGGACTGATAACAAAATGCGCTTGATGATATAGGTACGCACAACTATCCCTCCTTCTTAAAAAAATTCCCTGCCCCAACGGAGCAGGGAATAAGTTCATGTTATTATTTCATTTCCAGATTGTATACTTCCTGCTGCCATGACAGATAAGGCGTCATGTCGGTCGGAAGCGTATCTCTGTTCACGCGCTCGGTAGAGAGCATTACGCACTCGGAACGCTGGTATACAGGAAGCTCTACGCCCCAGTCCATGATGATTTCCATAGCCGCTTTGTACAGGCCCTTACGATAAGTCTGGTCTGTGGACAGACGTGCTGCCTCGATCATCTCATCCAGCTCCGCATCATTGATCTGATAGTAGTTGGTAGAACCGTCGCTGTGGTACAACTGGAACATATCCGGGTCAGTACCTGCCTGCCATGCCGCACACCACATATCTGCTACACCTGTCTGGTAAGAAGCATACAGGTCACTTGCATTCGCAAGGTCATTGACTGTCAGTGTGAGACCGATGGTGCCCAGCGCATCGCTGGCATTCTTTAAGATCAGGAAAGTAGGATGGTCACCTGCGCCGCCTGCGCCGATGTTTACCACATACTCCATCTTCGCGCCTGCGGGAGCTGCCGTAACCTTACCGTCTTCTACGGTATAACCTGCTGCCTCCAGATAGCCAAGCGCTGCTTCCAAAGCTGCTGCATATCTGTCTTCTGTGGACATACCCTCTGTGTAGATCGGATTGCCTTCCACGTCTACAGAGTAAGCCAGCTGATAACCGTCGTCCGTAACCTGAGGCGCTGCCCAGGATGTATTGGAGATCGGATAGTTGATCACAGATGCCGTATTGCCATAGTAGGAATCGATACCCTCATCACGGTAAGCGGAGATCACGGTCGCGATCGCTTTACGCAGGTTACGGGACTCCTCGGAAGAACCGTCCTCGCCAACCTTCACGTTGTTCGCCGCAAGACCTACATAACCATAACCGCGGTAGTCGATCAGGCGGGTAGTGATCACATCGCCGTCCAGATCCGCATTACCGCCGTTAAGATCGGCAACCTGGTTTGCCACGTCTGTGGAATAACTGGGATCTGTGATATCCATCGTACCTGCCGTGATACCTGTTACCCTATCTGCCTCTGCAGACTCCATGAAGTTCAGGTGCGGGATCTTCGGTGCGCCCTTGAAGTAATCCGGGTTTGCATCCATGTAAACAACACCGTTGGAGTAATCCTTGAAGATGTACGGGCCTGCGCCTAACGGCTTTCCGGTCTTCTCCTTCACGCCGGACAGGTCACCCTTCGGGAAACCGAAGCTGTTGTTCTCATAATCATACAGACTCTCGTCGCCATAGTAGTGCATCGGTGAGATCGGGATCTGCAGCTGATAGATCATGGTAGCGTCAACCTTGTCTGCAACCACACGCATGGAGTAATCGCCTGTACGCTGGATACCGGAAACGTTCGGAGCGGACTCGCCGGTCTCAACACCAACCTGGTAAGCTGCGTCAAGCAGGCTCCAGATCGTAACGCCGTCTGCCGCTTCTGTCTCGGACAGTACATTGTAATCGCCTTCATATTTTTCTAACATGGCATCGAAGAAATCCTGAACGGTAGCGCCTTCCGGCAGTCCCTCGAATCCCCAGTTGGGAGCGATCGTCTCTACCGGGTCGCCTTCTGCAGCCATCCCCTGTGCGATGCAGTAATCCAGGATCGCCTGAGCGAAGCCCTGCTGCGCCGCCGGGAAATCGGTCTCCCAGAATGCCTTCTGCGTCGCTTCATCCCAGTTCGTGAAATCCGTATTGTCCTGTCCGGCCTTGATCAGCAGGCTGTAGAGCGGCTCCATACCGCTGCGGTATGCCTCGATACCCTCGATTGCCGTGGAGTAAAGAGTCGAGTTACCGTCATAAGTAGGATCCAGGAACACATACATACCGAAGATAACGTCGTCGATATCTGCGGTCGTGCCGTCTGTGAACTTGATGTCGTCACGAATCGTCATATCATAGAAAACAGTGCCGTCTTCGTTCTCTGTGATCTCGATATTGGACGCCGTATAATAAGTATAATCTGTTCCGTTGTAGGAACGGGTCTCTCCTTCGATACCGTTCAGGATCGGGTTACCCACGCGGTCAACTTCCATCGTGTAAACACGAACCATCTCGTCGATCATCACATCATTGGCTGCCAGAGCGAAATACGGAGAGAATTTACCCTCCAGACCCTGCTCTACGCTGGCTACCAGTGTATCATTGGCAGGAGCTGCCGCAGAATCAGTTTCCTCTGTCTCGGAAGCGTCGCTCTCTTCCGGCGCTGCCGTCTCATCCCCGCTGCTCTCAGCAGGCGCTTCATCAGTTGCCGGAGCGTCGCTTCCGCCGCCGCAGGCAGTCAATGAAAGTACCATCGCTGCGGAAAGCAGCAAGGCTACATGTTTCTTCTTCATTGAAAAAACCTCCCTTTCTTAAGTGCTTCTTATTTTTTCCTTATATATTTTACATAAGATTATCTTTCTCGTCAAATAAAAAGTGAGAAATTCCATAAATTCTCTGGATTTTGGTGCATTTTTCAGGATTTCCGCTTTGTCTGATCTCCTTCATTGCAATTTCTGACAAAGTATGCTACCCTCTTTTTATGAAAAAACAGGCGGAGGTGCATATGGAATATCATTCCTTAAACAACTTAAATGACAGTGACAGGTCTTCGCTGACTTCCGTTTTTCAGGGCATCCTTACAAGCCTTAAACACAGTTCTGTCAATAAGGCGGTCTCTTATCTTCGCTACATACCCGAACAATGCCGGATGCACCATAATTCTATTGAAAACAGAAAACTACGTTCTTCTCATGAAAAGAAATTCCATCCCGTAAAGCCTTATCGCGGAGAAATCTACAATGCATTCATCACGGAAGGGGTTGGATTTTCTTGACTTTCCCATTAGCAATGCTATAATGAAGTCATAGAGAAATAAGTTATCTAGTCTCAGAGGAGACATTGGCCGCAGGGCTTTTCTAGAAAAAAGAGTTGTTTTATGCAACTCTTTTTTCATATCTGCATATACTGTTATCGTGATCTGGCCCGCAAATCGGGCATTGGCGCACAGCTTTTTCTAAAAGACTCTCCCTGACAGGGGGAGTCTTTATTTGGATTTCCAGAGGTCAGCCACCCTGCATCGCCCTGCCATGACGGATGCCGCGATCTGCACTGCACTGCAGATGAGGCACACCACCGCCCCTTCTCCACTACCGTCCCGCAGGAGAAAAACAAGCAGCCCGGCGGCCGTCAGCGCCGCCCCCGTGAGGGGTAACAGGGTACGAAACGCATAGCGGACCACGCTGCGTTCGTAAATATAGTCCCGCAGCGGGTTGCCGCCAAACGTCATGCTCCCCAGCGTATAGGTGAGCGCGATATCCGAAATAAGCCAGAGCATATAGGGCAGGATCACGTAGAAAGTATTCTGCAGCCCCGCCGTCGTCACGAAACCGGGAAGGATGACCGACAGAAGCATCCCTGCCTGCAGCGCCCAGAGTTTTACAAGCATCCGGCGCCGCGAAACAGGGTCGGCATGCCACATCTTCCCGGTATAGACATAGGTGCCGTCCGCATTTTTCACAAAATCACGGAGATAACTTCTTCTATTCTTCTTCGGACTGTCTTTATCATCCTGTTTCCTGTCCTGTCTTTCCAGCTGCGTCATTCATCGTTCTCCTGCTTCTCACCTTATGCCAATCCTTCCAGATCGTACTCTTCCAGCCATTTGCGTGCGGCCGCACATACTTCCTTCAGGCACTTGTCGCCGAAAGGATTGTCCAGTCCGGCATTCTTAAGCAGATCGGTAAATACGGCGCTGCCGCCCTGCTTCGTGTATGCCATATAGTTTTCCCATGCCGCCTGCGGGTCTTTCTGGATCCTTGCCCAGAACTGCAGGGCCACCGTCTGTGCCAGACAGTAGTCAATATAATAGAAAGGACGGTCATAAATATGATGCTGTCTCTGCCAGCCTTCCCCGTCGGCATAGAACGGAATATCCCCGTCCAGACGCATCCAGGGCATGTAGATCCCCAGCAGCTCTTTCCAGACCGCGTGGCGCTGTGCCGGCGTCAGATCGGGCTCCTCGAATACTCTGTGCTGGAAATGGTCAACCATGGTACCGTACGGAATGAACGTCAACGCATCTGACAGATGGGAGTAGTAGAACTTACGGGTATCCGCACCGAAGAAGCCCTCCGCCCATTTCCAGGCAAAAAATTCCATGGACATGGAATGAACCTCGCACGCCTCCAGCGACGGCCACACCGATGCCATTGGCACACGGTCTCTGTTCATCCATGCCGCGAAGGCATGTCCTGCCTCGTGAGTCACCACCTCCACATCATGCTGCGTACCATTGAAGTTTGCAAAGATAAACGGCACCTCATAATCCGGAATACTGGTGCAGTAGCCGCCGCCTGCCTTGCCTTCCGTCGAAAGAACATCCAGCAGCTCCCCGTCCAGCATCATGCGGAAGAATTCGCTGGTCTCCGGACTCAATTCGTCATAGAACTTCCGGCCCTGCGCCAGAATATCGTCCGGTGTGCCCACAGGTCTTGCATTGCCGGAACGGAATGCCAGCGCATTATCTGCAAAGCTCATGGGATATTCCTTGCCCAGGCGCTTCGCCTGCTCCTTATAGATCTCCGTCGCCACCGGCACCAGATATTTCACCACGGCCGCGCGGAACTTCTCCACGTCTTCCTTCGTATAGCAGTTGCGCATCATCCGGTAGTAGCCAAGCTGCATATAGCCGTCGTAGCCCAGTTTACGTCCCATCTTGTCCCGCAGATGCACAAGCTCGTCATACAGACGGTCGAGATCCGCCTGATGATCCTTGTACCACTGTCCCTCCGCCTTCCATGCGGCCAGACGGCGTGCGTCATCCGGATCGGACTTAAAAGGCGTGATCTGGGAAAGGGTGTAAGTACCATCCTCAAAAGGGATCTGCGCCGAGGCCAGCAGCTTATTGTACTCCTGCTTCAGATCGTTCTCCTGCTGCAGTTCCTGAATGATCTCCGGGGAGAAGGTCTTAAGCTCCATCTCCGTATTCAGGAACATCATGTTGCCGTACTCCGCCTCAAATTCCGGCCGGAACTTACTTTCCAGCATTGTCAGGTTCCATGCCTGGAAGTCCTCTTCCATCTCCGGCATGGCGCCGCTCCAGAATTTCACTTCCTCATCGTAGAACGTATCCCGGGTATCAATGTCATGCCGGATGTGGGCAAGCGTAGCCTGCGTCTCGATACTTTTTCCCAGTTTTTCCTTCTCCAGAAAAACTTCTTTCGCCGCAGCATAGTCTGCCGCTTCTTTCAGGCGCTTTGTCAGCGCCGCCAGCTGTGCCCTCAGTTCCTGTACATCAGGACGGGTGTAAAGCATTTCAGAAAATTTCATGGTTTTGTTGTCCTCCTTTTATAATTGCATGGTCTGTGGTATCTTTTCGGTCATAATCGTAAATGTTGCCTGCCACACGTGACAGGCAACATTATACCATACCCGGAACAATTTCCCAATCCTAAAATTCTCATTGCTTTTTTTTCAGTGAAAATGATGCACTGACCTTATCGGGATCATGCCGGAACCAGATCATATCACATGAAATCCGAAAAAAGCATTGGTGTTGTGGTAACAGATATCCTCCACCAGCGCCGTCAGCTGCTTTCTGTCTGCCGGGTACTGGCCGCTCTCCACCCATTCCCCGATCTTCTCGCAGAGAATACGGCGGAAATATTCATGCCGCGTATAGCTTAAGAAAGAACGTGAGTCTGTGAGCATCCCCACGAAACCGCCCAGCATACCGTTAGCCGCAAGCTCTGTCAGCTGTGACCGTATCCCCATCCGGTTGTCATTAAACCACCAGCTGCTGCCCTGCTGTACCCAGCATATCTCACCCTCCTTCTGAAAACATCCGGCAATGGTGACCAGCGCCGTATTGTCACAGGGATTCAGGGAATACAGGATCATCCTCGGCAATCCCTTATTTTCGGCAAACGCATTCAATAACGGCGCCACATTTTCCACGCCTGACCTGCTGTTGACCGCATCGAACCCCGTATCCGGTCCCAATCCGGCAAACTGCGGCCGGTTGTTGTCGCGCAGGCAGCCGAAATGAATCTGCATCACCCAGTTCTTCTTCGCGTAGTATCCGGCGCAGGCAATGGTGAGCATCGTCTTGTAGGCATCCGCCTCCGCACCGGAAACCGCCTCTCCCGCCATCGCTTTCTGAAAGGCCCGTGCGGCAGCCTCATCGTCCCTCACATACATGCAGTAGTCCAGTCCGTGATCGGCACACAGACAGCCGTGCGCAGCAAAATATTCGATCCGGTCGCCAAGCGCCGCCGCCACATCCTCCGCACAGCAGATTTCCCGTTTTGTCACCGAAGACAGTCTGCGTATGTACTCCGCAAACCCCTTTTTCTCAATATTCACGGCCTTGTCCGGTCGAAACGCCGGCAATACCCTGATCTCCATGGTGCTGTCGGCAGCAATCTGCTCATGCCAGACAAGGTCGTCGCAGGGATCGTCCGTCGTACAGACAGCCTTCACATGAAACTGCCGCATCAGGCTTCTTGCCGAACATCCCTCCAGCATCGCATTGCACCTGTCGTAGATCTCGTCCGCATTGTCCGCCGTCAACGCATCCTCGATGCCGAACACCCGCTTAAGCTCCAGATGGCTCCAGTGATAGAGCGGATTGCCGATAAGGCGCGGCAGGATGGACGCGTAAGCGCGGAACTTCTCCCGCGACCCGGCCTCCCCGGTAATCTTCTCCTCCGGTATGCCGCCGAACCGCATCTGCCTCCATTTATAATGGTCCGCGCCGAGCCAGAGTTCGGAGATCGTATCGAACCGGCGGTCCCCGGCGATCTCCCGCGGATCGATGTGACAGTGATAGTCAATGATCGGCAGCTTCTTCGCCACCTCGTGGTACAGCCATTTTGCCGTAGGCGTTGTCAGTAAAAAATCTTCGTCCATAAATTTTTCCATCGTATCTGTCCCCCTTACCTTTGGTCGCATTTTTTCCTTTTTTCAGTATAGCAGAAAATTGTAATCCATGCCAGACCATAACCGGGTGCTCGCCGTTTACAGCCCGCTCTGCATGTATTTCTCCCGGAACTTCTTCGGCGTCTCCCCGGTATAGAGACGGAACATCCTGGTAAAATAGCTCTGGGAGGAAAAGCCAAAGGCCGCGCTGACTTCCGCGCAGGAACAGTCCGAATCCAGCAGCATGTTCCTGGCCGCCTGCAGCCTGCTCTCCATCACGTATTCGGAGATCGTCTTCCCCGTCTCCTTCTTGAAAAGCGACGACAGATAATCAGGATTCCGCTTTACCTGTGCGGCGATCTCCGTCACGCAGACAGGGCGGTTTAAATGACAGGAAATATAATTCATGCAGTGCATCACCGTCTTCGAGTAGATCTTCTCCTTCTTCAGATCCGCCATATAGCCGGTAAAATACTCCACCGCCTCCAGGTGCAGATCCCGCACTTCCGCAACGGTCTTACATTTGTCCATCTGCTGGATATAGTAATCGCTGGAAGTATACGCCGTCTCGCTGTTCATGCCTCCGGTGATGGCAAAGCGGATGATCAGCGTCACGGAAGCCACGAACAGATACTTCATATTGGTCAGCGGGTCATCTGACAAATGGCCCTGTCTGCCTGCCGTAAACCTGCGGCGTGCCTCCTCCGGCGCCCGCGGATCCCCGTCCCGCACGTAACGGTATACCCGCATCTCCTCCTCATAGTCGGTATGCCGGAAATCATTCTCCCGGTTTACGAATTCCATACGGGAAACCTGTTCTTTTACTTTTCTTCTCATGCTGTTTCTCCTGAATGATATATAAGCATAATAACATTTTTCCCGGAATTTTAATATAATTTCCCTGCGATTTGTCTTACTCTTTTTTTATCCATGAAAACGATATTGAAACAGAAAGGAATGGTACAAGACATGATCAAAAAACTGAAAGCAACCAGTCTGCCCGGCAGACCCACACAGGACGTTGCGCCCTACGAGGCGGCCCACCGCAGGACAGCAAAAAAAGCCGCCGAGGAAGGTTTCGTCCTTTTGAAAAACGAACACAGCGTTCTGCCGCTTGCCAAAGGTTCCAGACTGGCGCTCTACGGTGCAGGCGCTTCCAACCCCATCAAGGGCGGCACCGGCTCCGGCGACGTCAACGAGCGTGATGTAGTCAGCATCTACGACGGCCTGAAAGCTGCCGGCTATGAGATCACCACCGAAGACTGGGTGGCGAGCTTCCGCAAACAGTACGAGCAGTCACGTATCGAGTGGCGCAACAAGATCTGGGAACAGTTCGACAAGTCCGGCTGTGATTCCGTAGCACAGTTCCATATCTATGCCGCTACACAGTACACCATGCCGGCAGGCGATCTTCCGGAGAAGACCGATGCAGACACGGCCGTATACGTGATCAGCCGTATCGCAGGCGAAGGCGCCGACCGCTTCGCCAAAGAAAGCGACTATTACTTAAATGAAAAGGAATCCGAGATCTTAAAGACCATCTGCGGCATGTACAAGGACGTGATCCTGCTGATCAACTCCGGTGGTATCATTGATCTTTCCTTCCTTGACACCTATGAGAATATTTCCGGCGTGGTACTGATCTCTCAGGCCGGCATGGAGACCGGAAACGCCGTTGCCTCTCTCTTTACAGGCGACGTGACTCCCAGCGGTAAACTGACCGATACCTGGGCCTGCAAATACGAGGATTACCCGAACGCCGGGACTTTCTCGCACAACAACGGCAACGTGGATACCGAGAAATACGAAGAAGGCATCTATGTGGGTTATCGCTACTTCGACACCTTCCAGGTGCCTGTGCGTTATCCTTTCGGCTTCGGCCTGTCCTACACGGACTTCGCCCTCGCTGTAAAGGAAATCACCCTGTCCGCAGCCGACACCGTATCTGTTACCGTAAATGTCACCAACACCGGCAGCAGCCACAGCGGCAAAGAAGTCGTACAGGTTTACGTTTCCTGCCCGCAGGATAAGATGGAAAAGGAATACCGCCGGCTGGCCGGTTTCGCCAAGACGAAGCTCCTTGCCCCCGGTGAGGCACAGGATCTGACCGTGGAGATTCCGCTCTACACCCTGGCTTCCTACTGCGCAAAGACACCCGGCTGGGTACTGGAGAAAGGCGCTTACGGCCTGTTCGTGGGCAACAGCATCGCCGACGCAGCCCTGTCCGGTATCGTAAATCTGGAAGACGATGCCCTGCTCGTAAAGACGGAGAATATCTGCCCGCTCACCGACGAGCTGAAAGAACTGTCCGCACCCGCAGAAGCTGTGGCTGCGCTGAGAAACGAATGGCTGGCAAAAGCCGGTCAGGTGCCCGCCCTCACCGTAGATACATCCGCCCTGCAGACGACTACCGTTGTCTACGGCAGAGAACAGGATCATATCGCTCCCGAAGTAAAGGAATTCGTAGATTCCCTGAGCACGGACCAGCTGGTATTGTTAGCTACCGGCGATCCCGGCAGAAGCCAGAATGCCAGCGACGAGCAGAAGGAAAGCGCTCTCGGCTCCGCAGGTATCTCTGTTCCCGGCTCTGCTGCCCAGACAAGCAGCTGCGCTCTGGCAGATAAAAACCTGACGCCCATCGTTCTGGCGGACGGACCGGCCGGCCTGCGTCTGCTCCAGCGTTATCCGGTGGTAGACGGCGAGATTCAACCCGTTCCTTTCGAAATGAGCATTGAGCATGGTTTCCTTGCCAGAAATGCCGATATCGAAGGCGCAGAATACTATTATCAGTTCTGTACCGCTTTCCCCATCGGCACACTGCTTGCCCAGACCTGGGACAAAGAAGTGATGCACGAAGTCGGCAAAGCCGTAGCGGAAGAAATGAATGAATTCTACGTAACCCTGTGGCTTGCACCGGGTATGAACATCCACCGCAATCCGCTCTGCGGACGTAACTTTGAATACTACTCCGAGGATCCGCTGCTCTCCGGTAAGATGGCGGCTGCCATGACCGACGGCGTACAGTCCGTATACGGCTGCGGCACTACCATCAAGCATTATGCCTGCAATAACCAGGAAGACAACCGTATGGGTTCCAACTCCGTCATCTCCGAGCGTACCCTGCGCGAGATCTACCTGAAAGGCTTCGAGATCGCTGTCAAAGAAAGTCAGCCTATGTCCATCATGACAAGCTACAATCTGGTAAACGGCATCCATGCCGCCAACAACTATGACCTGTGCACCAAAGCTGCCCGCGACGAGTGGGGCTTCAAGGGCGTGTTCATGACCGACTGGACCACCACCCACAACGGCCCGGACTGCACCGCTTCCGGCTGTATGCGTGCCGGAAACGATCTGGTAATGCCCGGTATCCCCGGCGACCACGACAATATCCGTGCCGCGCTTGCGGACGGCAGCCTGCCTTTGGAGCAGCTGAAACTGTGTATCGCCCATCTGGTGGATATCGTCTGGAAGTCCAACCGGTATGAGAATTGACCGCAAAGAAGCTTTTACATAGTCAGCCCCATCATACTTAGTAAATGACATAACAAATTTCCACAGAAACAGGAACTGCAGCTGCCTGAACTTAAGGCCGCTGCAGTTCCTGTTTGTAGTATTTATAGAAATTTAAGGGGAATCTAAATCCGGATCACCGCTTTCACAATATCCGCCTTGTTATTCACGCTGTAGTCCATCGCCTTCTGCGCCTCGTCCAGATCAAAGATATCCGTCACGATGCCTTTCAGGTTCACCTTGCCCGCAGCTACCGCCTCGATCGCCATCGGATAGATATGACGATAACGGAAGATCGTCTTGAACGTCAGCTCCTTATCAAGAGCCAGACTCATCGGCAGTGTCATCTCACCGCTCTTGCTGTAGCCAACCAGCACGATGGTCGCACCCTTCTTGGTCATATGCATGGTCTGCACGGTGGTGATCTGCGTTCCCGCCGTCTCGATCGCCAGGTCACAGCCTCTGCCCTCCGTCAGCTTCATAACCTCCGCCACCGCATCCGTGCTGCTGCCGTTGATCACACCGTCCGCTCCCAGCTCCAGTGCCTTCTCCAGACGCTTCTCCAGAACGTCTACCACATACACCCTGGATACGCCCATCGCCTTAAGTGCCATCATCGTCACCAGACCGATACAGCCTGCCCCCATAACAACCGCCGTCTGTCCTGCTCTGGCTCCGCCCTGCATGGCTGCATGGAATCCCACTGCCAGCGGCTCGATCAGCGCGCCTTCCATGGTACTCACATTGTCCGGCAGCTTGAAGCACAGATCCGCCTCGTGCGCCACATACTCCTGAAATACCCCGTCCACCGGCGGTGTCGCGAAAAAGACCACATCCGGACACAGGTTATAACGTCCCGTCTTACAGAACTCGCAGTGGCCGCAGGTCTTGCCCGGCTCTAATGCAACTCTGTCACCGACCTTTAAATGTTTCACATCCTTACCGACTTCCACCACCGTGCCGCCCGGCTCATGTCCCAGCACAAAAGGCGGTTTCACGATAAAATCACCGATCGCTCCCGATTCATAGTAGTGCAGGTCACTGCCGCAGATCCCCACATACTCCAGCTTCACCAGCACCTCGTCGTCCTTCACCTGCGGAATCTCCCGCTCCTCAAAACCAATCTTGCCGATATCCAGCATCACCGCAGTCTTCATTGTTCCCTTCATTGTAAACCCTCCTTTAAATCTTTTCCTGTATTTCTGTCTTTTACACATACTTTATTAAATAGTTTTATTATGTTGATTATTATTATCTTATACTGATATCTCGCTTCTGTCAATCTAATTTTCACAAATCCACCATTTCCGTGATATTAGCCAACAGACTGCCCCTGTTTTTGTGGAAACTGTAAAAAGAGGCCTTACCTCATTGATACAGATATTTCTCCACCACTGCCGCATACTCTTCTTTCCAGTCTTCGATCTCAAAGCGCAGCGGTCTCGACAGATCCAGACTGAAGATTCCCATCATGTAATGTTTGAAGTGCGCGTGCTGCATTTCCTTTTGCAGTAAATACAAAAACAGCGCTGATTCATTCTGCCAGTGGGAAAAGCAGGATAAAAACGGTTCCTTCTCCCGGTGTGCTTTCCACTGTTATTGTTCCATTCAATTTGGCTACAAGCTGATGTACGATAGACAGGCCAAGTCCGCTGCCTTTTTCAGACCGCCCTTTATCGCATTTATAAAGCCGCTCAAAAATATGCTTTAAATCCTCCTTCTCAATCCCCACGCCGTTATCAGACAAAAGGATTTTTACATTTCTCCCCTGCTGTGATAAGGCTATTTTTATTTTATCCGCATGGCTGTGGGAAATCACATTCTGTATCAGATTGTTTACTATCCGCATATATCCGTCCGGGTCAATCTGCACCCGGAACGGCTGCTCCGGAATGTTCACTGTGAAATCTATCTGCGTATCTTCAAATATGGGTATCCAGTCAATCAGTATGTTCCGTGTCAGTTCCGTTAAATCAACAACAGATATATTCATCGAAAATTCATTTGAACCCAGCTTGAACCAGTCGAAAAGCACATCTATATACTCTTTTAAATCGTGGGCTTTCCGGCGGGCTGTTTCTATATAATCGTCACGTTCTTTCCCATCAACAATCCCTTTATGTGCAGCGTCCAAATATCCAATCAGTGTGGTGAGTGGCGTCCTTACATCATGGGAAAGGCTCGTCATAAGCTGCCTGTTGGTTTCTTCTGTTTGACGACAGACCGAAAGCCTGTTCTCGTAGGACAGGATAATATCGTTGATTGCATAAGCAAGTGGAGCCACAAGTTCATGTGTTTCCGATAAGATACGCCTGTTTCCATTTCCGTTTTTTACATCTTCCAAAGCGTCAGACATTTCTAACAGCTGCTTTTTCACACGCCGGACTATAAAAACAGCCCCGCAAACCGAAGCAAATGCAACACCCAGTGCAATCATTGTAACTGCTTCTGTATACAATATTCACACCTCCCTGTTGAAACGATAGCCAATCCCCTTCACTGTCTGTATATACCGTGGACTGCCCGGATTCTCTTCTATCTTTTTGCGCAGACGGCTGATAATTGCCATAATATTGCTGTCATCATAGACATAATCTTCTCCCCATACATTTTCATAAATTTGCTGCTTTGTCAGTATCTTGCCCTGATTTTTTGCAAGAAACAGCAGCAAATCAAATTCTTTCGGCGGCAGTTCAAAATCACCATTTACCGCATGGATAGAACGGTTATTAAAGTCAATAACCAGCCCGTCAAAATCAAATGTCTGTAACTGTCCGTCTGTTGGGTTAAAGCGGGTATAGCGTCTGATCAATGACAGAATACGGGCAATCAGCTCGTCCATGTCAAAAGGTTTTGTCAGATAGTCATCAGCCCCCGCCCGTAAACCACGCACTTTTGAAGCACTGTCATTTTTTGATGTAAACATCAGGATTGGCAGGCTGCTTTCTTTTCTGATCTGCTCCAAAGTTTCAAAGCCGTCAAAGCCGGGCATCATGACATCCAATATGACAAGCTGGTATTCTTTTTCCTTCAGCTGCAGTAGACCGGATTTTCCGGAATAACAGCAGTCGGCTTCTATGCCTTCCTGTAAAACACTCTGCCTGATCAGTACACAAAGCTCCTTATCATCATCTATAATCAAAATCCTGTTCATCATTGACGTTCCTCCGTTTATTAAATTACACATCCATATGCCGGGATTACAGCCACATTACAATTATATGTAGAGATTCGGGCAATGACAAGTACCTAAAATTGCATTGTGGAAATATGGCCTGCCTGAAAAAGATACCAAAAAACAGACACTCGCTGTTATGGCAAGTGCCTGTATAAAACATCGCATTATATTCTTCGCATCACCCTGCGTTTCAGATCTGGCTGACAAATGTCTCGATCACATTCAACGCCGCCCCCAATGCGGCCGCTGCCACCTTATAATTACAGACTTTCACGTAAGGCTCTTTCTCACCGAAGGTATTCCTTCCGACCACCTTGTCCCATACCTCCTTGAGATGTGCGCCCATGCAGCTTCCCACATAACCGCCCAGAACAATATCACAATCCAGAACCATATGGACATTGTTCACTGCAATCGCCAGATAGTCCGTATAAGCATCCCAAATCTTTGCCGCCTCTGCATCTCCCTGATCCAACAGGCTGAAAAACTGCTCCAGTTTTCCGTCCGCCATCTCCGATAACCGCCAGGCGGCACAATAAGCGTCAAGGCATCCTCTTTTTCCGCAATAACAGTATTCTCCATCCATAACCACTGTCATATGCCCCACTTCACCGCACCGGAAGTTCTTGCCCTGCATCAACTCATCATCGCAAAAAAAGGCTCCGCCCACGGTGTTGCTCAACGACAGATAAAAGAAACGCTCCGCCTCTTCATTATAGATACCCTCCGCATAGGCTCCTGCATTCGCATCATTCAGGAAAAAACACGGATAGGAAAAAAAGCGGCCCACCGAGGCAAACGGGATCTCCTCCACCCCCAGGATATGAGAATAGGTTATCAACTGTTTCTCCAGATCTATGATCCCGGGAAATGAGATTCCCACCCCCAGAATCTTACTTCTGTCAGCCCCGCTCTCCGTCAGAAACCCTTCCAGCTTTTCGTTTATCTCCCGATAGTAAAACTCTCCCGCAGCATAAGGATAGCAGATACGCTCATATTTCAGCATTTCTCCTGCGATATTGGTGAGGATCAGCGTAATATGATTCTTGGTAATATCCAGGCCGACAGCCAGTCTTGCATTCACGACTGCCGACAGCGCTTTCGCCCTTCTCCCGCCCGTCGACTGCAGCTCGCCTTTCTCCTCCACCAGACCTTCCTCTATCAGTTCCTTTGTGATCTGCGTTGCTGTAGGCAGGCTGATCTTCATATTATAAGAAATATCCGGATTTGATACCGTCCCGTTCCTGCAGATGTAGCGAAAAACCCTGTTTCTGTTTCTCTTCTTTACTTCCATGTTGGTTACTTTCTTTCCGTCCATTCCAATGCTCCACATCTTTATTAAAGTATTTTCTTAAGTGTAACACTACTCCCCGGAAAAAGCAACCTGCCTGAACGCCTGAAATCGTAAATACCAATTACCACTCCGCGATCAACGGTCTCGGATATATCCACCACTGTTCAAAATCCGCCGCATACTGAGAGCAGAAAATACTCGGATCGGTGGGATACGCCCAGGAAGTCCATTTATGGTAGCGCTCCATGATCTCCTTTAATACCTGCTCATCCAGCGTGTCACAGAATTCCCGACACAGCTCCACGATTCCTTCCGGCTTGTTCTCTACACCCTCCACTGTCTCCTCAAGCCTGCGGTTGCAGGGAAACAGCACCCTGTTTTCCTGCAGGATCAACCGATAGATACAGTATACGATCTCGCTCGCTACCCGGATCTTCATATAACCTTCCGGCCTGCATCCCAGCCAGAAATAGCCGTAATTCAGCTGCATGTCGCAGTAAAAAGAGCGCATCTTCTCCTCCCGCTCTTTCTCCTGAAACACAGGAATCGCCGCCACCAGCTCCTCGATCTCAGGATCCTGCGTAAAAAGCACCCGGGATTTCACAAAGGAATTCCTCGTGGGTTCGCTGCCTTTCTCCGCCGCCTGCCTCAGATACTCCTTCGTCATATATTTCACGTCAAAATAACCGCCTTCATAAGTACAATGCCCCGGAATCACCTCCGCCAGCCGGTTTTCCTTCGCCAGCTCTTCATAGCAGGCATCCGTCACGATAACCATACCGTCCAGATCCGAGTCCGGCCGCTCCATTCCCTTAGCCACAGAACCGCCGAACACAAGGGCGATCACCCCCTCCCGTTCCCGAAACATCTTCTCCATGATCTTCAAAGATTCTTCATGATGCTGATACATTTTCTCTGCTCCTTTCCTTTTCTAAAACGCTTACAGCTTTACACTTCCCCGCCTTCGCGTTATAATGAGCAACCGTCTGCATGACTTCCCCTACCCCGCAGCCAATGCCAGAAGCTCACTGATCGATCCGTAAAAAAAAGAAAAAATAATGCTGGCCAGCACAAACTCAGATCCAATCAACATCAACAATGTGCCCGCCTTATAGCGGATGATATTTCTATAGATCACCAGCGTACAATAAAAGGTAGAAATCTCATTCCGTTCCCGCGTGGCCCGGTGTCCTGCTGCCGACTTTAAAAATGTCTGATAAAAGCAGAGCATCTTCACCGCATTGACCACGATAGGCAGATCGTAAAAATCCGCAGTGCAGGTCGGAAGCGGAATCGTCAGGCTGCGCTTCTGTCCCTGAAAAGTGATCTGCGGATTTCTCAGCACATGATAAGTATGCTGAAACAGCCCGCTCCGCTCCCTGCTGTAGCGCTTCATAAAGGGCCATCTTTTCCAGGAAGACAGCCCCGGCACCTGCTCATGCAGCGCCAGCAGATTCTCCTGAAAGAGACTGCTCTGTTTATTGCAGTAGAGGGAGATCACCGAGATCACCGCCGAACCGAAGGTGGCAAAAATAGACCCCAGCGGAATACATTCTGTCAGCGCAGCGTCCGTGATACATTCCCTGAAAATAAGATACGTCACATACACCGTAACGCCAAACGAAAACAACAGCAGAAGCATTTTCAGAAACCGGAACAAAACCGCAAACCGGATGACCATCTTCGCTTTTCTGCTGTTGATCTGGAGAAGTTCCCCTTCCCTCACACTGTAGTTGTATTCCATGCCGCCGCTCCGTATTCTGCCTGTAAATTTACGGTCCTTACCCTTTTCGTCCTCAGATCGCCTTCTCCTTCCACTTTCCTCTCCGGTAGAAGACATACGTGATCAGCGCCCCGATCAGCCAGGAAGCCAGCAGCGAGATAAAGATGCATTCCTGCCTTCCGTTCGGCAGCTGCGCCGTTCTTGTAAAGAAAGAAATGCCGTAGGCAATGGGCACGCGGATCAGGATCGTCGTCGCAATGGAAATCCACATGGGCGTCATCGTATCGCCCGCGCCCCGCATAACGCCGGAAAGACTCTGGGTCACTGCCATGGCCACATAGCCCACCGCAAGGATCCCCATCATGTCCCGGCTTAAATCCACCAGTTCCGGCGTCCTGGTAAAGATACCCATCAACGCCTTGCCAAAAAGCAGGATCAAAGCCGTGATCACCGCCGAAGTCACCACTGCGATCAGTGTTCCCTGCTTCGCTCCCGTATCTACCCTGTCCTGCCGTCTTGCCCCTACGTTCTGTCCCGCATAGGTGGTCATCGCCGTTCCGAAGGAAAAGTTCGGCATCATCGCAAAGCCGTCCACACGCATGACGATCACGTTGGCGGCGATAAACATCTCCCCAAAGCTGTTGGTCAGCGACTGCACCACGATCATCGCCATGGAAAAGATCGCCTGCGTAATACCGGAAGGAAGCCCCAGCTTAATGATCTTCCTGGTGTACTTCCGCTGCAGTTTCAGATAACAGGGCTTTAAATCGAACAGATCCTGCATCCGCATCAGCCGGAACAGACAGAGAAACGCCGAGATCGCCTGCGCGATCACCGTCGCCAGCGCCACACCGTTGACGCCCATACCCATTTTTGCCACAAACAACAGATCCAGCACGATATTGATCATGGTGGAGACAAGCAGATACAGCAGCGCGGACATGGAATCCCCCAGTCCCCGCAAAACACCGCTTAATATATTGTAGAAAGCCAGTCCCGCAGAACCGATAAACAGAATCAGCAGGTACGACTGACACCATTCAATGATCGAGTCCGGCGTATCCAGAAGCTCAAGCAGCGGCTTTGCCACCATAGAGGCCACTATCATGACAAACAAAGTGGCGATCCCCGTCAGCGTGATGCAGTTGCCGATGGTAGTAGACAGCTTCTCCCGCTCCCTGGCGCCGAAATACTGCGACACCATGATACCCGCTCCCACACTGATTCCCACAAAAAGCACGATCAGCAGATTGAGGATCGGCCCGGCGCTTCCCACCGCCGCCAGCGCATTGTCCCCCACATAGTTTCCTACGACCACGCTGTCCACCGTATTGTACAGCTGCTGGGCAATATTTCCCACCAGCATCGGAACCGCAAACAACACGATCTTCTGCCAGGGCGAACCTTCCGTCATGTCCACCGGCTCAATAAATTTCTTTAGTATTCCCATAACACCTCTCCTGCTCTATACCGTCAGCCATCATCATGCCGACTCATAATGCACCGGCTCAAACCCTGCCGCCGGCTCATGCCATGTAAACACTAATTATACACGTACCGATTTATAATGTCACGTGGTTTTTAAATGTTTCCAATTTCCTGCTATGCTTTTGCATCAAAACGATTCTGAGGGCTATCCTCATTTGCCGATTCTTCACCTGCCATCGCAATCCCTCTCCTGGCATTTCCCCATGCCTCATTATAGATCATGCACATTTCCGTCTGTCTGGATGCCTCCGCATTGGTGGTATACATCGTCCACCCATTGTTGGAATAAGTCGCCACCATCTCACCGTTCTTATCGTAAAACTCTATGTAATCGCTGTTGCCTGACGGCAGTTTCTGATATTTCACTTTTCCTTCCAGAAGCGTTGCCGCAAAATCTATGGGCTTAAGCACAGTCTGCCTGTTCTTTGAAACAGCTTTCAGGCCAGAAGTAATGATCCCTTTTCTGTCCGGAGACACTTCCGAAGTGTAGCTTTTCATCAGCCTGTTAAATCCTTCTGATTTGTTCTGGAACTGCCCCTTTGCAAAATCCTCATATGCCTGTTCCCTGATTTGCCTCCGGTATTCTTCATCACTGATGCCGCTTTTCTTTTTGGAGAAAACATATTTGTCATTGAAGTCCGGCAGATGGATACCTCCTATGCTTCCTGTTCCGGAAA
>ERZ808041.284-NODE-284-length-46273-cov-6.215062_pt1 | contig 46273 bp, 59 predicted proteins | sample MGYA00380192_ERZ808041 | MGnify/ENA primary metagenome ERZ808041 (study PRJEB31490, sample SAMN06133412) | mouse gut metagenome | isolation source: Z1_1 | host: mice | place: China: Chengdu | collected 2015-05 ...
GACGCCAACTGGGGGCGCGTGCTGTGCGCCATCGGCTATACGGACGCGGAGTTTGATGTCAGCCGGGTGGGCGTGACGCTTTCGTCCGCCGCCGGCAGCGTGCCCGTCTGTTCGAACGGCGCGGGCGTGCCGTTTTCCGAGGAGCAGGCCGCCAAAATCCTGGCGCAGCCTGAAATCCGTATCGAGATCGACATGGCCCAGGGCGGCGAAACCGCCACGGCATGGGGCTGTGATCTCACATACGATTATGTGAAAATCAACGGCGATTACCGCACCTGACGGCGGGGGAGGGATTCAAGTGCAGATTGCAAATCAGGAGAAGGCGCAGGTCCTCGCGCAGGCTCTGCCGTATATCCAGGCGTACAGCGGCAAGGTGGTCGTCGTCAAATATGGCGGAAACGCCATGATCGACGGCCAGCTCAAGGCGGCCGTCATGAGCGATCTGGTTTTGCTGTCGCTCGTCGGCATCCGCATTGTGCTGGTGCACGGCGGCGGGCCTGAGATCAACGAGGCGCTGCGCGCCGTCGGCAAAGAGAGCCGGTTTGTCGGCGGGCTGCGCTACACGGACGCCGAAACGCTGCGCATCGTGCAGATGGTGCTGGCCGGAAAGACGAACAAGGACCTTGTCAACCTGCTGGAGCGGCAGGGGGGCCACGCGCTGGGGCTGTGCGGCATCGACGGCGGCATGATCCATGCGCAGCGCGTGACAAAGGACGGCGAGGACATAGGGTTTGTCGGCGAGGTGACAAGCGTCGATACAAAGCCGATCCTCGACACGCTCGACCGCGGTTATATCCCGGTGATCGCCACGCTCGGTTGTGGCGGCGACGGCACGGTCTACAACATCAACGCCGACGTGGCGGCCGCGCGCATCGCGGCGGAGCTCGGCGCGGAGAACCTCGTTTCCATGACGGATGTGCGCGGCCTGCTGCGCGACCGCACGGACGAGGGCACGTTGATCCCCGAGGTGCGCGTCAGCGACGTGCCGCAGCTCGTGCGCCAGGGGATCATCCAGGGCGGCATGATTCCAAAGGTGGAGTGCTGTGTCGAGGCGGTGCGCCGCGGCGTGCGCCGCGCGTTTATCATAGACGGGCGCATCCCGCACTCCCTGCTCATAGAACTGATGACAAACGAGGGCATCGGCACCATGTTCGTCGGATGATGCCCGGGCTTGCCGCTGCGGCGGCGGAAAGGCGGTTTTGAAAATGGGCGTTGCACAACGTGATCAACAATATATCGCGCCGACATACGCGCGGTCGCCCTTGGAGGCGGCCTGCGGCGCGGGCGCCGTCTGCACCGGCGCGGACGGACGGCGGTATATCGATTTTTCAAGCGGCATCGGCGTCAATTCGCTCGGCTTCTGCGACCCCGGATGGGTTGCGGCCGTCAGCCGCCAGGCGGCAAAGCTCCAGCATCTTTCAAACCTCTACTATACCGGGCCCATGGTCGATCTGGCCGAGCTGCTGTGCAAGCGCACGTTTGCAAAAAAGGTATTCTTTGCCAACTCCGGCGCGGAGGCGAATGAGGGCATGATCAAGGCTGCGCGCAAATACAGCTTTGACCGCTACGGCAAGGGCAGGCACATGATTGTTTCGCTTGTCAATTCGTTCCATGGGCGCACGATTACAACGCTGTCGGCCACGGGGCAGGACGTTTTCCATCAGTATTTCGACCCCTTTACCGAGGGCTTTCAGTTCGTCCCGGCGGGCGATATCGACGCGTTGCGCGCGGCTGTAAAGGCGGGCGGCGTCTGTGGCGTGCTGCTCGAGCTGATCCAGGGCGAGGGAGGAGTCGTACCGCTTGACAAGGCGTTTGTCGACGCGGCCGCGGCGCTCTGCCGTGAAAACGACGTTTTGCTCATGGCCGACGAAGTGCAGACCGGCGTCGGACGCACAGGCAGGCTGCTCTGCTGCGAGCATTACGGCGTGACGCCGGATCTCGTTTCCCTCGCCAAGGGGCTTGGCGGCGGGCTGCCGATCGGCGCGGTGCTGCTCGGTGAAAAATGTGCGGATACGCTCGGGCCGGGCGTGCACGGCTCGACCTTCGGCGGCAATCCCGTCGCGTGCGCCGGCGCCTGCGAGGTGCTGCGCCGCCTGGACGGCGCGCTGCTTTGCGAAGTCGAAGAAAAGGGCGCTTATATCACAGAGCGGGTGCTTGCGATGCCGCGCGTCAAACGCGTCGACGGCAAGGGGCTGATGCTCGGCGTTACGCTCGGCGGCATGGACAGCAAAACGGCCGCGGCGGCCTGCCTGGAGCATGGGCTGATTATTTTGACCGCAAAGGAAAAGCTGCGGATGCTGCCGCCGCTGACGATTACATATGCGGAAATCGACGAAGGGCTACAGAGTTTAAGAGAGGTGTTGTCACAATGAAGCATTTGTTAAAGCTGCTCGACCTTTCCGGCGAACAGATTACGGAACTGCTCAATCTGGGCGATCAGCTCAAATATGAGCAGAAACATGGCATCGACCACCAGAGGTTAAAGGGCCAGACGCTCGGTATGATCTTCCAGAAAAGCTCCACGCGCACGCGCGTATCGTTTGAGGTGGGCATCCACCAGCTCGGCGGCACGGGGCTGTTTCTTTCGGCCAACGACCTCCAGATCGGCCGCGGCGAACCGGTGCAGGATACGGCGCGCGTACTTTCGCGCTATCTTGACGGCGTCATGATCCGCACATTCGCGCAGCAGGAGGTCGAGGATCTCGCAAAATTCGGTTCCATTCCGGTCATCAACGGCCTGACCGATTTCTGCCATCCCTGCCAGGTGCTCGCCGACCTGATGACGGTGCGCGAGCATAAGGGCGGTTTGGCGGGGCTGAAGCTCTGCTACATCGGCGACGGCAACAATATGGCCAATTCCCTGATCGTCGGCGGTTTAAAGGTAGGCATGAACGTGTCGGTCGCTACGCCGAAGGCGTACCAGCCGGATGGAACGGTGCTCTCGTTCGCGTCGGCTTATGGCGATAAATTCAGCCTGACCGACGACATCCATGCGGCGGCGGCCGGCGCCGACGTTGTTTTTACGGACGTCTGGGCGTCGATGGGCATGGAGGGCGAGGCGCAGCAGCGCCGCGCGGCCTTCACTGGCTATCAGGTCAACGACGAGCTTCTTTCCGTATGCGCCAGGGATGTTATGGTGCAGCACTGCCTGCCTGCGCACCGCGGCGAGGAGATTACGGAGTCCGTTTTCGAGGCGCACGCCAATGAAATCTTTGACGAGGCCGAGAACCGCCTGCACGCCCAGAAGGCCGTCATGGTCAAGCTCATGGAGAAGCCCCCGCTTTTTTGAAAAAAAGCTCGGCAAAAAACTTTCCGGCCTTTTTGAAAAAAAGGCCTCGGCGAAAAACTTTAATCGGCTGTGCCGCGAATAGTGGGGCGGGTTCCGGTATTTATACAGGCTGCGCCGCGAACAGCGGGGCGCTCGGGCACGCCTTGTCTTTCCGGCTGGAGCGGCGCGCATTTGACAGCGATACTCTGATAGGATAAAATGAGGTACGGAAACGCTTAAAAAACGCTTGAAAATAACCCTTTATCCAGAGAGGTGCCGATATGAATCATTTGCGCTGTACGGCGCTGCTGCTTGCCGCGCTGCTTGCCTGCACGCTGGCAGCGTGCTTTGGCGGCGGGGAGCGTGGGGAAGCGTCCTCATCCCCGTCGCAGGCACGGCAGGAGGAGCCGGACCCGAACTGGCCGGTTGCGATCGGAGATATCCGTGTGGCGGAAAAGCCGGAGCGGATCGTTTCTCTTTCGCCCGCGTTGACCGAGGTGCTCTATGAGCTTGGCGGCGGGGACCGGATGGCCGGTGTGAGCGCCTATTGCGACTTTCCCGCGGACATCGGGAACCTGCCGGACTGCGGCACAGCGCAGTCGCCCGATCTTGACCGTCTGCGCGAGCTGTCGCCGGACGTGGTGTTCGTGTCCGCGCCGATGACGCAGGCATATACGGTCGCGCTCCAGCAGATGGGCGCAGAAGTGGTTGTGCTGCCGCGCGCCGGTTCGATCGATGCGCTCGAAACAACGTATGTCACAGCCGCGACGGTCCTTGACGGGATGCAGGACGGCGACGAAAACGGCCGGCGCGTGTTTGGCGCGTTGCGCGCCCGCTATGACGCGCTTACAGATGCCGCCGGCGGGATAGCAGATCGTGTATCCGGCGTCTATCTGCGCGCGGTCCCCCTGCTGATCGCGACAGGGGATACCTTTGAAGGGCAGCTTTTGGAGGCAATCGGCGTCGATAACGACGCGGCCGCGTTTACAGGCTGGGATTATCCGGCCGATGAGGCTGTCAACCTTTATCCGGACGTGATCTTTTACGATTCGTCCATCGATCCGGCGTATTTTGCCGGTACGCAGGTTTACAGCACGACAGACGCGTATCAAAACGGGCGGCTGTACCCGGTTGATGCGGTTGCGCTGGAGCGCCAGAGCGCGCGCATGTTTGAGGAATTGGAGCGGATGTTCGCGCAGGCTTATCCCGATGTATCGGTCGGGACGCCGTCCGCTGACGATGAGCAGGCCGTGAATGAGCAGGTGGTTTCCTCCGCGCCGCAGGCGGGAGGACAGGCCGCGTCCGGGGATGAGATGCTTGATCTTGATGACGCGACACAGGTTATTGAATAAAAAAGCAGGAAAAAAGCCGGCCCGCAAGGCCGGCTTTTTGTCAGCGGTTGATCGTAATCGCGTCGGAAAAATGATCAAGCAGCGCGAGCGCCTGGTTGTCATCCCGGTCGGCGTCCGCCGCGAGCATGGCGATATAAAGGGTGTCGTCCACAAAGAACGCCTCGTAACGCGCGAGGGCGCCATCATGATAGGCGTCTGCAATAATATACGCTTGAGTGCCGTCGGGTCCGGCGGCGTCCATATCATAGGAAAGCTGCTGCCCGGTCAGCCCTGATTCAAGCATTTGTGTAAGGACCGCCTCTTTCTCATCGGCACTCAGACCGGAAAAGAGGCTGCTGCTGGCGACACGATCAAGACTGACAAATGCTTTGCGCGACAAGCTGCGCATACTCTGTATGCCGTTGGCCGTACTGACTTCGGGCGCGCTTGGCATCGGTATGGTCACCAGGCCGTCCGCGGTGGTATAGGTATCCCAGGAGGAGATATCAAAGCTGGCCTGATTTTCCTGAAGGAAACTGAAAACTCCGATAGCCAGACAAGCCGCCGCGAGCAGTGCGTAAAGGATCATCCCGGCTGAAGCATGAAAATGGCCGCGTGTAAACAGCGCGGCAACCGTCGGGTTGGGATCGCTGGAAAAACGCCGCTTATAGGAATGGTATTGAAACGCGCCGATAAGCCCCATAATCAGCGCGTACAGGATAACGCCGCGCATGATGAAATAGGCGATGTTGCCGCTTTTAAGCAGGCCGGGCAGGTCGGAAAGGGCGGTATCCACAATCATGAACACAAGTCCGATGACGACACAGACGCGGCTTTTATAATGGATACCGGCGGCGACAACAAACATAATAAAGCCAACCAGGCAGTAAAACCAGCCGAAGCCGCCGAATTCCAAGCTGTCCAGAATACCGGGCGCCAAAGCCGTGGTTGCACCGATCAGCGTATTGACCACGGCGACGAAAACGGCGGCCCCGAAAGCCGACGCAATCATGCGGTGATTTTTGTTCATCAGCCCGGACAGCCTGTTTGCGCGCACATCGTCGGACAGGACCGGGGTGTTTGGCGATTTATCCATCCGTTATTCACCTCTCTGTTTTTTGCCTTGTAGGATTCAGGTATTTTTCCTTATTATAGCAGAGAATACGGCTGGACGCGAGGCTTTTTCCCATTTTATATAAACCCTGGCGGTTCTGCGGGTTGACGCGGCCTAAAGCGCGCGCGTATAATAAAGGTTATCCAACCGTGCTGTCCGAGAGATTTGAGGAAGATACGGGGTTTCATGACCGATCAGAGGAGGTGCCGGCTATGATCATCAGCGGTGCGCAGGCAATGGTAAACTGTCTTGAGGCACAGGGCGTAAGCGTCGTGTTTGGATATCCCGGGGCGGCAATCTGCCCGTTTTATGACTGCCTGGCGCAGTCCGGGATCCGCCATATCCTGGTGCGAAGCGAGCAGAATGCAGGACATGCGGCCAGCGGCTACGCGCGTGTTACAGGCAGGCCAGGCGTCTGTATCGCGACAAGCGGCCCCGGCGCGACCAACCTGCTTACCGCGCTGGCTACAGCGTATGCCGACAGCATTCCGCTTGTGGCGATCACCGGGCAGGTGGAAACGGGACTGCTTGGCCGCGACGTATTCCAGGAGGTCGATACGACCGGCGCAGCGTCGCCGTTTATCAAATACAGCTATCTGGTCGAGGATGCGAGGGATATTCCGCGCGTATTCAGGGAAGCCTTTTATATCGCTTCGACCGGGCGGCCGGGTCCTGTGCTGATCGATATGCCTGTCGATATCCAGCGCGCGCAGCTCGACTTTGCCTACCCGGAGACGGTTTCAATCCGCGGATATAAGCCCCGTATCCAGGGGCATGCCGGCCAGGTGGAACGCGTGGCCAGGGCGCTTTGCGCTGCCAGACGGCCGCTGCTCGTCGTGGGCGGCGGCGCGGTCGGAGCGCGCGGCAGCGTGCGCAGGCTGTGCGAGATGTGCGGGCTGCCCGCCGTTTCCACGATGATGGGCATCGGCACGCTGCCGTCGAAGCATCCGCTTTATTTCGGCATGCTCGGACAGAGCGGCGCGCCGGCCGCCAACGAGGCAGTCGGTCAGAGCGATCTGCTGATGATCCTCGGCGCGCGCGCGGACAACCGGGCGATGGGCCGGCCAGGCTGTTTGGGCGCGGATAAGACGGTGATTCACATCGATATCGATACGGCGGAGATCGGTAAGAATGTCGGCACGACAATCCCGCTTGTCGGCGATGCGGCGGCGGTGCTCGCGCAGCTGTGCGAGCGGCGGCCGCATGGCGACTGGCAGGAATGGACCGCATGGCTTGACAGCCTGCGGGACTGCCCGCGGGCGCCTGCCGAGGCCGCCGGCTTTATTGACCCGGAGGCGTTTGTACGGCTGCTCTCGCAGGAGCTGGACGGCGATGCGGTTTATGTTTCGGATGTCGGGCAGAACCAGATCTGGTCGGCGAGAAACTACGATGCGCGCGGCGGCCTGTTTTTGACGACGGGCGGCATGGGAACGATGGGATACGCGCTGCCGGCCGCGATAGGGGCGCGCCTGGCCGCGCCGGGGCGGCAGGTTGTGGCTGTCTGCGGCGACGGGGCGTTTCAGATGGAAATGATGGAACTGGCGACCGCCAATCAGCACGGCGTAACGGTCAAGCTGGTCGTGATGAATAATCAGATGCTCGGCATGGTGCGCGAAATTCAGCATGACGGCTATGGCGGGCGCGAAACAGCCGTCGCGCTCGGCGGCGGGCCAGGGCTGTCAAAGATCGCCGAGGCATACCAGATTCGATATCTCCGCCTTGACGCGATGGAGAACGCGCGCGAAACCGTGCGCGCCTTTTTAAAAACGGATGATTCCTGTATCCTGGAGTGCGCCGTGGACCCGCGCGCGGCCACACATTGAGCGGAAAGGGGCGGTCGTGATGAAGGAAATCATATCGGCGCTGGTTGAGAACAAGGCGGGCGTTTTATCGCGTATGGCGGGGCTGTTTGCGCGGCGGGGCTTTAATATCGCAAGCCTGGCCGTCGGCGAGACGGACGACCCGACCGTATCGCGCATGACGATTGTGGCCGAGGGCGATGAACGCACGATAGAGCAGATCGAAAAACAGCTCAATAAACAGATTGATGTGATCAAGGTGCGCGTTTTGGAGCACGACGCTTCCACACGCCGCGAATTGATTTTGATTAAAATAAACGCCGCGCAGCAGACGCGCGGCGAAATCATCGATATTGCGGCGATCATGGACGCGAAGATTGTCGACCTGTCGCGCACCACCCTGACGATCGAGCTGTGCGACCGCCCGGAGCGCGTCGATCTGCTGATCGATATGGTGACGCCTTACGGCATTGTCGAGATCGCGCGCACTGGCATGATTGCCCTGCAAAAAGGGGTCGGAGGTATCGGCGGGCGATAACGCGGCGTCTGATTTGATTGCGCAGCGGCGGCGCCTATATCAACGCAGCACCCGGCCCGCTATTCGCGGCGCAGCCGATTAAAGTTGTTTGGCTTACCTTTTTTTCAAAAAAGGTAAGTTTCAAAAAAGGTAAGTTTCAAAAAAGGCGGGCGCGGATGGAATAGATGGGTTGGCCGAGATTGGAAAAATAGGTTTCATATTCGGTCATGATGTTGCCGGCGGCATATTCGCTGTGATGCAGGTCGTCGGTGGAGAAATAGCGGTCCATGCAGGCGTCGAATTCAAACGTTGAGAAATGGTACAGCATGTAGTTGTCGGTCTTAAACCAGATTTCCCCGTCCGGCTCCAGCAGCGTCTTATACATCTCAAGGCGGCCGCGCCAGGTCAGCCTTTTTTTATACTGCCTGCGCTTATGCCAAGGGTCGCAGAAATTGATATAAATGCGTGAAAGCTCTCCCGGTTCAAAGATGTTGGGCAGCCGGTCCGCGTCGCCCAAAATAAAATACAGATTCGGCAGCGGCGTCAAAAGCGCCTGTTCCATCGCCGTTACCATGACATTCGGCTCGCGTTCGACCGCGATAAAATTGCATTCCGGATGGCGGGCGGCCAGTGTGCGGATAAAAAGCCCCTTGCCGCAGCCAAGCTCCACATGCAAAGGCCGCGACGGATCGGCGAACCGTTCACGAATGCGCCCTTTTTCAGATTCAGGCTCTAATATGGTGATTGCTTCACAGGCCGCCAGCCGCGGCGCAAGATTATGTTTTTTTCTTGGGCGCATGATTGCCGCTCCTTTTATTACAATATGTATAAAAATCTATAAAATATCCGAATTGGCCGCAAGAACATCGTCGGCCAGACGCCGGGCGTCGTCAAAAACGGTGAGCGCCCCGGCCTGCTTGCGGAAGGCGGCCGCGCCGCGCATCCCTTTCATGTACCAAGCCGCGTGCTTGCGCGCTTCGCGCATAGCTTGGCGCTCCCCTTTGTTTTCGCAGATCAGGGAAATATGCCGGAGCATAACATCCATACGTGTTTGCAGGTTGGGCGTGGGCAATGTGACACCATCTTTTAAGTAGCGGGCAACCTGTGAAAAGATCCAGGGGCTTCCAAGCGCGCCGCGGCCGATCATAACGAGATCGCATTTTGTATAATCGTACATATTAACAACGGATTGTATATCTATGCAGTCGCCGTTTCCGATCACCGGGATTGATACCGTAGCCTTAACCGCCGCGATGATGTCGAGGTCGACAGGCGGCGCATAATACTGCATCCGGGTGCGGCCGTGAACCGTCAGAGCAGCCGCGCCGCTCTGTTCCATCGCGCGGGCAAATTCGACGGCGTTGACGTGTGCGTCGTCCCATCCCTTGCGGAATTTGACCGTTACAGGCAAGTCAACTGCCTTTACAGTCGCTTCAGTGATGCGCGCAGCCAGCGCCACATTTTTCATCAGCGCCGCGCCGCCGCCATTACCGGCGACCTTAGGCGCGGGACAGCCCATATTAATGTCGATGACATCCGGACAAAACGCGAGCGCCTTTTTAGCCGCCTCGGCGACAATCTCCGGTTCATCGCCGAATAGCTGCACTGCAACAGGCCGTTCTACATCGTTTACGCCGAGCAGCCTGGCCGTTTTGCGGTCGGAATAATGCATCCCCTTGGCGCTGGCCATCTCCCCTACCATATAGGCCGCGCCGAATTGCTTACAGATCTGCCGGAAGGCGCTGTCGGCCACGCCGGCCATCGGGGCGAGCGCGGCGGTGCGTTCAATTTCGATTTTACCGATTCTCAATGGATAACCTCCGGGAAAAAATTCATGGTTCACATGCAATATCTTAACAGAAATTTGACCATGAGGCAACGTTTTGTGGTATACTAATAAAACATGCAAAACATAAAAACGATTGGACAAAAGCTGCCTGTACGGGCTTCGGACGCGGCTGGATGGAATGAGGGGGTGGCCGGCAGTGAAATTACTGGCGGTTGATGGAAACAGTATATTAAACAGAGCGTATTATGGTATCAAGGCGCTGACAACCAAAAATGGTGAATTTACAAATGGTATCTATGGTTTTTTAAGCATTTTGCTGCGTGTACTCGACGAGGTCGAACCGGATGCGGTGGCGGTCGCGTTCGATCTGCGCGCGCCCACCTTCCGGCACAAGCTGTATGACGGCTATAAGGCGCAGCGCAAGGGAATGCCGCATGAGCTGGCGTCGCAGCTTGAGCCGCTCAAGGAGCTGCTCGGCGCGCTCGGCTTTCAGATTGTAACCTGCGAGGGCTATGAGGCGGACGATATCCTCGGCACGCTTGCGCGCAGCAGCGCCGAAACGGGATGGGACTGCGTGATTGCCACAGGCGACCGCGACAGCCTTCAGCTTGTTGGGCCGCACGTATCGGTGCGGCTGGCCACGACAAAGATGGGGCAGCCCGCCTCAACGCTGTATGATGAGGCTGCGGTTCGTGAAAAGTATGGCGTTGAACCGGCGCAGCTTGTCGACGTCAAGGCGCTGATGGGCGATGCGTCCGACAATATCCCGGGCGTCGCCGGGATCGGTGAAAAGACGGCGCTGTCGCTGATCGGGCAGTACCACGATATCGATGCGATTTATGCACAGCTCGACACGCTTGAGATCAAGCCGGGTGTGCGTAAAAAGCTCGGCGAGGGCAAAGAGATGGCATATACGAGCCGAAAGCTCGGTGAAATCTGCTGCGATGCGCCCATCGACGCTTCGCCCGCGGCATACCGGCGCGCGCCGGTTGATCAGGCAAAGGCAGCCGCGCTGCTCGCACGGCTTGAGATGTTCAAGATGATGGAGCGATGGGGCGTCGACCCGGCAGCCGCGCGGGAGACGGCGGGCGGCGGCGCCGCGCCGGAAACGGCGCGGGAGCCGTCCAGGCCGATGCGGGCCGAAGCCGACGCGCCCGATCTTGCGCAGCGGGTGATCAAGGCGGGGGCGGCCGATCTGGCGTTCGGCCTGGACGGCGACGGCGACATCGCCGCCGTCGCCGCCGCCCTGCCTGACGGGACGCTGCTGCTTTCCGGCGGCGAGACGCTCGAACCGCTGCTTGCCGCCGGTGTGAAGCTGCGCGTATGGAGCAGCAAACCGCTGCACCGCATGGCGTACCGGCGCGGCGTGCATCTGGAAAATGTGACGTTTGACGGCGAGCTGGCCGCCTACCTGTTAAGTCCGACAAGCGCCGGCTATGACCCCGTTCAGCTCTGCGCGCAGTATGCGGCTGAAACGCGCGCGCTCGAAGGCGAAATCCCGGAGCAGTACGCCGCGCTTGCGGCGCAGGCCGCGGCGCTGTCCGCGCTGCTTGACAAGCTGACGGATGAAATTCGGGAGCACGAGCAGGAAAAGCTGCTTTATGAGATTGAAATGCCGTTGGCGCGCGTGCTCGCGGGAATGGAATGCGAGGGCTTCGCGCTCGATACCCAGGCGCTCAGGGACTACGGCGGCGAGCTTGACGACCGGATCGATGAGACGCACGCGGCGATTGTTGAATACGCGGGCTATGACTTCAACCTCAATTCCCCCAAACAGCTCGGCGACGTGCTGTTTGTAAAACTGGGGCTGCCAGCGAAGAAAAAGACCAAGACTGGCTACTCCACCAATGTTGACGTGCTCGAGGCGCTGCGTCCGCAGCATCCGATCATCGGGGAGATATTGGAGTACCGCAAGCTTTCCAAGCTCAAATCGACCTATGTGGACGGGCTTTTAAAGGTGGTCGGTCCGGACGGCCGTGTGCGGTCGACCTTCCAGCAGACCGAGACGCGCACCGGTCGCATCAGCTCGACCGAACCAAATTTACAAAATATCCCCATACGCACCGAGGAGGGCAGCCGGATGCGGCGCTTTTTCACAGCGCGGCCCGGTTGGAAGCTGGTCGACGCCGACTATTCGCAGATCGAGCTGCGGGTGCTGGCCGACCTGGCCGATGATCAGAATATGATCGCAGCATTCCAAAGCGGCGAGGATATCCATGCCACAACGGCGGCGCAGGTGTTCGGGATGCCAGGCGGGACGGTCACGCCGCTGATGCGTTCGCGCGCCAAGGCGGTTAATTTTGGGATCGTCTATGGCATCGGGGCGTTTTCACTGTCGCAGGATATCGGCGTCACAGTTTCCGAAGCCGACAGCTATATCAAAAGTTATCTGGCCCACTACGCGGGCGTGCGCAAATACATGGAGGATACCATCGCCTTTGCGCGGGAAAACGGCTATGTCAAGACATTATTTGGCCGCCGGCGCTATCTGCCGGAGCTTGCCGCATCGAACAAGGTGACGCAGGCCTTCGGCGAGCGCGTTGCGCGCAACACGCCCATCCAGGGCACAGCGGCCGACATCATTAAAATTGCGATGGTGCGCGTGTTTGAACGCCTGCGCCGCGAGGGACTGCGCGCGCGCCTGATTTTGCAGGTGCACGACGAGCTGCTTGTGGAAGCGCCGGACGATGAAATCGACCGTGCGCGCGCCATCTTGAAGGAGGAAATGGAACATGCCATCGCGCTCAAGGTTCCCCTTGAAGCGGATACAAACGTCGGGGACAACTGGCTTGCAGCAAAATAGACGGCGGCTTTGGCCGCGCCGGTTTTTGGACCATCCATGCGCCCGCTTGCGCGCGGTGCGCTGCCGCCGTATGACGGCGGAGGATATCGCGGGTGTGGCGTCGCTTGAACGGGCCTGCTTCTCACAGCCGTGGAGCGCGCGTGTGCTGGAAACAGAGCTTGCCAACCCAAACGCCGTCTTTTTCGTGGCTGTATCGGGAACGCGGGTGCTCGGCTATGTGGGGATGCACCGCGTATTGGACGAGGGCTACATCGCCAATGTCGCCGTCGCCGGGCCGATGCGGCGGCATGGTCTGGCCACACGGCTGATGGAGATGCTGTTCGCTTTCGCACGCCGCGAGCGGCTCGGCTTTATCACGCTTGAGGTGCGTGAAAGCAACGCGCCGGCGATCGCGTTTTATGAAAAGGCTGGCTTCGGCGTTGCGGGGCGCCGCAGACGCTACTATGCCAACCCGACAGAGGATGCCGTGCTGATGACCGCTTTTTTAACCGCGGCGCAGCAGGGGTGCGGGAGGGAAGGCGTATGAACATATTGGCGATTGAAAGCTCCTGTGACGAGACGGCTGCGGCCGTTGTGACGGATGGACGGACAATCCGTTCGTCCGCAATCGATTCGCAGGTGGCGGAGCACCGGCTCTACGGCGGCGTCGTGCCGGAGATCGCATCGCGCCGCCACTGTGAAAACATTGTTCCTGTTGTAGAGAAGGCGCTCGGCGATGCGGGCTGTACGCTCGCGGGGATCGACGCTGTGGCCGTGACCGCGGCGCCCGGGCTGATCGGCGCGCTGCTTGTCGGCGTCAATTACGCCAAGGGGCTTGCGTATGCCGCAGACAAGCCGCTCGTGCCGGTACACCACATCCGCGGGCATATCGCGGCAAACTATCTGGCGCATCCCAGCCTGGAGCCTCCGTTTCTGTGCCTTGTCGTCTCAGGCGGCCACACGCATATTGTACGGGTAAACGGCTATACCGATTTTCAGGTGATCGGCCGCACGCGCGACGATGCGGCCGGCGAGGCGTTTGACAAGGCTGCGCGCGCGATGGGCTTTGCGTATCCGGGCGGCGTATATATCGATCAGGCGGCCGGCCGCGGCGATCCGGACCGGTACCGCCTGCCAAAGCCGCGTGTCGACGGCGCGCCGTATGACTTCAGCTTTTCGGGGCTGAAAACGGCTGTGATCAACCTTCTGCATAACGCGCGCCAGAAGGGAGAGACTGTTGATATCGATTCTTTGGCCGCGTCGTTTCAGCGCACGGTGTGCGAAGTGCTGACGGACAAGCTGTGCGCGGCCGCGCGCGCATACGGCTGCACAACAATCGCCGCAGCCGGCGGCGTCAGCGCCAACAGCGGCCTGCGCGCCGCACTGGAGCAGATGTGCCGCGCGCAGGGCTGGCAGTATTTTGCGCCGCCGCTTTCACTCTGCGGGGATAACGCCGCGATGATCGGCGCGCAGGCGTATTACGAGTACCAGGCCGGCGTGCGCGCGGGCGCGGACCTCAATGCCGCGCCGTCGATGGATATTGCCGAAGGCTTTGCGCAGGCGCGCGCGCAGCGGGCCTTTGGCGTCCCGTCCCGGCCTGCGGGCAGTGCGGTTTGATTAAAATGGCTATGACCGGGTTTAGCAGAGTGCAGCGCAATCTATAAAAAAAGAGGCGGTGTCGGCGGCGATTTTTGTGGCGGTTGCAGATATTGACGAAAATTTAACAGAAAGCGCGTCAAGCGCCTTGCAATCGGCCTGGACGAGGGGTATAATGCTAAACGTGGGAGATTTCGGATTTTCTGGAATAGAGCCGTGAAAGGCCAAAGAAAACCGGTTTTCCATTTTTCTTGTATCGTTTTAAAAACCGTTCCAAATACATTGAGAGGAGTAAAAGCATGACCAACAACAAAAATGTCCTCAACTGGATTGAGGAAATGAAGGCGCTTGTCGAACCTGACAAGGTTGTTTGGATCGACGGAAGCGAGGCGCAGCTTAAAGAACTGCGCGACCAGGCGCTCGCCACCGGCGAGATGGAAGCCCTCAACCCTGAAAAGCTGCCCGGCTGCCTGTTGCACAGGACGGCTGTCAACGATGTCGCACGCGTCGAAGGACGCACGTTCATTTGTTCGCGCAAAAAAGAGGACGCCGGCCCGACCAACAACTGGGAGGACCCAAACGTCATGTACGACAAGCTGCGCAAGCTGTTTGACGGCGCGATGAAGGGCCGCACCATGTACGTCATCCCGTATTGCATGGGCCCGATCGGCTCCCCGTTCTCCAAGGTCGGCGTCGAGCTGACTGATTCGATCTATGTTGTGCTCAACATGGATATCATGACCCGTATGGGGCAGCAGGCGTTCGACCAGCTTGGCGAGACATCCAACGATTTTGTCCGCGGCCTGCACTCCAAAGCGCAGATGGACGAGGAAAACCGCTATATCGTCCAGTTCCCCGAGGACAACACCATCTGGTCCGTCAACTCCGGCTACGGCGGCAACGTGCTGCTCGGCAAGAAGTGCTTCGCGCTGCGCATCGCCTCGTATCAGGCGAAAAATGAGGGCTGGATGGCCGAGCATATGCTCATCCTTGGCCTTGAGAACCCGCAGGGTGAGATCAAGTATATCTGCGCGGCGTTCCCGTCCGCCTGCGGCAAGACAAACCTGGCCATGCTGATTCCGCCTGAGAAGTTTAAGAAGGCTGGATACAAGGTCTGGACTGTCGGCGACGATATCGCCTGGCTGCGCATCGGTCCGGACGGCCGTCTGTGGGCGATCAATCCGGAAAATGGTTTCTTTGGCGTCGCGCCGGGAACCAACATGAAATCCAATCCGAACGCGCTGATCTCCACGCAGAAAAACACAATCTTTACCAACGTTGTCCACAACCTTGACGACAACACTGTCTGGTGGGAGGGACTCGACAAGAACCCGCCGAAGAATGCTCTCAACTGGAAGGGCGAAAAGTGGGACTGCACCGACGGAAGCAAGGGCGCGCATCCGAACTCCCGCTTCACCGCGCCGGCGATCAACTGTCCGTGCATTTCCTCTGAGTTCAATAATCCCAATGGCGTGCCCATCTCCGCGATCATCTTCGGTGGCCGCCGCGCCAAGACCGCTCCGCTCGTCTATCAGGCGCGCGACTGGCAGCACGGCGTGTTTGTCGGCTCCACGATGGCTTCCGAAACGACAGCCGCCGCGGCTGGAGCGGTCGGCGTTGTCCGCCGCGACCCGATGGCCATGCTGCCATTCTGCGGCTACAACATGGGCGACTACTGGGCGCACTGGCTCGAAATGGGCAAGAAGCTCGGAGACAAGGCTCCGAAGATCTTCAATGTCAACTGGTTCCGCACCGATGACGAAGGTCATTTCATCTGGCCGGGCTTCGGCGACAATATGCGCGTGCTCAACTGGATTGTCGACCGCTGCGAGGGCAAGGCTGACGCTGTAGAAACGCCGATCGGCTACGAGCCGAAGCCCGAGGACATCGATGTGGAGGGGCTGGACATTACGACCGATACGGTCCGCGATCTGCTTTCCGTCGATAAGAACCTCTGGAAAGAGGAAGTCAAGGGCATCAAGGAGTTCTATGCCAAATTTGGCGACAAGCTGCCGCAGGCGCTTGAATCTGAGCTGGTAACCCTTGAAAGCAACCTGAACAAGTAAGCCTATGCGTAGCTTGAGGCTTTTTAATCCCTGGCGCGGTATTACGGCTGTGACGCTCGTTATTATGGGCGCATCCGTCGCAATTACCTGTGGAGTGATGGCGGCTGTCCTCTTTTTGAAGGACCGCTGAACCGTCTGGGAGAAGAATATAAAAAAACCGCCGCAGCTTTTGCCGCGGCGGTTTTTTTATAGACTGCGAAGCGCAAATCTATAAATATTTGGCCATCCGCGCCGGAGATGCACGGAGGGGTTGGATTAAAATGCGCATCTGCCCGCAAAGCGGGCGGATGCGCAAAAAAATAATTGCTTTACAGCTATATTTTATCGGAATGTGTTGACAACTCCAAAATTTAGATTATAATAATAGTAATAGTTATTAATTTTTAAGGAGGAGGCATACAAATGGACTTAAAGGGGACGAAGACAGAACAAAATGTTAAGGCAGCTTTGATGGGGGAATCGGTTGCCCGGAACAAGTACACATATTATGCGGATCAGGCGCGCAAGGAGGGCAATCAGGAGATCGCGGCTCTGTTCGACAGGATGGCGGGCAATGAGTCTGTCCATGCTAAGATCTGGTTCACAACGCTCAACGGCGCGATCAAGGGCAATTTGGAAAACCTCAAGGATGCGGCGGCGGGGGAGTTCGGTGAGTGGTCCGATATGTATCCGCAGTTCGCCGCGGTCGCCCGTGAGGAGGGCTTTGAACAGCTTGCGGTGATGTTTGAAAAGGTGGCGGAAATTGAAAAGAACCATGAAAAACAGTTTATGGAGGCAATGGTCCGCCTGATGAAAAGCGGTAAAGAGGCGCCGGCTGCCGGACAGAAGGAGCAATCCGTCAAGCCTGCACAGCCGGTGAAGAAAAAACACGGATATCGCTGCATGTTCTGCGGCGCGATTTATGAGGATCGCTTGGATGTATGTCCTGTCTGCCAGGCGATCGGCTCCTTTGAGGACTGTGAAATACTCGCGTAATTAAAATATTTAAAACGGGGCGGCTGCAGGCCGTCCCGTTTTTTTGATCAACGTATGGGCTTATTGATTTCCGTATGCCTTAATAACGCCGGACGACCATGTCAGGAGCGATTCTGAAGCCGTGTCGAAGCCGGCCGCCGCGCCGCGCGCATGGGTAAGCAGCGCGCGCTCATCCCCCTCCAGTACGCTGGCCAGATCAGAATGTCTTTTAATATATGTGCCTGTTTCATAATAATGCTTGGCCTGGAGGGTGAATACAGCCGCTTTCAAAAGCGCGCGTAAAATTTCCGGGTCCTTTTCATGCAGAACATTGTGCACACAGCCGTGATAAATAGTGCAGGCGCCGGTCAGAACGGCTCTTTGGATATCCTCGCGGGCGATCAGAGGACGCAGAAAATCCAGGCTGCCATACAAAATGGCCGTGTCATGGTAAAATTGGAACAGCTCCGAGCGATCCCACCGCGCCAGCTCGTCCCGGCCCGAGACAAATCCGCAAATCAGCGAGCGGCGCGGCAGTTTTGAAATAGCGTCGTCATAGGCCTTTAAATCGTGGTATGACAGCGTATCAAGAATAACAACGACGTCGATGTCGCTTTGTTCGGCCGCTTCGCCGCGCCCATGGCTTCCCTGAATGCCGATGGCTTCGACACGCGCGCCAAAGGTTTGCCGGACGGCTGCTGTAAACTGCTCAAGCCAGAGCTTCATTGCTTGTTCCATGCTCATTACTCCATTTCGGTTATATGTGTTCGCCGATGCAGGGCGGCGCTCCTGTTTGCGCGCAACGCCGTCTTTCGTATGCCGTGGGCCTGCAAAATGCGCGCCAGCCGCGCCGCGTCTGTCACGTATTCTGCTGCCGGGCAGCGCTTCGTCTGAACAGGATTCTTGCGGCCTGTATACGTGCAGCGCGCGCCCTATTATTCGCGGCGCAGCCGGTATAAACGCAGTACCAAACGCACTGTTCGCGGCACAGCCGACTAAAGTTTTTCGCCGAGGCCTTTTTTCAAAAAGGCCGGAAAGTTTTTTGGCTTACCTTTTTTTCAAAAAAGGTAAGTTTCAAAAAAGTGGGCGAGGTTGTCGGGGGTGTCGTCGCCGGGAAGGATGACGGAAGCGGCGGTTTGATAGGCGGCGCGGCGCGTCTCAAAGAGCCGCCGCAGCTCATTGGGGGTACTGCGGCGGACAATGGGGCGGTCGCTGTCCCGGATGCGCTCGTAACAGACTTCAAACGGTGTGTCGAGAAAGACGATGCGGTCGTCGGGAGAGACGGCCGAAACATTGCGCGGGAACGTCATCGCGCCACCGCCCGTCGACACGATGCAGCCGATGCGCCGGGCGAGCGCGGCGACAGCCGCGTGCTCGCGGTCGCGGAATTCCTGTTCGCCGAACCGCTCGAACAGTTCCGGAATGGTCATGCCCGCTTCCAGCTCAATCTCATGGTCAAGATCGATGTATTCGCGCCCAGTCAAAGCGGCCAGCCGCTTTCCGACCGTCGTTTTGCCGCAGCCCATAAAACCGCACAGCAGGATATTGTTCATAGTCCGCGCTCCTTTTCCGTGAGCGCCCGCTCCATATCCGTGATGATACGCGCGATATCCGCCTCCTGAAAATGCGTGCCGTGCCAGCGTTCATGAGCGATCGCCGCCTGCCAGACCAGCATGGCCATGCCGCCGGCTGTTTTTTTGCCGTATGCGCGTGCGCGCCCGAGCAAAAGCGTTTCAGAAGGGTTGTACACACAGTCGAACACTGCGTCCACACCGGCAAGAAAGTCCCCGGAAACCGGACACGCGTCAATTTTGGGATACATGCCGACAGGCGTGCCGTTGATCACAAGACCATAATGTCCGCACAGCTCGGAAAGCGCGCATGTTCGGGGGCGTTTGCCACAGAGCGTTTCGATTTCAGAGGCGAGCGTTTGCGCTTTATCCAGGCTTGTCCCACGTACGGCGATTGTAACAAGCGCGCCGCGCCGTGCACATTCGATTGCAAACATGCGCCCCACGCCGCCCGCACCGAGCACGCACACGGAAGTTTCCAGGGCGATGTTGGCGGCCTGCATCGCACGCAAAAAGCCGTTGCAGTCGGTGTTGTCGCCCTCGGTATGGCCGTCACTGTCGATCGAGACAGAGTTGACCGCCCCATACAGACGCGCGTTTTCCGTGAGTGAATCGATCAGCGGGATGACCGCGCGTTTGTGTGGAATCGTTACGTTGAAGGCCCGCAGATGCCGGCGTAGCAGCGGCATCTGCGCGGCCAAATCTTCAGGCGCAATGTCGGTCAGATCATAGCGCGCATCGATGCCCTCGAGCGCGAACAGGCGCGCGTGAATCTGGGGGGAAAACGAATGGCCAAGCGGATGGCCGATCAGGGCGTAAGACTGCATGATGATACCTCCTCGATGGTGTCGGACCGGACAGAAAGAAGGGACGCCGCGCGGGCGTCCCTTCCGGACTGTCTTGAAATTAAAGCGTCTCCTTGAGCTTTTCGACGGCGCTCGGCTTTTCGACATTGCAGGCGGAAACCTGCTTAAAGCCGCGCTTGATCAGCGAGGTAAGCACCTTGTTCGGGCCAAGCTCGATGAACAGGTTGATTCCTTCCGCAACCATGCCACGCACCTCCTCGTGGAAGTGGACCGGCGAGATCAGGTGTTTGACGAGATACTCGTGCAGGTCGGCGTCGGCGGGGAGCATATGGCCGGTCAGATTGGAATAGAACGGGATGCACAGCGGGTTCATGCGCACACCGGCGATCGCCTCGGAAAATTCCTCGGCTGCGCTGGACATCAGCTTGGAATGAAACGCGCTGGAAACAGCAAGCTTCGTCGTGCGGAAGCCCATGCCGGCGAGCGTGTCGGCGGCGGCCTGTGCGGCGGCGCTTTCGCCGGCGATCACGGTCTGGGTGGCGTTGTTGTAGTTGACCGGCAGCACATAGCCAGCCGTTTCGCGGCAAACGCGCGCGATGGTTTCCTCATCGCTGCCCATGATGGCGAACATGCTGCCCGGATTGCGGTCAGCCGCACGCTGCATGGCCGCGCCGCGCGCCGCAATCATCTTAAAGCCGTCCTCAAGAGAGAAAGCGCCGGCTGCGGTGAGCGCCGCGTACTCGCCAAGCGAGTGGCCTGCGACAGCTTCCGGCTCGCACAGTTCGGACACGACGGAGTAGGCCGCCATGGAAACAGCGTAAATAGCCGGCTGAGAGATCTTGGTCTGTGCCAGCGTGGCTGCGTCGCCCTCGAAGGAGAGCTTGGCGATGTCAAAGCCCAGGATGTCGTTGGCGCATTCATAAACATTGCGCGCGGACTCGAAGTTCTCAAAAAGCTCGCGACCCATGCCGGGATACTGGGAACCCTGGCCGCTGAAAACGAAAGCAAGTTTGTTCATCTCAAATAATCCCCCTGTGCGTACAAATTAGATTGTCTTTTTTTAAATCTTTTCCATTAAAAGAATTTTTAACAATTTTATAGTTGACAAATTGTGTCTGATGCCTGTATGATAGCAATTGTGAAATATAACACTTGTTACATTTCGGACTCATTATAACACAACAAAAATCCGGATGCAAGAGGGAATTTGCAATCGGTGGGGAGAAAACATGTCAGGTATTCAAATATGCGGAACGGGCCGCTGCCTTCCCGAAAATATTGTTGATAATAACGAATATGCCAGGATTGTGGACACCTCGGACGAGTGGATCAGGCCGCGCACGGGCATCGTAACACGCCATATTGCCGACGGTGAAACCACATGGAGGCTGGGAGAGCGCGCCGCGCGCCAGGCCATTGAGGACGCCGGGATTTCTCCGGAGCAGATTGGGCTGATCATTGTATCGTCAGTATCGGCTGATTTTGCAACGCCCTCGATGAGCTGTATCATTCAGGGTTCGATCGGCGCGAAAAACGCGATGTGTTATGATATCGCGTGCGCGTGCGCGGGATACGTTTACGGGCTTGATATGGCGCGGCGCTTTCTTGCCTGCGGCGATATTGATTACGCGCTGATCGTAGGAACGGAAATCCTCTCGCGCCTGACTAATTATGAGGACCGCAGCACATGCGTGCTGTTCGGCGACGGCGCCGGCGCGACGGTGGTTCGCGCGGCAGACGCGCTTTACGGCGCTTCGCTTGGCGCGGACGGGACCGGCTACGGCCTGATGTTCTGCAAAAACCCGCCGCCCGCCTCGCCCTTTACCCACAACCCGCCGGAGCAGGACGCTGTTTACAGCCGTCCGGAAGGTCCCGGGCATATGGTCATGGGCGGGCGCGAGGTCTACAAATTTGCGACAAAGGTGATGCCGCAGTCGCTGCTGCAAGCCTGTGAAAAAGCCGGAATTCAGGCCGGGGAACTTGATTGGATTGTGCCGCACCAAGCCAATGTGCGCATCGTCCAGACGGCGATGGACCGCTTGGGCCTGCCGATGGAAAAAGCGTGGATGACCATCGACCATACGGGAAACACCTCGTCCGCGTCGATCCCGATCGCTCTTGACGAGCTTCACCGCGCCGGACGCGTCAGGCGCGGAGACAAGATCGGCCTGTCTGGTTTTGGTGCCGGCCTGATCTACGCCAGCCTCGTCTTTGAGTGGTAAACCCGTTTGTGCCGGGACGATACACGGGCGCGGTTCGCCGCTGCAAGGGCTGATATTTTGCAGAAACGGCAAAATATCGATTCCTTCTGGACAGCACAGGCGCGCGCAGGTATGATAAAGTAAAAAGCTTTCGACATAACGATTGGTTTGATCCAAAATTTTGCATCGGCAAGAAGCTTTGGACAGTCATTTATGATTCCCCGCGCGCAGCGGCGCTATGCCTGTCAAACTAAGGCGCGCTGGCCGGGCTGGAAAACCATGTGGTCAATGACAGGGAGGATTTAACATGTTGAAAACAAAGATAACCGAAATGCTCGGTATCCGGCATCCGCTCTTTCAGGGTGGTATGGCGTGGGTGGCCGACGCGAAGCTTGCGGCGGCTGTTTCCAACGCGGGCGGTTTGGGGCTGATCGGCGCGGCCGCCGCGCCCGGCGACGTGGTGCAGGCCATGATCCGCGAGGCGAAATCGCTGACCGATAAACCGTTCGGCGTCAATGTGATGCTGCTCAGTCCGTTTGCCGACGATGTGGCGCGTATCTGCGCCGAGGAAAAGGTCGCGGTCGTTACGACGGGCGCAGGCAACCCCGGCAAATATATGGATATGTGGAAAGGCGTCGATATCAAAGTGATCCCAGTCGTGGCTTCCGCCGCGCTGGCCAAGCGCATGGAACGCGCGGGCGCGGACGCTGTGATCGCCGAAGGCTGTGAATCCGGCGGGCACATCGGCGAACTGACAACAATGGCGCTTGTCCCGCAGGTCGCGGACGCAGTAAGCGTGCCGGTCATCGCGGCGGGCGGCATTGCGGACGGCCGCGGCGTGGCCGCAGCGTTCGCGCTCGGCGCGCAGGCGGTCCAGTGCGGCACGGTTTTCGTCTGCGCTGAGGAAAGCCCCGCGTGCGATGTTTACCGCCGGCAGATCATCGACGCGAAAGATACCGACACGATTGTGACGGGCCGCGAGGGCGGCGCGCCGATTCGCTCAATCAAAACGAAATTTACGCGCCGCCTGCTCAAGATGGAAAATCAGAATGTTGACCGCGTCGAATTTGAGAAGGCGGCCGCGGGTTCCCTGCGCAAAGCGGTGCAGGACGGCAACCTCGACGAAGGCACGTTTATGGCCGGTCAGATTTCGGGGCTTGTCAAGGCCGTCGAGCCGGCGCAGGCGATTGTTGACCGCCTGATGCGCGAGGGAGAAGAACTGATGAAAAACCTGTTTTCAGAAAGGGGCATTACCATTGAATAAGACAGCTTTGATTACAGGCGCGGCAACCGGCATTGGACGCGCCATTGCGCTGACGCTTGCGCGCGACGGCTTTGACATTGCGATCAATTGCCTTGACAGCCTGCTGCCGCAGGCGCAGGCTGCCGCGGAGCAGTGCCGCGCCCACGGCGTACAGGCGGAGTGCTTTGTCGCCGATATCTCAAAATTTGACGAATGCGCCGCGATGGTCAAGTCGGTCCACGAGCGTTTTGGCAGCATCGACGCGCTTATCAATAACGCGGGCATCACGCGCGACGGCCTGATCGCACGTATGAGCGAGGAGCAGTACGACAGCGTCATCGCCGTCAACCAGAAGGGCGTGTTTAACATGGTGCGCCATGTCACGCCCATTATGATGAAGCAGCGCAGCGGCCGCATTGTCAGCATGGCGTCCGTTTCGGGACTTTACGGCAACGCCGGCCAGTTTAATTACTCCGCTTCAAAGGCAGCGATCGTTGGCATGACAAAAACGGCGGCTAAGGAACTTGGCGGCCGCGGCATCACGGTCAACGCGATTGCGCCGGGCTTTATCGAGACGGATATGACCGCCAAGCTGCCCGACAAGGCCAAGGAAGCGATCCTTTCCGGCGTTGCGCTGCGGCGCATGGGCCGCCCCGAGGATGTCGCCGAGGCGGTCGCCTTCCTCGTCAGCGACCGCGCATCCTACATCACCGGCCAGATCCTCGCCGTCGACGGCGGCTTTTAGCCCGCTTTTTTGAAAAAAAGCTTGGCAAAAAACTTTCCGGCCTTTTTAAAAAAAGGCCTCGGCGAAAAACTTTAGTCGGCTGCGCCGCGAACAGTGGTGCAGGTGCTGCGTTTATACAGGCTGCGCCCCCGGCCTTTCAACAGACGGATCGATTATATTTTCGGGGAAAGACCCAAAATGAAGAAAAGCAGGGCCGCGCGCGGCGGGGAGAAACGGCGTGCGACGGAGCTGAAAGGAGAGCGGATATGAAACGAGTTGTGATTACCTCGACAGGCGTCGTTTCGCCGGTCGGGCTGGATACAAAGACCTTCTGGGACAGCGTTGTGAACGGCAGGCACAATTTCAAGCCCATTACGTCGTTCGACACGTCGGCGCTCAAAGTGAAATGCGCCGCGCAGATCGACGAATGGGACCCGGTGGCGATGGGACTCAACAAGAAGGAAGCGCGCCGCATGGACCGTTTCACACAGTTTGCAATGGCTGCGGCCAAGCAGGTGATGGACGGCGCAGGCGACCTGGGGAAATTTGACCCGTTTCGCGCGGGCGTGATTGTCGGCAGCGGCATCGGCGGGTTTCAGACGACGCTGGCCGAGCACAAGAAATTTCTTGAGAAAGGGCCGGACCGCGTGTCTGTATTCATGATCCCGATGATGATCTGCAATATGGCCGCGGGACAGATCGCGATTGAATATGGGTTTAAGGGCGATAATTTTGCAGTTGTGACCGCCTGCGCCACGGGCAACCACTCGATCGGCGAGGCGTTTCGGAAGATCAAATACGGCTATCTCGACCTGGCGATTGCCGGAGGCACAGAAGCGCCGATCAACGATGTCGCGATCGCGGGCTTTTACAATATGCAGGCGCTTTCCGACACGGCCGACTGCGACCGGCTGTGCATCCCGTTCGATAAGGAGCGCAACGGCTTTGTCATGAGCGAGGGCGCGGGGCTTGTGATGCTCGAGGAGCTTGAGCATGCGAAAAAGCGCGGCGCGTCGATTCTCGCGGAGGTCGTCGGCTACGGGGCGACGGACGACGCCTATCACATCACTGGGCCGGACCCCGAGGGCATGGGCGCCGCCATGGCGATGAAAAACGCGCTGGCGGACGCGGGCGCAGCGCCCGAACAGGTCGCCTATATCAATGCGCACGGTACTTCCACGCCGCTCAACGAGCAGATCGAGACGCGCGCGATCAAGACCGCTTTCGGCGACCATGCCTACAAGCTGGCCGTCAGCTCCACGAAATCCGTCACCGGCCATATGCTCGGCGCGGCCGGCGGCGTTGAGGCCATTATTACGGCGCTTGCGCTGCACGACGGCGTGATACCGCCGACGATCGGCTACAAGGTGCCGGATGAGGACTGCGACCTTGACTATGTCACCGAGGGCGCGCGGCGCGTTGATTTTGAATATGCGATGTCCAATTCGCTTGGGTTCGGCGGGCACAATGCGAGCCTGCTGCTGAAAAAATACGAGGGCTGAAACAGCCTGTAATCATGACGCTGAGGCAGGAGGCATACAATGGCATTGCTTGACAAAAATCAGATTATGGAAATCATCCCGCACCGCGACCCGTTTTTGCTGATTGACGAGGTTGAGGAACTTGAAATCGGAAAACGCGTCGTGGCAAAAAAATTCATCGCGCCGGATTCGTTCTGGTTCCGGGGACACTTTCCCGAACATCCGGTTACGCCGGGGGTGCTGATCGTTGAAATGCTCGCGCAGGCGGGCGCGGTCTGCGCGCTGGCTATGCCGGAGAACAAGGGTAAAATCGCATTTTTCGCCGGCATCGACAAGGCGAAATTCCGCCGCCAGGTGCTCCCGGGCGACACGCTTCGCCTGGAGGTTGAAATGCTAAAGGTGCGCGGCAGTTTTGGTGTCGGGAAGGCCGTCGCCACGGTCGACGGGGAACGCGCCGTGACGGCCGAGATCACGTTTGCGCTCGGCAAATAGCAGCGCTGCGCCGGTTCCTTGTGCACGCCCGCCAGATTGACAGGCCGGGAAAATATAAATTTATGTATAAATACCTATTGCCAAACCGTGGCAAAACAGGTATGATAAAATTCGTCGGAAACGGGACGGCGCGCGGCGCGCCGCTCCATGCGTCTGAAATAAAGATTTTTTAATTTAAAAAAGTATGTTCAGGAGGCTGCTAATTATGGTATTCGAAAAAGTAAGGGAAATTTTGGTTGATCAGCTCGATGTGGATGAGGATGCCGTCACGATGGAAGCCAGCATTCAAAACGATCTGGGCGCTGATTCGCTCGACATCGTCGATCTGGTGATGTCGCTCGAGGAGGAGTTCGACTGCGAAATCCCCGACGAGGAGATTGAAAACATCAAGACGGTCGGCGACATTGTCAAATACATCGAGGACCATCAGTAAGACGCTTGTCTAAAAGCCCCCGCAGCGGCGGGGGCTTTTATATACACCGCGGCGATTTGCCGCGGAGGGCGCCGGGACGCTTGCAATTGCAGGTGTTTTCGGCTATGATAGGAGCAAAGACTTTTGCCGGCGGGACCGGCGACAGATATGGAGGGAGTGTAACATATGTATACGAACGGAAACGCGGATATGTCCTATGTGGAGACCAACACAAAAAGCCCGCTTTATAAGCACGTGGCCAAGACATACGCCTGGATGTTTTTGGGACTGCTGCTCACCTTTTTGACCTGTGTAGCGCTGTACGCGACAAAACTGGTCATCGCGCTGTTTATCACATGGTGGCTGCCGTTTGCGCTTTTGGTCGCAAAGCTGGCGCTCGTTGTCTTTTTGACGGCGCGCCTTCACAAAATGTCCGTCGGCGCGGCGCGCGGGATTTTTCTCGGCTTTTCTGTGCTGACTGGCGTGACGCTTTCGCCGCTGATGCTCATGTATGAGGCCGGCTCCGCTATTTTCCTGTTTGGAGTGGCCGCGCTGTTTTTCGGTGTGATGGCCGGGGCCGGCCTGGTCACCAAGCGCGATGTGTCCGGCTTTGCGCCGATTGTGCTGTTTGGTCTGATCGCACTGGTCGTCATGGAGCTTGTCAGCCTGTTTATTCATATGCCAATGCTCGATACGGCCATCTGCTTTATTGGAATCGCGATCTTTCTGGGCGTCACCACCTATGACGCAAAGAAGTGCAAGGACTATTACTATGCTTACGAGAATGACGCGCAGATGCTTGACAAAGTTTCTATTTTTTCGGCGCTCAATCTCTATCTGGATTTTATCAATCTGTTTTTGTATCTGCTGCGCCTGCTCGGCAAACGCAGATAACATCATTGTGTGGCGAAGGAGTTCATAACGAATGGCGGACCAGAAAAAAATGGTGGAAGCGATTACCTCAATGGACGAGGATTTCGCGAAATGGTATACTGATATTGTAAAAAAAGCCGATCTGGCAGATTATTCATCTGTGCGCGGATGCATGATTGTACGCCCTTACGGCTGCGCGATCTGGGAAAATATTCAGCATATCCTTGACACGCGCTTTAAAGAGCTGGGGCATGAGAACGTGCAGATGCCTATGTTTATCCCCGAGGGCCTGCTCCAGAAGGAAAAGGACCATGTCGAGGGCTTTGCGCCGGAGGTGGCCTGGGTGACGCACGGCGGAGAGGAGAAGCTGACGGAGCGCCTGTGTGTACGCCCTACCTCTGAAACGCTGTTTTGTGAGCATTATGCAAAGATTATCAATTCATACCGCGACCTGCCCAAGCTTTACAATCAATGGTGCTCCGTTGTCCGGTGGGAAAAGACGACGCGTCCGTTTCTGCGCACCTGTGAATTCTGGTGGCAGGAAGGCCATACCATGCATGAGACGCAGCAGGAGGCGATGGAGGAGACAGAGCGGATGCTCGGCGTTTACGCCGAGTTCTGTGAAAATTCCCTCGCTATCCCTGTGACGAAAGGCCGCAAGACAAAAAAGGAGCAGTTTGCCGGGGCGGAAGCGACCTACACGATTGAAGCGATGATGCATGACGGAAAGGCGCTTCAGTCGGGCACGTCGCATTACTTCGGCGACGGCTTTTCCCGCGCGTTCGGCATTACGTTCCAGGGGCGCGACAATAAGCCCCAATACCCGCATCAGACATCGTGGGGCATGTCGACGCGCATCATCGGCGCGATCATCATGACGCATGGCGATAACGACGGACTTGTGCTTCCGCCGGCTATCGCGCCGGTTCAGGTGGTTGTGCTGCCGATCGCGCAGCACAAGGAGGGCGTGCTTGAAGCTGCGCGCGCCGTGACGGAGCGTCTGAGAGGCGTCTGCCGCGTGAAGATTGATGACAGCGACAACAGCGCCGGCTGGAAATTTGCCGAATATGAGATGAAGGGCGTGCCGCTCCGCCTGGAGATGGGACCGCGCGATATCGCGGCGGGTCAGTGCGTTGTTGTACGCCGCGACAACCGTGAAAAGACGGTCGTTGCGCTTGACGAGCTGGAGCAGAGGATACCCGAGCTGCTGCGCGCGGTGCACGACGGCCTTTACAGCAAGGCGCTTGCCAACCGCGAGGCGCGAACCTGGACGGCAAAAACGTTCGATGAGCTTAAAGAGCTGGCCATGGAGAAAACCGGCTTCATCAAGTCGATGTGGTGCGGCGACGAGGCGTGCGAACTGCGCGTCAAGGAGGAGGCGGGGCTTACCTCCCGCTGTATGCCTTTCGAGCAGGAGCATATCGGCGATACCTGCCCGATCTGCGGCAAGCCGGCCGTCACTAGCATTATCTGGGGCAAAGCCTATTAAGCCTCCGGCCTTTTTGAAAAAAGGCCTCGGCGAAAAACTTTAACCGGCTGCGCCGCGAACAGTGGGTTTGGCGCTGCATCTATACAGGCTGCGCCGCGAACAGTGGGGCAGGCGTTGTCTATCACGAGCCGTACCGAGGTATGGGAAACAAGTTGTAAACAAGGGGGAGCATTTGTGGAGAATGGATACAGGAATACACTATTGAAGGTTACAGCTATTTTACTGATTGTATCGGCGATTCTCGGCGTTGTGTCGGCGGTGATGCTGGCCGTGGGGGTCGGCCGTGAAATCGGCGGTGTGGACGGCATTGGCGGCATGGTGATGGAGATAGCGCTTGACGATCCGTCGTTTTTGTCTGAAGCCGGCGTTTCCAGCCCGGAGGAGCTGCAATATGTGCTTGAAACAGACGACTTCCAGGATATTATGGGCGCGACGCTCGGCATTGTGTATGCCATGATGATTGTAATCGCTGTCATCGCGGCGATTCCGCGCCTGATTGCGGGCATTATGGGGCTGTCACGCGCGTCCCGGCCGGAGAAAAGCGGCTTTTTCCTTGGCTGGGGCATCGCGCTTCTGGTGCTCGGCGTCATCGGGATGCTGTTCGCGGGCGGGCTTTTCTCGCTCAACGGTATCATCAGCCTTGCCGGCGGCGTGATCCTGCCGGTTCTTTACCTGGTCGGTTCCTCGCAGCTTAAAAAAGAGTTCTGGCGCAGGCATGCGGCCGGAGAGGTTGGCGGACCGACCTTCTGATGAAACCTTCCCCGCCGGGGCGTTGCCCCGGCGATTTTTTATGGCTGCACGCACGCTGTGGCGGAGGAGCTGCCTCCATTGGCACAAGTGATCAAAAAAAGCGAAAAAAATTTGTAAAAGTGCCGGGAAAATACTTGCAATCCGACAAGGAATATGGTATTATACTAAGGCACGACTGCACTAGATATGCGAGGATGCGGGAGGTGGCCGCCCTTGAGGCGGGGAATTTCCGCGGAGTATGTCCGATTTTAAACCGGGCGACTTTAATACTGATAAAGCGGCGCACGCACGCGTTTTGCGGGCAAGCTGTGCGCCGGGGCGGCGGTATGAAGTCCGGATAAACTTGCGGGTTTACCGGATTTTTTGTATGTCCGTCCGCGGAACACCCGGAAGGGTGTGCTGGAATTTACGGTATATGAAGCGTCGTCTAGTCAAACATTTAAGGAGGCGATCTTCAGTGGCAGTCAAGGAAAAAATCAGAATCAGGCTCAAAGGTTACGATCATCAGCTCGTCGACGCGTCGGCGGAAAAGATTGTTGAAACGGCAAAGCGCACAGGCGCGCGCGTTTCCGGTCCGATTCCGCTGCCGACCGAGAAGGAAATTGTCACCATCCTGCGCGCCGTCCATAAATACAAGGACAGCCGCGAGCAGTTCGAGATGCGCACCCATAAGCGGCTGATCGACATTCTGCGCCCGTCGAACAAGACGGTCGAGGCTCTGACGGGGCTTGAGCTTCCCGCCGGCGTCGAGATTGAAATCAAGCTCTGATTTAGGCAAACCCCGACGACGGTTTTTCGCCGTCAGGTCAAGTCGGCCAAGCGCCGACCAATAACCTTCAGGAGGTACAGAAAGGTATGCAAAAGTGCATCGTAGGCAAGAAAATCGGCATGACGCAGCTTTTTGACGAAAGCGGCAAAATGATCCCCGTGACGGTCGTTGAGGCCGGCCCGTGCGTTGTCGTACAGAAGAAGACAACCGAAAACGACGGCTATGAAGCCGTGCAGCTCGGTTTCGGCGACATCTCCGAAAAGGCCGTCAACAAACCGCTCAAGGGCCATTTCGCCAAGGCGGGCGTCGCGCTCAAGCGCGTGCTGCGTGAATTTCGGCTCGACGACTGCTCGGCTCTGAGCGTCGGCGACATCATCAAGGCCGATACATTCGCCGTCGGCGACGCGGTCGACGTTGCGGGCGTTTCCAAGGGCAAGGGCTACGCCGGCACCATCAAGCGGTTCGGCAACCACCGCCTCAAGGAGACGCACGGTTCCGGTCCGGTTGCGCGTCACGCCGGCTCCAACGGCGCGTGCTCGTCGCCGTCGAGGGTCTTTAAGGGCAAGGGGCTTCCGGGCCACATGGGCGCTGAGAACGTCACGGTTCAGAACCTCTCCATCGTAAAGATCGATGCGGAAAACAATCTCATCGCTATCAGAGGAGCAATCCCCGGCGCCAAGGGCGGCGTGGTATTTATCACGGATAGCGTCAAGGCGTAAGGGAAGGAGGATACACACAATGCCAAAGGTTCAAGTTTTTGATATGGCCGGCAAGGCCGTCAGCGAAATCGAGCTTTCCGACGCCGTTTTCGGCATTACGCCGAACCCTGTGGCTGTCCACGCGTGCGTCGTGAACTATCTGGCCAACCAGCGCCAGGGCACGCAGTCCACACTGACCCGCACCGAGGTCAGCGGCGGCGGCCGCAAGCCCTGGAGGCAGAAGGGCACCGGCCATGCGCGCCAGGGTTCCATCCGCGCGCCGCAGTGGCGCAAGGGCGGCATCGCGCTCGGCCCGAAGCCGCGCAGCTACCGCTATACGCTCAACAAGAAGCTTAAAAGGCTTGCGATCAAATCGGTCTTTTCCGATAAGGTCGCCGGCAGCAACCTGATTGTTGTCGATTCCATCGCGCTCGAGGGCTTTAAGACGAAAGCCGTTGTCGAGATGCTCAAGGCGCTCGGCGCCGATAAAAAGGCGCTCATCCTGATGCCTGAGCTTGACCAGAAGCTTGTCAAGAGCGCCGCCAACATCCCGGGCGTCAAGACGGCGCTGGTCAACACCATCAACGTCTACGACCTGGTCAACTGCGACAAGTTCATTGTCTGCAAGGACGCGGTCGCCAAACTCGAGGAGGTGTACGCGTAATGAAAGCTCCGCAGGATATTATCCTCAACCCGGTCATCACGGAAGCGTCGATGGGCAATGTGCAGCAGAAGAAGTACACCTTCCGCGTTGCCAAGGACGCCAACAAGATCGAGATTACAAAGGCTGTTGAAAGCCTGTTCCCCGGCACGAAGGTTGCGAAGGTCAACACAGTGAGCTGCCGCGGGCGCATGAAACGCATGGGCCGCACGATGGGCATGACCGCCTCGTGGAAAAAGGCGATTGTGACGCTGACCGAGGCGTCCAAGACGATCGAATTCTTCGACACCATGCTGTAAAGAACCTGGATTGCGAGTACAGGTTCCAAGGGCCGCCAGGGTCCGCGTATGGGGTATCTCATATGCCCCGCTAACCAGAATTATGAGGAGTGAAACCGAATGGCTATCAAAAGCTATAAGCCGACAACGCCGTCGCGCCGCCAGATGACGGTGACCGATTACAGCGAATTGTCGAAGGTTGCACCGGAAAAGAGCCTGCTCGAGCCGCTCAAAAAGCATTCCGGACGCAACTCCAACGGCCGCATCACCGTGCGCCACCGCGGCGGCGGCAACCGCCGCAAATACCGCGTGATCGATTTTAAGCGCGACAAGACCGAGATGCCCGCCAAGGTGCTCACGCTGGAGTACGACCCCAACCGCAGCGCGCACATCGCGCTGGTGCAGTATGAGGACGGCGAAAAACGCTATATCATCGCGCCCAACGGCCTTAAGGTCGGCGACACCGTCGTTGCCGGGCCGGGGGCGGACATCAAGCCGGGCAACTCCCTGCCGATGGCCAGCATCCCCACGGGTACGTTCATCCACAACATTGAGCTTTATCCCGGCAAAGGCGCGCAGCTGGCGCGTTCCGCCGGCGTCATGGCGCAGCTCATGGCCAAGGAGAACGGCTACGCGCTTGTGCGCCTGCCCTCCGGCGAGCTGCGCAACATCCCGGAGATCTGCGTGGCCACAATCGGCCAGGTAGGCAACATCGACTATGAAAACGTCAACTACGGCAAAGCCGGCCGCCGCCGCCATATGGGCTGGCGCCCGACCGTCCGCGGTTCCGTCATGAACCCCTGCGACCATCCGCACGGCGGCGGCGAGGGCAAAAGCCCGATCGGCCGTCCCGGCCCTGTCACCCCGTGGGGCAAGCCGGCGCTTGGCTACAAGACGCGCGCGACCCACAACCGTTCCGACAAGTTTATTGTCAGACGCCGCAACGCGAAGTAAGACGGGCTGAAAGGAGGCAATCGATTTATGGGTAGAAGTGTTAAAAAGGGACCGTTCGTTCAGCCCGTTCTGCTGGCCAGGGTCCAAAAGATGAACGAGAGCGGCGAGAAAAAGCAGGTCCTCAAGACCTGGAGCCGCGCTTCAACGATATTCCCGGATTTTGTCGGACACACCTTCGCGGTTCACGACGGCCGCAAGCATGTGCCGGTTTATGTGACCGAGGATATGGTCGGCCACAAGCTCGGCGAGTTCGCCCCCACCAGGACGTACCGCGGCCATGCCGGCGCGAAGAAAACAAAATAAGAGCGGCCGAAAGGAGGAACACATTCAATGGAAGCAAAAGCTTCGCTGAGACATGCGCGCATCTCGCCCCGCAAGGTGCAGATCGTGCTTGATCTGATCAGGAATAAACCCGCCGATCAGGCGATGGCGATACTCCGCCACACCCCCAAGGCCGCCTGCGAGCCGCTGTCCAAGCTGCTCAAATCGGCTATGGCCAACGCGGAGAACAACTTTAACATGGACAGGGATTCCCTGTATGTTTCGGAGTGCTACGTGACCCCGGGCCCGACGATGAAGCGCATCCGTCCCCGCGCCCAGGGCCGCGCCTTCAGGGTGCTCAAGAGGACTTCACACGTGTTCATCACCGTCAAGGAACGGGAATAAAGCTGAAAGAGGAGGTAAACTATGGGCCAAAAAGTGAATCCGCACGGCCTTCGTGTCGGTGTAATTAAGGATTGGGATTCCCGCTGGTTTGCTAAGGACGATGCTTTCGGCGACATCCTTGTCGAGGATTACAAGCTGCGCAAGTTCTTAAAGAAAACCCTGTATGACGCAGGTATCCCGAAAATTGAAATCGAGAGGGATGCGACCCGTGTGCGCATCCATGTGCATTGCTCGCGCCCGGGTATCGTGATCGGCAAGGGCGGCGCGGAGATCGAAAAGGTCCGCCGCCAGTGCGACGCGATGATCAACAAGGGCAAGGCCGACGCCGACAAGCGTCAGGTTTTCATCAATGTCGTTGAGATCAAGCAGCCCGACAAAAACGCGCAGCTCGTCGCCGAGTCGATCGCTTCGCAGCTTGAAGCGCGCGTTTCGTTCCGCCGTGCGATGAAGCAGGCCATCGGCCGCGCGATGAAGTTCGGCGCCAAGGGCATCAAGGTTGCGGTTTCCGGACGCCTGGGCGGCGCCGAAATCGCCAGAAGCGAACATTACCACGAGGGCACCATCCCGCTGCAGACCATCCGCGCGGACATCGACTACGGCTTCGCCGAGGCGAACACGACTTACGGAAGGATCGGCGTCAAGGTCTGGATTTACGCCGGCGAGGTGCTCGGGGATGCCAAGCGTCCCCGCAGGGAAGGAGGCAACAAGTAATGCTGCTGCCGAAAAGGGTTAAATACCGCAGGGTACAGCGCGGCCGCCTCAAGGGCAAGGCCATGCGCGGCAACAAGGTCACTTACGGCGACTTCGGCCTTCAGGCGCTCGAGCCGGCCTGGGTCACCTCCAACCAGATCGAGGCAGCCCGTATCGCCATGACGCGTTACATCAAGCGCGGCGGCCAGGTCTGGATCAAGATTTTCCCGGATAAGCCGATCACTGAAAAGCCGGCCGAGACCCGCATGGGTTCCGGTAAGGGCAGCCCGGAGTATTGGGTCGCCGTCGTCAAGCCCGGCCGCGTGATGTTCGAAATCGGCGGCGTGAGCGAGGAGCTGGCCCGCGAGGCCATGCGTCTGGCCGCGCACAAGCTGCCGGTAAAATGCAAATTTATTGCCAAGGAATCTGAGGAAAAGGGGAGTGACGAGTGATGAAGGCAAGCGAGATCAGAGAGCTTAGCGACAAGGAACTGGGCGAGAAGCTGCGCGACCTCAAAGCCGAGCTTTTCAACCTCCGTTTCCAGCACGCGATCAATCAGCTCGATAACCCCAAGCGTTTAAGCGACGTCAAAAAGGACATCGCGCGGGTCAAGACCCAGATCCGGGCCAACGAGCTGAAAAGCGCGCAGTAAGCGGAAGGGAGGACAAAGCAGATGAGTGAACGCAATCTCAGAAAGACACGCGTCGGCACGGTTGTCAGCGACAAGATGGACAAAACAGTCGTCGTCGCCATCCAGGACAACGTCCGGCACCCCCTTTACAAAAAGATTATCAAGCGTACCGTGAAGTTTAAAGCGCATGACGAGCAGAACGCCTGCGGCGTCGGCGACAAGGTCGAGATCATGGAGACACGCCCCCTGTCCAAGGACAAACGGTGGAGAGTGACCGCGATCATCACGAAGGCGAAATAATAGATTCAGTTTTGCTGAAAGGAGGAACGCTCTGTGATACAGATGCAGACCTATCTCAAAGTAGCCGACAATACCGGCGCCAAGGAGCTTATGTGCATCCGGGTGCTCGGCGGCTCCCGCAGGAGATACGCCAATATCGGCGATGTGGTCGTGGCTTCGGTCAAAAAGGCTGCGCCCGGCGGTCAGGTGAAAAAAGGCGACGTGGTCAAGGCGGTCATCGTCCGCTCCGCCAAAGGCGTGCGGCGTGACGACGGCACATACATCCGCTTTGACGAGAACGCGGCGGTTATCATAAGAGAAGACAAAAACCCGAGGGGCACGCGTATCTTTGGACCGGTTGCCAGGGAACTGCGCGAAAAGGAATACCTCAAGATTTTAAGCCTCGCCCCCGAGGTGCTGTAATGGAGGTGCTCAGATAGTGAAGAAGCTTCACGTGAAAAAGGGCGATACAGTCGTTGTCCTGTCCGGCAAGGACAAGGGCAAGCAGGGCAAGGTGCTTGAGGTAAGCCCCAAGGAGGGCAAGGTCATTGTGGAACGCATCAACATGGTGACCAAGCACGTCAAGCCCCGCAGGGCGGGCGACCCGGGCGGCATTGTGAAGGCCGAGGGCGCCATGTACGCATGCAAGGTGATGCTTGTGTGCCCCAAGTGTGGCAAGCCGACGCGTATCGCGCATAAGGTGCTCAACGACGGCTCCAAGGAGCGCGTCTGTAAAAATCCCAAATGCGGTGAAACTTTTTAAGTAAGGAGGAGAAATCATGGCAAGACTCAAAGAACAGTACGCGAGCGAATTTGCTCCCGCGCTGATGAAGAAATTCGGCTATACCTCTGTCATGCAGATCCCCAAGCTTGATAAGGTTGTCATCAACGTCGGCTGCGGCGAGGCGCGCGATAATCCCAAGATCATCGACGCGATCGTCTCCGATCTTTCCAAGATCACGGGCCAGCGCCCGGTTATCTGCAAGGCAAAAAAGTCCGTCGCGAACTTCAAGCTGCGCGAGGGAATGAATATCGGCGCAAAGGTGACGCTGCGCGGCGAGCGCATGTATGAGTTCGTCGACCGTCTCTTTAACGTGGCCCTGCCGCGCGTGCGCGACTTCCGCGGCATCAACCCGAACGGCTTCGACGGCCGCGGCAACTACAACATGGGCCTTCGCGAGCAGCTCATTTTCCCGGAGATCGATTACGACAAGATCGACAAGGTCCGGGGCATGGACATCTGCTTTGTCACCACTGCAAAAACCGACGAGGAGTCCCGCGAGCTGCTCACGCTCATGGGCGCTCCGTTTGCCAAGTAAGGGGGAAGTATTTTGGCTAAAACATCCATGAAAGTCAAGCAGCGCCGCCCGGCGAAGTTTTCTTCCCGCGAGTATACGCGCTGCAAAATCTGCGGAAGGCCACATGCTTACCTTCGCAAATTCGGCGTCTGCCGCATTTGTTTCAGGGAACTGGCGTACAAAGGGCAGATCCCGGGCGTCAGGAAGGCAAGCTGGTAAGAACAAAGCTGAGCTAAAAGGAGGTTGACGGCATGCATATCACCGATACGATCGCTGACATGCTGACACGTATCAGAAATGCAAACAATGCAAAACATGATACGGTCGATATTCCTGCTTCCAACATGAAGAAAGCAATCGCTCAGATTTTGTTGGATGAAGGATATATAAAGAGTTTCCAGGTCGTCGAAGACGGCAAGCAGGGCAACATCCGCGTTGTCCTCAAATACGGGCAGGGCAAGTCCCCGGTTATCCAGGGCCTTCGCAGGGTTTCCAAGCCTGGCCTGCGCATTTATACAAGCTGTGAGGATATGCCCCGCGTGATGAAGGGACTGGGCGTCGCCATCCTGTCCACGAACAAGGGCGTCATGACCGACCGCCAGGCCCGCAAGGAAAACGTTGGCGGCGAAGTCCTCGCATTCATCTGGTAAGGGGGTACGGAAGATGAGCAGAATCGGCAGAAAACCCATCGCCGTGCCCGCGGGCGTCGACGTCAAGATCGACGGCAGCACGGTTACGGTCAAAGGACCCAAAGGCACGCTGACGCAGACCTTCCGTCCGGAGATCGGCATCAAATTTGAAAACAGCGAGATCCTTGTCACCCGTCCGAACGATGAGAAAATGGAAAAAAGCCTGCACGGGCTTACCCGGACGCTCATTGCGAACATGGTTCACGGCGTGACCGAGGAATTCAAAAAAGAGCTTGAGATCAACGGCGTCGGCTACCGCGCCGCCAAGCAGGGCAAGCAGCTTGTCATGACGCTCGGCTTCTCCCATCAGGTGTTTATGGAGGATACCGCAGACGTCACCATCGACGTGCCCGCTCCCAATAAGATCATCGTCCACGGCCCCGACAAGCAGAAGGTCGGCCAGTTCGCCGCGGAAATCCGCGAGAAGCGTCCGCCCGAGCCGTATAAGGGCAAGGGCATCAAGTATGTCGACGAAGTGATCATCCGCAAGGAAGGCAAAGCGGGTAAGGGCAAGAAGTAAAGGAGTGAAATCAGAATGGTAACGAAGCCTGACAAGAACATCGCCAGACTCAAACGGCATAAGAGGGTCAGGGCAAAGATCAGCGGCACGCCCGAGTGCCCGCGCCTGGATGTTTTCCGCTCCGCCAAACACATCTACGCCCAGATCATCGACGATGTCAACGGCGTCACGCTGTGCTCGGCCTCCACGATGGATAAGGATTTCGAGGGCAACGGCGGCAACAAGGAAGCGGCAAAGAAGGTCGGCGCCGCGATTGCAAAGCGCGCGGCCGACAAAGGGATCGCCGAGGTTGTGTTTGACCGCGGCGGATATATTTACCATGGGCGCGTTAAGGAGCTTGCTGAGGCGGCCCGTGAAGGCGGACTCAAATTCTGAAGAAGGAGGGATACTTTTGGCTTTGATAGATGCAGCGAATCTCGAACTGAAGGAAAGAGTTGTTTCGATCAACCGCGTTTCCAAAACGGTGAAGGGCGGTCGTATCTTTAAGTTCGCAGCCCTCGTGGTTGTCGGCGACGGCAACGGCACGGTCGGCTTTGGGCTTGGCAAGGCGGGCGAGGTTCCCGACGCAATCCGCAAGGGAATTGAGGACGCCAAAAAGAACCTGCACAAGATTGCGCTCAAGGGCACGACGATCCCGCATGAGATCATCGGCGCTTACGGCGCCGGACGCGTGCTGATGAAGCCCGCCCCGGAAGGTACTGGCGTGATCGCCGGCGGTCCGGTCCGCGCCGTGCTTGAGACGGCCGGCATCAAGGACATCCGTACAAAGTGCCTGCGCTCCAACAACCCCTGCAATGTCGTTTCCGCGACGATCCAGGGACTGTGCGCGCTGCGCGACGCCGAAAAGGTCGCGGCCATTCGCGGCAAGTCCGTGAAGGATATTATTGGTTAAAGGAGGCTGGCGCAAATGGCACAGCTTAAAATTAAGCTCGTAAAGAGCCTTGTCGGCAGAAAAGACGACCAGATCGCCACCGCCGAATCCCTTGGGCTGCGCAAGATCGGCAGCGAGACAATCCAGCCCGATAACGGCGCGACCAAGGGCAAGATTGCGAAAATTTCCCACCTCGTCGAGGTTACGAACGCATAAAGCAAGGAGGTGCAGGTATGAAATTGCATGAACTTTCCCCGGCGCCGGGCGCCAGCAAGGACGTCTTCCGCAAGGGGCGCGGCCACGGTTCCGGCAATGGTAAGACAGCCGGCAAGGGCCACAAGGGCCAGAAGGCGCGTTCCGGCGCCAAGCAGCCCGGGTTTGAAGGCGGTCAGATGCCGCTTCAGCGCCGCGTGCCGAAGCGTGGCTTTACCAACATCTTCGCCACAAAGTATACGACCGTGAATGTCGGCGCCCTCGAGCGTTTTGAGGACGGCGCGGTGGTTGATGCACAGGCCCTGATCGATGCGGGCCTCGTTAAGAAGGTCCTTGACGGCGTCAAGGTGCTCGGCAACGGCGAGCTGACTAAGAAACTGACGGTCAATTGCGCGGCTTTTTCCGCTTCCGCCAAGGAGAAGATTGAAAAGGCGGGCGGAAAGGCTGAGGTGAAGTAAACATGTTCACGACGTTAAAGAACGCCTGGCATATTGCGGAGCTGCGCAAAAAGATCTGCTACACGCTGCTGATTCTGATTCTGTTCAGGGTCGGTTCGGCGGTGCCGGTTCCGTTCCTTGACTCCACGGCGCTGCAGGCGATGGTTACCGGCAGCGGCAACCTGCTTGGATACATCGATATCCTTTCAGGCGGCGCGTTCTCGCGCGCAACCGTGTTTGCCCTGTCGATCACCCCGTATATCACGTCGTCCATCGTCATCCAGCTGCTCACAGTGGCGATTCCCGCTCTGGAACGCCTTTCAAAGGAGGGCGAGGACGGACGTAAAAAGATCAACAAGATCACGCGCTATGTCACCGTCGCACTCGCGCTGCTCCAGGCGTTTGCCTATTACACCCTGCTGCGCAACCAGAGCCGGGCAGTCCTTTACCGCAGCGGCTTTGCCGGAATCTTTTCCGCGCTGGTGATCATCGCGGCCTTTACGGCCGGCGCGATGCTCGTCGTCTATCTGGGCGAGCGTATCGATGAAAACGGCGTGGGCAATGGTATTTCACTGATCCTGTTCGCCGGCATCGTCTCGCGCGCCCCGAATGCGATCAATACGCTCTGGTCGTATCTGAAGCTCGCGGCCGAGGGTGAAACAATGTATTATTTCACCGTCCCGCTGATCGTTGTGCTGTTTTTGGCGCTGATTGTCGTTATCATCATCATGACAAACGCCGAGCGCCGCATCCCGGTGCAGTACGCAAAGCGGGTCGTCGGGCGCAAGATGTACGGCGGCCAGTCGACCTTTATCCCGATCAAGGTCAACATGTCGGGCGTTCTGCCGATCATCTTCGCCTCCTCTCTGCTGGCAATCCCCGGCACGATTCTCGGCTTTATGTCGGACAAAACGGGTCTGGTGGGCAGAATCCTCAGCGCCTTCAATTACGATACGGCGCTGTACGCGGTTCTGTATTTCATACTGATTCTCGCCTTCAACTACTTCTATGTGGCGATTCAGTACAATCCGATTGAGATGTCGAACAACCTGCGCAACAACAACGGCACGATCCCGGGCATCCGGCCGGGGCGTCCGACCTCCGACTTTATTGCGCGCATCATTTCAAAGATCACGCTGGTCGGCGGCATCTTCCTCGCGCTTATCGCGGTCCTTCCGATCGGCGTCGGCGCGGTCACAAAGATGAATATTGCGCTGGGCGGTACGTCGATCATCATTGTCGTCGGCGTCGCGCTCGACACGTTCAGGCAGCTCGAATCGCAAATGATGATGCGTCATTACAAGGGCTTCTTAGAGTAAAGGAGACGTCGATATGAAACTGATACTCCTCGGCGCTCCCGGCGCCGGCAAAGGCACCCAGGCGGAAATCATCTGCGAGCGTCTCGGCATCCCCGCGATCAGCACGGGCAACATTATCCGCGAGGCGCTCAGGAATGGGACGGAAATGGGACTGCGCGCAAAATCCTATATGGAAAGCGGCGCGCTGGTCCCGGACGATGTGGTCATCGGCATCATCAAGGAGCGCCTTGCCGCGGATGACTGCAAAAACGGATTCATCCTCGACGGCTTCCCGCGCACTGTGCCGCAGGCCGAGGCGCTGGATCAGATGGGCGTTGAGATCGACCGCGTGATCGATATCGAGGTCCCTGACGCCGCGATTGAAAAGCGTATGTCCGGGCGCCGCGTCTGCGGAAGCTGCGGCGCGAGCTATCATCTTGACTACAAGGCCCCCAAGGCCGAAGGCGTCTGCGACAAATGCGGCGGAGGGCTGATCATCCGCAAGGACGACGAGCCTGAAACCGTCCGCGACCGCCTGAAAACGTACCACGAACAGACCGAGCCGCTCAAGGACTTCTACGCGTCCAAGGGCAAGCTGCGCATCGTGGAGGGCCAGGAGGAAGTCGCTGATACGACGAAGCTTACGCTCGCCGCTTTGGAGGCGTGACGTATGGTCGTGCTGAAAACTTCGGGTGAGCTGGCCAAGATGAAAAAAGCCGGCTCGCTCGCGGCGCAGGCCCTCAGGGCCGGCGGCGCGGCCGTTCGGCCGGGCGTTACAACCGGCGAGATCGACCGCATCATCAAGCATTATATTGTTTCCAGGGGCGCCACCCCCTCGTTTTTGGGGTATGGTGGTTTTCCGGGCAGCGCGTGCGTGTCTGTCAACGATGTGATTATTCACGGCATACCGGGCGGACGCGTGATCCAGGAAGGCGATATCGTCAGCATCGACGTCGGCGCGCTTGTCGACGGCTATCACGGCGATACGGCAGCCACGTTCGCGGCCGGCGCGGTCAGCGCGCAGGCGCAGGCTTTGATGGACGCCACGCGTGAAAGCCTGCTTGCGGCCATCGCTGTCGCAAAGCCGGGCGCGCGCATCGGCGACATCGGCCACGCCGTGCAGTCGTATGTGGAAGCGCGCGGATACGGCGTGGTGCGCGAATATGTCGGGCACGGCGTTGGGCGCAAGCTGCACGAGGAGCCTGAGGTTCCCAACTATGGAAAGCCGGGCCACGGCGTGCGTCTGACGCCTGGCATGGTCATCGCCATCGAGCCGATGATCACTGAGCATTCGCCGGCTTTACACGTGCTGGACGACGACTGGACGGTTGTGACGAACGATCACGGCCTGGCTGCGCACTTTGAACACACAATCGCGATCACCGCGGACGGCCCGGTGATCCTGACGCTTCCCTGATGGGGGCGGGCGGGATGCCGGTCGGGACGGGACGCGTCGTGCGTTCCATTGCGGGGCGCGACGCAGGCGTGTTTTATGTGGTCCTCGAAGACCGGGACGGACGTGTGCTGCTCGCGGACGGCAAACGCCGGCCGCTTGAGCGGCCCAAGTGCAAAAGCCGCAGGCATATCCGGAAAACCAACACGGTGCTGGAGCTGTCCGGCGCCGCCACCAACAAAATGCTGAGAAGGGCGCTTCGGCCCTTCTATGAAAACGAGGGAGGAGAACCGCTTGTCTAAAGAAGATGTCATCGAGATTGAAGGCACCGTCGTGGAAAGCCTGCCGAACGCGCAGTTCCGTGTCGAGCTGCCGAATGGACATCAGTTGCTGGCGCATATTTCCGGCAAACTGCGTATGAACTTTATCCGTATCCTGCCGGGAGACAAGGTCACGCTGGAGATGTCCCCTTACGATCTGACAAAGGGGCGCATCACCTGGCGTTCCAAATAATCAGACCCCTACCGTTACCGAACGAAGGAGGTAATTTCAAATGAAAGTCAGACCTTCCGTGAAACCCATTTGCGAAAAATGCAAGATTATCAAGCGCAAGGGCCGCATCATGGTGATATGCTCAAACCCCAAGCACAAACAGCGTCAGGGCTAAGTGTGCAAACCAAATAATGGAGGTGCAACAGAAGTATGGCTCGTATAGCTGGCGTTGACCTGCCCAAGGATAAGCGGGTCGAAATCGGGCTGACCTATATTTTCGGCATTGGCCGGAAGACCGCGCAGCAGATTCTTGAAGCCACCGGGGTAAATCCCGATACACGCGTCAAGGATTTGACCGAGGACGACGTTTCCAAGCTGCGTGAATATATCGACCACAACGTCCATGTGGAAGGCGATCTCCGCCGTGAAGTCGCGCTGAACATCAAGCGCCTGGTGGAAATCGGCTGCTATCGCGGCGTGCGTCACCGCAAGGGGCTGCCTGTCCGCGGACAGCGCACCAAGACAAATGCGCGCACGCGCAAGGGTCCGAAAAAGACCATCGCCAACAAGAAGAAATAAGGGAGGGATATAAACGATGGCGAAAGCTACCGCTACTAAAAGAACGGCGACCCGCAGGCGCCGTGAACGTAAAAACATTGAGCGTGGCGCCGCGCATATCCAGTCCACCTTCAACAATACGATTGTCACCATTACCGATACCCAGGGCAACGCCCTTTCGTGGGCTTCGGCCGGTGGGCTTGGCTTCCGCGGTTCGCGCAAGAGCACTCCGTTCGCTGCACAGACAGCCGCCGAGGTTGCTGCAAAGGCCGCCATGGAGCATGGCCTTAAGACGGTCGAGGTGTTCGTGAAAGGTCCCGGTTCGGGCCGTGAAGCCGCCATCCGCGCGCTCCAGGCCGCGGGTCTTGAGGTCAACATGATCAAGGACGTCACGCCGATCCCGCACAACGGCTGCCGCCCGCCCAAGAGAAGGCGCGTTTAACGAATCAGGGCGACGCGCAAAGGCGCGGAGCCGCAAACCATTTTGGAGGTGCAATTCATGGCAAGATATACCGGTGCTGTATGCAGGCTTTGCCGCAGGGAGAACAAGAAGCTGTTCCTCAAGGGCGAACGCTGCTACACCGATAAATGCGCCGTCACCCGCAGGGCGACCGTCCCCGGGCAGCACGGCAAGGCGCGCACCCGCAAGGCTTCCGAGTATGGGGTCCAGCTGCGCGCGAAACAGCAGGCCAGGCGTTACTATGGCATCCTCGAGAGCCAGTTCTCCAAGTATTTCGAGATGGCTGCGTCCAAGAGCGGCGTCACCGGCGAAAACCTGCTGCGTATCTGCGAGAGCAGGCTTGACAACGTGGTCTACCGTCTGGGCTTCGCCGCATCCCGCAAGGAAGCGCGCCAGCTCGTCCGTCATGGCCATTTCACTGTGAACGGCAAAAAAGCAAATATCCCCTCGATCCTGCTCAAGGCTGGCGATATCGTCGCGGTTGCTTCCAAGAGCGACAAGATCAAGGGCGTCGTTGAGGCGTTCGGCTCCAGGCCGGTCGCAAGATGGCTCGAATGCAACAAGACCAATATGACCGGCCGTGTCATCGAGCTTCCAAACCGTGAGGACATCGACCTTGACGTCGAGGAACATCTGATTGTCGAGTTGTACAGCAAGTAATTGCTTTGCGGCGCATATGCGCCGCGGACGTGTTCGTCATGGTTGCAGGGAAACGGGAATGACAGGGCGGGGCTTTCCCGCCGCAAAAGGAGGGTCCATATTTGGTTAAGATCATAGAACCCAAGATAGAAACGGTCGAGCTAAAATCGGACGGCAGTTACGGCAAATTTGTAGCGGAACCGCTGGACAGAGGATTCGGTACCACGCTTGGCAACAGTCTGCGCCGTGTGCTGCTTTCTTCTCTTCCTGGCGTTGCAGTCATTTCTGTCAAGATTGACGGTATTCAGCACGAATTCTCGACAATCCCGGGCGTCAAGGAGGATGTGACGGAAATCATCCTCAACATCAAGGGGCTGACCGCAAAGCTGTATTGCGATGAGCCTAAGACTGTGCGGATCGACGCGCAGGGCGAATGCGAGGTTACGGCCGGCAGCATCGAGTGCGATTCGGAGGTTGAGATCCTCGACCCGAGTATGCACATCGCCACGCTGGACACGGGCGCAAAGCTTGCGATGGAGATCACGCTCAAAAAAGGGCAGGGCTATGTTTCGGCCGACCGCAACAAGCATACCGAGCTTGAGAAAGCGCCGGTCGGCACCATTGCGGTTGACAGTATCTATACGCCTGTCCTCAAGGTGAATTACACGGTTGAAAATACGCGCGTTGAACAGATAACCGACTATGATAAGCTTACGCTGGAAGTCTGGACGGACGGCACGATCTCCGCAAAGGAGGCGGTCAGTCTGGCAGCCAAGATCCTCAATAGACAACTCAATCATTTCGTCGATCTCTCCGACGAGGTGAGTGCCACTGAGATCATGGACAAAAAGGAAGACACGGGCAAGGATAAGCTCCTTGAGATGACCATTGAAGAGCTTGACTTATCCGTCCGCGCGTTCAACTGCCTGAAACGGGCCGGCGTCAACACCGTGGCGGATCTCATCAACAAGTCTCCGGACGAGATGATGAAGGTACGCAATCTCGGTAAAAAGTCGCTGGAGGAAGTCATCTGGAAATTGCAGTCTCTGGGATTTGACCTTTCAAAGGACGACGATAACTAAATCTATGGGCCGCAGCGGCCCGTGGTCCCGGCGGCGTGCCGCCAGGGTTACAATGCAAGGGTAAGGAGTGAAATTCGATGCCAGGAACCAGAAAGCTCGGCAGAACGTCCAGCCACAGGATGGCGATGCTCAGGGCAATGGTGACGTTCCTGCTGGAAAACGGCCGGATCGAAACCACTGTCACGCGGGCCAAGGAAGTGCGCTCGATGACCGAGAAGATGATTACAACGGCGAAAACAAACGACCTCCACTCCAAGCGTCAGGTACTCTCTTTTGTTACGAAAGAGGACGTTGCGAAGAAGCTCTTTGACGAGATCGCCCCGAAGTATGCCGATACCAAGGGCGGCTATACGCGGATCGTCAAGATCGGACCTCGCCGCGGCGACGCAGCGGAAATGGCGATCATCGAGCTTGTCTGAGCTTGATGTTCAAGGGATAAACGAAAGGGCGCATCCGTTACGGATGCGCCCTTTCCCTTACGGGAAGTGATGGATATGTATGCAAATATTAAGCGGCGTATGCATGGCAGAATGATCTTTCTCACGATACTGTTTTTTCTGCTGGCGGGGATATTGTTGACAAATGGTTTTAACATGCTTTTTACCGAAGGCCCTTCCTATACATATCTGGAGCAGACAGAGAAGATCTTTGAGGAGCGCGGGCAGGTTTTGCCTGAGGAGGAGCGCGCGCGTCTCATGGAAATGGACGCCAGTATGAACGCGCAGATGCGCAGGGAACGCCGGATGTGGGCGCCGGTACTGATGCTGTTTGGACTGGCGGCCGGCGCGGCCGGTCTGCTGACGCTCGTGCGGGGGATGAATGTGCCGGGCAGCAAGCTTGGGAGGCTTGTCGCGCTGTACATGGCGGAGTGCGGCGGGACGGATCTGCATCAGGCGCTTATGGAGCTTGAGCGTGAGTTAGCCGCGCCGCTTTACGATTCGCGCCATATGACGCTGACAGAAAACTGGCTGATCGGCCATACCGGCATCACGCGGCAGGCCATCGCAATACCATACAGTTGTATCACAGGCGTCTATTATTATCATTTACTGCGTGTCCGGCCCGGGCGCGGCACAGTGCGACAGTTCCATATCATGCTCAACGACCGCTTTGACCGTGAACGCCAGCTCTGGATGGCAAGCCTGAAACAGCTTGACGAGTTGTATCCGCTTGTGTGTCAACGCTGCCCGCACGCGGCGCACGGCACATATAAAGAGGATTACGCGCGTTATAGCAGCCGGCCGCAGCAGGAGCGGGAGGAGCAAATCAGGCGGATTCTCGCGGAGAACCGCGCCGATGGGATGCCGTATGTGAATTGACCGGCGCAGCCTGTATGAATGCTGAAGCCCGTCCCACTGTTCGCGGCGCAGCCTGTATGAATGCTGAAGCCCGTCCCACTGTTCGCGGCGCAGCCTGTATGAATGCTGAAGCCCGTCCCA